>Ga0210086_1000023_pt1 | contig 103704 bp, 94 predicted proteins | sample China_Galinas_PW_3_FD_184867 | JGI IMG/M metagenome (GOLD analysis project Ga0210086, IMG submission 184867) | Wetland microbial communities from San Francisco Bay, California, USA, that impact long-term carbon sequestration - China_Galinas_PWB_D2... | ecosystem: Environmental > Aquatic >...
CCACAACCTCATCAAGATCGGCACCCTCGCCGCCTAAACGACCACCGCGCACCACCGGCCGCACCAGATCAACAACTCCAACTACCAGCACCACACCCATCAAGGGTTTTTCAGGTCGAAGTAGCTAGCGTCCGGCGCCGCAGTCAGGTTCGCACGGATCCGGACATAGCGTTCGAGGAAGCCGCGCTCGTCGAGCCGCTTGCGGCGCAGCCAGCCCGTCACCTCGGCATTGCACTTGCTGGCATTGCAGGCCGCGCAGGCGGGCACCACGTTGTCCACCGTGTACCTGCCCCCACGGGATATCGCCATGACGCAGTCCCGTTGCAGTGGCTCACCCGTCACCCCGCAGTAGGCGCAGCCATTCCACGCGGCTTTGAGTGCCGCCCACTGCTCTTCGGTCAGATCGTTGACCACGGCCTTGACGCGCCGGGTGCGCCTGCGTGCCGCGCGGACTCGCCGACTGTTGGGGGCCGCCATGGCTTGATCCTCGCAGCGCGAGCCTGCGCAACTGCACAGCCGTCACGGCGTGTTCGCGTGCAGACGCCCACGCCCACGCCCGTGCGGCGGGCGCTTCAGCCGGCGTCGAACGCCCGCGCCTTCAGCGAGCGTTCGACACCGGCGCGGCCTTCGAGTACCAGCCGGCGCAGCGCCGGCGCCACCTCACCGCTGAGGAACACGTCGGCGGTTTCCAGCGCCGATTCGCTGATGTCCCACGACGGGTAGAGCCCGACCACCACGGTCTGGGCGACTTCGCTGGACCGCCGCTCCCACACCCCGGGAATCGCCTCGAAGTAGCGCTTGGTGTAGGGCTGCAGCAGTGCGCCCTGCCCAGGCTTGGCGAAGCCGCCGATGATGGCGCGGGCGGTGATGTTGGCCAGCGTGTCGTCCTCGACCACCTCACGCCACGCCTGCTCCTTGACCTCGGCCTGGGGGCGTGCCGCCGCTGCGGCGGCGGCCTGCCGCTTGCCGGCCGCCGTGGGGTCGCGCTGGGCTTCGGCGTCGATGAAGGGCGATTTCGGGCTGCCGCTGTCGATCTGTCCACCCGCGGCGAGCGCGGTGACGATGCGCCACCGCAGGTCGGTGTCGACCAGCAGGCCCGCCAAACCCAGTTCGGTGGGGTCGGTGTCCAGCAGGGCCGCCAGGACCGCGGTGTGCCGCGTCGACAGCAGCGAGGTGCACAGCGCGTTGACGAACGCCAGCTGATGGTCCGAACCCGGCTCGGCGCCGCGGGCCAGCTCCAGCAGCCGGTCGGCGAAGGCGGGCCAGCCCTGCGAGCAGGCCCAGTCCGGCTCGGCATAGGAGTTCAGCGCGGTCTGAGCCTGCAGCAGCAGCCGTTGGGCCACGCCGACCTCGGTCTCGGCGTGCACCCCACCGGTCACCAGCGCCACGAAGTCCCTGGCCTTCAGTTCGGCGTCCCGGGTCATCTCCCAGGCCGCCGACCACACCAGCGTGCGGGGCAGCGGCTCGGCGATGTCGGCGATGCGAGCGGTGGCGACGCGCAGTGAGTCCGGGTCCAGCCGCAGTGAGCAGTAGGTCAGGTCGTCATCGTTGACCAGGATCAGCTTGCCGCGCGAAATGCCTTGCAGCGCAGGAACCTCAGTGATGTCACCGGAGACGTCGAGTTCTTCGCGGTGCACCCGCATCAGCTTGCCGCTGGCGTCGTCGTCGTAGATCCCGACGGCCAGCCGGTGCACTCTCGTCTCACCGGCACCGGGGGCGGCGCCGCCCTGGGCGATCGCGAACCGGGTGAACCTGCCGTCGGCGTCGAGGTCGAAATCGGCGCGCAGTGTGTTCAGGCCGGTGGTCTTCAGCCACTGCCGGCCCCAGTCGGACAGGTCCCGGCCGGAGGCCTTCTCCAACGCGCCGAGCAGGTCGTCGAAGGTCGCGTTGTCGAATGCGTGGGCGGCGAAGTAGTCCCGCAGTCCGGCCAGGAAATGATCGAGGCCGACATAGGCGACCAGCTGCTTGAGCACGCTGGCGCCCTTGGCGTAGGTGATGCCGTCGAAGTTCACCTCGACCGCATGCAGATCGGGGATGTCGGCCGCCACCGGGTGTGTCGAGGGCATCTGGTCCTGGCGGTAGGCCCACGACTTCTCCACGTTGGCGAACGTGGTCCACGCCTGGGTGTACTCGGTGGCATCGGCCTGGCACAGCACCGAGGCGAACGTCGCGAACGACTCGTTGAGCCACAGGTCGTCCCACCAGGTCATGGTCACCAGGTCGCCGAACCACATGTGCGCCATCTCGTGCAGGACGGTCTCGGCGCGCCGCTCGTAGGAGTAGCGGGTCACCTTGCTGCGGAAGACGTAGTCCTCGAGGAACGTCACCGCGCCGGCGTTCTCCATCGCCCCGGCGTTGAACTCGGGAACGAACAGCTGGTCGTACTTGCCGAACGCGTAGGGCACCCCGAAGTTGCGGTGGTAGAAATCGAAGCCCTGCTTGGTCTCGGTGAACAGCCGCTCGGCGTCCATGAACTGCTCCAGCGACTTGCGGCAGAACAGCCCGAGCGGGATCTCGCCGTGCTCGTCGCGATACACATCGCGCCAGAACGCGTACGGCCCGGCGATCAGCGCCACCAGATAGGTGCTCATCCGCGGGGTCGTGGCAAACGTCATCGTTTTGGTCTCGCCGGCCAGCTCCACATGGGTCGGGGCGCCGTTGGACACCACCTCCCAGTGCTGCGGGGCGATCACCGTGATGTCGAAGGCCGCCTTCAGGTCCGGCTGGTCGAAACAGGCGAACATGCGCTTGGCGTCGGCGGTTTCGAACTGCGAGTACAGGTAGACCTCACCGTCGACCGGGTCGACGAAGCGGTGCAGTCCCTCCCCGGTGTTGGAGTAGCGGCAGTCCGCATCCACGACCAGCACGTTGTGCCCGGCCAGACCGCGCAGCGGGATTCCGGTCGACTCGTCATAGCCGGACACGTCGATCTCATGCCGGTTGAGAACTGCGCTGTGCACGGTGTCGGCGGCAAGGTCGATGACGGTGTCGGCGCCGGCGAGGGCGTCGAATTCGACGGTCGTGGTCGAGCGGAACGTCGTGTCGCCGGGGCCACCTTCTCCGTCGGTCAGATCCAGGACGATTCGATAGCTGACGACGGTGACCAGCGCGGCGCGTTCGACGGCCTCGTTGCGGGTGAGATTGGGAAGCACGGGTACCAACTTAGTGGCCCCGCGCAGCGCCGGCGTTGTGCCCGGCTATGTGCCCCAGTTGCCCATGGCGTTGAACAGGTTGGCGAACGAGGCGTTGGGGCCGGCCATGAACATCGACGACAGCATCGAGGGGCAGTAGGTCTTGATGGCGATGCCGGCGAACAGCGCCGCCATCGCCGGTGGGATGCCGTTGCCCCGCACGCTCGCGGCGGTGGAGGCAAAGTCCTTGCCCGGCTGGACCAGCAGCGGGCAGATGGTCTTGCCGAGTTGCGCCGCCACCGCGGCGTTGTCGTAGTGGATACCGGCCTTGTCCAGTGCCGCGAGGAACAGGTCGTTGGCGGTATCCGCCTGGGCCGGGGCCGCCAGCGCCGTTGCGGCGGTGACGAGTGCGGCGGCGGTCATCGTGTGAACCGTCGTCGGAACGGACATGGGCACTCCCTGGGGGATAGGTGGGAATGCTCTCTGGGCACTCCACTCACTTGTGACACTTTGGTATACAACGGTCACAGCGACGCCACGGTTTGATGAAGAAACGCACCCAATGCGTTTCCTGTGCGGGTATTTCGGACTTGGTGTGGTCCCGGGATTACGGTGACATCGGTCGGCGCCACGGGGAACAGCCACGCTTGACCATGGGTTGACGTCAACGGAGGCCCACCGTTCCCGCGAGGAGACACTATGCCCGAGAAGTCCCGAGCTGATTTCTGGTTCGACCCGCTGTGTCCGTGGTGCTGGATCACTTCACGTTGGATCCTCGAAGTGGAAAAGGTCCGCGACATCGAGGCGAGCTTCCATGTGATGAGCCTGGCGGTGCTCAACGAGGGGCGTGACCTGCCCGAGCAGTACCAGGAGCTGATGAAGAAGGCGTGGGGGCCGGTCCGGGTGGCGATCGCCGCCGAGCAGGCCCACGGCGCCAAGGTGCTCAGCCCGCTGTACACCGCGATGGGCACCCGCATCCACAACCAGGACAACAAGAACCTCACCGAGGTCATCAAGGAATCACTGGACGAGGCCGGGCTGCCGGCCGAGCTGGCCAAGGCGGCCGACGATCCGTCCCACGACGACGCCCTGCGCAAGAGCCACCACGCCGGCATGGACGCCGTCGGCGAGGATGTCGGCACACCCACCATCCACGTCAACGGTGTGGCGTTCTTCGGCCCGGTGCTGTCGCGGATTCCGCGCGGCGAAGAGGCGGGCAAGCTGTGGGACGCCTCGGTGACGTTGGCTGCCTACCCGCACTTCTGGGAGCTGAAGAGGACTCGCACCGAACCCATGCAGTTCGACTGACCGTCGGTCGATCGGGACAGTGATCCTGGGAACTCGGGTTGCGGCCGGGCAGGGCTGCGACCACAGTTTTCCCATGACAGTCGCCGAGCCCACCACCGACGGCACCTACCGTGACCGAATCGTCGCGGTAGAGCCGGGAGGAAACGAGTTCATCGCCGAGGCCGACCGGCACGGCAAGCCGCATCAGCTGTTCTGGACCTGGACGTCGCCCAACCTGGAGTTCGCGACGATCTTCGTCGGCGTGCTTTCGGTCGCGGTGTTCGGCATGAACTTCTGGCAGGCCGCGCTCGGGATCGTCGTCGGTACCGGCCTGGGCGGCATCGCCCATTACTTCCTGTCGGCCCGCGGGCCGTTGCACGGCGTGCCCCAGATGGTGCTCGGCCGAATGGCGTTCGGCTTCAAGGGCAATGCGGTGCCGGCCGTACTGATGTCGATCACCGCGGGGGTGGGCTGGTTCGCCACCAACAGCGTCAGCGGTGCGTTCGCACTGTCCACGCTGTTCCACATCGGACCGCTGCTGGCACTGGTCATCGTGGTGTTGATCCAGACCGGGTTCGCGTTCTTCGGGCACAACCTGGTGCAGGCCTTCGAACGGTGGTCGTTCCCGGTGCTCGCGGTGATCTTCGCGGTCGCCTCGATCGTCATTCTGACCAAATCGCATCTCGGCGCGCCGGCCGTCGAGGACGGCATCGGTGGTGTCGGTGGCTTCCTGCTGACCGTCGGCACCGCGTTCGGCTACGCGGCCGGCTGGACCCCGTATGCCGCCGACTACACCCGCTACCTGCCGACCTCGGTCTCGGTCGCGCGCACCGGCTTCTTCGCCTCGGCCGGACTGTTCCTGTCATGTGCCGTGCTCGAGATCGTCGGCGCGGCCTCGGTCACGATCGGCCCCGCCAGCTCCGACAACCCGACCGAGGCGTTCACCAGCGAGCTGGCCTCGCCACTGGCCAAGGCCACGCTGCTGGCGATCGCGATCGGCGCCATCGCGGCGAACTCGATCAACATCTATTCCGGGGCAATGGCGTTCGTGACGATCGGCATCAAGCTGCCCCACCACATCGCCCGGGCGCTGGTCACCGTGTTCTTCGGGATGGCCGGGTTCCTGGTGGCCTGGTGGGCCCTGGCCGACGCGGCCGCCAGCTACGAGGCGTTCCTGCTGATCATCGCCTACTGGATCGGGCCGTGGCTCGGTGTGGTGTTCGCCGACCAGTACCTGCGACAGGGCCAGAAGATCGCCGGGTTCCTCTACGACCGCTCCTACACCAACTGGGGCGGGCTGGGATCGTTCGCCATCGGACTGGTGGTGTCGGTGTTGCTGTTCTCCAACCAGGAGAGGTTCGTCGGGTACATCGCCGCGGCCGTTCCCCAGCTCGGCGACATCACGTTCTTCGTGGGCTTCCTGATCGCCGCCGGCTGCTATCTGGCGTTGTGCCGGTCGAAGATCACTGCCGAACGCGCGGCCGTCTGACCGATGGCGGCCGACCCCTACCAGATGCTGGAAGTCGCCTACCGGGAGGCTCGAAAGGGCTTGGCCGAAGGCGGTATTCCGATCGGTGCGGCGTTGTTCACCGCCGAGGGGGTCCTGCTGGGCAGCGGGCACAATCGCCGGGTTCAGCAGGACGACCCGTCGGTGCATGCCGAGACCGACGCGTTCCGCGCGGCCGGCCGGCAGCGCGACTACCGCTCGACGATCATGGTCACCACACTCTCGCCCTGCTGGTACTGCAGCGGGCTGGTACGACAATTCAACATCGGTGCGGTCGTCGTGGGGGAGAGCCGGACCTTCATCGGCGGCCACGACTGGCTGGCCGAACACGGTGTCGCGGTCACACTGCTCGACGACGAGCGGTGTGCGGCGATGATGGCCGAGTTCATCGACGCCAACCCCGAACTCTGGAACGAAGACATCGGCCGATGAGCGGGTGCGCGAAGACCATCGAACGGAGTCAGTGAATGATCGCCACCGTCGACATCTCCCGCTGGCATGCCGGGGGAGCCGAGGCCGACGCTGCCGCCGCCGAACTCGACGCGGGACTACAACAAGCCGGGTTCGTCCTGGTCAAGGGACACGGCATCGACCCGGTGCTGACCGCCGGGGTGCGGGCCGCCGCCCGCGAGTTCTTCAACCTGCCCGAGGCGGTCAAGCGGCGGTACTCGGTGCCGGTCGGCGGGCATGGCTGGATCGCACCCGGTGCGGAAGCCAATGGGTATGCCGAAGGCACCGAAACCCCGCCGGATCTCAAGGAGAGCTACAGCCTCGGGGCCGAGACCGCCACCGGCGATCCGGACGTCGACCGGATCTGGTTCGCCCCCAACGTCTGGCCCGACGAGGTGCCGGCGTTGCGGACGTTGGTCGAGGCGTACACCACTGCGACCCGCAAGCTTTCCGACGACCTGCTGGCGTTGATGGCCTACGCCCTCGGCCTGCCGGAGAATCCGTTCGCGCGCCTGGCCGCCCGGCCCACCTGGACGATGAACATCAACCATTACCCGCCGGTCAGCGTCGTCGGTGAACCCGAACCAGGGCAGTTCCGGATCGGGCCGCACACCGACTTCGGCACGGTGACGATCCTGGACCGCGAGCCCGGTGCGGGTGGGCTGCAGGTGTTCTCCGAGGCCGACGGCTGGAGCGACGCTCCGTATGACCCCGAGGCGCTGACGGTCAACATCGGTGACCTACTCGAGTACTGGAGCGGTCGGCGCTGGCCGTCGGGCCGCCACCGCGTGCTGCCCCCACAGCCGCACGCACCGGAGGAGGACCTGGTGTCGCTGATCTACTTCTATGAGGCCAACCACGACGCGTTGGTGACCCCGTTGCAGCCGCCGGTCGGCCGGGTCGCCGGGCTGCCGCCGGTGACGTCCTCAGCGTTCATCAAGGAACGCCTCGACGCCATTACGGTCGGTTAGCGGCTCACCCGGGATGCCGTCGAGATCGGCAAGGGCGTCCTGGGACAACGTGATTGCCTGGGCGCCCACGTTGTGCTCGGCGTTCGCGGAGGCAGACGGGCCCGTCTCGCTGGAAGCGATCGCACGCGACGCCGGGGTCGGAATCGGCACGCTGTATCGGCATTTCCCCAGCCGTGAGGCGCTCATCGAAGCCGTCTACCGCGCTGAACTCGCGGAGGTGTCGGCGTCGGCCGGCGAACTGATCAAGCGTCACCGCCCGGCAGTTGCCCTGCGCCACTGGATGAACCGCTACGCCACATTCGTGGCCGCCAAGCGCGGCATGGCGGAATCGTTGCTCGCCGTCTTCGAGTCGGGGGCGGTGGAAGTCGGCGATAGCCGCACGAGCCTGGTCGGCGCGGTGGACCTGCTCTTGCGTGCCGGGGCGGCCGACGGCAGTCTGCGCAGCGACGTCCGCGCCGACGACGTGGTGTCCAGCCTCCTGGGCATCTTCCTGGCCAGCCGTTCGGCCGACCAGACTCAGCGGATGCTTGACCTGCTGGTCGACGGCGTGGTCGCCACGCGCTGAGCGCCACCGGCATGGCATTAGGCTGAGCGAATGCGCGTCTACCTCGGCTCGGATCACGCTGGATATGAGCTCAAGGGATCGATCATCGAGCACTTGCGGAACCGCGGCCACCAGCCGATCGACTGCGGCGCGTTCGAATACGACGCGTCCGACGACTATCCCCCGTTCTGCATCTCCGCGGCGCTGCACACGGTGAACGACCCGGGCAGCCTCGGCATCGTGCTGGGCGGCTCGGGCAACGGTGAGCAGATCGCCGCCAACAAGGTGCCCGGTGCCCGCTGTGCCCTGGCCTGGAACACCGAGACCGCCGCGCTCGCTCGCGAGCACAACAACGCCCAACTGATCGGTATCGGCGCCCGCATGCACACCACCGAGCAGGCACTGGCGATCGTCGACACGTTCCTGTCCACGCCGTGGTCGCACGCCGATCGGCACCAACGTCGCATCGACATCCTCGACGAATACGAACGCACCCGGGTGCCGCCGCCGGTGACCGGGGCCTGAAACCGTGCCGGAGGGCCACACCCTGCATCGGCTCGCCCGGCTGCACCAGCGGAGGTTTGCCGGCACCCACGTGGCGGTGACCAGCCCGCAGGGCCGGTTCACCGACGCCGAGACCATCGACGGGCGAGTGCTCACCCGCGCCTCGGCGTGGGGCAAGCACCTGTTCCATCACTACGAGGGCGGCCCCATCGTGCATGTGCACCTCGGGCTGTACGGCACCTTCACCGAGGCGCCGGCGCCGATGCCCGCACCGGTCGGTGCGGTGCGGATGCGGATCGTCGGCACCGAGTACGGCACCGACCTGCGTGGACCGACGGCATGCGAGGTGATCGACGAGGCCCAGGCGTCGGCGATCCTCGATCGCCTCGGGCCCGACCCGCTGCGCTCCGACGCCGACCCGGCCCTGCCCTGGGCGCGGATTTCCAGGTCCCGCAAACCCATTGGTGCGCTGCTGATGGACCAGACGGTGATCGCGGGCGTGGGCAACGTGTACCGCAACGAGCTGCTCTACCGCCACCACATCGACCCGTACCGGCGCGGCCGCGATGTCGGCGAGGCCGAGTTCGCGCAGGCCTGGTCCGACCTCGTCGCGCTGATGAAGACCGGCGTGCGGCGCGGCACGATCGTCGTGGTCGCACCCGAGCACGACCACGGCGCACCGTCGTATGCCCCGGACCGGCCGCGCACCTACGTCTACCGGCGCGCCGGCGAACCGTGCCGAGTGTGCGGCACGCCGATCAGCACCGCGGAAATGGAAGGCCGCAACGTCTTCTGGTGTCCCACCTGTCAGACCTGACCGGTTGACGCCCAGCGGTATCGCCCCCCAGCCGCGAGAATGCCCGTATGGAACTGATTCTCGTCGTCGTCGGCGCCATCATGGTCACCGCGATCGCGCACCAGCGTGGTCTGGAGCCTGCGCTCATCATCGTCGTCGTCGGCATCGCGGCGTCGTTCCTGCCGGGATTCAAAGCACCCGAACTGGACTCACACATCCTGCTGACGGTTGTGCTGCCGCCACTGCTGTACTCGGCGGCCCTGGACTTCTCCTTCCCGACGTTCGTGCGCAACATCAGGCCGATCCTCGGTCTGGGGGTGGGTCTGGTGGTGGTCACGGCTTTCACCGTCGCGGCGGTGTCTTCCTGGCTGGTGGTGGTGCCGTTGACGTTCACTACGGCGCTGGTGCTGGGCGCCATCGTCGCCCCACCCGACGCCGTCACCGCGGTGGCGGTAGGCCGCAAACTGGGCCTGCCGAAGCGGGTCATGGCGATCCTGACCGGCGAAAGCCTCATCAACGACGCCGCTGCGCTGACGCTGTTCTCTATCGCCGTCGCGCACGTCGCCGGCAGTCACACCTTCATCGACCACCCGGTCCTGCTGTTCGCCTACAGCGCGGTGGTCGGTCCGTTCGTGGGTGCCGTGCTCGGCTACGTGACGCTGTGGATCCGAAAGCGCCTGAACAGTCCGGGTCTGGAGACGGTCCAGGGGCTGGTGGTGCCGTTCGCGGCCTTCATCGCCGCCGAGCATCTGCACGCCTCGGGGGTGCTGGCGGTCGTGGCCGCCGGCTTCGTCGTCGGCAACGGAACCCTGGGCGCCGGATACCAGACCAGGCTGCAGGAGCGCTACGTCTGGCACTCCGTCGACGTGCTGTTGGAGGCATTCGTGTTCGCCTACATCGGCCTGCACCTGCGGTTCGTGCTGGAAGACCTGCGCGAGGCCCACGAATCGCTCGCCGAGGTCGCCGTCGCCTCGCTGGTGGTGCTGCTGATCGTGCTGCTGATCCGGCCGCTGTCGGTGTTCCTGATGTTCGGCCGCGGCGCGCTGTCCCGCCACGTCGACCGCACACTGAGCGTGCCGGTCCCCGAGGGCGGGCGCGGTGCGCTGGGGATGCGCACGCGCAGCAAACCGAAGGGCAAGTGGCGGTCGATGATCGACCATCGGTCCTTGAGCTGGCAGGAGAACATCGTGGTGTCCTGGACGGGGATGCGGGGGGTGGTGACGCTGGCCGCCGCCGCCGGCATCCCGCTGACCACGGCAGCCGGTGAGCCGTTCCCGGAACGGGCCACCATTCAGGCGATCGCGTTCGTCATCGCGGTGGGCACGCTGTTGTTGCAGGGCTGGACCCTGCCCCCGTTGATCGGCCGGCTGCGGTTGTCGTCGGGGGAGGCCGACCGTGCCTACGACCACGAGGAGACACGCAAGGCCGAACACGTCGTGCACGACGCGGCCGACGAGGTGCTCAGCGCGTTCCGGGCCGCCCCGCCCAGCGGGCTGGATCCGCGCGTGCTGGCCGAGATCCGCAACACCGTGGCCCGACATTCCGAGGACGCCGACGAGATGCCGGACCCCGAAGCGCACACGCTGCGTGCCGAGGTGTTCTCAGCGCTCTACCGCGATGTGCTGGCCGCTCAGCGTGCCGCGCTGATCGGCGAGCGCGATGCCGGCCGGATCGACGACGCAGCGGTGCGGGCCATGCTCGAACGGCTCGACCTGCAGGAGGCCGGTGTCACCGCGCGTCTGGAGAGCCGGCTCTAGAACCCGCCGAAGTCGCCGCCGCCGAGGTCCCAGCCCCCGCCGTCGCCGAGGCCACCGCCGTCGCCACCCCAGCCACCGCCGTCACCGCCCAAGCCGTTGTCGCCGGTGTTGGCGGTATCCAGCCCCTGATCGAAGCCGGCGCCGTAACCCTGGTCGAAGCCCGAGCCGTAGCCGTTCTCGAAGGAGGCGGCGTTGTAGCCGACCCCGCCCATGCCGGAGAACAACGCGTCGAACAACAGCACCGAGCCCATGCCCCACGCGCCGGCGACCAGAGCCGTCTTCCACCACGGCTCGGAATACCAGCCGGCCGGTACCGGCCGGCCCGCCACGCGGCCGCCCGGGTAGTAGTTCGGGGTGCGTTCGGTCGGCATGGGTGAGGCCTCGATCTCGCGGCCCTCGAAGGTGACCCTGCGGTCCTCGGTGACGGTGCCGGCCGACTGTTGGCCGGCGATGGTCTCCAGCTCCGGACCGGGATCCATCCCCATCGCCAGGCGTGCCGCCCGCGCGTAGTACAGCCCCTCCAACGCGCTCTGTTTGGCCAGCATCGCCTGCTTGGCCGAAGTCGCCTGGTCGATCTGCGAGGAGGCGGCGGTGAATCGCTCCGAGGCGTCGGCCATGGCCTGCTTGGACGCATGGTCGGTGCCGGTCAGATTGACCACCTGCCCGCCCAGGCGTTCGATCACCCGGCGCGCGTCGGCCTTGGCATCGGCCAGGCTGGCCGCGTTGCGGCTGCCCGTGGCGCGCGACGAACTCCACACCGCCAGCGCGATCGCCGCGACGACGACGAGGATGAGCACCACCAGCGCACCGTTCATGGCGTCCACACTACCGAGCCGAAGGACCGGCCGGAGGAGCGTCAGAGGACCCCGAGAGCGCGATAGACCTGGTCGCTCAGCGCGGTGCTGCGCGGGTCGGCATTGCACTTGGTGGCGTCGAAGTAGTTCATGACGTAGGCGTAGCCGATGCGGTGTTCCAGATCGACGAACCCGTAGGAGCCGCCCGACCCGCCGTGGCCGAAACTGCGCGGGTTCGGTCCGGCGAACCCCCGTTGGTTGAGCATGTAGCCCAGCCCCCAGCCGTGATCGGCCACCCGGCGGCCGAGCACCACATCGGTGTCGAAGCCGCCCTGCGACACCCGCACCGACTCCAGGTGGGCGCGGCTGAGAACCTTCTCCTGGGCCAGGCCGTTGTAGAACGTGGCCAGGCCCAGCGCCGACGCGTGACCGTTGGTGCCGGGGAACTCACAGGTGCGCCAGAGGGTGAGTTCGTTGGAGCCCAGCTCGTCATCGGGTACGAAGCCCATCGCGACGGACAACGCGGCCATCGGATGCTCGGCCAGCGATCTCGGATGGCCCGGGGCCCGGCCGCCGGCCAGCACGTCGCGGATGTGCGGCTTGTTCACCATCTCCGCGCAGCGGCGGTGTTCGGCACGCGGCAGGCCGATGTGCACGTCGACACCCATCGGCTCGGCGATCTCGGTGCGCAGGTACTGCCCGATCGTGCGGCCGGTGACCCGGCGAACCACCTCGCCGAGGATGAAGCCGAACGTCACCATGTGATAGCCCTGCGCGCTGCCGGGTTCCCACCACGGCTCCGCGAGCGCAATCTGCGCGCACACCCGGTCCCAGTGGGCGGCGTCGCGCCAGTGCAGCCGGGTGCGCGGCCCGATCACCCCGGAGCGGTGGCCCAGCACCGAGGCGATCGTGATGGCCTGCTTGCCGGCCTGGCCGAACTCCGGCCAGTACTGTGCCACCGGTGCGTAGAGGTCCAGCTCGCCGCGGTCGGCCAGCAGGTGTACGCAGGTACTGGTCAGCCCCTTGGACGCGGAGAAGATGCTGGCCAGGGTGTTCTCCCGCCACGGCCGCCGGCGGTGGGCGTCGGCGAAGCCGCCCCACAGGTTGACCACCAGATCGCCGTCGACCCAGACCGCCACCGCGGCACCGACCTCGTTGCGGTCGGTGAAGTTCTTCGCGAAGGCGTCGTAGACCCTCGCGAAACGCGGGGCGCATGCACCGCCGATGGGTGTCGTCTCGCTCAACACGCCTCCTGGTCGAGGAGCAGATCCCGCCCGGGACGGCGTCGGGAGCCGAACCCGAATCTACGGTTGCGACGCTAGCCAAAGAAGCTGGGAGAACAATTGGAGCCGAACCGAAACCGCGTCGTGACCAGGTCCGAGGCGGGGCGCTCAGGGTGCTGCTGTGCCCCACGGCCCGGTGATGACAGCGGTCACGCCGGGGTACTGGATGTTGACGAACAGGTGGTTGCCGTCGGGGGTGAACACCGGCCCGGCCATCTCGCTGGCGCCGGTCGGACCCGCCTCGGGGAAGTCCTCGGCATTCCAACGGTGCAGGTCGAGTGGTGCGATGACCCGGGCCAGGTCGGCGACGTTGCCGGCCGGGGTCAACACGCGTAGCCAGTTGTCGCCGCCGTCGACATCTTCGCCGTCACCGTCTTCGGCCATGATCACCCGGCCATCGGATGCGACGGTGATCGCATCCGGCTGGTTGAGGGTGGCGGCATCGGCCGATTCGTAGAGCAGCCGCAGCGTGCCGGTGTCGTGGCTGGTGGGCTCGAAGCGCCACACCTGGCCGTTCTCGCTCTCACCTGCCTCGCTCGCCACGAAGGTGACGCCGCCGTTCGCCCAGGACGACCCCTCCAGCGAATAGAACCGGGCCCCGCCCTTGGCCCGCCCCTGCGAGTAGACCGAGCCCGGGTTGTCCTCGGCATCGGCGGGATCGGGATCGTCGATGTCGACCCAGTGGACGTCGATCGGCTCGCCGACACGCTGCCCGGTGGCGGTGTCGTACTCCCGATCGCCGGAGGCGGCCAGCATCTGGAGCTTGCCGCCCGCGGCCAGCCGGCCGGGCTTGTTCGGGACGAACCGGTAGAAGCCGTCGCCGGGGTCCCCGTTGTCCTCGGTCATGTAGACGATGCCAGTATCCGGGTCCACCGGAGCGGTCTCGTGTTCGAAGCGTCCCATCGCCGTCAACGCGACCGGCGTGATCAGCCCGGTGGCGTTCGCCGGTATCTCGAACACGTAGCCGTGCGGCTTCTCGTAGCCGGCACCGACGCCGTCGGTGGTCTCCTCACAGCTCAACCACGACCCCCACGGGGTGGGCGCACCGCTACAGTTCGACAGCGTTCCGTTGAGTACCAGGAAGCTCTCGACGAGCTTGCCCGAACTCAGGTCGTAGAGCGAGGAGGTGCATCCCGCCGGTGCGGCGCGATCGTAGGCGAGGCGCTCGGTGAGCGCCTTCTTGGTGGCTCCCGGGACGTCCATGTCGATTTCGTGGTTGCGGATCACCCGCAGCCGGCCGCCGCCGGCGGGAAACAGCGCCTGGCCGTCGTGACATCCCGGTGTCGGTAGGCCATCGCTCATCGGCGCGCCGGCGGCCCCGAACGTGCTGTAGGAGAACCCCTTGGGCAGCGCCAGCTCCTCACCGGCCTTGCCGAGCGGGCCCCAGCCGCCGCCGGTCGGCGCACCGCTGGTGGTCGTCGGCGTCGACGCGGTGGGCGTCTGTTTGGCGCAGCCGGTGAAGGCTCCGGTGAGTCCGGCACCGACCAGGCCGAGGCCCGAGACTGCCAGCATTTCCCTGCGGGTAAGCCGCATGGCTACTCCTCGAAGGTGCGGAAGCTGCCGGTCAGGTCCGGGCACGACCGCGATCCATGATTGGCGACAGCCGATGATGGCAGCGCCGGGTGTCGACGCGGTGACGTCCGCGGCAACGGCCGATGTTGCGCGGCGCATCGGTGGGTGAACCGCGGTCGGGCGTGGGCCGGCGATCCGGCCCGGCAATAGGCCTGCGTGCCGCAGGCCGTCGCACTAGGGTTCGGTTCAGCAAGAAGCCATCTTTCGGGGAAGGGCATCGATCCCGCCGGTGTTTGACCATTGCCGCTTCCGGGCACCGCTTCCGGGTATCCGCGCGTGTCGGCGAGGTGCGTGGGCGGCGCTGGCGTTGGTATTGGCCGGGGCGCTGGTGCTGGCTACCCTGAATGCACGCACTGATACGGATTCTCCTGTACCGCAGGCGATTTCGGGTCCGTTTGCGCTGCTGCTGGGCGCCTCGACGAATCTCGGCGACTCCCGCGCACAGACCGTGGAGCTGACCGCCGAGCTCCGCGGCCCCCAACGTCCGGACAGATTGGTTCGCTGGGCCTCGGCCAACGGTCTGTCGGTGCGGTGGCACACGGGTGATCGCTGGGCGGTCCTGCAGGGTCCGTCGGCCGGTGTCGCCGCGGCCCTGGGGGTGACGGTCCATGACTATCGTCGCCGCTCGGGTGAGGTGTTCTACGCCTCGCCCCAGCAGCCCGCGGTGCCCGGGCCGCTGCGCGATTCGGTGGCGGGGCTGGGCCGGATTCTCAGCTACACGCCGTATCACTCCAACGGCCCGTCGATCGTGCCCCTGCCGCGCGAAGTGCCCGACCACAGCCTGCCGCCGGCCTCGCTGCGCACCATCTACAACGTGGCGCCCCTGACCGCGGCGGGCTACACCGGCAAGAACACCACCATCGTGGTGTTCTCCTTCGACGGCTTCGACCAGGCCGACCTCGACAAGTTCGCCGAGACGTTCGGTCTGCCGAAGTTCACCCCGCAGGTCGTCGGCGGCATGCCCGAACAACGCACCGGCGAGGCGGCGATGGACCTGCAGGTCGCCCACGCGATCGCCCCGGACGCACGCCTGGTGCTGGTCAACGCGCGCTCGACCGTCGAGGGCGGCGGCACCTACGTCAAGATCGCCGAGCTGATGCGATCGGTGAGCCGCCAGTTCCCCGGTGCGGTGTGGAGCCTGTCGATCGGGTGGGGGTGCGACCGACTGATCACGCCGGCCGACCTGGCACCGATCCGTACCGCGGTGGCCGCCGCGGTGGCCCGCGGTACCACCGTGCTCGACGCCAGCGGCGACCTGGCCGGCCTGGAATGCAAGCGCGGCCACGACTGGGCGGCACCACCCGGCCCGGCCGACGTCGGCCTGGATGCCGTCGCCTCCCTGCCCGAGGTGACCACCGTGGGCGGCACCACCCTGTCGACCGACGAGAACTACCAGTGGCTCGGTGAGCAGGCATGGAGCGATGGTCCGCTGACCCAGGGCAGTGGTGGCGGAGTCTCCAGCCTGTTCGACCGCCCACCGTGGCAGGCCGCGGTTTCCAGCGTCAGCAGTGACACCGTGCGTCGCCTGACGCCGGACGTCTCCGCGGTCGCCGACAGCACCACCGGTGCCGTCATCGTCATCCGCCAGCAGCTGGCGGTCGGCGGCGGCACATCGCAGGCGGCGCCGATCTGGGCCGGCATCGCGGCGGTGATGAACCAGTTCCTGATCGCCAACGGGGGACGCGCGGTGGGCGACCTCAACCCGACGCTGTACAGGCTGGCCGCCGGTGCCGTGCGACCCGGCTTCCACGACATCACGCTGGGCACCAATGCGGTGGCCATCGCCGGACCCGGCTACGACATGGTGACCGGGCTGGGCAGCCCCAACGTCGACAACCTGGTGCGCAACATCCTCGACCTGCAGCGGGGGGTGCTGTGAGCGACCGTCCCGACGTCCCGCACGTCGAGACGATGCCGTGCCGGGCGTGCGGGCACGATGTCCCGGCGGGCCGGTTCTGCGGGCGCTGTGGCGCGCGGCTGTCGCGGGAGCGCGGGGAGGGCCCGGGGTGGCTGCGGGTGCGCGACTACGTCGCGGCTCCCGGCGAGAACGTCCTGCAGCCTTCGATCGTCAGCTCGATGTTCCCGCACCTGCCGAGCCGCTCGCACACCACGTTTCGTGTCGGACTGCTTCTGGTGCTGGCCGTCCTGGTCGCGTTCTGCGGGCTGCGCTGGTACATGCCGATGGAGGCGGTGGCCACCTTCGCCCCGCTGCTGTTGTTCGCGATCTACCTGGTCGAGACGGGGGTCATCACCGACCAGCCGTGGTGGGTGTGGGCGCTGACCGTCGTTCTCGGCGTCGCGGTCGGGGTGGGGTGGGCGCTGTTGACCGGCACCATCATCGACGAGTCCTACAGCCTCGGACTGGGCACCGAAGTCCCCACGGCACGCCTGCTGCGAAACGCGCTGATGATCCCGTTCGGTGCTCTGCTCGCGATGCAGCTGCCGACCGTACTGGTTCGGCTGACCCGGCCTCCCGGCCGGGAATCCTTGCACGGCTTCGCCATTGGTGTGCTCGGTGCGACGGTGTTCGCCGTGGCGGCGTCGATGACCTGGGTGATCCCGGTGTTCGCAGCGGGCGACGCCAGTGACGACCAATCCGTCGCGGATCTGTTGATCGACGCCGGCATCGAAGGGGTCACGATGCCCCTGACCGCAGCCGCGGTCGGCGGCCTGGTCGGAATCGGGCTGTGGTACGCCCGACGACCGGACGGTACCGACCGTCGCCTGCTGGTGGTCGACGGGCTTGCGCTGCTGGCCGGGGCCGCGGCCTACGCCACGGTGGGGTTGATCGAGGCACTCCGGGTAGCGCCGGACCTGCAGTTCCTGGTGCACGTGGTGCTCGCCCTGGCGGCGGTGGTGGCACTGCGGGTGGGACTGCAACTGGCCGTGCTGCGTGAGCCGCAGGACCCCATACATCCCGAGCTGCCGATCCTGTGTCCGGGCTGCGGCCATGTCGTGCCCGACATGGCGTTCTGTCCGGCCTGCGGCATCGCCGCACATGCGGCATCGCGGACGTCGCGGGAAGCCCGCCGCCGTGACCGCCCGCAACCCGGTACCGAGTTGGTGGAGCGATGAGTGCGCCGGCTGCGTCGCGGGAGCTGGTCCCCGGCTATTCGGTGCTGGCGGGGTCGTACACGGCCCCGCCGCTGCCGTTCACGTCCCTGCGACGGCTGGTGCTTGTCCTGGCGGCCGGGCTGTCGGTGGTCGTCGTGGCGATGACGGCGGCCTCGGTGCTGACCGCCACGCCGACGGTGCGCTACTCCTGCCCGCCGGACTGCGGGCGGCCGCCCACCGGGGTCCCGGTTCAGGCCAACCCCCGCTTTGTGTCGCCCGACGGTTCGTTCTCGGTGTCCTATCCGGCGCCCGGCACGGCCTACAACATCACGATGGAGGACGACGGGGTGTATGCCGAATACACCGGCGGGGATGGGGGAGCGATGGAGCTGTTCGGCGTGCCCGCCGACGGCCGATCGGCCGAGCAGGTCGTCGACGATCTCGTGCACGAGAACGCGCCCGAGGCGACCGTCGCCTATGTGCTGCCGAACGCGACCGTGGGCTACCAGCTCGGGTACGGCGCCGTTCTCGACGACTACCCACAGACACCGACCGGTGCCTCCCGGCGCAACCGCATCGTCGTGATGGCCGCGGTGAAGAACGACCTCGCACTCGTCGGTGCCGCGATCGGCCCCTATCACGAGTTCGCGCCCGGTGACGGTCCCGGGCTGCCGTCGGGAGCCAACCTCGAACTCGCCCAGGACCTGGGCAGATACGTCAACAGCTTCCTGTGGGAGGGCGATCCGCCGCGGTAGCCCGGGTTCGAGGGGCCGGTAGCGCCGACAGGGCTGCCGAAACACGACAGAAACATGATCGTCGTATTTCAGAAACATTGCGCCGACATCCTCGTCGGGACCGTCGAAGGAGCCGGACTTGGATTCGATCGATCCCGCTGCCACCGCCTGGCTGCTGGCCAGCACAGCCCTCGTCCTGTTGATGACGCCCGGATTGGCGATCTTCTACGGCGGCATGGTCCGCTCCACCGGCGTGCTCAACATGATCATGATGAGCTTCATCTCGATCCCCCTGGTCACCGTCGCCTGGCTGCTTTTCGGCTACACCCTGGCGTTCTCCGGCAACAACATGGGCGGGGTGATCGGCGACCTCAGCCACATCGGGATGGCCGGAATAGGCCCGAACACGGTGCACGGCTCGGTTCCCGAGCTCTTGTTCGCCACTTTCCAGCTCACCTTCGCCATCATCACCGCGGCTCTGGTCAGCGGTGCGATCGCCGATCGGGCCAAGTTCGCCGCGTGGATGGTGTTCGTCCCCGTCTGGGCGATCGCCGTGTACTCGGTTGTGGCGCACTGGGTCTGGTCGCCCGATGGCTGGCTGTTCAAGTTCGGGGTGCTCGACTATGCCGGTGGACTTGTCGTCGAGATCGTCTCCGGAGCCTCTGCGCTGGCGCTGGCGCTGGTGCTCGGTCCGCGGATCGGGTTCAAAAGCGATGCGATGCGGCCGCACAATCTGCCGTTCGTGCTGCTCGGTGTCGGGCTGCTGTGGTTTGGGTGGTTCGGCTTCAACGCCGGATCCGCGCTGGCCGCCGACGGCACGGCAGCGGCGATATTCCTGAACACCCTCGTGGCCGGATGCCTGGGCATGCTGGGGTGGTTGTCAGTCGAGCAGATCCGCGACGGGCGACCGACGACGTTCGGCGCGGCTTCGGGTGTGGTGGCCGGACTGGTGGCCATCACTCCCTCGTGCGGCACCGTCAACACCCTGGGTGCCGCCGTGGTCGGCCTGGCCGCGGGCATCGTCTGTTCGTTCGCGATCGGCTTGAAGTTTCGGTTCAACTACGACGACTCCCTGGACGTGGTCGGGGTGCACTTCGTCGGCGGGGTGGTCGGTGTGCTGCTCATCGGGCTGCTGGCCACCGCGGTGATGACCGGCGGTCCTGAGGGGCTGTTCTTCGGAGGGGGATTTGTCCAGCTCGGCAAGCAGGCGCTGGCCATGGTCACGGTTGCCGCCTATGCCTTCGTGGTCTCCTTTGGACTGGCCAAGCTGATCGATCGCACGATGGGTTTCCGGCTGAGTCCCGAGGACGAGACGGCCGGCGTCGACTTCACCCAGCATGCAGAGACCGCCTACGCCGAGGGTGTGCACGGGCATCAGCCATTGCGCCGGCCGCTGTTCGGTGAGAGTCGTCAGCGCTCGGACACCGTCGACGAGAACTGACTTCTGGATCAGCCCGACGGTCGGTGTGTCGTACCCTGATCTCCCAGGCTGGGAACCAGCTGGTAGTCGGCTGTGAATCGGTTACCTGCGCTGGTTGGCGGCATGGGCTCCAGAAGCCACCCCGGGGGGGAGGCTGGGCGCTGAAGGGTGGTGAGGTCGCGGTGGGTGCCTTCGTCGGGCCGGTGTCCCCGTCCCAGCCTCGGCGGGTGTTCGTGCACATCGGTTTGTCGAAGACGGGTACGACTTACCTGCAGGACCGGTTCTGGCGCAACCGCGACACGGCCATGCGGCAGGGATGGCTGTACCCCGGCGACATTCGTGAGGCGCACTTCCACGCCGCCGTTCAGCTTCAGCCGGCTCGCTACCCGCACTGGGTGGATCCGCGTCACTCGCACGCCTGGGAACGTTTGGTCGAGCAGATGCGCGATTGGCCGGGTTCGTCGCTCATCTCCCACGAACTGCTGGCCACCGCCACCGCTGATCTGGCAGCGTTTCAACTCCGCTCTCGGAAGCGACCCCGCGCGCCTGACCCGCGACCTGCCCACCGCCAACAACTCGCTGGGCGCGGCTCAGCTCGAGGTTCTGCGCCTCCTCAACGACCGGGTGCGCGACATCGATTGGGAGCGTTATGAATCCGTGGTCAAGGAGTACCTCGCCGGCAATCTCTTGATCGTCAAGGCCTGGCGGGGCGCCCCGAAGCTCCCGAGCTCGGAATTCGACTGGGTCAGTGACATCGCCGCGGAATTCGTCACCGAGATTCGCACCGCCGGCTACCACGTGGTCGGTGACCTCAGCGACCTGGAACCCCGCCTGCCCTCGACAGAGCCGCTTGCCGAACCCGTTGACCGTGAACTGCTCGACGTCGCACTGGAGACCCTGGCCGACATCGTGCGGACCATGCCGAAACCCGCCTCGGAGCGCGCCGCGGGTGAACGGATCAAGAACATGCTTCGCGGTCAACAACTGCGCTTGCGTGCCCTGTGGTCCGCGCCATCGTCTCGGAAGAGCAGATCCGGCGTGTGAGACGGTCGCTGGTCACCGTCGCGTCACGGTCCGGCAAAGATCTCGCCCGAGGCTCCTCCCAGGTGGGATACAAGAGGCTATTGGGGTAAAAGTGATATATGAGGCTGCTGTGAAAAGTCTGCCTCGCCTGTCGGTGTGCCGAGCACCCACGTCAGCAGGGATGTCTTCCTACTTGTGCCGCCGCTGACGCAGAGTGCTCGCCCAACGACAACGCAACTTTCCGGTTACCGACGACCGGGCGCGACAAAGGTGGAGTTCAAGTGAGAAAAATCGGTGTCCTGCTGGTGAGTTTGACTCTCCTGGTGGCAGCGCCGGGCGTGGCCCTGGCGGACGCCCCCACCCGAACACTGGTCAACCAGAAGGCCGTCAACGACGTCATCGCGCGAGGACTCTCGCAGGTCGGCGTTCCGTTCACCTATGGCGGAGGTGATGTCTCGGGTCCCACCCGCGGCAGGCCGGAGCCTCCGAGCCCCGAGGCGGTGAACCCGGGCGACCCGGGCGACCCGGCATCGGCGCTGTCGCCGGGCCTCACCACCCCCGGAGCCCTCCCCAGCCCGGCACCGGCCGTCGCACCGGATTCGGGCACGACGCCCGCCTCTGATGTCGTCGGATTCGATGCCTCGGGCTTGATGGTGTACTCCTATGCCGCGATCAACGTGAAGCTGCCGCGCTCCTCGGGAGCGCAGTACAAAGTCGGCCAGAAGGTTGCGCCGTCTCAGGCATTGCCGGCCGACCTGATCTTCTACGGGCCCGACGGAAGTCAAAGCGTCGCACTGTTCATCGGCAACGGCCAGATGCTGGAGGTCGGCTCCGATGGTGTCAAGGCGTCGCCGGTGCGCACCAAAGACATGGCTCCCTACCTGGTCAGGATCATCCAGTAGGTCCGGTTGGCCGGCGGCGCTCACGCCGGCGTGCGGTCGAGCGTCGTCGCGAGCGCCTCGGCGTCGCGGCGCATCAGCCGCAACTGGCCGGTCATGTCCACGCGATATCCGTTGACGTACAGCCCCGGCGCGTCGGGATGTGCATCGCCCCTGCTGGTGGTGGGCCGGCCCGCGGGGTCGAGGACGCCGAGGTGTCCGACCAGTGGCTCCAACCCGCACCGGTATCCGGTGGCTGCGATGACGACGTCGGGTTTGGATGCGGCTGCCGTCGTCGAGGAGGACATCGGCACCGTCGAACCCACGAACCGCGGGCACCAGCTCAATGTGACCGGCTTTGAGATCGGCGACGAATCCGTCGTCGTAGGCGGGTGCCTGGTGCCTGGCCCTGAGCCGGGTGGCCACACCGTCGCTCCCGTTCGGTAGTCCGTACCGCCGCAGGTCGCCGAACAGGAACCACGCGGTGAGCCGGCACACCTCGTCAGCCACCCGCACGGGGAGGAGTTCGAGAAGCATGCCGAGCACGTTCACGCTGACGCCCAAGACCCTGCGCTGGATCAGGTTGGGTGGTGTCCGGTAGGACACCCGCACCCGTGCGGCGCCGGCTACGACGAGATGGTGGGCGATCTCGGTGCCGGTGACGTTGGGGCCCACGACCAGGACGTCACGCCCACGGTAGCGATCGGCATTGCGGTATGCGCTGCAGTGCAGCAGCTCGCCGGTGAACGTGTCGAGACCCGGCCAGTCCGGCTGCACCGGCTGGCGGTCGTGACCGGTGGCGACCACGACGAGATCCGACATCCTCGGGCCACGGTTGGTCTCGATGCGCCAGCCGGTGCCCGCGCACACGATTCGGGTGGCCTCCACACCGAACTGGACATCGAGGCGATGGTGGGCGGCGAAGTCCTCCAGGTAGCGAACCCAGTCGTCGCGGGTCGGGAACTCGCCGTAGTCGCGTGGTCGGTATGGCAGGCCCGGCATCGCCGACATCCGCGCGGTCGTATTCAGCCGCAGCCCGTCGTAACGGGCCCGCCAGCTTGCCCCACCCCGTCGGCACGTTCCAGCACGGTGACCTCGGCGCCCGAGCGCTTCAGCGTGGCGGCGGCGGCAAGTCCCGCCGCTCCTGCACCACAGACGGTCACTCTCACCGTCGGTCACCTCCGGGCCTGTCCGATTGTTGCGTATCCATCTTGGTACAAGCGGGCGCGTCGCGGTGTGACTCTTCGACGGGTTGTGAAGGGTGTGACCACCTACTTGACAGGAGAACCCGTGCGAGAAGAGCCGAGTGAACGCGCGTGCGCTGCTAGGTGAGAGCGAGCGGCTGGTCGACGGTGTGCGGTCGCTGCGCGACTTGGCCGAGTCGGTTTCCTGACCCCCTCGGCGACGTGCTTCGGGCTGCCGTGGCCGCGGGTACCAACCGGCCGACCCGGGGTGGTTCTGGTCGGCGTCCTCACCGCGTGTGTGGCCGTATCGATCTCGGGCTGACGGTCACCGTCGTTGGCGGTGGAGCCCGTCGGGACATCCGTGGTTTCGGGAGTCGCGGAACGTTCGGGCGCTCCCTGGCCCGCAGGGGCCGAATCGACCACGGCGCGGGCTTTTTTCGAGTCTTGGGCAGACTTGGGTATGTCTGTTGGCGTTCCGAAGGGTGCTGGCGGGCCCAGAAGTCGTCCCTGGGAGAAGTACGGGCCGGCGTTGGGGGTCAGTCTTGAGTAGCCCGCGTCGACGATGGGCTTGAGTGTCGAGTCCATCGCGTCGACGATCTTCGTTGGGACACCGAGCTGTTGAAGCGGCTTGAGGAGCGGCAAGGTGGACGAGGGGATTATGTAGGTGGTGGTTGTCCCGCCCAAGTCACTGGTCACACTGGACACCTCGGCCACGTCAGACGGTACGACCGTCGCCGTGTTGTTGTGGAAGTAGAGCGTTGCGACCAGCGAGTTCGCCACGGCCAGCAGATTCCATGGTCGGTCGGGCGGATCAGCCCACACGTCGTACTGATGGAATACGACGCTGACATCGTATTGGCTGTCGGCCAGATCGTGCGCCGTGTAGTCGATCAGCGGCACGGTTGTGCCCACCGGCAGATAGGTGTGGGCCAGGCCGAGCTCGGGGCCCGCAAACATGGCGAATGACAGCAGATCAGCTGACGGAGCGTTGGGATCCGTTGCCAGATGCTCTAACTCCCGGTTGATGACGAGGGTTCCCTCGGATAGCCCGGCGATCGCCACCGGGTCGCCATAGGCGGCCGCGTTCTTGATCTGATCATCGAGCGAACCACGCCCCATGGCGACCCCGGCATCGGTCCCCGGCGCGGCCAGGCCGAAGCTCAGCAGACCGATACTGGCCGGGTAGTTCACCACCTGAGCCGTGCTGCCGGGAAACCAGTTCTCCCCGATCATATGGTTGAGCGCGTCATACCCCTGCAGAACTGAGAGGGGCGCCCCGCCTTCTTCGCCCGTCCCCAAGAGGTAGAGCCGCCCCAGCGGCAGCTGAGCGATGAGGTTCGGATAGTAGAGCGGTCCTGCACCGGGGACCGTGATCCTCGTCTGTGCCTGCACTTGCGGAGCCCAATCAGACCCGACGACAATCATCGCCGAGATAACCCCCGCTATCGCCGCCACTGGCAACAGTCGTAACAACCGCATCAGGCGTCCCCACCTTTGTTGCGGGCTTCCACCAGACCGTTTCCGCTGCAGATCGGACTACCCAGCGGATGCACTGGGCGGGACCACCGAATTGATCCATCTCGTGCAATATTCGGTGTGCCGGTAATGCCGCATGACTGCAGAAACCCCCCCTCTGTGCTCGCAGTCTAAGGCCGTTTGCCCGCCTGTTTGTGCTGTTTGTCGTGGACTGTTTGTTTGATTCCCAGGAGGTTGCGGCCCCGGCGCAACAAGAGCCTGTTGTGTTGAACAAGCGAGGGGTGCCCAAGTGCCCTTGGTGGCAGGTGCAAGGCTGGGACAAACGACCAGATCGAACGTCTGTTCGACAGTGTAGCGCTGGTCGGTGTGGAGCGGGCGACGGGAATCGAACCCGCGTAGCTAGTTTGGAAGACTAGGGCTCTACCATTGAGCTACGCCCGCGTGCTTGCGCGTGCCCAAATGTACCGGTGGCGGCCTTTTCAAATCCAATCGGACCTTCGCGTGTCCGCATCGTGAAGGTCCGATTGAGGCTGTGCGGGTGCTGGGCCGTAGGATCGCGGGCGCGATAAATGCAGCACGGGGTGTAGCGCAGCTTGGTAGCGCATCCGCTTTGGGAGCGGAAGGCCGCAGGTTCAAATCCTGTCACCCCGACACGTCCGACCACGTCACCTGCGTGAAGAAGAACGACACCGAGGAGCATCGCCGTGAAGAGCACCGTCGAGAAGTTGAGCCCCACCCGGGTTCGCATCAACGTGGAGGTGCCCTTCACGGAATTGCAGCCCGATTTCGACCGCGCCATCAAAGAGATGGCCAAGCAGGTCAGGATGCCCGGCTTCCGCCCCGGCAAGGTGCCGGTCAAGCTGCTCGAGGCGCGTCTTGACAAGCAGGTCATGCTCGACCAAGTCGTCAACGATGCGCTGCCGATGCGCTACAGCGAGGCGGTGACCACCTCGGAGGTCAAGCCGCTGGGTCAGCCGGAGATCGAGATCACCAAGAAGGAGTACGGCGAAGACCTGGCGTTCACCGCCGAGGTCGACGTCCGGCCCGAGATCGAGCTGCCCGACCTGAGCACGCTGACGATCTCCGTCGACCCGATCGAAATCACCGACGAGGACGTCGACGCGGAACTGCAGGCACTGCGTGCCCGGTTCGGCACCCTGACGGGTGTCGAGCGGCCCGTGCAGACCGGCGACTTCGTGTCCATCGACCTGTCGGCGTCGGTCGGCGGCGAGGACATTCCCGAGGCCGCGACCGAGGGGCTGTCGCACGAGGTCGGCTCCGGTCAGCTGATCGAGGGCCTCGACGATGCGATCGTCGGGATGTCGGAGGGTGAGTCCAAGGTGTTCACCACCACGCTGGCCGCCGGTGAGCACGCCGGCGAAGAGGCCGACGTGACGGTCACCGTCAAGTCGGTCAAGGAGCGTGAGCTGCCCGAGGCCGACGACGAGTTCGCCCAGCTGGCAAGTGAATTCGACACCATGGACGAGCTTCGTGACAACCTCACCGACCAGGTGCGCCGGGTCAAGCGGATTCACCAGGCCGAGACGATCCGCGACAACGCGCTGGAGGTCCTGCTGGGGCAGGTCGAGGTCCCGCTGCCCGAGGCGATCGTGCAGGCCCAGGTCGACGAAAACCTGCACAACGCCATCCACGGGCACGATCACGACGAGGCCAAGTTCGCCGAGGCGCTCGAGGCCGAGGGCAACACCCGGGAGGAGTTCGACGCCGACGCTCGCGAGGCCGCCGAGAAGGCCGTCAAGACCCAGCTGTTGATGGACGCCATCGCCGACGACCTCGACATCCAGGTCGGCCAGAACGACCTGACCGAGCGGCTGGTGCTGATGTCGCGGCAGTACGGCATCGAGCCGCAGCAGTTGCTGGGCATCCTGCAGCAGAACAACCAGCTGCCCGCGATGTTCGCCGATGTGCGGCGCGGGCTGACCGTGGCCGCTGTGGTCGAGGCCGCCACCGTCACCGATACCGAGGGCAACGTCGTCGACACCACCGAGTTCTTCGGCCCGCCGGAGAGCGCCGACGGCGGTGCGGTTGAGGAGTCCGCGGAGGTCGCCGAAGAATCCGAGGAGTCCCCTGAGGCCGCCGAGGGCGACGAGCCGACCGACCAGGCCCAGTAACGCCGACAGCGAACGCGCGCGCTTCAGGGAGTGCGGCGTGCCGCGGGTTGGTTAGGGTCGGGTAGTACCTCGACGGGTAGAAGATTCGAGAAAGCAGGTATCAAGTCGTGACTCACATGCGTTCGGGCGCGCCAGGGCTGAACCTCACCGACTCGGTATATGAGCGGTTGCTCGCCGAGCGCATCATCTTCCTTGGTTCACAGGTCGACGACGACATCGCCAACCGGCTGTGCGCGCAGATTCTGCTGCTGGCGGCCGAGGACCCGACCAAGGACATCTCGCTGTACATCAACTCGCCGGGCGGCTCGATCAGTGCCGGCATGGCGATCTACGACACCATGGTGCTGGCGCCCTGCGACGTCGCGACCTACGCGATGGGCATGGCCGCGTCGATGGGCCAGTTCCTGCTGGCCGCCGGCGCCAAGGGCAAGCGCTACGCGCTGCCGCACGCGCGGATCCTGATGCACCAGCCGCTGGGCGGCATCACCGGCGGCGCCGCCGATATCGCGATCCAGGCCGAGCAGTTCACCGTGATCAAGAACGAGATGTTCCGGCTGAACGCCGAGTTCACCGGGCAGCCGATCGAGCGCATCCACGCCGACTCCGATCGCGACCGCTGGTTCACCGCCCAGGAGGCGCTGGAGTACGGCTTCGTCGACCACATCATCACCCGCGCCCACTTCAACGGAGATTCCTAATGCCTGACTACACCGATTCGCGGCTGACCCCGCAGGCGCGCTACATCCTGCCGTCGTTCGTCGAGCACTCGAGCTGGGGTGTCAAGGAGTCCAACCCCTACAACAAGCTGTTCGAGGAACGGATCATCTTCCTCGGCGTCCAGGTCGACGACGCCTCGGCCAACGACATCATGGCCCAGCTGCTGGTGCTGGAGTCCTTGGATCCCGACCGCGACATCACCATGTACATCAACTCGCCCGGCGGCTCGTTCACCTCGCTGATGGCGATCTATGACACCATGCAGTACGTGCGCGCCGACATCCAGACGGTCTGCCTGGGTCAGGCTGCCTCGGCGGCCGCGGTGCTGCTGGCCGCGGGCACACCCGGCAAGCGGCTGGCGCTGCCGAACGCGCGGGTGCTCATCCACCAGCCGTCGCTGCAGGGCGTCATCCAGGGCCAGTTCTCCGACCTGGAGATCCAGGCCGCCGAGATCGAGCGCATGCGTTCCCTGATGGAGCACACCCTGGCCCGCCATACCGGCAGAGATCCGGAGGTGGTCCGCAAGGACACCGACCGCGACAAGATCCTGACCGCCCAGGAGGCGAAGGACTACGGGATCATCGACACCGTCCTGGAGTACCGGAAGTTGTCCGCGCAAAACGCGTGACCGGCCGTCGCCGAGCCGGATGCGAAGGTCGCAATCCGGTCGCGGCGGCGACACGCCCAGGACACTGTTGCGTTTCCACACCGATGGAAGCCGCTTCAGGGGATATGTTCACCATCACGCACGAATACCACCGACGCTATTCGCGGTTATCAGTCGCACCGCGGCCGAACATGCGGGTAGCGTCGGGGCATACACCCAACACAGACGTAGTGGCAGCGATCACGGATCGACGGCTAAGGAAGTAGGACACCACCACTATGGCGCGCATCGGAGACGGCGGTGACCTGCTGAAGTGCTCGTTCTGCGGGAAGAGCCAGAAGCAGGTCAAGAAGCTCATTGCGGGCCCCGGCGTGTACATCTGCGACGAGTGCATCGACCTGTGCAACGAGATCATCGAAGAGGAGTTGGCCGACGCCGACGACGTCAAGCTCGATGAGTTGCCCAAGCCGGCAGAGATCCGGGAGTTCCTCGAAAGCTATGTGATCGGACAGGACACGGCCAAACGGAGGCTGGCCGTCGCCGTCTACAACCACTACAAGCGGATCCAGGCCGGCGAGAAGTCCCGCGACTCCCGCTCCGAGCCCGTCGAGCTGGCCAAGTCCAACATCCTGATGCTCGGCCCGACCGGCTGCGGCAAGACCTATCTGGCGCAGACGCTGGCCAAGATGCTCAATGTCCCGTTTGCAATAGCAGATGCGACGGCACTAACGGAAGCCGGCTACGTCGGCGAGGACGTCGAGAACATCCTGCTGAAGCTCATCCAGGCCGCCGACTACGACGTCAAACGCGCCGAGACCGGCATCATCTACATCGACGAGGTGGACAAGATCGCCCGCAAGAGCGAGAACCCGTCGATCACGCGCGACGTCTCCGGCGAGGGCGTGCAGCAGGCGCTGCTGAAGATCCTGGAGGGCACGCAGGCCTCGGTGCCCCCGCAGGGTGGGCGCAAGCACCCGCACCAGGAATTCATCCAGATCGACACCACCAATGTGTTGTTCATCGTGGCCGGTGCGTTCGCCGGACTGGAGAAGATCGTCTCCGACCGGGTTGGCAAGCGCGGCCTGGGCTTCGGCGCCGAGGTCAAGTCCAAGGCCGAGATCGACACCCAGGATCACTTTGCCGAGGTCATGCCCGAGGACCTGATCAAGTTCGGCCTGATCCCCGAGTTCATCGGACGGCTTCCCGTCGTGGCGTCGGTGACCAACCTGGACAAGGATTCGCTGGTTCAGATCCTCTCCCAGCCGAAGAACGCGCTGGTCAAGCAATACACCCGGCTGTTCGAGATGGACGGCGTGGAGTTGGAGTTCAGCACCGACGCGCTGGAGGCCATCGCCGATCAGGCCATCCACCGGGGCACCGGTGCCCGCGGTCTGCGCGCGATCATGGAAGAAGTGTTGTTGCCGGTGATGTACGACATCCCGAGCCGCGACGACGTCGCCAAGGTTGTGGTCACCAAGGAGACGGTGCAGGACAACGTCCTGCCGACCATCGTGCCGCGCAAGCCGGCCCGCACCGAGCGCCGCGACAAGAGCGCGTAGTCGTCGCAGCGGCTCGGCGCAACACCGGCAGGGGCTAGCAGCGCCCCTCTAGGGCATGGGCCAACCGGAGCACTTCGGGAGCCGCGAACGGTGGCAGCTCGCCGGTGACCGCCGGAACCGTCGACGTGCGAACCGATTCTGAAAGCCCTTGCAGGAGTGCAAGATAGGCGTCCGCGTCGACAGATTCGAACCCGCTCTCGGTGCTGTGTTCCGCCGGGAGCCACTGTGGGCGGCCTGCTCGGCGTCAGTCAGATCGAAGATGCTGTCCTGCAGGTCGCGCCGGGCGGCGCGGGCGGCCAGCGAGGACACCTCGCCGCGCGCCAGGAAGGCTGTGGCAGCGATGGTGTGCTCCATCATGGCGACGATGGACTGGCTGATGCGCTGGGCTTCCTGACCGCGCACGGCGAGCAGATAGACCGCGATACCGACACCACACCCGATCACGGTGTCCAGGCCGCGGTCGGTGACAACACGCCCGACGTCGACTCGATGCGCACCCGAGGCCACGGTCAGGGCGACGGCGGTGATGAACACCGTGGCCAGCACATAGTTGCGCAGGATGAACAGTTGGATGGCGAACTGCAGCAGGGACACCACTACGACCAGCCACAGCCCCTGCGGGCTAGGGCTGAGGATGGCCGCCGCCAACGTCAGCCCGGCCAGCGTGCCGATCACCCGTTCTGCGCCGCGCTGCAGGGCGGCGCGTTGATGCGTTCCTTGGTGCACTACCAGGACGGCGGCGGCCATCGCCCAGTACACGTGCCCGATGCCGAGCATGGCCGCAGCATCACCCGCCGAGTGTGGGAGCCGGGCCTGACCGCCCGGGCCAGCAGCGTCAGGGTGGGCGGCGGGCGCAATGGTGGGCGATTGCTTCCGCGGTCGAGGACTGCTGTGGGGGCGAGGTCCAGGGTGCCGATGACACGAGCCGTCGTGGCAGCGCCTGCTGGTATGGGCTGACCCGCGTCCACAGCGGACATCGCGTCGGTGAACAGCACGTGCAGTGCGTGGTTGGCCTCCCTGAGCCGGCGCAACAGGTCAGTTGCGGCCGTGCGCGGCTGCTGGTCGACAATCGCGACCCAGGCCCGGGACAACGCCGACGCGGCGTGTTGTCGCGCCATGGCTGACCGGTTGGTGTCGGCGAGCTCGAGGTAGCCCGCGACTGCCTCGCCGGCCGCGGCGACCGCGGCCTTCTCCGGCCCGCGGGTGCCGGTCAGCACCGCACTCATCTGGGCGCACCAGGCGATCGCACCGCCGGCCAGAACCAGCAGCCCGACCCGCCACGCCGGCAGATGCGACGCCGAGACGCCGACACCGGCGGCGCATACCAGAACGAACATGTACGCGCCCGGTGGGCCAACCGACAACGCCGCGCACAACCAGACCGCGACGACAGCGGCCGCCGAGACGGCCGCCACGGCAACCCAGGTGATGGTGGCCGCCCAGGCGCCCACCGCAACCGCCGTCGCCAGCGCCACCGCGATGACCGCCGCCTGCACACCACGGTTGAGATAGGGCCGATCGTTCCCATAGACGGCGGTGAATACGCCCAGCGTCGCGATCAGGCCGGCGCCGACATCGCCGGCGGCCCAGCCGACCGTGATCGGTATCGCGGTGCTGACCGCGACCCGCAACGCCAGTGGCCACCGACGCGGAGCGGGGCGTATCTGCAGCAGAGTGCGGGACCGTCGATCCGGTGCGGCGGTCGGCGCCCATGAACCACCCTAGGCACACCGAATAGCGCCTTCGATACCCTTGTTGAACCGGTTCGAGCGTCAGTGCAGCACCGGGCGGGGCTCGGCGATGACCTCGTCCACCAGAGCCGCGATCTCGGCGAGGCCGTCGCGCTGGGCGAACGCGGCTTCCAGTGTGCGGGCCCGCTCGAGGTAGCCGGGACGGTCGAGCACCTCGCGGACCGCGTGGCGCAGTGCCCCCGGCGTCGGCGTTCCGGTCCGCAGGTTGATGCCCGCACCCGACCAGGCGACCCGGGCGGCCACCTCCGGCTTGTCCTCGGTGTCACCGGCCACCACCAGCGGGACACCGGCCGACAGCGCCCGCTGCACCCCGCCGTATTCGCCGTTGGTGACCATGACGTTCACCTTGGGTAGCAGCAGATCGTACGGGATGTATTCGGCGACATGGGTGTTCATCGGAAGGGGGACGGTCACGTCGGCGACGTCGCGACCGCCCGTGGTGGCCACGACGACGATGTCCTCGCCGCCGAGCGCATCGATCGTCGGCTCCAGCAGCCGGCCCAGGTCGGCGTTGTCGACGGTGCCCTGGGTGACGTGCACGACGGGCCGCTCGCCGTCGAGCCGATCCCACCACCGGGGCAGCCGAAACCCCGGTGTCGGCTGGGGATGCACCGCGCCGACATAGCGGACGTGGCCGGGCAGATCGCTGCGCGGATAGTCGAACATCGGCACCGTGGGTGCGATGTAGCGGTCGGCGAGCAGCCCGGCATCCAGCACGAACACCGGCAGCCGCGGAGTATTCATCGAGTCCAGCAGCCGGTTGCCGGCTCGGTGCGATCGCCGCAGCAGCACGCGGTGCAGCGCGTTGAGCGTGCGGTTGCGCAGTTGCCCGAGCACACCGGGGGCCGGCGGAATCCCCAAGCCGCTGGCGGCGGTGTCGCGGCTGGAGATCATCAGGGGCATCGGGGTGAAGGCCAGCACCGGTGGTCGTGCGGTGGGCTCGCCGAGCAGGAACGGGACGATCCCGAAAAAGGATGCGTCGGCGATCACGGCGTCGAAGTGATTCCCCTGGATCAGGTCGGCCAGTATCGCTGCCTGATGCGGCATCGGGCTGATGAACACGTGGGTCACGTCGGCGTTGAGCCGACGGATGCCCGGGGTCCCGGCCCGCCCCGGAGGACGGCGCAGCCGGTCCTGGTCGAGGTCGGCCTGCCGGGACAGCGGGTACGGGGCGCCCCGGCCGCGCGGATTGCGGCGGCGTGCCGCTGCGCGGTCAGGACGGTCACCCGGTCACCACGGTTGACCAGGCTGCGGGCCACCGACAGCAGTGGGTCGAAGTGCCCCGCCGGTGACAGCGCCGCGATCAGGACCTGCGCCATCGCGTTCTCCCATCCGTTGATCTGGCTGCGATGGGAGTCGATGCTCGGCCATGGGCGGCCCGCGAACTTGGAGGTTGGGTGGAGAACGGCTGGAGATTACCGGCAGGAACGCCTGGTCAGTCCTTGGCGGCGACCCACTCGCGAGCCTTGTCGACCTCCGAGATGGGGAAGGCCCGCAACTCGCCGGGCATCAGAAAACCGACGAATTTCATGGTCTGCTTGATCCACTCGATGTCGGTGACGACGGCGAAACGTTCCCACCGCATCCAGTGGCGGAATCCGACCTTCGTGTCGTCCCACATCGCGCCGGGGTCCCAGCCCTCGAAATCGGGGTCGATCTCGTAGTAGATCCGGACCTTGTCGTGCGTTTCGAGCCGTTTCTCGACATCGGGTATCAGCACGGTCTCGTAGTCAGCCTTGCTGACCTGCCCGCGGCAGGCGAACGCCGCGACGTTGTCCGGGAACCCGCTCAATGCTTCGATCATGAAGTCCTCCAATACACCAGGATTGACGTTCGCTGTGCGGTTGCCATGGTGTCCACGGTCGCGGCCATCCAGGTAGGGGCGAAAGTCACCGCGCGGATCGGTCCGGCGCCGGATCGTGGGGGTCAGCGAACGACGCGGTCGGCCCTGCTGTAGACGTTCATCGAGTCGCCGCGCAGGAATGCCACCAGGGTCAAACCCGACTGGGTGGCCAGATCGACGGCCAGCGAGGACGGTGCCGACACCGCGGCGAGTACCGGGATCCCGGCCATCACCGCCTTCTGCGTGAGCTCGAACGAGGCGCGCCCGCTGACCAACAACACCGCACCCGTCAGCGGGACCCGGTTGGATTCCAGTGCCCAGCCGATCACCTTGTCGACGGCGTTGTGCCGGCCCACGTCCTCCCGGACGGCCAGCATGGTGCCCTCGGTGTCGAACAGCGCCGCGCCGTGCAAACCGCCGGTGCTGGCGAAAACTTTCTGCGCCGAACGTAATTGGTCCGGCATCGTGGACAGTGTCGCCGCGTCGACCGATGATGGGTCGTCGCCGGGCGAGTGCCGGCTGGTCAGCCGGACCGCATCGATGGAGGCCTTGCCGCAGACTCCGCAGGAGGAGGTGGTGTAGAAATTGCGGGTGACCTCGACGTCCGGCATGGGTACGTCGGGGCGCAACGTCACGTCGAGCACGTTGTAGGTGTTGGCGCCGTCGGCCGACTGCGCGCCGCGGCAGTAGCGCACCGTCAGCACGTCGTCGCGCTGCGCGATGACCCCCTCGGTGAGCAGGAAACCCTGCGCCAGTTCGACGTCGGAACCCGGGGTGCGCATGGTGACGGTTACCGGCGAGCCGTTGACCCGGATCTCCAGCGGTTCCTCGACGACCAGCGTCTCTGGGCGTTCGGTGGTGTTGCCGTCGGCCAGATGGTTGGCGCGGCGGCGTGCGGTCACCCGCCCCATGCGCTGTCGCCTCGTTCCAGCCGGATGACGATGGCCTTGGACACCGGTGTGTTCGATTTGGCCGCAACGTGATCCAGTGGCACCAATGGGTTGGTCTCCGGGTAGTAGGCCGCGGCATTGCCCACCGGGGTGGAGTAGCCGACCACCAGGAAGTCCTCGGCGCGGCGCTCCTGGATCCGGCCCCGGTCGTCGGCGAACTCCGAGACCAGATCGACCCGATCGCCTTCCGCGAGCTCGAACGCCTCGATGTCGGCGGGGTTGACGAAGACCACCCGCCGGCCGCCCTTGACCCCGCGATAACGGTCGTCGAGGCCGTAGATGGTGGTGTTGTACTGGTCGTGGCTGCGTAGCGTCTGCAGCACCAGCCGCCCCGGTGGTACCGGCACCCACTGCAGCGGGTTGACCGCGAAGTTCGCCTTGCCCGTGGAGGTGGGGAATTCGCGCGCGTCACGCGGTGGATGCGGCAGCTGAAAGCCGTCCGGTCGGCGCACCCGGGTGTTGTAGTCGGCGCACCCGGGCACCACCGCCGCGATGGCGTCGCGGATCCCGTCGTAGTCGGCGGCAAACAGCTCCCACGGCACCGGGTGGCCGGGCCCCAGCACGGCGCGGGCTAGCCCGCAGATGATGGCGACCTCGCTGCGCACCTCGTCGCCGGGTGGGTGCAGGCTGCCGCGGGACAGGTGCACCATCGACATCGAGTCCTCCACGGACACAACCTGTTTCCTACCGTCCACGATGTCACGATCGGTGCGGCCGAGGGTGGGCAGGATCAGCGCCGTGCGACCGTGGACCAGGTGGCTGCGGTTGAGCTTGGTCGATACCTGCACCGTCAGGGCGCAGTTGCCCAGCGCGGACTCGGTGACGGCCGTGTCCGGGGTGGCCGAAGCGAAGTTGCCGCCCATGCCGACGAAGACCGAGGTCCGGCCGTCGCGCATCGCCCGGATCGCGTTGACGGTGTCGTAGCCGTGGTTGCGGGGGCTGACGATGCCGAACCGGTCGTCGAGTGCGGCCAGGAACGTCTCGGGCATCTTCTCCCAGATGCCCATCGTGCGGTCGCCCTGCACGTTGGAGTGGCCGCGCACCGGACACACCCCGGCCCCGGGTTTTCCGATCATGCCGCGCAGTAGCAGCAGGTTGGTGATCTCGGCGATCGTCGCCACGGCGTGGGACTGCTGGGTGATGCCCATCGCCCAGCACACGATCGTGCGCCGTGAGGCGGACAGCATCGCGGCGACGCGCTCCAGCTGGGAGCCCTCGATGCCGGTGGCCGCCAGCACCGCCTCCAGATCGACCGTGCGAGCATGCTCGGCGTACTCGTCGAACCCGTGCGAATGCGCGGCGACGAAGTCGCGATCGATGACGGTTCCCGGCGCCCGGTCGTCGGCGTCCACGAGCAACCGGCCCAGCCCCTGGAACAGGGCCATGTCGCCGCCGATGCGGATTTGCACGAACTCGTCGGCGATCGGGACCCCGTGGCCCACCACCCCGTTGACCTTCTGGGGATCCCGGAACCGGATCAATCCCGCCTCCGGCAGCGGGTTGACCGCAATGACCCTGGCGCCGTTGGCCCTCGCCTTCTCCAGCACCCCCAGCATCCGGGGATGGTTGGTGCCCGGGTTCTGTCCGGCGATGATGATCAGGTCGGCGTGCTCGACGTCGTCGACGGTCACCGACCCCTTGCCGATGCCGATCGACTCGGTCAGCGCCGTGCCCGACGACTCGTGGCACATGTTCGAGCAGTCGGGCAGATTGTTCGTGCCGAAGCTGCGCACCATCAGCTGGTAGAGGAAAGCGGCCTCGTTGCTGGTGCGCCCGGAGGTGTAGAACACGGCCTCGTCGGGGCCGGCCAGTGCGTGCAGGTGCTCGGCGATCAGCCGGCAGGCCTCGTCCCAGCCGATGGGCCGGTAGTGGTCGGCGCCGGGCCGCAGCACCATCGGGTGGGTCAGCCTGCCCTGCTGGGAGAGCCAGTACTCGGGCTTGGTGGCCAGCTCGGCGACGGTGTGGCGGGCGAAGAACTCCGGGGTGACGGTGCGGCGGGTGGCCTCCTCGGCCACGGCCTTGGCGCCGTTCTCACAGAACTCTGCGAGCTTGCGTCCGCCGTGCTCTTCGGGCCAGGCGCAGCCGGGGCAGTCGAACCCGTCGCGTTGGTTGAGCCGGCGCCAGGTCTCGGCCGTTCGGATGGCACCCATCTGCTCCAGCCCGCGCCGCAGTGACACCAGCACCCCGCGCAGCCCGGCCGCCTCGGTCTTCGGCGGCCCGACTCGCACCGCGTGCTCGTCGTAGCCGGCATCGACATCGCGGCCTGTGGTGTGATGGCGGGTCGTCATGTTCCCAATCTAGGCCACGGTGGACGGCCCCCACATCGCCGTGGCGGCAGGGCCTCGGGTTGTTTGCCGGCATTTGCCGGGCCGGACCACGGCAGGGTGAATTCTTGCGTTGACGCCCACGTAACAAGTTTGCCATCGAAGGTTCCTAGGGTTGGCCGGTCAGTCGTCCGCGAAGCAGACGCGGGCATGCCATCGAAGAGGGAATTCAATTGAGCGGAAACGCCGTGCGCCTTCAGGCGATCAACAACGTGGAAGGCTACGAGCCACCGGAGTGCAGTTTCGTGGTCGGCGAGGCGCCGGGCGAGATCTTCGGGTCCAACGTGTTCACCAAGGCGGAGATGCAGCTGCGCCTGCCCAAGTCGGTCTACAAGTCGGTCGTCGCCACGATCGACAAGGGCGCGAAGCTCGACCCGGCGGTCGCCGACGCGGTCGCGGCCGGGATGAAAGACTGGGCGCTGTCGAAGGGTGCGACCCACTACGCGCACGTCTTCTACCCGATGACCGGGTTCACCGCGGAGAAACACGACTCGTTCCTGGAGCCGGTCTCCGACGGCCAGACGCTGGCCGAGTTCGCCGGAAAAACCCTGATCCAGGGCGAGCCCGACGCCTCCAGCTTCCCGTCCGGCGGCCTGCGCAGCACCTTCGAGGCCCGCGGCTACACCGCCTGGGACGTCACCAGCCCCGCCTACATTCTGGAGAACCCCAACGGCAACACCCTGTGCATCCCCACCGTCTTCGTGTCGATGACCGGTGAGGCGCTCGACTACAAGACGCCGCTGCTGCGCAGCCAGCAGGCAATGGGTGCCCATGCCGCGCGCATCCTGACGCTGTTCGGCCACAAGGACTTCGACAACATCGTGTCCTTCTGCGGCCCGGAACAGGAGTACTTCCTGGTCGACCGGCACTTCTTCCTGGCGCGCCCCGACCTGATCAACGCCGGCCGAACCCTGTTCGGCGCCAAGGCGCCCAAGGGCCAGGAGTTCGACGACCACTACTTCGGCTCCATCCCCGAGCGGGTGCTGGGCTTCATGATGGACACCGAGCGGGAGCTGTTCAAGCTCGGCATCCCCGCCAAGACCCGACACAACGAGGTCGCGCCGGGCCAGTTCGAGATCGCCCCGATGTTCGAGCGCGCCAACATCGCCTCCGACCACCAGCAGCTGCTGATGACGATCTTCAAGACCCTCGCCCAGAAGCACGGCATGGAATGCCTCTTCCACGAGAAGCCGTTCGCCGGTGTCAACGGATCGGGCAAGCACGTCAACTTCTCGGTGGGCAATGGTGAGTTCGGCAGCCTGCTGGTGCCCGGTGACACCCCGCACGAGAACGCCCAGTTCCTGGTCTTCTGCGCCGCGGTCATCCGGGCCGTGCACAAGTTCGCCGGACTGCTGCGGGTGTCGGTGGCCTCGGCCACCAACGATCACCGGCTGGGCGCCAACGAGGCCCCGCCGGCGATCATCTCGATATTCCTGGGCGAACAGCTGGCCGACGTGTTCGAACAGATCGCGAAGGGGGCGGCGACCTCCTCGAAGGGCAAGGGCACCATGATCATCGGTGTCGACACCCTGCCGGTGCTGCCCACCGATGCCGGCGACCGCAACCGCACCAGCCCGTTCGCCTTCACCGGCAACCGGTTCGAGTTCCGCGCGCCGGGCTCGGGTCAGACCATCAACGTGCCGATGATCATTCTCAATACGATCATGGCGGACTCGCTGGACTATATGGCCACGGTGCTGGAGAAGGCAGTGGAGGACGGCGAGCACTTCGACGTCGCCGTACAGAAACTGCTTACCGAGATCATCACCGAGCACGGTGCGGTGGTGTTCAACGGCGACGGCTACTCGGAGAACTGGCAGGTGGAGGCCGCTGCGCGGGGTCTGCCGAACCTCAAGACCACCCTGGATGCCATCCCAGAGCTGATCACGCCGGAATCGATCGAGCTGTTCGAGAAGTACGGCGTGTTCAGCGAGCGCGAGTTGCACAGCCGCTACGAGGTGCGTCTCGAGCAGTACGCGATGACCATCGGGGTGGAGGCCAAGCTGGCGCTGGAGATCGGCTCGACGGTGGTCCTGCCGGCCGCGATGCGGTACCAGACCGAACTGGCGCAGAACGCGGCGGCGCTCAAAGCCGCCGGTGTGGAGCCCAGCATGACGCTGCTGGTACAGGTGTCGGAGCCCATCGCTGCCCTCACCTCCGCGTTGACCGACCTGAAGGCGGCGTTGGGCACCCACGTCGAGGGCAGCCACGAGGAAGCCGCGCAGGCCCGTGACGCGTTGCTGCCGGCGATGGAGGCGGTGCGCACCGCGGCCGATTCGCTGGAGGACATCGTGGCCGACGATCTCTGGCCACTGCCCACCTATCAGGAGATGCTCTACATCCTCTGATCCGCACTGCGGTGGCAGCAGACGGCGGGCGGACCCGATCGGATCCGCCTGCCGTCTGTGCTCGCCCGCTGGTCAGCTGGGCCGACGTGGCTCCTCCGGTCGATCTGCTGTGGTCTGATCGGCCGGCGCGGAGGTGGGCCGTCCCGTCCGGCGACACGTCGAACTGAGAGTTACTCGCGAGTACGAAATCTCTTAGAGTTTTCCGTCCCGTAACAGTGACGAAAGACACACTTTTGTCTCACCGAGTGGTCGATCATGGCCATGACCTGTGGCTTCCATCTCAGCCCTACGGCGTGTCAGGGTCCGGCCGTGTCGTGGGTAGCCTAAGAGAAGTGCAATAATCGGTACCGCGAGTGACAGCAACCGAAGGTGGTTGTTGATTCTGGCGGCGCTCCGATGATTTTCACGTCGACTGCGACGCAGGATTCGCCGCAGAGAAGCTTGAGGAAAGGCGCGCGCGTGGGTCCGAACGGCAACGGAGCTACGGAGAACCGGCACAAACTCGAGAAGGTCGTCATCCGGTTCGCCGGTGACTCCGGCGACGGCATGCAGCTGACCGGTGACCGGTTCACCTCCGAGGCTGCTCTCTTCGGCAATGACCTTGCCACACAGCCGAACTACCCCGCCGAGATCCGCGCTCCCCAGGGCACCCTGCCGGGTGTCTCGTCGTTCCAGATCCAGATCGCCGACTACGACATTCTGACCGCCGGCGACCGTCCCGACGTTCTCGTCGCGATGAACCCGGCCGCGCTGAAGGCCAATATCGGCGACCTGCCCAGCGGTGGGCTGCTGATCGCCAACTCCGACGAGTTCACCAAACGCAACCTCGCCAAGGTCGGCTACGAGACCAACCCTCTGGACAGCGACGAACTCTCCGACTACGTGGTGCATTCCGTGGCGATGACGACGCTGACCCTGGGCGCCGTCGAGGCGATCGGCGCGTCGAAGAAGGACGGCCAGCGCGCCAAGAACATGTTCGCCCTCGGCCTGTTGTCGTGGATGTACGGCAGGCCGGTCGAGACCAGCGAAACCTTCATCCGGGAGAAGTTCGCCCGCAAGCCCGACATCGCCGAGGCCAATGTGCTCGCGCTGAAGGCGGGCTGGAACTACGGCGAGACCACCGAGGCCTTCGGCACCACCTACGAGATCGCGCCCGCCAAGCTGGCCGCCGGCGAGTACCGGCAGATCTCGGGCAACACCGCTCTGGCCTACGGGATCATCGCCGCCGGCCAACTCGCCGACACCCAGGTGGTGCTGGGCAGCTACCCGATCACCCCGGCGTCGGACATCCTCCACGAGCTGTCCAAGCACAAGAACTTCAACGTCCTGACCTTCCAGGCCGAGGACGAGATCGCCGGCATCGGTGCCGCGGTCGGCGCGTCCTACGGCGGCGCACTGGGGGTCACCACCACCTCGGGGCCGGGTGTGTCACTGAAGTCCGAGGCGATCGGCCTGGCGGTGATGACCGAGCTGCCGCTGCTGGTGGTGGACGTGCAGCGGGGCGGGCCGTCGACGGGCTTGCCCACCAAGACCGAGCAGGCCGACCTGCTGCAGGCGATGTTCGGCCGCAACGGCGAGTCGCCGGTCGCGGTGCTGGCCGCTTGCTCACCGTCGGACTGCTTCGAGGTCGCGGTCGAGGCCGCACGCATCGCGCTGACGTACCGCACGCCGGTGATCCTGCTGTCGGACGGCGCGATCGCCAATGGCTCCGAGCCGTGGCGCATCCCCGACATCGACACCTTCGAGCCGATCGACCACGTCTTTGCCCAGCCGGGCGAGGATTTTCAGCCCTACGCTCGCGACCCGGAGACCCTGGCCCGCCAGTTCGCGGCTCCGGGGACACCCGGCCTGGAGCACCGCATCGGCGGGCTGGAGAAGGCCAACGGCTCGGGTGACATCTCCTACCACGGGCCCAACCACGACCTCATGGTCCGGCTGCGCCAGGCCAAGATCGACGGCATCGCGGTGCCCGATCTCGACGTCGACGACCCCACCGGTGACGCCGAGCTGTTGATCCTCGGCTGGGGCAGCTCGTTCGGCCCGATCGGGGAGGCGTGCCGGCGTGCCCGCCGGCGCGGGCACAAGGTCGCGCACGCCCAGCTGCGCTACATCAACCCGTTGCCGGCCAACCTCGGCGACGTGCTGCGGCGCTACCCGAAGGTGGTCTGCCCGGAGATGAACATGGGCCAGCTGGCCCTGCTGTTGCGCGCCAAGTATCTCGCCGACGTGCAACCGGTCACCAAGGTGGCGGGGATGGCGTTCCGGGCCGACGAGGTGGAGGACATCATCGATGCCGCCCTGGACGGAACGCTGAGCGAAATAGAGGACGACAAGCCGAGACTGGCCAGGCTGGCGGCGGCCACCGTGAGCGCCGGTTCGGAAAATGGCGCGGGAGTGAGTGCATGACTGACCTGATCGGAGCCGACCTCCTGGCTCACGGCGTGTCCAAGACCGCCGCAGTACCCACCACCGACCAGCCGCAGAAGGCCAAGGACTTCACCAGCGACCAAGAGGTGCGCTGGTGCCCCGGTTGTGGCGACTACGTCATCCTCAACACCATCCGCAACTTCCTGCCGGAGCTCGGGCTGCGGCGTGAGAACATCGCGTTCATCAGCGGGATCGGCTGCTCCAGCCGGTTCCCGTACTACCTGGAGACCTACGGCTTCCACTCCATCCACGGCCGCGCGCCGACGATCGCCACCGGTCTGGCGTTGGCCCGCCCGGACCTGTCGGTATGGGTGGTGACCGGTGACGGTGACGCGCTGTCGATCGGCGGCAACCATCTCATCCACGCGCTCCGCCGCAACGTCAACCTGACGATCCTGCTGTTCAACAATCGGATCTACGGTCTGACCAAGGGGCAGTACTCGCCGACGTCCGAGGTCGGCAAGGTCACCAAGTCCACTCCGATGGGCTCGCTGGACCACCCGTTCAACCCGGTGTCGCTGGCGCTGGGTGCCGAGGCGACCTTCGTGGGGCGCGCGCTGGACTCCGACCGCAAGGGCCTGTCGGAGGTGCTGCGCGCCGCGGCCGCGCACCGCGGCGCGGCGCTGGTCGAGATCCTGCAGGACTGCCCGATCTTCAACGACGGTTCCTTCGACCTGCTGCGCAAGGAGGGCGCCGAGGAACGGGTGATCAACGTGCGCCAGGGCGAGCCGGTGACCTTCGGCGCCAACGGCGAGTACTGCGTGGTCAAGAGCGGTTTCGGGCTCGACGTCGCCAAGACGGCCGACGTGTCGGCCAGCGACATCGTGGTCCACGACGCCCAGATCGACGACCCGGCCTACGCCTTTGCGCTGTCGCGGTTGAGCGACCAGAACCTCGAGCACACGGTGATGGGTATCTTCCGGCAGGTCCATCGGCCGACCTACGACGACGCCGCTCGCGAACAGGTCGGCGCCGCGCGGGAAGCCACCCCGCACGACCGGCACGCGTTGCAGTCGCTACTGCGCGGGCGCGACACCTGGACCGTCGACTAACCCCGCCTGGTCCGGTCCAGCCGTGAACGAACCCGCCCCGCTGGCTGCGGTTGTGCTGGCCGGGGGGGCGTCACGCCGGATGGGCCGGGACAAGGCCACCATGCCGCATCCCGACTCCGGTCCCGGCAAGCCGGTGACCATGGTCGAGCACACCGTCGACGTTGTGCGGTCACGGTGTGCCCCGGTTTTCGTCATCGCCGCCCCCGGGCAGCGGCTCCCGGCAGTGCATGCCGAGGTCCTGCGCGACGAGACTCGCGGTGTGGGTCCGCTCTTGGCCACCGGGCGTGGCCTGCATGCCGCCGCAGCCGCGGGGTGTGAGCGCGCGTTCGTCAGCGCGGTGGACATGCCCTACCTCTCTGCCGAGATCATCGATGCCCTCGCCGGGTATGACGGCGTCGACATCGTGCTGCCGTGGGACGGGCGCGACCACTACCTGGCCGGCATCTACCGCACCGACCTGGCCAGTCATGTCGACGCATTGGTCGCCACCGGCCAGCGCAGCATGCGTGCGTTGGCCCAGACCGTGGTGACCCAGCGCGTCGTGATCGCGCACACCCCGGCGCTGGCAAACGTCAACTCCGCTGCCGACCTTGCGCAGCAAATTGCCGGATAACTCGTGATAATTCGACCTAATTTGCCGAATTCGGCGAAATGCACTTCTATGAATTCTCGCCGGCGCGTCGGTGGGTGCAGCCTGCTCACGAAGATGTGTTGAGCGCGAACGAATTTCAGCGCGCTGGGCGAGACGGTATCGGCGGAATTCGCGATCTTTGCGCCGAAACGCCCGGCTTCGGCACCGCTGTTCGGCGTGGCCGCTCGTCGCTGCGGTCCGGGCCCGGGGGAGTGCGGCCGCGGCGAGCGATCGGCAGCGGTGCCGGTGCGTCGTGAGTCCACAATTTTCATCAAACTGGCTGCTACACAGCTACTTTGAACCACGCGGAAATGACACCCGGACCGTTTCCGACCGGGTGCCGGCGTCGTGGGCAACTGCACCGCCGCGCTGCGCGGACGCAGGGTGGCCGCGAAAAGCCCTGTAGCAGAGGATATCTAGCTCATCCGGAAAGGAGCTCCGGGCCGGTTGGGGTGCGGATGGCCCCAGTTAAGCAGAAACGCCGAAGCTGACGGTTGTGACACCGGGGGGCGGCCGTCGCGCGCACGGGATCGCCGGCATCCCGTCCTTCGTTACCGAACCGGGCGTGTGCCAGGTCACAAAAAATACGTGATTTGGCTCACTGAATTTGCCGGTGGATCAGCATTTTGGCTGGCCAGGAATCGCCACGCTGACCTGCACAGACAACTCTTAACTTCGGGTCGTGATCAGTCCGTGATCTGAACGAGATAGTTGGAGTGTCGACGTGACTTGTCGCAATCAGCTCCGTACGGTCCTAATTCGTTCCCCCAAGGAGCAAACAACACCAAATGCACGAACCCTGCATGTGAGTGGGGCAGGGAGAGGCGGGGAGGGCCTCTTCGCGGGCCGCCGGGTGACCAAACCCCGGCGAACCGAGCGGCCACCACTGCCGAGCCCGACCGAGACGGCGCGGCCCGCAGACAGCGGCCCGGGATACCGGCCGCGATGGCCCCGAACGGGCCGGCTCCGGCGCGTGCTCGGCGAAAGGATAGATGTTGAACAACCTCCACAAGAAGCTTGTACGGTCCTTCGGGATGGTCGCGATCGGCGGCGCGTTCGCCGTCGCACCGATGGTCCTCGGCGCCGGTACCGCCAACGCCGACACCCATGTGAACTGGGACGCGGTCGCTCGATGCGAGTCCGGCGGCAACTGGGCGATCAACACCGGCAACGGTTACTACGGTGGCCTGCAGTTCACGATGGGCACCTGGCATGCCAATGGCGGCGCGGGCTCCCCGCACACCGCCTCGCGTGAGGAGCAGATCCGCGTGGCCGAGAACGTCCTGCGCACGCAGGGCATCGGCGCCTGGCCGGTCTGCGGCCGGCGCGGCTGACGCGACGAGAGACGAAGGTGGCGCCGGATCGGACGATCCGGCGCCACCTTCGTCTCTGTGGGCGCTTCTTTAAACAATTTTCTCAGAGAAATCAACCGACACGCCCGTAACACCTGCCTCAAGAGGTGCGAATCACAACACAAGAACCGCAACACAAGAACCGCAACACAAGAACCGCAACACAAGAACCGCAACACAAACTGCGGCCCTTACGTCGGGAAAGGGAACACAGTGAGCACCTTGCGCAGGATCGCCACCTTGGCAGCCATCTCCGGGTCACTGGCCTTCATCGGGTTCATCCTCAGCTGCGGCACCGCCAGCGCGGACAACGGCGTGAACTGGGACGCCGTCGCGCAGTGCGAGTCGGGCGGCAACTGGGCCGCCAACACCGGAAACGGCTTCTACGGCGGTCTGCAGTTCAAGCAGGCCACCTGGAGGGCCAACGGTGGCCACGGCTCCCCGCACACCGCCTCGCGTGAGGAGCAGATCCGCGTGGCCAAGAACGTCGCCCGCACCCAGGGCATGGGCGCATGGCCGAGCTGCGGGGCGGCCGCAGGCACCCCGTCCTTCCTCACCCCGGTCTCGGCGGGCACCCCGGGGTCCGGGTCGAAGTGCCAGAACATCGCCCGGGGCCCGTTCAAGATGGTCGACTTCAACAAGATGTGCCAGGCCCTGACCGACCCGGGCAAGGCCATCGCCAACGCCCTCGGCCTTCGCTGACGGACACCCGACGACGCCCAGCCGGCTCATCCCGGCTGGGCGTCGTCGCGTTCCGGCAGCACAAACGCCGACCCGGCGGCGATCGAGGCCAGGTGGCGGGTGAGGAGGCCCTCCGGAACCAGAACCGTCGCCCGGCTGGCGGCGGCGCTCAGTGCCGCGGGCCGCAGGTTGACGATCCGCCCGATCAGCCTCGACTCGCGAACCAGCCCGCTGACCCGGCGCCGCCGAAACGACGCGAAGCTCGCGAACGCACTGGGCAGATCCGCGGCGAGGTCGACACAAGCGCCGAGCACCGAGGCGTCCTCCAGGGCCTGACACCCGCCCTGACCCAGATGCGGGCGCATGGGGTGGGCGGCGTCGCCGACCAGCACCACCGGCCCGCGCGACCAGCGTGGGGCCGCGGCACGGTCGTAGAGATCGTTACGGAGCACCGCGGCGGGGTCGGTGGCGGCCAGTAGCGCGGGGATCGGCTCGGCCCACGAGGCCAGCTTCGAGCGCAGATAGGCGAGCTCGCCGCCCGCGGCGACACCGCCCTGCGGCGCGCGTTCGGTGGCGAACCAATAGGTGTGGTCGCTACCGAGCGGCACGTGGCCCACCTCGACGCCGGGGCCCATCGTCTCGCCGGCCAGCTCGGCGTCCATGGCCATCGAGGCGATACCCCGCCAGGCGGTGTACCCGGCGTAGCGGTTGGCCAGCGGGCCGTTGAGAGCGCGGGCGACCAGCGATCGGGTGCCGTCGGCGCCGATCACCGCATCGGCGTCGTGGGTCGTGCCGTCGGCCAGAAACAGCCGGACGCCGCCGGCGGCCGCCTCGAGCCCGCGCACCGAGCGGCCGTAGCCGACGGTGTCCGGGGCCAAAGCGTCGGCCAAAATGTCGCGCAGAGCGACCCGCTGCAGGACCACCAGCGGCTCACCGAGCGCGGCGACGATCCGCCGGCCCGACGGGCGGCGCAGCCAGCTGCCGTCGCGCCAGCGGACGGCACCGGCGCTCACCCGCCCTCCGGCCGCGCGCACCCCAGCACCGATGCCCAGGTGGTCCAGGGCGGCCAGCGCGTTCGGCCAGATGCTGATGCCGGCGCCGGTCGACGTGTCGAGTCGTTCCTCGAACACGGTGACGCCATGGCCACGCTGCTGCAGGGCGGCCGCGGTGGCCAGGCCGGCGATGCCTGCACCGATGACGGCGATCTGGGCCATCCGTCGAAACTAGCGCGCGCGTAGAGTCGCACCGCGTCGACCATGGGAGGCGCGTATGGACCGATCGTTCGACTGGTTCGCCGGTTACCAGGCAGGTCACCACCGGGTCGGCGACGTCACGTTGTTCGCCCGCGTCGGCGGCCGACCCGACGGGCCCGCCCTGCTGCTGCTGCACGGATTCCCGCAGACCCACGCCATGTGGCACCGGGTCGCACAGCGGCTCGCGCCGCACTTTCGCCTCGTGCTGGCGGACCTGCGCGGCTACGGCGACTCCGACAAGCCCTCGAGCGGACCCGACCACGTCACCTACAGCAAGCGGGCGATGGCCGCCGACCTGGTGGAACTGATGGGCGGGCTCGGCCACGACCGCTTCGCCGTGTGCGGCCACGATCGCGGGGCGCGGGTAGCCCACCGGCTGGCACTGGATCATCCCGCCGCCCTCACCCGGCTGGCGCTGCTCGACATCGCACCCACGCTGGACATGTACGCCGCCACCGACATGCGCTTCGCCACCCTGTACTACCACTGGTTCCATCTGATCCAGCCCAGCCCGTTGCCGGAGACGATGATCGGCGGCGATCCGCTGTTCTATCTGCACTGGAAGCTGGGCGGCTGGGGCTCGCACGGCTCGTCCTTCATCGAGCCCGCGGCCCTGGCCGAATACGAGCGCTGTTTCTGTTCGGCCGAGGCGATCCATGCGATGTGCGAGGACTACCGCGCCGCGGCATCCATCGATCTCGAGCACGACCGCGCCTCGCGCGCGGCGGGCCAGAAGATCCAGTGCGACACCCTGGTGCTGTGGGCGGCGCGGGGCGTGGTCGAGGCCCTGTTCGACCCGCGTGCCCTATGGCGGGCCCAGTGCGCCGCGCGGGTGGTCGGCCGGCCGCTCGACGCCGGCCACTTCCTGGCCGAGGAGCAGCCCCAACAGACCGCGGCCGCGCTGCTCGACTTCTTCGGCTGAGTCGGGCCTGCGGCTGTGCTACCAACGGGGCATGACCGCAGCACCCTTCGACGATCTCGACGAATACATCGCCCTGCCGCGCATCGCCGCACTCGCGGTGTCGCCGGACGGGTCACGGGTCGTCGCAGGAGTCGCCGAACTGAACCCGAAGCGAACCGAATACATCACCGCCGTTTGGGAGCTCGACCCGGCCGGCCGGCGGGGCGCCCGCAGGCTCACCCGCGGCACCAGGGGCGAATCGGCGCCGACGTTCACCCATGACGGCGATCTGCTGTTCACCGCGGTGCGGCCGAGCGAGGACGACGACAAGCCGCCGGCGGCGTTGTGGCGGCTGCCGGCCGCCGGTGGCGAAGCCGCCCCGCTCGCCGAGCTGCCCGGGGGGATCACCGGTGCCCGGGCGGCCCACGGCGCCCCGGTCGTCGCGGTCACCGGGCCGGTGCTGCCCTCGGCCACCACGGTGGACGACGACCGCCGACTTCGGGAGCTTCGCAAGGACAACAAGGTCACCGCGATCCTGCACAGTGGCTATCCGCTGCGGCACTGGGACTCCGATCTGGGACCCGACGAGACCCACCTGTTCGTCGTCGCCGAGGACGGCACGCTTGCCGACGCCACCCCGGCGCCCGGGCCGGGGCTGCGGGCCGCCGACCTGAGCGTCAGTGCGGACGGCACCTTCGCGGTCGCCGCCTGGCAGGTGCCCGCACCGGGCGCGGCCCTGCGGTCGCAGCTGATGCGGATCGACCTGCACACCGGTGCGCGCAGCGTCATCGTCGACGACCCGGACGCCGACCTCGAACATCCCGTGATCTCCCCGGACGGTTCGGCGGTCGCATTCATCCGCGAGACCGCATCGACACCACGAGAATCCCCACGGGTATCGCTGTGCCACTTCATATTCGGCGCCGACCGCCCGACCCGGCTGGCGCCCGGCTGGGACCGGTGGCCGGCATCGGTGGCCTGGACGCGGGACGGCTCGGCGCTGCTGGTCACCGCCGACCAGGCCGGGCGCCGGCCCCTCTTCGAGATCGGCCTCGACGGAGGTGTCAGACAGGTGACCGCCGACGACTTCAGCTACACCGATGTCGTCGCCGCCCCCAACGGCGTCAGCTATGCACTGCGCAGTTCCTATGCCGCCGCGCCACATCCGGTCCGCATCGACCCCGACGGCGCGATCACCGTGCTGCCATGTGCCCACCTGCCCGAGCTTCCCGGCGAGCTGACGGAAGTCTCGACGACCACCCCCGACGGGGTGACGGTCCGCTCCTGGCTGGTGCTGCCGTCGAGCAGCGACCCGGCCCCGCTGCTGCTGTGGATGCACGGCGGGCCGCTGGGCAGCTGGAATGCGTGGTCGTGGCGATGGAATCCGTGGGTGATGGCCGCCCGCGGATACGCGGTGCTGCTCCCGGATCCGGCGCTGTCCACCGGATACGGGCGGGAGTTCATCCAGCGCGGCTGGGGTTCCTGGGGTGGTGCCCCGTTCGAGGATCTGATGGCCGCCGTGGACGCCGCCTGCGCCGACCCGAGGATCGACCCGGATCGCACCGCAGCGATGGGCGGGTCCTTCGGCGGCTACCTGGCCAACTGGGTTGCCGGGCACACCGACCGGTTCCGCGCGATCGTCACCCATGCCAGCCTGTGGGCACTCGACCAGTTCGGCTCCACCACCGACGCCGCGTACTACTGGACACGGGAGATGACCCCGGCGATGGCCGAGGCCAACTCGCCACACCGGTTCGTCGACCAGATCAACACCCCGATGCTGGTCATCCACGGGGACAAGGACTATCGGGTGCCGATCGGCGAGGCGCTGCGACTGTGGTACGAGCTGCTGGCCAGATCCGGACTGCCCGCCGCCGACCACGGCGACGGAGCCGGCACGTCACCGCACCGCTTCCTGCATTTCCCGACCGAGAACCACTGGGTGCTCTCGCCCCAGCACGCCAAGATCTGGTACCAGGTCGTGACGGCCTTCCTGGCGCGCCACGTGCTGGGGGAGGGGTCAGAACTCCCCGAGACCCTGGGGTGAGGTGAGCGCGCGGCGGTAGGTTGGCCCCTATGAACGCACCGGAGCCGTCGGACCGGCGACATCAGAGCCAGCAGCGGGACTTCGACATCGTCGTGTACGGGGCGACCGGATTCGTCGGCAAGCTCACCGCCGAGTACCTGTCCGGCGCGGTGCCCACCGCCCGGATCGCGCTGGCGGGCCGATCGCCGGAACGTCTGCTGGCCGTGCGGGAATCCCTCGGCGAATCCGCGCAGTCCTGGCCGATTCTGAGCGCTGACGCGTCGTCGCCGTCGTCGCTGAACGCCATGGTGTCGCAGACCCGCGTCGTGGTGACCACCGTCGGCCCGTACAGCCGCTACGGCCTTCCCCTGGTGGCGGCCTGCGCGGCGGCCGGCACCGACTACGCCGACCTGACCGGTGAGGCGATGTTCGTACGCCAGAGCATCGACGCCTACCACAAGCAGGCCGTCGACACCGGCGCCCGCATCGTGCATGCCTGCGGATTCGACTCCATCCCTTCGGATATGAGCGTCTACGAGCTCTACCGGCGTGCCCGCAACGACGGCACCGGAGACCTGGCTGACACGGATTTCGTCCTGCGCGGGTTCTCCGGCGGGCTCTCCGGCGGCACGGTGGCGTCGATGATCGAGGTGTTCCGGGCTTCCTCCAGCGACCCCGAGACCCGCCGGCTCCTCGAGGATCCCTATACCCTGACCCCGGATCGCGACGGGGAACCCGAACTCGGCCCGCAGCCGGACCTGCCCTGGCGCCGCGGCGGCGAGATCGCCCCCGAACTGGCCGGAATCTGGACGACCGGCTTCGCCATGGCCCTCTACAACACCAGGATCGTCCGGCGTAGCAACGCCCTGCTGGACTATGCCTACGGCAGGAGGTTCCGCTACGCCGAGCACATGAGCATCGGTTCCTCGATGGCCGCCCCGGTGACTTCGGCGCTGGCCACCGCCGCGAACAGCGGCTTCGTCGCGTTGGGCAGCCGGTACTTCCGCGTGCTGCCCAAGCGGCTCGTCGAGCGGATCGCGCCCAAGCCCGGCGCCGGGCCCAGCGAGGAGGCCAGGGAGCGGGGCTACTACCGCGCCGAGACGTACACGACCACCACCGGCGGAGCCCGCTACGTCGCGACCATGTCCCAGCAGGGCGACCCCGGGTACAAGGCGACGTCGGTGATGCTCGGGGAATGCGGCCTGGCGCTGGCGCTGGACCGAGACAAGCTTTCCGACCTGCACGGTGTGCTGACCCCGGCGGCGGCCATGGGCGACGCGCTGCTCGCCCGATTCCCGGCGGCCGGTATTTCGCTGGAATCGGTCCGGCTGAACTGAACTGCCCGTCGAGGTCGACCGGGCCGACCGCCGACTCTTCGGCGTCCGTTCCTAGAATCGAGGGGTGACCACCACCGACGACTCTCGCGCCGAGGCCCTCCCCAAGTCGTGGGATCCGGGGGCGGTAGAGGCAACGATGTACCAGCGCTGGGTCGACGCCGGGTACTTCACCGCCGACCCCGCGAGCCGAAAGCCCGCCTATTCGGTCGTGCTGCCGCCGCCGAATGTCACCGGCAGCCTGCACATGGGTCACGCGCTGGACCACACGTTGATGGATGCGCTCACCCGGCGCAAGCGCATGCAGGGCTACGAGGTGCTGTGGCTGCCGGGCATGGACCACGCCGGCATCGCGACCCAGACCGTGGTCGAAAGGCAGCTCTCCGTCGACGGCAAGACCAAGGAGGACTTCGGCCGCGAGCTGTTCGTCCAGAAGGTGTGGGATTGGAAGCACGAGTCCGGCGGCACGATCGGTGGCCAGATGCGCCGGCTGGGCGACGGGGTGGACTGGAGCCGCGACCGGTTCACCATGGACGAGGGCCTGTCCCGGGCGGTGCGGACCATCTTCAAACGGCTCTACGATGCCGGACTGATCTACCAGGCCGAACGCCTGGTCAACTGGTCGCCGGTGCTGCAGACCGCGATCTCCGACCTCGAAGTCAAGTATGAGGACGTCGAAGGCGAGCTGGTGTCGTTCCGGTACGGCTCGATGGACGACTCGCAGCCGCACATCGTGGTGGCCACCACCCGTATCGAGACGATGCTGGGTGACACCGCGATCGCGGTGCACCCCGACGACGCGCGCTACCGCGACCTGGTCGGCAAGACCCTGCCGCACCCGTTCTTGAATCGTCCCATCGTTGTCGTCGCCGACGAGCACGTCGATCCCCAATTCGGCAGCGGCGCAGTCAAAGTCACACCCGCCCATGACCCCAACGACTTCGAGATCGGGCTGCGCCACAACCTGCCGATGCCGTCGATCATGGACACCCGCGGCCGAATCGCCGACACCGGCACGCAATTCGACGGCCTGGACCGGTTCGAGGCCCGCTTCGCGGTGCGCAAGGCGCTGGAGGAGGAAGGCCGCATCGTCGCCGAGAAGCGGCCGTACCTGCACAGCGTCGGTCACTCCGAGCGCAGTGGCGAACCCATCGAGCCCCGGCTGAGCCTGCAGTGGTGGGTGAAGGTGGACTCGATGGCCACCGCCGCCGGTGACGCGGTGCGGGGCGGCGATATCGTCATCCATCCCAAGAGCCTGGAGCCGCGCTGGTTCGCCTGGGTCGATGACATGCACGACTGGTGCATTTCACGGCAGCTGTGGTGGGGGCATCGGATCCCGATCTGGCACGGACCCGATGGGCAGACCGTCTGCGTGGGCCCGGACGAGACCCCGCCGCAGGGGTGGGAGCAGGACCCCGACGTGCTCGACACCTGGTTCTCGTCGGCACTGTGGCCGTTCTCCACGATGGGGTGGCCGGACCACACGCGAGAGCTCGAGAAGTTCTATCCCACAAGCGTTCTGGTGACCGGGTACGACATCTTGTTCTTCTGGGTCGCCCGGATGGTGATGTTCGGAACCTTCGTGTCGGGCGACGGTGCGATCACCCTGGACGGCGCACGCGGCCCACAGGTGCCGTTCGAGAACGTGTTCCTGCACGGGCTGATTCGCGACGAACACGGCCGCAAGATGAGCAAGTCGCGCGGCAACGGTATCGATCCGCTGGACTGGGTCGAACTGTTCGGCGCCGATGCGTTGCGGTTCACCCTGGCTCGCGGTGCCAGCCCGGGTGGCGACCTGTCGATCGGCGAGGACCATGCCCGCGCGTCGCGCAACTTCGCCACCAAGCTGTTCAACGCCACCCGGTTCGCGCTGCTCAACGGCGCGGCGCCGGCCCCCCTGCCGGCGCTCGGCGAGCTGACGGATGCCGACCGCTGGATTCTCGGCCGGTTGGAAGAGGTTCGCGCCGAAGTGGATTCGGCTTTCGACGACTACGAGTTCAGCCGGGCCTGTGAGTCGCTCTACCACTTCGCCTGGGACGAGTTCTGCGACTGGTATGTGGAGCTGGCCAAGGTTCAGATCGGGCAAGAAGATGCGCACGCGGCTCGGACAACTGCAGTGCTGGCCTTCGTGCTCGACACCCTGCTCAAGCTGTTGCACCCGGTGATGCCGTTCGTCACCGAGGCGTTGTGGACGGCACTCACCCGCGGCGAGTCCCTGGTCATCGCCGACTGGCCGGCCCCGTCCGGATTCACCCTGGATACAGTTGCCGCACAACGGGTTGCCGACCTGCAGAAGCTGGTCACCGAGGTGCGCAGGTTCCGCAGCGATCAGGGCCTGGGCGACAGGCAGAAGGTCTCGGCCCGGCTCTCCGGTATCGAGCAGGCCGATCTGACCGGGCAGGTGGCCGCGGTGACGGCACTGGCCTGGCTGACCAGCCCGGCGGCGGAGTTCAGCCCGACGGCCAGCGTCGAGGTGCGGCTGTCCGGGGCCACCGTCAACGTCGAACTCGACACCTCGGGCACCGTCGACGTGGCCGCCGAACGGCGCAGACTGGAGAAGGATCTGGCCGCCGCGCAAAAGGAGTTGGCCGGCACCACCGCCAAACTCGACAACGAGGCGTTCCTGGCCAAGGCCCCCGCCGAGGTGGTCGGCAAGATCCGTGACCGCCAGCAACTGGCTCGCGAAGAAGTCGACCGGATCGCCGCGCGCCTGGCTGCACTCGCATGACGCGCCCGGATCCCTCCGACCCACCAGAGCTGGCGGTAGCGCCGACACCCGACGAGATCGCCGCCCTGCTGCAGGTCGAGCACCTGCTCGACCAGCGCTGGCCGGAAACCAAACTGGAGCCCAGTACCGCGCGCATCTCGGCCCTGATGGAACTGCTGGGCGCACCGCAGCTGAGCTATCCGTGCATCCACATCGCCGGCACCAACGGCAAGACCTCGGTGGCCCGCATGGTCGACGCGCTGTTGACGGCTCTACACAGGCGGACCGGCCGCACCACCAGCCCGCACCTGCAGTCCGCGGTGGAACGCATCGCCATCGACAACCAGCCCATCAGCCCGGCCCGCTACGTCGAGGTCTACCGCGAGATCGAGCCGTTCGTGCAGATGATCGACGCGCAGTCGCAAGCCGGCCAACTAGGGCCAGCCGGCCCGGCGATGAGCAAGTTCGAGGTCCTTACCGCCATGGCGTTCGCCGCGTTCGCCGACACGCCCATCGACATCGCCGTCGTGGAGGCCGGCATGGGCGGGCGCTGGGATGCCACCAACGTCGTCGACGCCCCGGTGGCGGTGATCACCCCGATCGGCATCGACCATGCCGACTACCTCGGTGAGACCATCGCCGACATCGCCGCCGAGAAGGCCGGCATCATCAGCGAACCGCGCGACGATCTGGTACCGACCGACACCGTTGTGGTGATCGGCCGACAGCCACCGGAGGCGATGGAGGCCCTGCTGGGCCGGGTCGTGCGCGCCGACGCCGCGGTGGCCCGCGAAGACTCGGAGTTCGCGGTGCTGGGACGCCAGGTCGCCATCGGCGGTCAGCTGCTGCAGCTGCAGGGCCTGGGCGGGGTGTACTCGGACATCTTCCTGCCGATGCACGGCGAACATCAGGCGCACAACGCCGCGTTGGCGCTGGCCGCGGTCGAAGCGTTCTTCGGGGCGGGCGCGCAACGCCAGCTCGACGTCGACGCCGTACGGGCCGGTTTCGCGGCAGCGATCAGCCCCGGCCGACTCGAACGGATGCGCAGCGCGCCGACGGTTTTCATCGACGCCGCGCACAACCCGGCCGGGGCGGCCGCGCTCGCCGAGGCGTTGGCCACCGAGTTCGACTTCCGGTTCCTGGTCGGCGTGCTCAGCGTGATGGGTGACAAGGACGCCACCGGCATCCTGACCGCCCTGGAACCGGCGTTCGACCAGGTGGTGGTGACCAACAATGGTTCGCCCCGGGCGCTCGACGTCGACTCGCTGGCGCTGCGCGCCGAGGAGGTCTTCGGCCCTGAACGGGTGGTGCGTGCCGAGACGCTGCCCGATGCCATCGAGACCGCCACCGCGCTGGTCGAGGACTCCTCGGAGGCCGACGGATTCTCCGGGGCCGGGATCGTCGTCACCGGCTCGGTGGTGACCGCCGGAGCGGCCCGCACGCTGTTCGGCAGGGACCCGCAATGAGCCCCGACACGCCCGAGGTGCCCCCGGTGGATCCGTGGAAGAGCTTCCGCGGCGTCATGGCGGGCACACTGATCCTGGAAGCCATCGTGGTGCTGCTGGCCATACCGGTCGTGGGTGCGGTCGGGGGCGGGCTGTCGGCGTGGTCGACGACCTACCTGGTCGGCTTCGCGGTTCTACTGGTGCTGCTGGCCGGTGTGCAGGGCCGGCAGTCGGCGATCTGGGTGAACCTCGGAGTTCAGCTGATCCTGGTCGGCGGCTTTGCCGTCTACCCGCCCGTGGGGTTTGTCGGCGTGCTGTTCGTCGTGGTGTGGGGTGTGATCGCCTACCTGCGCGCCGAGGTTCTGCGGCGGCAGCGCCGGGGCCTGCTGCCCGGCCAGCGGCCACCGCCGGATTGACGGGTACGCTGTGCGCCGTGACGGAGCGGACCCTGGTGTTGATCAAGCCTGACGGCATCCAACGGCGGGTGATCGGCGAGATCATCACCCGTATCGAGGGCAAAGGGCTGTCCATCGCTGCGCTGGAACTCAAGCACGTCAGCGACGAGCTGGCCCGCGCCCACTATGCCGAGCATGAAGGCAAGCCGTTCTTCCCCTCGCTGCTGGAGTTCATCACCTCCGGGCCGGTGGTGGCCGCGATCCTCGAAGGTCCGCGAGCGGTTGCGGCGTTCCGCCAGATCGCGGGCGGAACGGACCCTGTCGAAAAGGCGGCTCCGGGCACGATCCGCGGCGATCTCGGGCTGGAGACACAGTTCAACCTGGTGCACGGCTCGGACTCGCCGGACTCGGCGGAACGGGAGATAGACCTCTGGTTCCCCGGCTGCTGAGTGGCCGGTTGACCCCACTTGCCGTGGCGGTGGGTCCGGACCGGTTCCGCGGTGTGGGATACTGGTCGCGGATGCGCGCCCAACGCGTATCCGGATGAAGACTAAGACGTGCGCGACCACCGCACCGTGCGGTGTGGCGCGGGCCGTCCACAGCCGTCATTCAGCCAGGCGCCGAGCGTGTTCGCTACGAGCCGTTCGGAGCGAGACCATAAGACAAGCCCGGGGGAAGTGACCCGGGCGTATAGCGGAAGCCCTCGCGTGGCCGCGTCGACACGACGCGCCCGGGGGCTTGAGGAGACTACGTGGCCGACGATGACCTCTATCAGGATCTACCCGAAACGCCGACCCAGCCGCAGTGGGGAACACCCGCTCCGGCGGGCGAGGAACTGCCCGACCGGTTGAGGGTGCACTCGCTGGCCCGCGTGCTCGGCACGACCAGCAGGCGCGTGCTCGACGCGCTGAGTGAACTCGACGGCCGGACCCGCAGCGCCCACTCCAGCGTCGACCGCACCGACGCGGTGCGGGTCAGGGACGTGCTGGCGGCCAGCGTCGACACCGACGCGGTTGAGGATTCCCCGGCGGCGGCGGCGGCCGAGCCCGCCGAGCCGGTTGCCGAGCAGGCCGAGCCCGCCCAGGTGGTCGAGCCCGCCGCCGAGCCGGCCGCTCAGGTGGTCGAGCCCGCCGCCGAGCCGGCCGCTCAGGTGGTCGAGCCCGCCGAAGCCGGATCGCAGCTGATCGTCGAGACCACCAAGTTCGAGGAATCGGTGTACATGCCGCTGTTCGTCGCCCCGCAGCCCGTCGCGGCCGGTACCGGCGGCAACGAGATCGAGGACGGCGAGGAGGACGACGAGGAGGACGACGAGTCCGACGGCGCCGACACCGATGGTGACCTGGCCGAGCGTCCGGCCAACCGGCGACGTCGCCGGGGTCGCCGGGGTCGCGGGCGGGGCCGCGGCGAACAGGGCGGTGCCGACGGTGAGGACGAGTCCACGCAGTCGGAGGAGACGTCGGCGACCGGTTCGGAAGCCGAGGGCGGCGAGGCCGAGGGCGATGACGAGGAGTCGGCGAGTGGCGAGGGTGCCAACCGCCGACGCCGGAGGCGCCGGCGGCGCAAGGGCGGCGGCGGTGACGACGGTGACACCGGGTCGGTCGACGACCCGCCCAACACCGTCGTACACGAGCGCAACCCACGTGCCGACAAAGCCGATCGGGACGCCACCGAGATCCAGGGCATCAGCGGCTCCACGCGGCTGGAGGCCAAACGCCAGCGCCGCCGCGACGGCCGCGATGCCGGGCGCCGTCGCCCGCCGATCCTGTCCGAAGCCGAGTTCCTCGCCCGCCGCGAGGCGGTCGAGCGGGTGATGGTGGTGCGTGACAAGGTCCGCACCGAGCCGCCACACGAAGGGGCCTGCTACACCCAGATCGCGGTGATGGAGGACGGCGTCGTCGTCGAGCACTTCGTTACTTCCGCCGCTTCTGCCTCGCTGGTCGGCAACATCTACCTCGGGATCGTGCAGAACGTGCTGCCGTCCATGGAAGCCGCGTTCGTCGATATCGGCCGCGGCCGCAACGGCGTGCTCTATGCCGGTGAGGTGAACTGGGAGGCCGCCGGCCTCGGCGGCGCCAACCGCAAGATCGAGCAGGCCCTGTCACCCGGCGACTACGTCGTCGTCCAGGTCAGCAAGGACCCCGTCGGTCACAAGGGTGCCCGCCTGACCACCCAGGTCTCACTGGCCGGCCGCTACCTCGTCTACGTGCCCGGCGCATCGTCGACCGGCATCAGCCGCAAGTTGCCCGACACCGAGCGCCAGCGGCTCAAGGAGATCCTGCGTGAGGTGGTGCCATCCGATGCCGGCGTGATCATCCGCACCGCATCCGAGGGCGTGAAGGAAGACGACATCCGCGCCGACGTCAACCGGCTGCAGGAACGCTGGACGAAGATCGCCGAGCAGGCCGAAGAGGTCAAGGGCAAGGCCGCCGGCGCGGCCGTCACGCTCTACGAAGAGCCCGATGTGTTGGTCAAGGTCATCCGGGACCTGTTCAACGAGGACTTCTCGGGACTCATCGTCTCCGGCGGCCACGCCTGGGACACCATCAACTCCTACATCAGTTCGGTTGCACCCGAATTGCTGTCCAAGCTGACGCGCTATGACCCGCCGGGCGGTCCGAACGGACCGGACGTGTTCGCGGTGCACCGCATCGACGAACAGCTGGCCAAGGCGATGGACCGCAAGGTGTGGCTGCCCTCCGGCGGCACCCTGGTCATCGACCGCACCGAGGCGATGACGGTCATCGACGTCAACACCGGCAAGTTCACCGGTGCCGGCGGCAACCTGGAGCAGACCGTCACCAAGAACAACCTCGAAGCGGCCGAGGAGATCGTGCGCCAGCTGCGGCTGCGCGATATCGGCGGCATCGTGGTCATCGACTTCATCGACATGGTGTTGGAGTCCAACCGCGACCTCGTGCTGCGCCGGCTGACCGAGGCGCTGGCCCGCGACCGCACCCGCCACCAGGTCTCGGAGGTGACCTCGCTGGGCCTGGTGCAACTGACCCGCAAGCGGCTGGGCACCGGGTTGGTCGAGGCGTTCTCGACGTCCTGCCCGCACTGCAGCGGTCGTGGCATCGTGCTGCACGCCGACCCGGTCGATACCGCGGCCGCGGTGGGACGCAAGTCCGAGTCGGGCGGCCGTCGGGGCAAGCGCGGCAAGAAGAGCCGTGCGGAGGAGCCCGCGGCGGCCAGGGTGCCCGCGCATGCGCCCGGTGAGCATCCGATGTTCAAGGCGATGGCGGCGGCCAACGGCAAGCCCGAGGACGAGGACTCCGAAGAGGAACTCGCCGACGAGTTCGAGCGCGAGGAGACCGCCGAACAGGACTCCGAGACCGCCGAGCAGGTGACCGAGGAGACCGCCGCGGAGGACCTGGCCGACGACGACGAGTCTGACGAGGACGAGTCTGACGAGGACGAGATCGACGTCGACCTCGACGAGGACGACGAGGACCTCGACGACGAGGAGGGCCTCGACCTCGACGAGGACGCGGACAGCGAGGACTCCGAGGAGTCCGCGGACTCCGGCGACCGGGACGTCTCGGGCGAGGCGGAGGCGGAGGTCGAGCCCACCTCCGAGGTCATCGAGCCCGCCGTCATCCCCGCCCCGGCGGTGGCCACCCGCCGTCCGCGGCGGCGCGCCGCGGGGCGGCCCGCGGGTCCGCCGTCCCACGACGACTAGGCAGCAACGGTCCCCGGACGGGGCGGTTTGACCCTTCCGGTGCTGGTCACGTAACCTTGAGCAGTTGCCGCCAGGCGTCCGGCGCCGGCGGCAGCGGGCCTCAAGATCCCGCACCCCCAGACCCGCGCACGCAGCCCGGCTAGCGCTGTGCGCGCACAGCGACGTAGAGGAAGAAGAACGATGGCAGCCGAGAACGCCACGTACGCGATCGCCAAGACCGGCGGCAAGCAGTACAAGGTCGCCGTCGGCGACGTGGTCAAGGTCGAGAAGATCGACAGCGAGCCGGGTGCTTCGGTGTCGCTGCCCGTCGCGCTCGTCGTCAACGGCGCCAAGGTGACGACCGACGCCGCGGAGCTGGCCGGGGTCTCGGTGACCGGCGAGGTGCTCGAGCACATCAAGGGCCCCAAGATCCGCATTCACAAGTTCAAGAACAAGACCGGCTACCACAAGCGGCAGGGTCACCGTCAGCCGTTGACCGTGCTCAGGGTCACCGGCATCAAGTAAGTGATGAGTCGTCAGGCGAAGAACCAGAGCATCTAGCGGGAGTCAACAGAATGGCACACAAGAAGGGCGCTTCCAGCTCGCGCAACGGTCGCGAATCCGCCGCCCAGCGGCTGGGCGTCAAGCGTTTCGGCGGCCAGATCGTCAAGGCCGGCGAGATCCTCGTCCGCCAGCGCGGTACGCACTTCCACCCAGGCGACAATGTCGGTCGCGGTGGTGACGACACCCTGTTCGCCAAGGCGCCGGGCGCCGTCGAGTTCGGCGTCAAGCGCGGCCGCAAGACCGTCAACATCGTCACCGTCTCGCGACCGGAGTAGGTCTCTTTTTCGCGAGTGTGCATCCACTGCGAGATTGAGACCGATTTCTCGCAGCAGATGCACACTCGGTGAATGAAAGGACCCTCCCATGCCCCGGTTCGTCGACCGCGTCGTGATCCACGCACGCGCGGGTAACGGCGGCAACGGGTGCGCGTCGGTACACCGCGAGAAGTTCAAGCCGCTGGGCGGTCCCGACGGCGGCAACGGCGGACGTGGCGGCAGCATCGTTCTCGTCGTCGATCCGCAGGTGCACACCCTGCTCGACTTCCATTTCCATCCGCATGTGGTCGCGCCGTCGGGCAAGCAGGGCGCCGGCAGCAATCGTGATGGCGCCAACGGCACCGACCTGGAGGTCAAGGTCCCCGACGGCACCGTGGTGCTTGACGAGGACGGCCGGCTGGTCGCCGATCTGGTCGGCGCGGGTACCCGCTTCCCCGCCGCCGAAGGCGGTCGCGGGGGACTGGGCAACGCCGCATTGGCCTCACGTGCCCGCAAAGCACCGGGTTTCGCGCTGCTGGGCGAGAAGGGCGAGGAACGCGACCTCACCCTGGAGCTGAAGACCGTGGCCGACGTGGGCCTCATCGGGTTCCCCTCGGCGGGAAAGTCATCGCTGGTCTCGTCGATCTCGGCCGCCAAGCCCAAGGTCGCCGACTACCCGTTCACCACCCTGGTACCCAACCTCGGCGTCGTGTCGGCGGGGGAGCACACGTTCACCGTCGCCGACGTGCCGGGCCTCATCCCGGGGGCCTCGGAAGGACGGGGCCTGGGTCTGGAGTTCTTGCGCCACATCGAACGCTGCGCGGTGCTGGTGCATGTCGTCGACTGCGCAACCCTGGATCCCGGCCGCGACCCGATCTCGGACATCGACGCGCTCGAAGCCGAGCTGGCGGCGTATCGGCCTACCCTGCAGGGCGATTCGACGCTCGGCGACCTGGCCGACCGGCCGCGCGCGGTGGTGCTCAACAAGATCGACGTACCCGAGGCCCGGGAGCTGGCCGACTTCGTGCGACCCGATATCGAACAGCGTGGCTGGCCGGTGTTCGAGGTATCCAGTGCGAGCCGAGAAGGGTTGCGCGAGTTGACGTTCGCGCTGTGGGACATGGTTGCGGCATATGAGTCCGCCCAGCCGGAGGTGGTCCCCCGGCGGCCGGTGGTCCGGCCGGTGCCGGTCGACCAGAGCGGGTTCACCGTCGAAGCCGATCACGCCAACCCGGGTGGGTTCGTGGTGCGTGGTATCCGCCCGCAACGTTGGGTGGCCCAGACCGACTTCGACAACGACGAGGCGGTCGGCTACCTGGGCGACCGGCTGGCCCGTCTGGGTGTCGAGGACGAGTTGCTGCGGTTGGGCGCCAAGCCCGGCTGCGCGGTGACGATCGGCGACATGACGTTCGACTGGGAGCCGCAGACCCCGGCCGGGGCCGATGTGACCCTCTCGGGCCGCGGTACCGATGCCCGCCTGGAACGCAACGACCGCGTCGGTGCCGCCGAACGGAAACAGGCCCGCCAGCAGCGCCGCGAGCACGGGGACGACGGATGAGCCAGCATCGGGATGCCATCCGGGTCGCGCGCAGCGTCGTGGTCAAGATCGGAACCACGGCGCTCACCACGAAGGCCGGCCTGTTCGACGCCAGTCGCCTGGCGAAGCTGACAGAGGCCATCGAGGCCCGGACGAAGGCCGGCTCCGAGGTCGTCATCGTCTCCTCGGGGGCGATCGCCGCCGGCATCGAACCGCTGGGCCTGACCAGGCGGCCCACCGACCTGGCCACCAAGCAGGCCGCCGCCAGTGTCGGGCAGGTCGCGCTGGTCAATGCCTGGAGTGCGGCGTTCGCCCGCTACCACCGCACCGTGGGCCAGGTGTTGCTGACCGCCCACGACATCTCGATGCGGGTGCAGCACACCAATGCCCAGCGGACGCTGGACCGGTTGCGATCCCTGCACGCCGTGGCGATCGTCAACGAGAACGACACCGTGGCGACCAACGAGATCCGGTTCGGTGACAACGACCGTCTCTCGGCTCTGGTGGCGCATCTGGTCGGCGCCGATGCGCTGGTGTTGCTCTCCGACATCGACGGGCTCTACGACGGTGATCCGCGCAAGGCGTCCGCGGGCAGTCCGGTGCGGTTCATCCCGGAGGTCACCGGTCCCGAAGACCTCGACGGCGTGGTCGCCGGTCAGGGCAGCCGGTTGGGTACCGGTGGGATGCGCTCGAAGCTGTCCTCGGCGCTGTTGGCCGCCGACGCCGGGGTGCCGGTGCTGCTGGCGGCGGCCACCGATGCCGCTGCGGCACTGACCGATGCGTCGGTGGGTACGGTGTTTGCCCCTCGCCCGGCCCGGATGTCGGCGCGCCGGTTCTGGGTGCGCTATGCCGCCGAGGCCTCGGGTGCCCTGACGCTCGACGCCGGTGCGGTCCGCGCGGTGGTCAAGCAACGACGTTCGCTGCTGCCGGCCGGCATCACGGGGGTTTCGGGACGGTTCGTCGGCGGCGACGTGGTGGAGTTGCACGGTCCGGACGCTGCGTTGGTCGCCCGCGGCGTGGTTGCCTATGACGCCACCGAACTGGCCACGATGATCGGCCGTTCGACATCCGAGCTGCCGGTCGAGATGCGCCGGCCCGCGGTGCATGCCGACGACCTGGTTGCCGTCTGACGCGCATTTCCCTGGCGAGCAGACACAAACTCGCATGATTTGAGGTGGCTTGGTGCGATTCTGTGTCTGCTCGTGCTGCTGCTCGGCTTACGCCGGCATCCGGTCGGCCAGCTCGTCGGCCAGCAGTGCCAGCATCGGTGAGCAGCCGCTGTCCAGCTTGACCGTTGCCAGGTCGTCGCCGCGGGTGGGCCCGCGGTTGACGATGGCTATCGGCAGGCCGCGCGCGGCGGCGTGCCGCACGAACCGGTAGCCGGAGAACACCGTCAGCGACGACCCGGCCACCAGCAGCGCGTCGGACCCGTCGACCAACGAATATGACTGCGCCACAATATCTTTACGCACATTCTCACCGAAGTACACAATGTCGGGCTTGAGCATGCCGCCGCAGGTCGGGCAGTCCACGAACCGGAACGACTCGGTGTCGGTGACGACGGCGTCCGCGTCCGGGGCGACCGCGAGGCCGCCGAGAATCCCGGCGCGCTCGGCGAAGCCCGGGTTGGCCGCCTCCAATTGCTCGGCCAACACCGCGCGCGACATCGTGTGCCCGCAGTCCAGGCACACCACCTGGGCGTAGGTGCCGTGCAGGTTGATGACGTTGCGGCTGCCGGCCTTGGTGTGCAGCAGGTCGACGTTCTGGGTGATCACCCCGGTGACGGCTCCCGCGCGCTCCAGCGCCGCCAGCGCGCGGTGCCCGGCGTTGGGCCGGGTCTGCGCCATGTGCCGCCAGCCCAGGTGGTTGCGCGCCCAATACCGCTGCCGGAACGCGCGGCTCGAGGTGAACTGGCGAATCGTCATCGGGTTGGCCGGAGGGGAGTCCGGCCCCCGGTAGTCCGGGATGCCGGAGTCGGTCGACACTCCGGCTCCGGTGAGCACCGCGACGCGCCGGTCGGTCAGTAGCGCGACGAGCTCGGGAGCTTCCATGTGCTTCAGGGTAGGAGCTTCGGCGCTGCAAGGGACCCGGGGACCCATCGCCGCGACGTGACCTGGGCGGGCTCGGGGGGGTTCCGGTGTGGCAGGGCCGGTCCACGCCACGCATTACGGGAACATTCCGACGGTGAGGACCTGGTAACGGAACCGTAGTCCATCACTAACCAATCGAGAACATTGCGGGCCTGTAATCGACACACAGCCCGATCACGACCGTGGCTGACGGCAGTGTCGCCCACGATTCTCCTCTCCCGAAGTTCCCGCCCGCAAGCCATTGGAGGCCAGCCATGTCGTTCGACCCCACCATCTCCGAGAACATCAAGACCTCGCTGGCCGAGATCCCCCACCCGGCCCTGCCGAAGGGATCCAACATCTACGGCGGAACCAAGATCTTCCCCGACTACCAGGCCGAAGACGGCGAGACGTACTTCACGCTGGTCCACGGTATCGCCCACGAGTCATCGGTCAGCTTCGTAGCCGTCTTGCAGGCCACCCGCGCGCTGCGCAAGGGATTCGAATCCGCGATCTACTTCTACGGTCCCGGAGCTATCAATTGCCTTGCCACCCGCGGTTTTCCGAAGACCGGCGATTCCGGATTCCCGGGTGAGCAGAACATCAACGATGCCCTGGCCACGTTCATCTCCGAGGGCGGGACGGTGTTCTGCTGCCGTTTCGGGCTGGCCCTGCACGGCGGACGCGAAGAGGATTTGATCGAAGGTGTCATCCCCGCGCATCCGCTCGACGTCCAGGACGCGATCATCCACTACGCCCGCAAGGGCGCCATCATCAACTCGACCTACATGGTCTGACGCGGGAATGACCGCACAACAAAGGATCTTTCATGACAACGCTCGCAGCAGTCGCCGCGAACTTCACCCGTGAGCTCGAACAGAACTACGCCGTGATCGCCTCCCTGGTCGAGGAGGCGCGTGAGCGCAACGTCGACTTCCTGGCACTCCCGGAGGCCGCGATCGGAGGCTACCTGTCTTCGCTGGGCAACCACGGTGACACCGTGCGAAAGTCGGCACGCTCGCTGCCGCCGGCCATCCGGCTCGACGGCCCCGAAATCCGCAAGGTGCAGCAGCTCGTCGGCGACCTTGTGGTTGCGATCGGGTTCTGCGAACTCGACAACGACGGTGTGACCCGCTACAACGCCGCCGCCGTCCTGGACGGCGCCACGGTGTACGGCAGCTACCGCAAGGTGCATCAGCCGTTGGGGGAGGGCATGTCCTACTCGGCCGGCTCCCGATACGGGGTGTTCGACACCCCGGTGGGCCGGGTAGGCCTGCAAATCTGTTACGACAAGGCGTTTCCGGAGGCAGCGCGCATCATGGCGCTGGATGGTGCGCAGGTCATCGCGAGCCTGTCGGCATGGCCGGCGGCCCGCACCGCCACCGCCGAGAACCTTCAGGACGATCGCTGGACGTACCGCTTCAACATGTTCGACGTGGCGCGTGCTCTGGACAACCAGGTCTTCTGGGTGGCATCCAACCAGAGCGGAACCTTCGGGTCGCTGCGCTACGCGGGCAACGCCAAGGTTGTCGACCCAGGTGGAAACATCTTGGCCACAACGCTGTTGGGCAGTGGCATGGCGGTCGCCGACGTCAACGTCGACGAGACGTTCCGGACGATGCGGGGCGGAATGTTCCACCTGCGTGACCGCAGACCGGACGTCTACGGCAGCCTCACCGACGAGGACGCCGCCGGCCGGGCGAAATGGCGGGACCCGGCCAATGCCTGAGATGACCTTCGCCGTGCGCTGGCCCGACGGCAGCGTCGAGCAGTGCTATTCGCCCAGCCTGGTGATCCACGACTACCTGACCGTCGGCCACAGCTATCCCGTCGCCGATTTCCTGGCCCGGTCCACCGCCGCGTTGCAGGAGGCAACCGAACGGGTGCGGGCCAGGTTCGGCTTCGCCTGTACCTCGGCAGCCGCTACCGCCGACCATATCCGCTGTCGAGCAATCGTTTTCAACGGTGACGACCTTGTGCAGGTCGTCACGATGCAGCCTCCCCTGGAGAACTCATGACCACCACACCCGAACACCACGTCCCCGTGGCCATCATCGGAGCCGGGCAGGCCGGGCTGTCGGTGAGCTGGTACCTGGGCCGTGCCGATGTCGAGCACGTTGTGCTCGAAGCCCAGACCCCGGTGCACGCCTGGACCGACAGCCGCTGGGACAACTTCACGCTGGTCACGCCCAACTGGCACTGCCGGCTGCCGGGCTACTGCTACGACGGGCCGGACCCGGACGGCTTCATGACCCGCGATCAGGTCGTGTCCTGGCTGAACGGCTGGCTGGACACCTTCTCGGCCCCGGTGCGCGACCACACCCGCGTGACGCGGTTACAGCAACGCGCCGGCGGCGGTTTCGAGCTGACACTGGCCACCGAGTCCGGTGAGCAGTCGCTGACCTGCGACGAGGCCGTCGTCGCCACCGGCGGCTATCCGCTTCCCGTCATCCCCCCGTATGCCGGGTCGCTGGATCCCGGTGTGGTGCAACTGCACTCCGAGCAGTACCGCAACCCCGGGCAGCTGCCCGATGGTGCGGTGCTCGTGGTGGGCAGTGGACAGTCGGGCGCCCAGATCGCCGAGGACCTGCACCTGGCCGGCCGGCGTGTGCACCTGGCGATCGGCAATGCGCCCCGGGTCGCCCGGTTCTACCGGGGCCGCGACTGCATGACCTGGCTCGCCGATATGGGTGTCTACGACATCCCGGCCCAGCAGTATCCCGGCGGGAGGGCCGCCATCGAGAAGACCAATCACTACGTCACCGGTCGCGACGGTGGACGCGACATCGATCTGCGTCGGTTCGCCACCGAGGGCATGCGACTGTACGGGGCGCTCACCGACGGCAAGGATTCGACCCTGCGGTTCGCGCCCACCCTCAAAGGGGCGCTCGACAACGCCGATTCGGTGTACAACTCGATCTGCTCCGATATCGACCGCTATATCGAGGCCGAAGGCATCGCCGCGCCCCCGGCCTCGACGTATACACCGGTATGGCGGCCCGACAGCGAGCCGGCCAGCCTGGACCTGGCCGGTGCGGGCATCACCAGCATCGTGTGGGCCATCGGCTACCGGCCCGACTACCGGTGGATCGAAGCCAGTGCGTTCGACGGCGGCGGGCGGCCGATGCAGACCCGCGGGGTCACGACCGTGCCGGGTCTGAGTTTCATCGGGCTGCCCTGGATGCACACCTGGGGTTCGGGCCGGTTCCTGGGCATCGACCGGGACGCCGAGCACATCGCCGCGACCATCTCCGGGCGCATCGGCAGCGCTGTGCTGCGGCTGGCGGTCGGCCACTGAGATGGCGCGCACGTCGTTCTCGCGGAAAACGCTGCCCACCGCCGAGCGTCCGGTGTGCTTCGACATGCGCCCGGGCGCGCTGAGCAACTCGGCAGGCAAGGTGCGGCGCAGCACCTTTCGGCCATCCACCAAGCACTTCGGCACCGGCGTCGCTGTCGTCTGATCACCGGTGAGGAGAACCCCATGACCGATCCCGCCACCACCCTGTCCACCCGTGTCGACCTGGCGCTGCTCGGTATTCGCGGCCGGCCGCCGGTATCCCGGACGGCCGGGGCGGGTCCCAGCACCGACGGCCACCTCGTGATCGACGGGCTCAATGCGGCGATACCGCGCAACCCGCACAGTCCGTTCGAGTTCGACGGCATGCGGGTGTTGTTCGACGGCCACGACGCCGGTATCGACGTCGAAGTCGTACAACGGCCGGCCTTCTACGATCTGCGCACCGCCGACGGCGTGCCCTACGAGAAGCTCGCCCGGCTGCACGGCCGCGACGTGCTGGCCACCACCGTCGTGCAGACCTGCGTGCGCTACGCCGCCGACCAACGTTGCCGGTTCTGCACCATCGAGGAGTCACTGCGATCGGGCGAGACGGTGGCGGTCAAGCGGCCCGCCGAACTGGCCGAGGTCGCCGCGGCCGCGGTGCGCCTGGACGGGGTCCGCCAGATGGTGATGACCACCGGGACCTCCGCCGGTGCCGACCGCGGCGCCCGGCAGCTGGCCCGCTGCGTGCGTGCGGTCCGGGCCGCCGTCCCGGGACTGCCGATCCAGGTCCAGTGCGAGCCGCCGGCGGACCTGGCCGTCATCGCCGAACTGCGCAGCGCGGGTGCCGATTCCATCGGCATACATGTCGAGTCGCTCGACGACGAGGTGCGGCGGCGGTGGATGCCCGGCAAGTCGACCGTTGCGCTGGACGACTACCGCGCCGCATGGCGGGAGGCGGTGCGGGTGTTCGGGCGCAATCAGGTGTCGACCTATCTACTCGTCGGTCTCGGCGAGGATCCCGACGAGCTGATCGTCGGCGCCGCCGAACTCATCGCGCTGGGGGTCTACCCGTTCGTCGTGCCGTTCCGGCCCCAGCCCGGCAGCCTGGCCACCGAGGTGGACGGTGCCCGCTCGCCGGATGCCGCGGTGCTGGAGAAGGTCACCCTCGGAGTGGCCGAGCACCTTCGGCTGGCGGGGATGACCGGTGCCGGTCAGAAGGCCGGTTGTGCCGCCTGCGGTGCCTGTGGGCTGCTGCGGAACGTCGGAGGTTGAGCGTGCTGGCCGATTTCATGCGCTCCGTCCCGCTCACCCGGGTCGATGCCACCATTCTCGCCGGCCTTGGGCCGGCCCCGGGCTTCCTGATCCACCCGGCCGACAGCCCGGCCGAGATCGCGGCCTACGAACGGTTGCGCCGGGAGACGTTCGTCGTCGAACAGGGCCTGTTCTGCGGCACCGACCGCGATGACATCGACGACGATCCCCGCACGGTGGTCCTGGTGGCGACGACACCGGACGGCACCGTGCTCGGCGGGGTCCGGCTGGCCCCGCACGGCGAGGCCGACATCGGTTGGTGGACGGGCAGCCGGCTGGTCGTCAACCCGGCCAGCCAGCACGGTGGCCTGGGCCCGGCCCTGGTGCGCGCGGCGTGCGCCTACGCCGAAACCCATGGTGTGCTGCGCTTCGAGGCGACCGTGCAGCAGCGCTACCGACCCATGTTCACCGCGCTGGGCTGGCACAGTCACGGCGACTGCCTGGTCGGCGGCCACCCGCATGTGCGCATGCGGTGGCCGCTCGACCAGATCGAACGGCACGCCGCGGCAACGAAATCCTTCCTCGGGCCGGTGCTCGAACCGCTGCGGGACCAGCCCGGGGGGCTCGGACCGCCCGGATTCCGCGGCGACGACGGTGTGCCCGTCCCGGGCAGCGAGATGATCGCGGCCTGCGACGCGATCATGCCGTCGATGGTCGAGCGCGATCCGGAGTGGGCGGGCTGGTGCTCGGTGCTGGTCAACATCAACGACCTGACGGCGATGGGTGCGATCCCCACCGGTCTGCTCGACGCCGTCGGCGCGCCGAACCGTTCGCTGCTCACCCGCGTCGTCCGCGGCCTGGCGGCAGCGTCGCGGGCCTGGCAGGTACCGGTGCTCGGGGGCCACACCCAGCTCGGGGTGCCCGCCGCGTTGTCGGTTACCGCCCTCGGGGCGGCCGAACACCCGATCCGGGCCGGCGGTGCCCGCGCCGGGGACACCCTGCGCCTGACCGCGGACCTGACCGGGTGTTGGCGCCCCGGCTATCACGGGCGCCAGTGGGACTCCACCAGCGGCCGGTCGCCGGCCGAACTGGCCGAGCTGGCCGGCCTGGTCGCCGGACTGCGACCGCGGGCGGCCAAGGACGTCAGCATGGCCGGGGTGGTCGGGACCGTGGGCATGCTCGCGGAGGCCTGCGGCACCGGCGCCGAACTCGACGTCGCCGACATCTGCCGGCCGGCGGGGGCCGACATGACCTCCTGGCTGACGTGTTTCCCCGGGTTCGCGATGCTGACCGCCGACCGGCCCGGCCGCGGCGCGCCCGCACATCTGCCGGCCGGGGCGGCGACGGCGGCGTGCGGGCGGCTGACAACCCCCCCGGGGGTGCGGCTGCGCTGGCCCGACGGGATTTCGACAACGGTGATCCGCTCGGCTGTGACAGGCTTGGGCACGGCGTGAGCGGGCACCGTGACCGACAGCCGAAGGGGTGATGCCATGACCGCCATCACCATCGGCGCCGTCGCGGCGCATTTCGGGCGTGACCTGGACAAGGCCGTGAGCAAAGTGGTCGGAATCATCGAGGCCGCCGCCCGCGACGGTGTCGACCTGCTGGTGTTCCCGGATGCGTGCCTGGGCGGGTACATCGGGGATCTGCGCCAGCCCGATCTCCACGAACTGCCGCCGGCGCTGAGCCCCGACGGGCCCGAGATCGCCGCGGTGAGCGCGGCTGCGGGAGCCATGACCGTCTGCGTCGGCTACGCCGAGGCGGCGGGCCAGGGCCGCCACAACGCGGCGGTCTGCGTGTCCGGTGACGGCATCCTCGGCACCCACCGCAAGGTGCACCAACCCGCCGCCGAATCGCTGGTGTACACCGCGGGCGACAGGTTCAGCGCCTTCGACACCCCCGTCGGGCGCATGGGCATGCTCATCGACTACGACAAGACGTTCCCCGAGTCGGCGCGCAGCCTCGCGCTGGACGGAGCCGAGATCATCGCCGCCCTGTCGGCCTGGCCGGCCAGCGTCACCGACCGAGCCTCACGGCTTCCCGCCGACCGCCAGTCGCGGTTGTTCGACCTCTACGACTGCGCCAGGGCGGCCGAGAACCAGGTGGTCCTGGTGTCGTCGAACCAGACCGGGACCATGGGATCGCTGCGCTTCCTGGGCCAGGCCAAGATAGTCGGACCGGGCGGCGAGATCCTGGCCACCACCCGCTCCAAGGGCGGTCTGGCCAGGCTGGATCTCGATGTGAGTGCCGAGATCGCCCGGGCCCGTAAGGTGTTGAACCATCTCACCGAACGGCGCACCGACACCTACCTCCAGGACGCCGCCAGCGTCGCGCCGGCGCACTGACCACGGTAGGCGGCGACGTGCGGACAGCCCTGATCACCTACTCCACCAAGCCGCGGGGCGGCGTGGTGCACACGCTCAACCTCGCCGAAGCACTCGTGGAGCTGGGCATCGACGTCGCGGTCTGGTCGCTGGCCCGCCAGGGTGATCGGGGTTTCTTCCGGACCGTCGACCCGCGGGTGCGGCTGCGGCTGATCGATTTCCCCGACGTCGCCGATGAAACCGTGACCGACCGCATCATCAGGTCCATCGACGCACTCGCCACGGCGTTCGCCCGTGCCGAATACGACATCGTGCACGCCCAGGACTGCATCAGCGCCAACGCCGTCGGTCCGTGCATCAGGACGATCCACCACCTCGACCAGTTCACGACACCGGTGCTGGCCGAATGTCACGAGCGGGCCATCGTCGAGCCGTACGCCCGGATCTGCGTCTCGGCGGCGGTGGCCGCCGAGGTGCGGGCCGGATGGGGGCTGACACCCACGGTCATCCCCAACGGCGTTCAGGCCGGCCGGTTCATCGCCGCCGCAGCGGCGGACGCGCAGGCCAGCGCCGCCCGGCGGGCATGGACCGACCGGCTCGGCGACTACATCCTGGCCGTCGGCGGTATCGAGCCGCGAAAGGGCAGCATCGATCTGTTGGATGCATATCACCTTGTCGCACAAGACCATCCGGACCTCACCCTGGTGTTCGCCGGCGGCGAGACCCTGTTCGACTACCGCGACTACCGCGCGGCGTTCGACGCGCTGGGCCACGATCTCGGAGTGCAGCCGGTGGTCCTGGGTCCCGTCGACGACGCGACGTTGCCGGCGCTGGTCGCCGCGGCGCGCGTCTTCGCGTTCCCGTCCACCAAGGAGGGCTTCGGGCTTGCCGCCATGGAGGCGCTGGCTGCGGGCCGGCCCGTCGTGGCCCGCGATCTGCCGGTTCTGCGCGAGGTCTTCGGCGACACCGTCGAATACGCCAGCGATCCAGCCGAACTGGCCACCGCGATCGAACGGTCGCTGACGGTCGACATGTCCCGGTCGCACCCGGGACGGGCGTTGGCACAGTCGATGACCTGGCGGGACTGTGCGCGATCGCATGTGGAGTTCTATGCGGCACACCTACCCCGCCGGTCGGCCCGGGGCCCGGGGCGGCGGTCATGAGTTGGCGCCCCGCGCGGGTGCCATAGTCTCCGGCGCGGTCGTCGCCACCCCCGCTCGGATACCCGTTCCGGCAGGTTGGACGCCGCATCGGGGTGTTGCCCGTTTCCCCGGCCGGGCTACGGGCAACAATGGGGCATGGATTTCTACTCCGCCTACCGGCACGGATTCGTGCGGGTGGCTGCCTGCACACACCACACGGTGCTGGCGGACCCGGCCGCCAACGCCGAGTCGGTGTTGCGGATCGCGCGCGCCTGCCACGACGACGGCGTCGCCGTGGCGCTGTTCCCGGAGCTGACGCTGTCGGGCTATTCGATCGAGGACATCCTGCTGCAGGACACACTGCTGGACGCGGTCGAGGACGCGCTGCTCGACGTGGTCGCCGCCTCGGCGGACCTGCTTCCCGTCCTGGTCGTCGGCGCGCCGCTGCGCTATCTGCACCGGATCTACAACGTCGCGGTGGTGATCCACCGCGGCGCCGTGCTCGGTGTTGCCCCGAAGTCCTATCTGCCGACCTACCGCGAGTTCTACGAGAGCCGTCAGGTCGCGCCCGGCGACGATGTGCACGGCGCGATCCGCCTGGGTGGCGCCGACGTGCCGTTCGGTCCGGACCTACTGTTCATGGCCTCCGACGTGTCGGGTCTGGTGCTGCACGTCGAGATCTGCGAGGACATGTTCGTGCCGGTTCCGCCCAGCGCGGAAGCAGCGCTGGCCGGTGCGACCGTGCTGGCCAACCTGTCGGGTAGCCCCATCACCATCGGCCGTGCCGAGGACCGCGAGCTGTTGGCCCGGTCGGCGTCGGCGAGGTGCCTGGCCGCCTACGTCTACTCCGCCGCCGGGGAGGGCGAGTCGAGCACCGACCTGTCCTGGGACGGCCAGACGATGATCTTCGAGAACGGGCGCCTGCTGGCCTCCTCGGAACGCTTCCCGAGGGGTGAGCGACGCTCGGTGGCCGATGTCGACCTCGACCTGTTGCGGGCCGAGCGATTGCGGATGGGCACTTTCGACGACAACCGCAGGCACCATCAGGACACGCTGAAGTCGTTTCGTCGCATCGTGTTTCGATGCGATCCGCCGAGCGGTGACATCGGTCTGCTGCGTGAGGTCGAGCGATTCCCGTTCGTGCCCAGCGATCCTCGACGCCTGGAGCAGGACTGCTATGAGGGCTACAACATCCAGGTGTCCGGTCTTGAGCAACGGCTTCGCGCGCTGAACTATCCCAAGGTCATCATCGGCGTCTCCGGCGGCCTGGACTCGACACACGCCCTGATCGTCGCCGCCAGGGCGATGGATCGGGAAGGGCGCCCGCGCAGCGACATCCTGGCGTTCACCCTGCCCGGGTTCGCCACCGGCGAGCACACCAAGGGCAACGCGAGAAAGCTCGCTCAGGCTCTGGGCGTCACGTTCGAGGAACTCGACATCCGCTCGACCGCCACGCTGATGCTCACCGATATCGGCCATCCGTTCGCCCGTGGCGAGCAGGTCTACGACATCACGTTCGAGAACGTGCAGGCCGGTCTGCGCACCGACTACCTGTTCCGCCTGGCCAACCAGCGCGGCGGAATAGTCTTGGGCACAGGCGATCTGTCGGAACTGGCGCTGGGATGGTCGACCTACGGCGTCGGCGACCAGATGAGTCACTACAACGTCAACTCCGGAGTCCCGAAAACTCTTATCCAGCATCTGATCCGGTGGGTGATCACCTCACACCAGTTCGACGACGAGGTGGGCGAGATCCTGCAGTCGGTGCTCGAGACCGAGATCACCCCGGAGCTGGTGCCGGCCGGCGAGGGCGAGGAGATCCAGAGCAGCGAGGCCAGGGTGGGCCCGTATTCGCTGCAGGACTTCGCACTGTTCGGTGTGCTGCGCCACGGCTTCCGGCCGTCGAAGATCGCCTTTCTGGCCTGGCATGCGTGGAGCGATCCGGACCGGGGCGCATGGCCGCCGGGATTCCCGGAAGGCAAGCGACCTGCCTACTCGCTGAAGGAGATCCGGCACTGGTTGCAGGTGTTCGCCCAGCGTTTCTACTCGTTCAGCCAATTCAAGCGCTCGGCCTTGCCGAACGGTCCGAAGGTCTCGCACGGCGGGGCGCTGTCGCCGCGCGGTGACTGGCGTGCGCCCTCCGACATGTCGGCGCGGATCTGGCTGGCCGAGATCGAACGGGAGGTCCCCGAGGACTGACGGACCTAGCTGCCCTCGCCCGGGCAGCAGTCGTCGACGACTACCGGGCCACAACACACCTCACCGCGCCAGGCCTCGATCCCCTCCCGTGCGGCGACGGCGGCGATCACCAATGCGGCGATCGAGTCCGCCCACCAGCGAGTTGAGCAACAGACCCGCCAGCAGCACCGCGGACAGGTAGGTGCACAGCAGCGTCTGCTTGGAGTCGGCGACCGCCGAGCGTGACCCGATCTCGCGGCCGGCCCGGCGTTGGGTCAGCGACAACACCGGCATGACGATGAGGCTGGCGACGGCCAGCCCGATGCCGACCGGAGAATGCCGCGGCTCGCTGGTCCCGCACAACGCCAGTATCGAGTCCACCGTCACGTAGATCGCCAGCGCGAAGAACGACAGTGCGACGAAGCGCAGGGCCGCTTTCTCGCGCGTCTCCGGATCCGGTGCGGCGAACTGCCAGGCGATCGCGGCAGCCGAGGACACCTCGACGACCGAGTCCAGCCCGAAACCGATCAGCGCGGCCGATGAGGCGCGCGTCCCCTCGGCGAGCGCGACGGTCGCCTCGATGATGTTGTAGGTGATCGTCGCCGCCACCAGCAGCCGGATCCGCCGCGCCAGCTGGGAGCGGCGGGCTGCGGGGGTGGCGGTCATCAGCAGCAGCCGTCGGCGTCGGCGGCCGGGCAGCAGGCCGGGTCTACGGTCAGGACGAGTCCGATCAGATCATCGAGGGCCGCGGCGATCCGGGAGTCGGCCAACTCGTAGCGGTTGCGCCGGCCTTCGGGCTCGGCGACGACCAGACCGCAGCCTCGCAGGCAGGCCAGATGATTGGACAGGATCTGGCGAGACACCCCGATGCTCTCGGCGAGATCGGACGGGTATCCGGGGCCTTCGCGCAGCAGCAACAGGATCTCGACCCGGGTCGGGTCGGACAGGGCGCAGCCGAAACGCGACAGCGCGTCGCGGTGGGTGACCGTCCGCATAGGCAGACGATACACCTTGAGCTGTATTCAGATGGCGGTGAACTATTCCGGCCTACAGCCTGCCGTCGATGCGCAGGTCGGGGTGCACCCAGTTGGGCGAACGCCGTTCCTTGAAGGCCATGAACCCCTCGATGGACTCGGGCGAACCGAGACTGCGCTGCATGCCGATGCGGTCGTACAGCCCGAGGTAGGCATCCAGGCTGGACTTCACCACCGAGCGTGCGTCCGGGGCGGTGCGACAGCACTGGGCCAGCACCTCGCGCGTGGCGTCCATGAGGTCGTCGTGCGGAACCACCCGGGCGACCATGCCCCAGTCCATGGCCTCCTCGGCGCTCAGTGTGCGCCCGGTGAACATCAGATCGCGGGTGCGGACCGGGCCGATCAGCCGGGCCAGCATCTGGCTGTAGTAGGTGTCGGCGATCCCGCGGTACAGCTCCGGCACCCGGAACGTGGCGCGGTCGCTGACCACGGCCATGTCGCTGCACATGGCGATCTGCAGGCCGCCGCCCTGACACAGGCCGTTGACGGCGGACACCACCGGTTTGGCCGACTGGCGCAGGGTCTCGAACGGTGTGACGTCCATCCCGAGCCCCGAGCCGAAGGTCAGCCAGTTGTCCGCGCCGCCGCCGCCCATGTCGCCGCCGGGAGCGAAGACGTCGCCGGTTCCGGTGATCAGAAGCCCGGCCAGGTCGGGGTCGGAGCCGACGTGGTTGACGGCGTACCTGATGCCGAAGTACATCGCCGGTGTCATCGCGTTGCGCGCCTCGGGCCGGTCCAGCGTGCACACGCCGAACGCGCCTTCACGGGTGAACTTCAGAAACGGGGTGCCCAGCCAGTCGCCCTCGGGCGGCCGGGGGGTGTCGGTGTGCGTCATCGGGAGCAGACTAGCGCTGCAACGGTAGGTGTCTCAGTACCGGGTGAGCGCGTCATCGATGGCCTCGGCGATCGGCGCGCAGTCTCCGGCGCCGGCCACCAGTGTCGCCAGGGCACCGGCCGCACAGGCCCGACGCAGGGCGCGCTGGTGGCCCGTCGCCCAGTCCGCCGCCAGCACGCCGGCGAACACGTCACCCGCGCCGGTGGTGTCGACCGGTTCCACCTCGGGGGCGGGCACGTCGAACGGGCCGTCGGCGCCCCGGTAGGTTGCGCCGCGCGCGCCCCCGGTGACAACCAGGTGCGGTGTGGGCCATCGCCAGTGCGCCTCCTCGGCCGTGTTGACCACGACGACGTCGGTCACCGCCGCCAGGTCGGCCAGCCCGGCGGCGTCGGCACTGACCGGCGATGCGTTGACGATGACCGTGGCCCCGACCGACCTCGCCTCGCGCGCGGCGGCCACGGCCGTTTCGAGGGGGATCTCCAACTGGACGAGCAGCACCTCGCAGTCGGCGATGACCGCACGAGCGGCCGCCGAGCTCAGCGTGAGGTGACCGTTGGCGCCCGGGGCCACGACGACCACATTCTCGCCACCGCCCTCGACCAGGATCACCGCGCTGCCGCTCGGTACGGTCAGCTCCTCCAGGCCGTCGAGGCCGACGCCGTTGCCGGACAGGTGGGCCCGCAGGTCGGCCCCGCCCGGATCGGCGCCGACCGCGCCGACGAACTGCACATCGGCGCCCGCACGCGCCGCCGCGACAGCCTGGTTGCCGCCTTTGCCGCCCGGAGCGGTGGCGACGGTCGTCGCCAACACCGTCTCGCCGGGGCGGGGCAACGCGGCAACGCTGAAGAAATGGTCGATGTTCACACTGCCGAGGACGCAAACCCGTGTCACCCCGCCAGCGTAATTTGCTGACGATAGGGTGCTGCGACCCTCGGCCCGTTCACCACCGACCCGTCCTCGGACGTCATCAACTCCGGTGAGTTGCACTCGGGGCCGAAGAACGCGGGCAACACCATTTCGGGATGGTCCGGGTTGTTCGACCGGGAGCCGGTGTCGACTCCGTAGTGTGGTGCCGGCACAAGACCACCATGGCGGTATCGGCGGACCTCGAATGCATCTCGAAAGCAGGCTGATCCATGTATCCCAACCGTGAGGTATTCCCCAAGCCCCCGGTCGCGCTGGTGACCGCGGAAGCGCGGTTCACCGACGCCCCACGCCTGCGCCAACAGGCGACGCTGGATGCCGTGGCGATCGCGCTGGAGGGCAGATTCCCGTTTTCCGAGCCGATCACCGGCACGAATGGGGAGAACATCGGTCCCGGCGTAGCGCCGCGCGTCGAACAACGGCAGGGCGTGGTGCTGCGCAACGCCGACAGCACCGAATCGATCACGCTCACGGCCTCGTCGCTGACGTACGAGACCACGGCGTACAGCGAATTCGAGTCCTTCCGCACGGGGATGAGCGCTGCCTGCCAGTGCCTCGTCGATGCGAAGGTGCGCCCCGCACTCAAACGTGTCGGACTGCGCTATATCGACGAAATCCGGGTACCGGAGCCGGTGCGCGACGCGCGCGGGTGGCGCAAGTGGATCGACAACAGCCTGCTTGGCGCGCTATCCATCACTCCGGACCAGGTCCCTGTCCGCGGCGCCCAAGGCGCGGTGGCCTTCGATCTCGGCGATGGGGCAGGACTCAACGTCGGATACGCCGCGCTCCAGCAGGGTTCCGTCGTCAACCTGCGGCTCCTGCGGCGGCCGCCGTTTGCGCCCGGCCCCTTCTTCGCTCTGGACTTCGACGGATTCTGCGAGTTCGGCGACGATAGGATCGTGCAGCTCGATGCCGGGGTCGTCACCCATATCCTCTCGACGGTCCACGCTCCGATAGGGGCTGCGTTCCAGCGAGCGATCACCGACGAAGCCCGCGCGTTGTTCCGGGGCGGCGTCGTCTGATGGAGCCGACCGGACAGAGGCCGGATAGAGATCAGCCCCCACCTGCCGTCCGGTCAGGAGACCGATACGCTGGGGCAATGAGCCTGCAAGCGCCGCTGCTTCCGGAAGGAAGGAGCGAAGCGACCCGGGAACTGTCACCGGATCTGAAAGCCGAGGTTCACGACGCCGCCCGGCGGGCGCGCGTCGCCGCACGCACGCTGGGCACGCTGACCACCACGGTCAAGGACCGCGCATTGCATGCGGCCGCCGATGCGGTGCTGGCGCACACCCACCAGATCCTGGCGGCCAACGCCGAAGACCTCGAGACCGCCCGCGCCGCGGGGACCCCCGAGGCGATGCTCGACCGCCTTGTGCTGAATCCGCAGCGGGTCGACGGAATCGCCGCCGGACTGCGCCAGGTGGCCGGTCTGCCGGACCCGGTCGGTGAAGTGCTGCGCGGTCGCACCCTGCCCAACGGGCTGCAGCTGCGCCAGCAGCGGGTCCCGCTCGGCGTGATCGGCATCGTCTACGAGGGCCGGCCCAACGTGACCGTCGACGCATTCGGGCTGACCCTCAAGTCGGGTAACGCCGTGCTGCTGCGCGGAAGTTCCTCGGCGGCGAGGTCCAACCAGGAGCTGGTGACGGTCCTGCGTGGGGCGTTGTGCGGCGAGGGCCTGCCCGAGGATGCGGTGCAATTGCTGCCCAGCAGCGACCGCTCCAGCGTCACCCACCTGATCCAGGCCCGCGGCCTGGTCGACGTGGTCATTCCGCGCGGCGGGGCCGGGCTGATCGACGCCGTCGTCCGCGATGCCACAGTGCCGACCATCGAGACCGGCGTCGGCAACTGCCACGTCTACGTCCACTCCGCGGCCGATCTCGATGTCGCCGAGCGGATCGTGCTGAACGCCAAGACCCGCCGGCCCAGCGTGTGCAACGCCGCGGAGACACTGCTGATCGATGCCGCGGTCGCCGAGTCCGCGGCGCCTCAACTCGTGGACGCCCTGCAGCGGGCCGGTGTCACCGTCCACGACAACCCGACCGAGGAAGAACTGCGGGCCGAGTTCCTCTCGATGGACATCGCGGTGGCCGTCGTCGACGGTCTGGACGCGGCGATCGACCACATCAACACCTACGGCACCGGCCACACCGAGGCCATCGTCACCACTAACCTCGCAGCGGCGCAACGCTTCACCGAACGGGTGGACGCGGCCGCGGTGATGGTCAACGCATCGACCGCGTTCACCGACGGCGAGCAGTTCGGCTTCGGCGCCGAGATCGGCATCTCCACCCAGAAGCTGCATGCCCGCGGCCCGATGGGGTTGCCCGAATTGACCTCGACCAAGTGGATTGTCATCGGAGACGGCCACACCCGACCTGCCTGAGGACGACAGGAGAGCCCATCAGTGACTGAAACCCCGGCGCGTCCGGCGCCGCTGTTCGCCGACATCGACGACGTCGCCCGCCGGCTGGCCGAAACCGGCTACCTGCCCGACACCGCCACCGCCACCGCGGTGTTCCTGGCCGACCGGCTGGGCAAACCGCTGCTGGTGGAAGGCCCGGCCGGGGTCGGGAAGACCGAGCTGGCCCGCGCAGTGGCCCAAGCCACCGGATCGGGGCTGGTGCGGCTGCAGTGCTACGAAGGCGTCGACGAGGCCCGTGCGCTCTACGAGTGGAACCACGCCAAACAGATACTGCGCATCCAGACCGGCAACACAGCCGGTGAAGGTGACTGGGACCAGACCAAGATGGACGTGTTCAGCGAGGAGTTCCTGCTGTCGCGGCCGCTGCTGACCGCGATTCGTCGCACCGAGCCGACCGTCCTGCTGATCGACGAGACCGACAAGGCCGACATCGAGATCGAGGGTCTGCTGCTGGAGGTGCTGTCCGACTTCGCGGTCACCGTGCCCGAACTCGGCACCATCACCGCCTCCCGCGCGCCGTTCGTCGTGCTGACCTCCAATGCCACCCGCGAGCTGTCCGAGGCGCTCAAGCGCCGGTGCCTGTTCTTGCACATCGACTTCCCCGACCCGGATCTGGAGCGGCGGATCCTGCTGTCCCGGGTGCCCGAACTGCCCGAGTCCTTGGCCTCAGAGCTGGTACGCATCATCGGGGTGCTGCGCGGGATGCAGCTCAAGAAGCTACCGTCGGTTGCCGAGACCATCGACTGGGGCCGCACAATCCTGGCGCTGGGCATGGACACCATCGACGACGCCACGATCGCCGCGACGCTGGGCGTGGTGCTCAAGCACCAGTCGGATCAGCAGCGCGCGGCCGGTGAGCTCCGGCTGAACTGAGAGGTAACGCCATGGCCGTTCGCAGGGTGCGCCCCCCGCAGCCGCTGGCCCCGCACGGCCTGCCCGGACACCTCGTCGGATTCGTGGAGGCCCTTCGTGCCCAAGGCATCTCGGTGGGCCCGTCGGAGACGGTGGATGCCGGGCGGGTGATCACCGTGCTGGGGTTCGGTGACCGCGAAGCGCTGCGCGAGGGTCTGGCCTGTGCGGTGCTGCGCCGCGCCGACCATCGGCAGACCTACGACGCGATGTTCGACCTGTGGTGGCCGGCCGCGCTCGGCGGGCGCACCGTGGTCGTCGACGAGGACTCCGACGACGATGCCCCGGAGGGGCTGCCACCGGAGGATCTCGAGGCGATGCGGGAGATGCTGCTGAACCTGCTGGCCGAGAATCCCGACATCGGCGACCTGGACGAGCGGCTGGTCGCGATGATCGCCCAGATCGTCGAGGCCCACGGACGTTACAACTCCAGCCGGGGACCGTCGTACTCGTCGTATCAAGCGCTCAAGGCGATGGGCCTGGACGAGCTGGAGGGCCGGCTGCTGGCGGGGCTGTTGGCGCCGCATGGCGACGATCCGAGTCCGACCCAGGAACAGATCGCCAAAGCAATCGCCGCACAAAAGATTTCACAGCTGCGCCGACTGGTGGACAGCGAGACCAAGCGGCGTACCGCCGAGCAGCTGGGCCGTGACCACGTGCAGATGTACGGCATCCCACAGCTGGCCGAGAACGTGGAGTTTCTGCGGGCCTCCGGTGACCAGCTGCGCCAGATGCGCAAGGTGGTCTCGCCGCTGGCCCGCATGCTGGCGACCCGGTTGGCCGCGCGGCGGCGCCGCGCCCGGGCCGGTGCGATCGACCTGCGCAAGACGCTGCGCAAGTCGATGTCGACCGGTGGCGTGCCGATCGACGTCGTGTTGCGCAAGCCGCGGCCGGCCCGCCCCGAGCTGGTGGTGCTGTGTGACGTGTCCGGGTCGGTGGCCGGCTTCAGCCACTTCACCCTGCTGCTCGTGCACGCCCTGCGCCAGCAGTTCTCCCGGGTTCGCGTCTTTGCCTTCATCGACACCACCGACGAGGTGACGCACCTGTTCGGGCCCGATGCCGATCTCGCTGTCGCGATCCAGCGCATCACCCGCGAGGCGGGGGTGTACACCCGCGACGGGCATTCCGACTACGGGAACGCCTTCGCGTCGTTCACCGAGAACTTCCACAACGTGCTCTCGCCCCGTAGCTCGCTGCTGATCCTCGGCGACGGCCGCACCAATTACCGCAACCCCGAGGTCGACCTGCTGGCGCACATGGTCGGCGCCAGCCGGCACGCGCACTGGCTCAATCCCGAGCCGCGCAACCTGTGGGGCAGCGGTGATTCGGCGGTTCCGCGCTATTCAGACGTCATCACCGTGCACGAATGCCGGTCGGCCAAGCAGCTGGCCGCGGTCATCGACCAGCTGCTGCCGGTCTAGTTCAGGTCTAGTTCTGGTCTAGTTCGCCGCCGATTCAGACCGCTCAGACCGTGAGGTGGTCCCGCCCGGAATGGGGCGGTGCCACCACGACGACTGTTCCGCCGCCCACTCGTTTGGCGCGGTACATCGCGTCGTCGGCGCACTCCAGGACCATGTCGAGGCCCACGCCCGGGGTGTCGGTCAGCTCCCAGGCGACCCCCACGCTGGCGCTCAGGGGCGCCCGGTCCGGGCCGACCAGTCTCAGGCCGCGCAACCGGTCGATATAGCCGTCGAGGTCGCTCTCACCGTCGAGTGCGGCGACGAGCACGAACTCGTCGCCCCCGACCCGGGCGGCGACGTCGGCGGCGCGGATCATTGCCGTCAGCTGCTCGGCGACGGTACGCAGCGTGGCGTCTCCGGTGCCGTGACCGCGGTCGTCGTTGAGCTGTTTGAACCCGTCGAGGTCAACGACGGTGACCACGAAGATCGCGCCGTCCGGGCACCGGGCCAGCGTCAGATCGGAGGCGGCGTAGAGGCCCCGCCGGTTCAACAGCCCGGTGAGCGGGTCGCGACTGGCCGCGTGTGCGGTGACACCGAGGCCCCGGCGGGTGCTCTCGACGACCGTGGCGGCGATCACCGGCAGGGCCACCACGGTCGCGAGTGCCGGCGCGAAGTACAGCGACAGCTTAATCAGGTCGGCCCCGTCGTGGCACACACCCCACCACGTCAGCGCCGCGATCGTCGCGGTGGCGAATGCGCAGTGCAGGTACAGCACCTGGTAGCCCAGCAGGACGGCGGCGAACACGCCGATCAGGCACATGTAGACGGTGGTGGACAGTCGTGCTTCGGGCACGGCCAGCACGGCAGCCGAGCCGGCCAGCGCGAGGTCGCCCCACACGACGAACGCGATCGCGCGACGATGACCCGGCCACGGAGTGAACAGCCACCAGGCTCCGATTGCCAGCGCGGACACGGCCAGCGTCAGATGGATGGCGCGGGGAACCAGTCCCAGCGGGCCCAACGGCTGCAACTGGTGGAATTGCTCGACGCAGCTCAGCAGTCCCGTGCCGATGCAGACCACACCGGTGGCGATCCGCAACAGGTTCAGGTGGCCGGTGGCACGCAGCACCATGGTCGCAATCGCGAATTCGCGCTCACCCATGCAGCGGCCCCCAGAGCTGTGGTCGGGTTCTGTGTGGCGGATCGTATCGGGCGCGCCGCCGCGCGTGAACACCATCGCCCTTCGGAATACCGGTCACGGGACGCGCCCAAACCAGCGTTTGGGCGCGAATGTGCGAGTAGATGCCGCCACAACGTCGATCTCGCCGGGTCACTCCAACCCGATCGACACCTCACCGCCGGCCGTATCTGCGCCGGAGACCAGCGACCACGGCGCCCGGTAGACGCGCCCCGGAGCTGCGGGCCACGGTGTGCGCGCGGAGCCGATGGTGCGGCCATCTTGGACCGCCCGCAGCCTGGGTGCCCGGTGATAGTGCTCCGCCCACAACAGCAGGTCGCCGCGCGCGGCGCCGGTGTCGTCCGCCGACAACAACTGTGGTGTGACCCAGCGGAACGGAGCCTGGGCGCGCAGCCGGACTCTGGGGCCTGGCGTGATCTGGTCCCGCAGCCAGGACTGCACCCTGGCCGCGACGTGGGTACCGTCCAGCGATGCCGCGTCGGCGGTGTCGACGGGATGGACGAGATTGCCCACGGCGAAGACCCCCGGCTTGGAGGTGCGCAGGCCGGCATCGACCAGGGGTCCGCGGGTCGCGGAGTCGATGGCCAGGCAGCCGGTTCGGGCGAGCTCGTGGTCGGGGATCCAGTCACCGGTGAAGACGACGGTGTCGCACTCGACGGTGGTGCGCTCACCGGAGTCGACGTTTTCGACCACCGCACGTCGGACTCGGTCCTTTCCGCTGATGCCGACCAGCCGGGTTCGGGTCAGTACCGGCCCGCGCATCAGCAGCCGGCCGGGAATCCGGAACGCGGCATAGGCCTCCGAACGCGGGTGGGTGGTGGTCATCGCGACGGCGGCGCACCCGGCTTCGCGCAGGGTTAGTACCGCCGACCAGCTGACCAGCTCGGCGCCGACGATCAGCGCACGGGAGCCGACCCTGGCGTGCTGCAGGTGCACGAGGTTCTGCAGCTGCCCGGTGGTGTAGACGCCCTCGGGTCGGTCGCCGGGGACCAGACGGGCGGGGCGGGGCCGCTCCCGGGCCCCGCAGGCGAGCACCACGGCGCCGGCGTGCACGACGGTGCGACCGCGCGGTGAGGTGACCTGCAGACGACCTTCACCCGCCCATCCGGTGACCATTGCCTCGGTGTGCAGCAGCGCACCCGCATCGAGTGCCCGCTCGGTGAGCCTGCGCGCGTAGGCTGGTCCCGTCAGGAATCGGCGCAGATCGCGTATGCCGTAGCCGAGATGGTCGCTGTGGCGCGGGATGCCACCGGCTTCGGCTTCCCGTTCGAGCACCAGGACCTCGCCGTCCACGGCTGGTGCCAGCGCGGCTGCGGCGGCCAGGCCGGACGGGCCGCCACCGATGATCGCCACGGTCACTTCGTGCAGAGCTGGCCTCATTGCCGCTGCCCGTGCGACTCGAGCAGCCTGCGGGTGTGCGCGCCGCAGTAGAAGCCCTGGCACCGGCCGTTCATCACCCGAGTGCGCCGGCGTAGACCATCCAGATCCGTTGGTGGAATGGGGGATTGGAAGGTGTCACGGATCTCGCCGGCGGTGACCCGCTCACAGAAGCACACGATCCGTCCGTAGTCCGGGTCGGCCGCGATCCGATCGCCGTCCTGGAAGGGGCGGGCCGTCGCCTCGCCGATGTTCGGCATGCTCGGCGGGGGCGGCAGGTCCGGGCGAGGGGTCAGGTCCAGGTCGGTGCCAGCCAACAATTCCTCGACGTATTCGGCGATTGCCATCCCGGAGGACAGCCCGGTGGAACGAATCCCGCCGACGAGAACGTATCGCTGGTCCGCGTCGGCCTCGATCAGATAATCGCTGCGGTCGACGGCTGCGCGCAACCCGGCGTAAGAGGCGGTGATCTCCTCGTCGAACAGCGTCGGCATCAGCGCGCGCCCCTTGGCCAACAGGAACTCGAACCCTTCCTCCGATGTCCCTGTGGCCGTTCGGTCGTCGAGGTCCTCCGATGTCGGCCCCACCATCACGTTGCCGTAGATGGTGGGGCTGACCAGCACGCCCTTGCCTCGTGACGACGGCACGGCCAGCACGATGCACGGCGCCATCGGGCGGGCCAGCTTGTCGAAGACCAGCAGCTCGCCGCGGCGCGGCGTGACCGTGAAGCGACGGTATCCGAACGCGTTGTCCAGATGGTCGGCACCGAGGCCGGCGGCGTTGACCACCCAGCGGGCGTGCACCTCACCGCGGGTGGTCAGCAGGGTGGTGTGCTCGGCACCGACCCGCACATCTTTCACCCGGGCATCGCGATGCAGCCGCGCCCCTCGGAGCACGGCATCGGTGGCCAGCGCCAGATTCGTGGTCCACGTGCAGATGATCGACTCACCCGGCACGGTCATGCCGGCCAGAGCTCCCGGGCCCAGGTCGGGGACACGGCGGTAAACCTCGCCGGCGTCGACGATTTCGCAGGCATGGTACTCATTGCGCGCGGCCTTGTGCTTCAGTGCCGGCAGCGCGTCGCGCTCCTCGTCGGTCCATGCGACCAGCAGCGCGCCCGTACGTTCCACCGGAATGCCGGTCTGCTCTGCGTACTGTCCAAGCAGGCGGTAGCCACGCGCCACCAGACGCGATTCCAGGGTGTCCGGTGTCGCGTCAAACCCGGTGTGCAACAACGCCGTGTTCGCCTTGCTGGTGCCGTCACCCACATCGTCACGCGCCTCGACCAGGGTCACCGACAGGCTGGTGCCGGCCAGTTGGCGAGCGATCGCGCAACCGACGATCCCGCCACCGACTACGACGACATCGATGACGTCGTGGGTGCTCATGTACTCGCCGTCTCCTTCGCGGCCGAGGCCACCCGCTTCCAGCTTTCGATGAACTCCGCGGAACGCTCGGCCGGCCACTGCGGTTCGTATGTCCGGCTCGGGGTCCAGGTCCCGGCGGCGTCGGCGACTTCGGTCCCCGGTTCGAGGGCCAGGCGCGCGCAGATGCCGGCGCCCAGGGCGGTGGCGTGCGGCGACGGGTAGACGTCGACGGGGATGCCGGCCAGATCGGCCTGGGCCTGCATCAGAACCGCCGAGCGGGTCAGCCCGCCGTCCACCCGCAGCCGGGACAGCGGCTCGCCGAGATCGGCGGCGACGAGTTCGGTCAGCGCCGCAACCTGCGTGGCGATCCCCTCCAGCAGGGCGCGCACCAGCTCTCCCTTGCCAGTGCTGAGCGTCATCCCGGTGAACGATGCCGTCGCCTGCGAATCCCACCACGGCGCCGCCAGGCCGGCCAGCGCCGGGACGCACAGCACCCCGCTGCTGGACTCGGCTGCTACCGCGTCGATCTGGTCTGCGGACGGCACCAGTCCGAGGTCGACGGCCCACCGGACCGCCGATGCCGCGGTGTAGACCTGCCCGTCCATGCAGTACGACGTCTCGCCGCGCAGCCGCCAGGCGACCGAGGTGGTCAGCCCGGCCGCCGACCGTGCCGGGGTGCGACCCAGCTGGGCCAGCAGGAAGGCGCCGGTCCCGAACGTGCACTTGGCGGTGCCCGGGGCGAGGCAGCCCTCGGCCAGCAGGGCGGCCTGCTGGTCGACGATCAGCCCCGCGACCGGCAGTTTCGGACCGAAAATATCTGTGGTGCCGACGATTTCGTCACTGGCGACGATTTCGGGCAGCGCTTCGCCGGTCAGGCCGAGCAGTGTCAGCAGCTCGTCGTCCCAATCGGCTGTATCCAGGTCGAGCAGCAATGATCGACTCGCCGTCGACGTGTCGGTGACGAACGCGCCGCACAGCCGGTGCAGCAACCAGGCGTCGGTGGTGGTGACGACCCCGGCTCGGGTCAGGTTGCGCCGGATCCACGCCATCTTGGGTGCCGAGAAGTACGGATCGAGCACCAGTCCGGTCCGGCGGGCGATCGCGGTGGACGAGCCCGACAACGGGGTGCAGATCGCCTCGGCGCGGCGGTCCTGCCAGACGATCGCCGGCGACAGCGGGCGCCCGGTATCGCGATCCCAGGCCAGCACGGTCTCGCCCTGGTTGGCCAGCGCGACCGCGCGCACCGGCACGCCGGCCTCCGCCAGCGCCCGACGTCCCGCTGTGACGACGGAGTCGAACAGGGCTTCGGGCTCCTGCTCGACTCCGCCGCCCTCCAGATAGGTTGGGTGCAGCGGGATCTCGGCGATGGCAGCGACCCGTCCGGTGTCGTCGACCACCACGGCCTTCGTCGCCGAAGTGCCTTGGTCGACGGCCAGGAGATGGGTCACTGCTAGTCCTTTGCGGCTTGTCGGTCGAATTCGGCGTCGATCGAATGCATGTCGGGCATCGACAGGCCGTTGCGGCCGCGCGTGACGATCAGGTAGCCGAGGTAGGCGGCGCCGATGAGTACCATCACGATGACATACGCCCAGGCTTCGGCGAAGCTCGTGTCACGGAACAGCGCCAGTTCGAACGCCAGCCACACGATGGCGACCACGAGGATGGGCATCTCCCACGCGCCGAGGTCGAACTTTCCACTGGCCGGCAGGCTCTTTCGCTTGACCAGGTACAAGACCACCGTCGAGGCGTACATCACCGCGGGCAGCAGCGTGGCTGCGCCGAAGAGGGTGAACAGCGCGTGCTCGGATCCGGAGAAGATCGCCAGGATCAGCTGTGCGAGCAGGAAATACAACACCGTGGCCTTCAGCGGAGTGTGGAAGCGGGGTGAGATCTGATTCCACTGTTGCCAGCCGGGGAAGCGCTGGTCGCGGGACATCGCCCAGGTAACTCGCACACCGGTGATCATGATGACCAGCCCGCAGGCGAAGATCGCCAGCACGACCATCAACAACAGCAGTGTGGCGACGACCGAGCCGAGGGTGTGCTCGATGACATCGGCGATCGGGGTGCCGGATTCGGCCAGGGCGATGGGGTCGCCGGCGGCCAGCGTCACTGCGATCAGGAACAGGAAGCCGAGCACGCCGGAGGCGATGACGGCCTGTGCCATCGCCCGCGGCACCACCCGCTCCGGATCGTGGGTTTCCTCGGCGAGATTGGCGGCGGACTCGAATCCGACGATCGTGAAGGCGCCCAACAGGAATCCCAGCATCCACGGGCCGGCGGAAGTCCAGCTGCCGAAGCTCCAGAATCCCGCGTCCGGTACCGCGCCCTTGCTGAACAGATTCGAGAAGTCGGTCTCCCCGCGCACCGCGGCCACGACCAGCAGGAGCACGGTCAGCGCGACCACTCCGATGAGTTCGAGGGTGACAAAACTGTTGTTCACCCGCTCCGCCCAGGGGGTGGAGAAGCCCACCAACAGCGCTTGGATCACCAGCACCAGCGCGGTCACCACCCAGGAGATGGTCGCGGTGCCCTCATAGTGCAGCAGCACCGGAAGGATCGTCGAGGCGATCGTGTAGTCCACGGCGACCACCACGATGGCCAGGAAGGTGAATGAGATCCACCCGATGATCCAGCCCAGCACCGGGTTGGCCAGCCGCGACATCCACTGGTAGTGGTAGCCGGTCACCGGGATCCGGGCGGCCAGCGCGCCGAGCACGAAGGCCACCGCCAGCTGGCCGACGCAGGCGATCGGCCAGGTCCAGATCCCGACCGGACCAGAGGAGTTCAGCACCGAGCCGTAGGTGGTGAAGATGCCCGTCGCGATCGACACGAAGGCGAACGCCACGGCGAACGATGCGAACTTGCCCGTCCTGCGCTCCAGGGACTGCTTGTAGCCGAACTGTGCGAGTTCGGCGGCGTCGGCGGCGTCTGACGACGATGGGTGAGTCATGGGCCCTCCAATTGGTATATACCATGTGGTTGATCCGTAGTATTGGTGTGATTCAGATCATCGTCAACCCCGGACACGAACTGTTTACATACCGCGGTGGCATAGACCATGTGGTCCCCGAGCCGGGCTACGCTTCAGGACATGTCTGCCGGAAAGCGCGACCGCCGCCCGCCGGCCACCCCGCGATACATCGCGATTGCGGCGCTGGTCCGCGATCGCATCATCACTGAGCAGCTGGGACCCCATACCCTGCTACCCTCCGAGCGTGAGCTGGCCGAGCTCTACGACGTCAGCCGGATGACGGCGCGGCAGGCACTGTCCCTGCTTGAGAGCGAAGGGGTGGTATACCGCAAACCCCCCCGTGGAACCTTCGTCGCCGAACCCCGGGTGCGCTTTCATGTCGGCAGCTTCTCCGAGGAGGTTTCCCGGCTCGGCCGCCGCCCGGCGGCGCGGCTGCTGTGGGCCGAACACCAGCAGCCGACACCGGCGGTGCGGTCGGCACTGGGGCTCGACGACACCGCGATGGTCAACGTCTTCCACCGGCTGCGCAGCGTCGACGACGTTCCCTTCGCGCTGGAGACGACCTTTTTGCCGGCCGATCTGACGCCGGGCATCCTCGACGAGCCGGAGGAGGGGTCGCTGTGGGCGGTGCTGCGTGACCGCTACGGGGTCGAACTCGCACGATCCACCGCGGTGCTGGAGTCGATCGTGCTCGATGACGCCTCGAGCGCACAGCTGGGGGTGCGGGCCGGCTCGGCCGGCACGCTGCTCACCCGGCGGACCCTGGACGCCGCGGGACATTGTGTCGAGTATGCGCGCGATATCTACCGGGCCGACCGGGCGTCGTTCGAGGTATCCGAAGTCCTCACCCCGACCGCAACGGCCGCGCTGACGACCGCCTGAGCTGCCCGAGCGCCGGCTTGCGAACCGGCCGCCTCCCGTAAGCTCGCTAACCATGGTTGTTCGGCGCAGGCTCGGCGTGATGGGTGGGACATTCGATCCCGTCCACAACGGCCACCTGGTCGCCGCCAGCGAGGTGGCCGATCTGTTCGACCTCGACGAGGTGGTCTTCGTGCCCACCGGTGAGCCCTGGCAGAAGGAAGGCCGCTTCGTCAGCCCGGCCGAGGACCGCTACCTGATGACGGTCATCGCGACGGCGTCCAATCCGCGTTTCTCGGTCAGTAGGGTCGACATCGACCGTGGTGGGCGTACCTACACCAAGGACACGCTGACCGACCTGCACGCGCTGAGCCCGGACAGCGACCTGTACTTCATCACCGGCGCCGACGCGCTGGCCTCGATCCTGTCCTGGCAGAACTGGGAGGAGTTGTTCGCCCTGGCGAAGTTCATCGGAGTCAGCCGCCCCGGCTACGAACTCAACGGCCAGCACATCGTCTCGGCATTCGACCAGCTGCCCGAGGAGGCGCTGAGCCTGGTCGAGGTGCCGGCGCTGGCCATCTCGTCCACCGACTGCCGGGTGCGTGCCGCCCAGTCCCGGCCGATCTGGTACCTGGTGCCCGACGGTGTCGTGCAGTACGTCTCCAAGCGGCATCTCTACCGCGACATGGGCCAGGCCGGCCGCAGGGCCACCGTGACGCTGGAGGACGGCGCCCGGTGACCGCCACCGCCGAAGCAATCCGGATGGCCACCGTTGCGGCCAGGGCCGCAGCCTCCAAGCTCGCCCAGAACGTGGTCGTGATCGACGTGTCCGGCCAGCTGGTGATCACCGACTGCTTCGTGATCGCCTCGGCCTCCAACGAACGTCAGGTCAATGCGATCGTCGACGAGGTCGAAGAGAAGATGCGGGTGGCCGGCCACAAGCCGGCCCGCCGTGAGGGCACCCGGGAGGGGCGCTGGGTGCTGCTGGACTATGTCGACATCGTCGTGCACATCCAGCACCAGGATGAACGGGAGTTCTACGCGTTGGAGCGGCTGTGGCGGGACTGCCCGCTGGTGGAGGTGGACACCGGAGCCGCTGGGCCGGCGACATCGGATACCGGAGCCGCTGGGCCGGCGACATCGGATACCGGAGCCGCTGGGCCGGCGACCGTCGATACGGGGGGGCTGTCGTGAGGGTGCGGCGACTGGTCATGCTGCGGCACGGCCAGACCGAGTACAACGCGGGCAGCCGGATGCAGGGGCAGCTCGACACCGAGCTGACCGATCTTGGCCGTGCGCAGGCCGTGGCCGCTGCCGAGGTGCTCGCCAAGCGCCAGCCGCTGCTGATCGTCTCTTCCGACCTGCGGCGCGCCTACGACACCGCTGTGGCGCTGGGGGAACGCACCGGGCTACGTGTCCAGGTGGACGCCCGGCTGCGCGAGACGCATCTGGGTGACTGGCAGGGTATGACGCACCACCAGGTCGACGCTGCCTGGCCCGGTGCCAGGCTGGCCTGGCGCGATGACGCCACCTGGGCGCCGCACGGCGGCGAGAGCCGCATCGACGTGGCCGACCGTGGGGTACCCCTGGTGAACCAGCTCATCCTGGGGGAACCGGAGTGGGGGTGCGACGAACCGGACCGCCCCGTGGTGCTGGTGGCCCACGGCGGATTGATCGCCGCGCTGTGTGCGGCGCTGCTCGGGCTGCCGGTGGACAGCTGGCCGGTGCTGGGCGGAATGGGCAACGCCAGCTGGGCGCAGTTGTCCGGGCATGCTCCCGACGCCGCCGCATTCTCCGAGGTCCGCTGGCGGCTCGACGTGTGGAACGCCTCGGCGCAGGTCGCCAACGATGTCCTCTGACAAGTCCCCCGACACCGAACGCCCGCCGGCATTGCTGGTGTTCGCCGACTCGCTGTCCTACTACGGCCCGCAAGGCGGCCTTCCTGCTGACGATCCCCGAATCTGGCCCAATATTGTTGCAGGCCAACTTGGTTGGGAGTTGGAACTGGTGGGCCGGATTGGCTGGACCTGTCGCGATGTGTGGTGGGCGGCAACCCAGGATCCGCGCGCTTGGGCAGCGCTGCCCCGCGCCGGTGCGGTGATCTTCGCCACCAGTGGAATGGACTCGCTGCCCTCGCCGCTGCCCACCGCGCTGCGTGAGCTGATCCGGTACGTACGCCCGTCGTGGCTGCGCCGCTGGGTTCGCGACGCGCATGGCTGGGCGCAGCCCAGGCTCTCCCCGGTGTCGCGCTCGGCGCTGCCGCCGCACCTGACGGTCGAGTATCTCGAAATGACCCGTAGCGCACTGGACTTCAATCGCCCTGGTATACCGATTGTGGCATCGCTGCCATCGGTGCACCTGGCCGACACGTACGGCAAGGCCCATCACGGTCGACCCGGGACGGTCTCCGCGATCACGAAGTGGGCCGCCGAACGCGGCATTCCGCTGGTCGACCTGAAAGCCGCCGTCGGTGAGCATGTTCTGGCCGGACGGGGCAATCCCGACGGGATCCACTGGAACTTCGAGGCGCATGAGGCCGTCGCGGAACTGATGCTCAAGGGCCTTGCCGAGGCCGGGGTGCCGCACGGGAAGTCGCGCGACTGAATCATGGCGGTGGTCGTGGTGACCGACTCCTCGGCGCGGCTGGCGGCCGACGAGGTCGAGAAGTGGGATATCCGCGTTGCGCCACTACACATTCTGGTGGACGGGCGCGACCTGCGCGACGGCGTCGACGACGTTCCGGCGGATCTCTACCAGCGCGGGCACGCCACGACCGCAGGGGCGACCCCGACCGAGCTGACTGCGCTGTACCGCCAGGCCTTGCACGACAGCGGCGGCGACGGTGTTGTCGCCGTCCACATATCGGGAGCCCTGTCGAGCACACTGGGCGCTGCAGAGCAGGCCGCACGGGGATTCGGCGGCGCTGTGCGGGTGGTCGACTCGAAGTCGACGGCGATGGGCACGGGTTTCGTCGCGCTTGCTGCCGCGCGCGCCGCCGGCGCCGGCGCCGATCTGAATGCGGTTGTCGCCGAGGCGGAATCGATGGTTCCCCGAGTCCACGGCTACATCGTCGTGCACCGGCTGGAAAACCTGCGACGCAGTGGCAGGATCGGTACCGCGGCATCCTGGCTGGGGACCGCCCTGGCGCTCAAGCCACTGCTGCGAATCGACGAGCAGGGCCGGCTGGTGCTGGCGCAGCGGGTGCGCACCGCTTCGAAGGCGGTCACGGCGTTGGTCGAGCAGGTGCTCGAAACCGTCGGCGAGAGCCGCGCGGCGCTGGTCGTACACCACATCGCGAACCCCGAAGGCGCCGCGGACGTCGCCGCGACCCTGGCCGCGGCGCTGCCCTCCTGCGGGCCGGCCGCGGTCACCGATCTGGGGCCGGTGCTGGGCGTGCACGTAGGCACCGGCGCGGTGGGTGTCGTCGTCGCCGTCGACCCCACCGCGCCGGTGAACGTCACGCCTGCCTGAGGGCCTCGATCTCGACCGTGATGGTGACCTTGTCGCCGAGGACCGCACCGCCGGTCTCCAGGGGCATGTCGAAATCGATCCCGAAGTCCTTGCGGTTCACCACCACCGAGGCCTCGAAGCCGGCCACCACACCGTGTCCCATCCCGGGATTCACGCCGTTGAACCGCAGCGCCAGGCTGATCGGCCTGGTGACGCCCTTGAGGGTGAAGTCGCCCCGCAGCACGTAGTCCGGACCGTCGTGACCCTCCTGGCCGTCGGCGGTGACGGAGGTTGAGGTGAACGTGGCGGTGGGGTGGGTCTCGACGTCGAAGAAATCGGCCGCGTGCAGGTGGACGTCGCGCTGCTCGTTGCCGGTGTTGACGGACGCGACGTCGATCTCGGCGGTGACCGATGCGGTGCCGTCCTCGGCGACGGTGATGACCCCGCCGAACGTGCTGAAACTGCCGCGGACCTTGCTGACGATCAGGTGGCGCACCGAGAACGTGATCGACGAGTGGACCGGGTCGATTGCCCAGGTGCCCGTGCTGAGGTCGGTGCTCACAACGGCTGCGGTCATGGTGGGTGTCTCCTTGATCCGGTGGTGCCGGGCCCGATGCCCGGCTTCTCCCATCCCGGATAAACGGACTATGGTCCGGATCAATTCCCGCGGGATCAGACTGCGCCGAACCTCCCGGTCACCGGAGGGAGGTCGGCCAGTGTCACAATGCCGGGTTCGGCGGCGACCACGGCGGGTACCGCATTGGTCACCGGCATGGCCGTATAGATCATCCCCAACCCCATGAAGCCGAGCTCCGTCCAGCCCTTCGGGGGCAGGCAGTGCAGCACGGTACGCATATTGGGCATGCCGAACACCTGGATGACGTGGCCGTGTTCCAACGGCTTGGGCGGGACCACGTGATCGCCCATCGTCCAGTTGAAACCGACACTGACGACGTTGTGGTCGCCGACCCAGCCCCGGTGATAGCCGTACACCCCACCGACGGTGCCCTCCGGGATCGTCATGAATCCCAGGTCGGTGTCCCCGGTGGCGGTGGTGAAGGTGACGTCGAACGTCATCCGGTCCAGCTGCGCTCCGATCGCGTCGGCCATCATCGCCGCGGACTCGGCGAACACCTCGCTTTCGCTGCGCACGCTTTCGGCCAGACCCGGTGTCTCGGGGTCGCAGGAGAAGCCCATCGCAGTCTGGGTGCCGGCCGACTCGTAGGTCGAACAGTCCACCGATTCGGTGATGCGGATCTCATCGACGCGCTCGCAGGCGCCGGAGAGCACCATGCCCACCGTGTTCGTCATCCCGGGGTGGGCCCCGCTGCCGAAGATGGTGGAATTGCCCTGCTCGCAAGCCTTTCGGATGCGGGCCAGGTCCTCCGGTGTCTGTTTGCCGCCGGTGATCCACGCCGCCGACGAGCACACATTGACCCCGGCCTCCAGCAGCCGGACCAGCTCGTCCACGCTGGGCCACAGCGGGTTGTAGCAGCAGGCGTCGGGTTCGGTCCCCAGCAGCGCATCGATGTCGCTGGTCGCGGCGATTCCCGTGGGCTCGGGCCAGCCCGACAGCTCGGCGGCATCGACACCGACCTTGTCGGCGCCGTGGGCGTACACCCCGACCAGCTCCATATCGGGACGGCCGATGATCGCGTGCAGCGATCTGCGGCCGATATTGCCGGTGGTCCACTGGATCACCCGAAGCGGCCGGTCGGCGGTTGCGGTCATCGAATCCTCCTGGCGGTAGTAGACATCTGTGAGTTTTTGTACACCATGTCGGTGGCGGTGGTGATGCTGTTCAACGCCTGGTACTGCACCAGGCGTTGTCCACAGATCGCCCGTCGTCCACAGGCTTCGGCGTAGGACATCCCGCGTGACGGGGCGAGGTCGAGTGCGGCCCCTACGGTCGGCGCATGCGAACCGACCAGTCCCTGGCCGACCTGCACCGCCGCCTGCGCGGCTCGGCGGAGTCCGGCGATCTCGACGACCGGGCCGACGAAGCGGGCGAAGAGGAGGACGCCGAGTTGCCCAGCTGGGTGCCCGACAGCCGGATCAACCGGGGTGAGCGACTGCTCGGGGCGATCCGCGCCGACCCGGGGCGGGCCGGTGGTATCGCCCTGGCGGCCGTTGCCGCCGTGGCCGTGCTCGTCACGGTGTTCACCCTGCTCGGTGACGACCACACCCCGGTCAGCTCCGCGAAGCTGCCGCCGGTCGCGATGGTGTCATCGGCGGCCCCACGACCGAGTCCGGCAGCGCGGACGGACCAACCCGTAGTGGTCAGCGTGGTCGGGCTGGTCCACACGCCGGGACTGGTGACGCTGGCGCCGAATGCGCGCATCGCCGACGCCATCGCGGCGGCGGGAGGTGCGCTCAACGGCGCCGACACGCTCGGGCTGAACCTGGCTCGCCATGTCGGCGACGGCGAGCAGATCGTCGTCGGCATCGGCACACCCGCCGGCCAGCCGAGCGCGCTGGGCAGTTCGGTGGTCGCCGGCCCGGCACCCGCACCCGGGGCCGCCCCGGCGACGACGACCGCGACGACATCGACGCCGATCGACCTCAACGCCGCCACCGCCGAACAGCTCGACGCGCTACCCGGAGTCGGCCCGGTCACCGCGGCCGCCATCGTGGCCTGGCGCGATGCCAACGAAGGATTCGCCAGCGTCGAGCAGCTCGGTGAGGTCGACGGTATCGGGCCCGCGCGCCTGGACAAGCTGCGCCCGCTGGTCCGGGTGTGATGGCGCAGTCCGAGCCCGAGTCCGTGCCGAGAGCCGACATCCGGCTCGTCCCCGCCGCGGTCACCGCCTGGGCAGTCACCGCCGCAGGCATCACCTGGCCTGTCGGCCGGGCGGTCGCCGTCGGCTGCGCTGTCCTCGGCGCGGTGTGGGCAGCTCTGTGCTGCTGGCGTCGCGAGCCGCATGCCGTGTTCCGTGCGGCCGGTGCCGGTGTGGTCGGGGCGGCGGTCGTCGGGATGGGTTTCGGCGTCGCCGTCGGGTTGCGCAGCGACGCAGTGCGCAACCACCCGATCACGCAGCGATTCGGCACCGCGGACTGGGTCACGGTCACGCCGGAAGAGACCCCGCGGTCACTGGGCAGCGGGCGGTTGATGTTCCGCGGCGCCCTGGCCCGGGTCGATCGAGACGAGATGTCCGGGCAGGTGGTCGTTTTCGCGCCGGCCTCGGGTTTCGACCAGATGAGCGCGGGCCAGCCGGCCCGGTTCCGGGCCCGCATCACCCGCCCGAGCCGACACGACCTGAGCGTCGCCGTACTTACCGCGACCGGCCCGCCGGTGCTCGGCCGGGCCGCGACACTGCAGCGCGCCGCGCAGGCCGTGCGGACCCGATTCGCTGCGGCGGCACGCGCGGTGCTACCTGCCGATCAGGCCGCGATGCTGCCCGGGCTCGTGTTGGGCGACACCTCGGCGGTTGCCACCACGACCACCGCAGACTTCCGTACGGCCGGACTGACCCATCTCACCGCGGTCTCGGGCGCCAACGTCACGATTGTCTGCGGCGCAGTGCTGTTGTCGGCACGACTCGTCGGCCCCCGCCCGGCCGTCGCGCTCGCCGCGGTCGCGCTGGTGTTGTTCGTCGTCGTGGTGCAGCCGACCGCCAGCGTGCTGCGGGCCGCGGTGATGGGTGCGATCGCGCTGCTGGCCGTGCTGTCCGCGCGGCGACGCCAGGCGATACCCGTGCTGTCGGCGACCGTGCTCGCGCTGATGATCGCCGCGCCCCAGTTGGCCGTCGACGTCGGTTTCGCCATGTCGGTCTCGGCCACGGCTGCATTGGTCGTTCTCGCGCCGCGGTGGTCGACCGGGCTGGTCGCCCGCGGATGCCCGAAGCCGCTGGCCGACGCGATGTGCATCGCGGTGGCCGCGCAGCTGGTGACCGCGCCATTGGTGGCAGCGATCTCGGGACGGCTGAGCCTGGTTGCCGTGCTGGCCAACTTGGCTGTCTCCGTGGTGATTCCACCGATCACGGTGTTGGGGACGGCCGCTGCGGCGGTGTGTTCGCTGTGGCCCGCCCTGGCCGCGGTTCCGATCCGATTCACCGGGCCGGAGCTGTGGTGGTTGCTGCATGTCGCCGGTGCCGCGGCCGATCTGCCCGGTGCGGCCGTGCCGGCGCCGTCCGGGCTGGCCGGGGTGGTGACGGTCGGCGGTGCGGCGGTGCTCGGTGTCGTGGCGTGGCGGTGGCGCTGGTTCCGCGCGCTCGCCACGGCCACGCTGGCGGTCCTGCTCGCGTGGTCGGTGTCGGTCGGTGTCGGCCGGACGTGAAACGATCGTCGGGTGAATGCGACGGTGGCCGGCCTGCATCTGATCCTCGGCGACGAGGAGCTGCTTGTCGATCGTGCGATCGGAGAGGTGCTGCGGGCCGCGCGGGCGGCGGCGGGCACCGACGAGGTGCCGGTCGACCGGCTGCGTGCCGGTGAGGTGTCCACCAGCGAACTCGCCGAGCTGCTGAGCCCGTCGCTGTTCGCCGACGAGCGGGTGGTCGTGCTGGAGTCGGCGGCGGAGGCGGGCAAGGACGCCGTCGCACTGATCGCCGCGGCGGCCGCCGAGCTACCGCCCGGTACGGTTCTGGCGGTCGTGCATTCCGGCGGCGGCCGCGCCAAGGCGCTGGCCGAGCAGCTGAAGAAACTCGGTGCCCACGTCCATCCGTGCGCCAAGATCACCAAGGCCGCCGAACGGGCCGATTTCGTTCGTGCCGAATTCCGCACTCTCAAGGTCAAGGTCGACGACGACACGGTGGCCGCACTGCTCGACGCGGTCGGCTCCGACATCCGCGAGCTGGCCTCGTCCTGCTCACAGCTGATCGCCGACACCGGCGGGCACATCGATGTCGCCGCCGTACGGCGCTATCACAGCGGCAAGGCCGAGGTCTCCGGGTTCGATATCGCCGACAAGGCCGTGGTGGGCGATATCGCCGGCTCGGCGGAGTCGCTGCGATGGGCGATGATGCGGGGCGTGCCGCACGTCGTGCTGGCCGACGCACTGGCCGAGGCGGTGCACATGATTGCCCGGGTGGGTCCGCTGTCGGGCGACCCCTACCGGCTGGCGTCCGAGCTGGGCATGCCGCCGTGGCGGGTGCAGAAAGCGCAGAAGCAGTCGCGGCGCTGGTCGAGGGACCGGGTCGCGACGGCCATCCGGCTGGTGGCGACACTCAACGCCGATGTCAAAGGTGCAGCGGCCGACGCCGACTACGTGCTGGAGAACACGGTGCGCAAGGTGGCGCTACTGGCAGCCGGAAGCGCCCGGGATTGACCGTGGGGCTGTGATCAGAGCTTGTTGAAGGCCTGGGCGAGCGCGGACTTCCGGTTCGCCGCCTGGTTCTTGTGGATCACACCCTTGCTGGCGGCCTTGTCCAGCTTGCGGTTGGTCGAGGCCAGCAGCTCGCCGGCCTTGTTCTTGTCACCCTCGGCGGCTGCCAGACGAAACGCGCGGACGGCGGTGTGAAGCGACGACTTCACCGACTTGTTGCGCAGCCTGCGGCGCTCGTTGGTGCGAATGCGCTTCTCCTGCGACTTGATATTGGCCACGCGTGTAGGTTCCTTCGTGCTCAAAGCTGGGAATGGTCTGTCTTGCCGGGGCCGGTCGGGCTCTCGGGCAGCGGTTGTTCAGGTTATCAGTTGAGGGCGCAATCTCCCAAAGTCAGGCTCACTGGCCTGCCGAAACGGCGATCTTGGTGCAGCATGTGACTGGTGAGCCTTCGTACCGTGTCATCCGAGGCGAACCAGCCGTCCAGCAATGGTTCGCGCCAGTCGGGACAATATGACCACATCTTCGGCGGATACAAAAAGCTGGGCTCCTACGCCAGCGCTTTCGACGAGATGTTCGACGGCCAGGGCAGCGTACGTGGACCGTACAAGGGCATCTACGCCGAACTCGCCCCGTCGGACAACGACGATCTCGAGGCGCGGGCCGAGGCGCTCGGCAGGGCGTTCATCGACCAGGGCATCACGTTCTCGTTGTCCGGGCAGGAACGGCCGTTCCCCCTGGACCTGGTTCCGCGGGTCATCTCGGCGGCGGAGTGGTCGCGGCTGGAGCGGGGTATCACCCAGCGGGTCAAGGCGCTGGAGATGTACCTCGACGACATCTACGGCGACCAGGAGATCCTGCGCGACGGCGTCATCCCGCGCCGGCTGGTGACCTCCTGCGAGGAGTTCCACCGGGAGGCCGCCGGAATCAACCCGCCCAACGGGGTGCGCATCCACGTGGCCGGGATCGACATCGTCCGCGATGCGCAGGGCACCTTCCGGGTGCTGGAGGACAACCTGCGCTCCCCGTCGGGTGTGTCCTACGTCATGGAGAACCGGCGCACCATGGCCCGGGTCTTCCCGAACCTGTTCGCCACCCACCGGGTGCGCGCGGTCGGTGACTACTCCTCACACCTGCTGCGTGCCCTGCGCAACGCCTCGGCCACCAACGAGACCGACCCCACCGTCGTCGTGCTGACACCGGGACCGTTCAACTCCGCCTACTTCGAGCACTCGCTGCTGGCCCGGGAGATGGGCGTCGAACTGGTCGAGGGGCGCGACCTGTTCTGCCGCGACAACATCGTCTACATGCGCACCACCGAGGGCGAGCGACAGGTCGACGTGATCTACCGCCGCATCGACGACGACTTCCTCGACCCGATGCACTTCCGGCCCGACTCGGTGCTCGGTGTGGCCGGTCTGCTCAACGCCGCACGGGCCGGCAACGTCGTGATCTCCAGTGCGGTGGGCAACGGTGTGGGTGACGACAAGCTCGTCTACACCTACGTGCCGACCATCATCGAGTACTACCTCGGCGAGAAGCCCCAGCTGGCCAACGTCGACTCCTATCGCTGCTGGCTCGACGACGAACGTGAGGAAGTGCTCGACCGGGTCGAAGAGCTCGTCATCAAACCGGTTGAGGGCTCCGGTGGCTACGGGATCGTGTTTGGGCCGGACGCCTCGGACAAGGAGCTGGCCACGATCCGCAAGAAGATCCGCAACGACCCCCGAGGGTGGATCGCCCAGCCGGTCGTTCAGCTCTCGACGGTGCCGACCAAGGTCGGCGACAGCCTCGCACCGCGTCACGTCGACCTGCGCCCATTCGCCGTCAACGACGGCGAGGACGTTTGGGTGCTGCCCGGCGGGCTGACCCGCGTCGCTCTCCCCGAAGGGTCATTGGTGGTCAACTCCAGCCAGGGCGGCGGCTCCAAGGACACCTGGGTGCTGGCGTCGCGGACCTCGGCGGCCGCTCGCGAGCTCGGCGCCGCCGAGATCGTGCGCAAGCTGCCCACTTCGGCCAAGACTCCCGCAGCCGAAAAGGGCGAGCCTGAAACGTCGTCCAGCCAAAAACAGTCGTCCAGCCAGAAACAGTCGTCCAACTCAAAACAGTCGTCCAGCCAGAAACAGTCGTCCGACTCGAAACAGTCGTCCAACTCGAAACAGCAGCCGAGCGGCAGCGGTGAGCAGCTCCAGCAACAACACCAGGCGGTGATGCGCTGATGCTTACCCGCAACGCCGAAGCGCTGTATTGGATCGGCCGCTACGTCGAACGCGCCGATGACACCGCGCGCATTCTCGACGTGACCGTCCACCAGCTGCTCGAGGACTCCAGCGTCGACCCCGACCAGACCTCGCGGGTGCTACTGCACGTCCTGGACATCGAGGCGCCCGAGACCGAGCTCGACCTGTGGTCGCTGACTGACCTGGTGGCGTTCAGCCGTGACCTGGAGGGCGGGTGTTCGATCGTCGACGCGATCTCGGCCGCTCGCGAGAACGCCCGCTCCGCACGCGAAGTCACCTCCACCGACATGTGGGAGTGCCTCAACACGACCTACAACGCGCTGGCCGAACGGGAACGTGCGGCAAGGAAGCTCGGCCCCCACGAGTTCTTCTCGTTCATCGAGGGCCGGGCCGCGATGTTCGCCGGGCTGGCCGACTCGACATTGTCGCGTGACGACGGCTACCGGTTCCTGGTGCTGGGTCGTGCCATCGAGCGGGTGGACATGACGGTGCGGCTGTTGTTGTCCCGCGTCGGTGACAGCGCGTCCTCGCCGGCGTGGGTGACCGTGTTGCGCTCGGCCGGCGCCCACGACACCTATCTGCGTACCTATCGGGGAGTGCTCGACGCCAACCGTGTCGCCGAATTCATGCTGCTGGACCGGCTTTTCCCGCGTTCGGTCTTCTACTCGCTCAAGCTCGCCGAGCACAGCCTCGACGAGCTGATGCACCACGCGCACACCCGCGTCGGCGCGACCGCCGAGGCCCAGCGGCTGCTTGGCCGTGCCCGCAGCGAGCTGGAGTTCATCCGACCCGGCGAGCTGATGGATACGCTGGATGAGCGGCTCGCCGGGTTGCAGAGGACCTGCTACGACATCGGAGATGCATTGGCACTGCAGTACTTTCACTCCGCGCCGTGGGTCGCCTGGACGGATGCCGGGCACAGCAGTGCGCTCGTTATCGAGGAAGGCGAGATCTGACGATGAGCGCTTGCGCGAAGAGGAGGCGATGATGTGGCGGATGCGGGTCATTCACGCGACCGGGTACGCCTATAAGTCACCGGTCACCGCGTCCTATAACGAAGCCCGGCTGACCCCGCGGTCGGACTCCCGGCAAAACGTCATCCTCAACCGGGTCGAGACCGTCCCGGCCACCCGGTCGTATCGATACGTCGACTATTGGGGAACCGCGGTCACCGCCTTCGATCTGCACGCTCCGCACACCGAATTGGAGGTGACTTCGTCATCGGTGGTGGAGACCGACAAGCCGGAGCCGTCGACCAAAGACGTGACCTGGGAGGAGCTGGCCTCCGAAGCGGTGCGGGACCGCTTCGACGAGGTGCTGGGCCCCACGCACTGCACACCCATCAGCAAGCGCATCGACCGGGTCGGCAAGCGCATCGCCAAGTACAACGACCCGCACGACGCGGTCGTCGCCGCTGCCCAGTGGGCATACAGCGAACTGGAGTACGTTCCCGGCACCACCGGCGTGCACTCCTCCGGGCTGGATGCGCTGCGCGAGGGCAAGGGAGTCTGCCAGGACTTTGCGCACCTGTCGTTGATCCTGTTGCGCAGCATGGGTATTCCCGCTCGTTACGTGTCCGGATATCTACACCCGAACCGCAAAGCAGTGATCGGTGACACCATAGACGGGCAGAGCCACGCCTGGATCCAGGCGTGGACGGGCGGCTGGTGGAACTACGACCCCACCAACGACAGCAAGATCAACGAGCAGTACATCAGCGTCGGCGTCGGTCGCGACTATGCCGATGTGACTCCGTTGAAGGGCATCTACTCCGGCGAGGGCTCGACCGACCTCGACGTGATCGTCGAAATCACCCGGCTGGCCTGACCGACGCCCGAGGCGCCGTACACTACTCGACCACGACGTGGTGCAGATCGTTGCCGAGCTCGATCCGGCCGCCGAACTTGGTTGCTGCCTGCGCCCGCCACTGGTCCTCCTGGCCGGGGGCCGGCGGCGGCACGTAGTGGGTGAGCACCAGCGTGTCCACCCCGCACCGCGCCGCGGTGGCCGCGGCCTGTTCGACCGACGAGTGGTAGTCGAGGATGTCCTTGATTCGCTGGGCGGGCATCTGCTCAACGAGGTCTTTGCGAATCGCCGTGTGTACCAGAGCGTTTACGCCGTCAGCGAGCTCGTCGAGCGTCGCGCACGGCACGGTGTCACCGGCCAGCACGACGGAGGTGTGCTGGTGGGTGACCCGGAATGCGATGGACGGTTCGACTGGCCGGTGGTCGGTGGGGGCCACCGTGATCCGCACGCCGTCGCGGTCCCACACCAGTCCCTCGACGTGTTCCTCGACCTGAACCGAAGGCGGTTCGGTGATATCGGCGTGGTGGGCGATGCGGTACGAGATATCGGGCGCAAGGGCGGCCAGCGTGGCCTCGACGACCGCCTCGGTGCCGGGCGGGCCGATGATCGGCAGCGGTGTCGGCGTGAACGTCGTGACCCATCGGGTGGTGATGACATCGGACAGGTCGGTGATGTGGTCGCTGTGCAGGTGGGTAAGCAACAGCGCGGTGATGTTGCCCGCACCGACACCCGCGGCGGCGGCCCGCATCAGCACACCTCGTCCGCAGTCGACGAGGAAAACCGAGTCACCGGCTTTGACCAGGGTCGACGGGCCGGCGCGGTTGGGGTCGATCATCGGGCTTCCGGTCCCGAGCAGCGTGATGTCGATCATGCCCCTATTCCTACCGCCTCGGGCCGGACCTGGCGCAGGAACCTGGGGTTGTCCGCTATTCGCGCCCCGCCGACACCCAGCTGAGGTCCTTGAAGCGATCGCCGGACACCGCGGTTCCCGCCGCGTCGAGAGCTGCGAGCTGATCGGAATCCAGCGTGACCGACAACGAGCCGGCGTTCTCGTCAACCCGCGCTGATCGCCGGGTCCCCGGAATGGGTACCGACGCGACACCCAGCGCGTCGGCGTGGTGCCGCAGCCAGGCCAGGGCCACCTGCGCCCCGGTGGCCCCCAGCTGGTCTGCGATCGACTGAATTACCTGCACCACAGCGAGATTGGCCTCCAGTGCGCCCTCGGCGAACCGCGGCATGTTGCGCCGGCGGTCGGACGCCGAGGACAGATCGACCGCCGAGCGCACCGCGCCGGTCAGGAAGCCGCGGCCCAGCGGGGAGTAGGGGACGAAGCCGACGCCCAGCTCGGCGGCGGCGGGCACGACGCGGCGTTCGACGTCGCGGCTCCAGATCGACCACTCGCTCTGCACCGCGGCGATCGGGTGCACGGCCACCGCGGCGCGCAGTTCCTCGGCGGTCACCTCCGAAAGCCCCAGGTAGCGCACCTTGCCGGCGGCGACCAATTCGGCCATCGCCCCGACCGTCTCCTCGATCGGGACGGAAAGGTCGCGGCGGTGCAGGTAATAGAGGTCCACCATGTCGGTGCCCAGCCGGCCCAGGCTCTCGTCGATGCAGCGGCGCACGTAGGCGGCGTCACCGCGGGCACTGAGCTGGCCCACGGCGAGACTGCCGTCGATGCCGAACTTGGTTGCCAGTGTGACCTCGTCGCGGCGCTTGGCGAGCAGCCGCGAGATCAAGCGCTCATTGTCGCCACCGCCATAGACGTTCGCGGTGTCGATGAACGTCACCCCGACGTCCAGGCAGTGATGCAGCGTGGCAAGCGATTCGGTGTCGTCGACCTCGCCGTAGACCGGCGTCAGTGCCATGCCGCCGAAGCCGATGGCGCTGACCGTCAACCCGTCACCCAGGGTTGTGGTCGGCAGTGTGCCCATGTGCGAACCTCCCTCGTCTCACCCGAACTCAACGCAACTGCTGCGGTTTGCTTCCCCGGTGCTCAGCGAAGGCATAACCTGGTGTGAGCCCGATCGCAAGGGGGTCAGGATGCGCATCGCAGACATATTGCGGAGCAAGGGGTCCTCGGTCGCCACCATTACCGAGACCACCACGGTCACGGGACTACTGGCCGAGCTTGCCATGCACAACATCGGAGCGATGGTGGTGGTGGGAGCCGACGGTGCGGTGGGCATCGTCTCCGAGCGGGACGTGGTGCGCAAGCTGCACGAACACGGTCCCGAGCTGCTGCGCCGCCGCGTGGCCGACATCATGAGCGATGTCGTGGCGACCTGCACGCCCGAGGATCTGGTCGACGACATGAGCGCACTGATGACCAATAACCGGGTCCGGCACGTCCCGGTGTTCGACAACGGTCGGTTGGCCGGGATCGTGAGCATCGGGGACGTGGTCAAGAACCGGATGGACGAGCTGCAGGCCGAGCACGAGCAGCTGCAGGCCTACATCACCCAGGGCGGCTGAGAGCCCTATGTCAAGCTGCCTCTATTTTGAGGGTGCTGAGCCGGCCGTGTAGTTCGGGGTTGTAGGGCGTGTGGTCGTGCCAGCAGCGCCACAGGATTCGTGTCCAGCCTTGGGCGAGGATCCT
>Ga0210086_1000025_pt1 | contig 99057 bp, 100 predicted proteins | sample China_Galinas_PW_3_FD_184867 | JGI IMG/M metagenome (GOLD analysis project Ga0210086, IMG submission 184867) | Wetland microbial communities from San Francisco Bay, California, USA, that impact long-term carbon sequestration - China_Galinas_PWB_D2... | ecosystem: Environmental > Aquatic >...
CGGCCAGCTGGCGGAAAAGTCAGTCAACCGCATGGTGCGTGAAGAGGCCAGTTTCAAACAGGCGTTAGCTCAATCCCTGCTTGGTGACCGGAGCGAAAGCGTTGACCACCTGATGCGTTTCCGGCGGGAATTTGCCAGTTCCGGACTACGGCGTGAAGCCGATCTGCTGCTGCTCGAGCAGATCCCGCCGCTGGTCGAAAGCCTGCTGGAACAGAAAAAGGACCTGCAGGCCGTGGTGCTGGTGGAACAGAACCGCAAGCTGCTTCGGAGCGGTGACATCAGTCGCGATTTCCTCAACGACCTGTCCGGCGCCTTCGAGCGTCTTGGGCTTTACGGCCGGGCCGGGCGGGTGCTGCTCTACCTGTTCGACCAGTCGAGCAACGAAGCGCAGCAGCAGCCGATTTACCTGCCGCTGGCCAGATCGTACCTGCAGCGCGGAGAATTTTCCGCAGCCAGCGATTACGCCGGTCGTTATCTGGAAAAATATCCGCAGGGTGAAGACAGCGGCGCCCTGTTCGGTATCCTGCTCGATGCTTTTGCCGCCGAGGGGCGCAACGATGAACTGCTCAGCTGGATGAACCGCGAAAATCGCCCGACCAGCCCGGCTCTGGAAACTCGCGCGGCCTGGCTCTACTGGGAGCAGGGGAAATTGCCGGAGCTGGTTAAATGTCTCGAGCGGGCCAGAAAGGAAGCCGGCAAACTCGAAGTCAAAGAAATGGCACTGCTGGCCGAGGCCTGTTACCAGCTGAACCGCAATGCCGAAGCACTGGAAATATATCGGCAACTGCAGAACGATTCCCGTTTCGGCACTCAGGCGCGCTACCGCAGTGCCCAGTTGCTGCTGCGCAATAAGCAACCGAAGGCCGCGCTTAATCTTCTTGCGCAACTGGTCGATGAAAAGAAGAAAGATCCCTGGAGCAAGTTGGCCCAGGATTTGCTCATTCAGACAAAACAGTAACAAATTTTAAGGTTTGTGTCAGAAACCAGGCAGGAGTCAGAAGTGGCGGATTTCAAAATTATGGACCGGACGTTTGCTGCGCTGCAGAAATCCCTCGACCTGCGTCAGCAGAAACAGCAGGTGATCGCGGCGAATATCGCCAATGCCGATACCCCGGGGTACGCGGCGCGCAAACTGAATTTTGAGGAAGACTTGCGTCAGGCGATCAACAGTCCGGCACTTGCCGGTCGTAAAACCAACGCCAAACACCTTCCGGTCGGCCCATCCGGGATCAGTCGTGTTCAGGGAACGATGACCCAGGTTCACGACCACAACCCGCTGGGGGATGGCAACACAGTATCCGTTGACGACGAAATGCTCGACCTGGCCGAAAACCAGTTGCTCTATGAGGCCGGAGTCCAGATTCTGAAGAGGAAGCTGTCCCTGCTCAAGTACGCCGCCAATGATGGCAAATAGGAGATAAGTTTTATGGATCTGTTTACCACGATGAAAATCAGTGCATCGGCGCTCAAGGCCCAGCGGGTGCGGATGAATACCATCAGTTCCAACCTGGCCAATATTGAAACCACCCGCACTCCCGACGGCGGCCCTTATCGCAAACGCGAGGTGGTCTTCCAGACCAGCCGGCAGGAGTTTGCCGATACTCTCGACAGCAGCATGCGCGATGCGGCGCAGGGGGTCAAAGTCTCTCATATCCAGGCGAGCGACCAGCCGCCGCGGATGGTTTACAACCCGTCTCATCCCGATGCCGACGACAAGGGGATGGTGGCGATGCCGAATATCAATCTGGTGGAAGAAGTCGCCGACATGATGAGCGCCAGCCGGGCCTATGAAGCGAATGTGACGGTGGTCAAATCGGCCAAGCGGATGGCGCTGAAGGCGTTGGAAATCTGAACCTGAGGTGAGACATGACAGCAATTAACGACATTACTCTGAACAGTCATCTGCAAGGGCTCTCCAAACCGCAGCCGTCGCCGGTCCAGAAGATCGGTGGCCAGTTTGCCGAGGCTCTGCAGAATTCGCTCTCCGCCGTCAACCAGAAGCAGGTCGCGGCCGACCGGGCGGCGGAACAGGTTGCTGCCGGGGAAACCAAGAATCTGCACGAAGCGATGATCAAGCTGGAAGAAGCGGATATCTCGCTGCGGCTGATGGTACAGGTCCGCAACAAGGCGGTTGAGGCTTACCAGGAAATCATGCGCATGCAGGTCTGATAGCACGGGCTGGGCGAGCAGTCGGATTGAATGTAATCGGTACGAAAGGGCACTGTAATGGCAGAAGAATTGGAAGAGGTCAAAAGCAATAACAAAAAACAGACAATCCTTGATGTCCTCAAGGATTGGTCTCTGGCCCGCAAGCTGAGTCTACTCGGGGTTGCGCTGGTCAGTATTCTGCTGTTCGCAACGATCATCCTGCAGTCCCGGGTGGCCGATTACAGCCTATTGTTCGCCAACCTGCCAAGCCGCGACGCGTCCACCGTGGTGGAATGGCTCAAAGATCATAAAATTCCCTACCGTCTGGAAGATGGCGGTAAAGACATCATGGTCCCGGCCGACCAGGTATATGAAGCCCGCCTCAATCTCGCCGGTTCCGGACTGGGCGATGGGGGAGTCGGTTTCGAGATTTTCGACAAACAGAGTTTCGGGATGACCGACTTTGCCCAGAAGGTGAATTACCGGCGCGCCCTGCAGGGTGAGCTAATGCGCACCATCACCTCCCTGGCGCCGGTCGAAAGTGCCCGCATCCACCTGGCGTTACCGGAAAAACGTCTGTTTCGGGAGCAGCAACAACCGGCGACCGCAGCGGTGATCGTCAAGCTGCACCCGGGGCGCACTCTCAAGGAACTGCAGTTGCAGGGGATTGTCCACCTGGTTGCCGGCAGTGTCGAGGGGTTGGACGCGGAGAATGTCACCGTGGTCGATTCGAGCGGCAAGGTGTTGTCGAAAAGCCGTGGCGATGAAATCAGCGGACCGATGACTCCGGGCATGCTCGAATACCAGCAGTCGCTGGAACGGCGCCTGGAGGCACGTGCCCAGTCGCTGCTCGATCGTGCCCTGGGCGCCGGGAACTCCCTGGTCCGGGTCACCGCCGCGGTCGATTTCGACCAGCGTGAGCGGGTCGAGGAAAAATTGGACCCCAACGGCTCCGTCGTGGTCAGCGAGCAGGCTACCAGCGAGCGGGGGAGCAGTGAAATCTCAGGTGGAGTGCCGGGGGTGGTTTCCAACCTTCAACAGGGCGCAACCGCAACCAGCGTCCAGACCACGCCGTCGAGGCATAGTACCGAAACGACCAACTACGAACTGAGCAAGGTGACCAGCAAGACCGTCCAGTCGGTCGGCAACATAAAAAATCTGTCGGTTTCGATCCTGGTTGCCGACAAACCGGGCACCGGTGCCGAAGGCGCCGAACCGACCAGTACGCCGCGAAATGCCGACGAATTGAAGGACATCGAAAAAATGGTACGGACCGCTTTGGGGATCAACGACAGTCGCGGCGATCTGATCTCAGTGGTTTCGATGCCGTTCGAAAACGGATTTGAATCCGAACCGATGCCGCCGCCGTCGGTTATCGACAAGATCTATCCCTTCATGCCGTTCATCAAGTACGGTCTGCTGGCAATTGCCGCGCTGATGGCCTACCTGCTGTTCCTGCGGCCGATCGTGCGGGCTCTGCGCGGCGCCGCGAACGAAACGACGCCGATGAAGACCGTTGAGGAACTCGAGGCGGAACTGCAGGGGCAGAGCCGGCCGATGCTCGGCGGGCCGAGTGATCCACTGGCCCAGATCCGCCAGGAAGTGCTGGGGGGGGACATGATGCCGGTGCAGGTGGTCAAGAACTGGCTGCGCGAGGAGCCGAGCGAATCCACATGACATCGTTATCTCATCAAGTTAGAGGATGAATGAAATGTACCGATTTAGCGGGGGTCAGCTGTGAAAAAGGCCAAACATCTTACCGGCGCGAAAAAGGCCGCTCTGCTGCTGCTCTGTCTCGGCGAAGAGGCTACGGCCAAGGTTTTTGAGGCCCTGGACGATAGGGAAGTCCGCGAGATCAGTCGCTGCATGATGGATATCGATCATGTCGATCCGGCGCTGGCGCGGGAAATCCTGGAAGAGTTCAAAACGGCGCGCGGCAGTGACATCGGTGTCTACATCCACGGCGAAGAGTTCGCCCGGCATGCCATTCTCGGCGCCGGCAACAATGAACGCGCCGAGTACCTGATCGATCAGGTGACTTCGGGGATCGAGGGGCGGCCGCTGGAGACGATTTCGAAAATGCATCCGCGAATGGTAGCCGGATTACTGGAGAATGAACATCCGCAGACCGTAGCGTTGATCCTTTCCACCCAGAAAGAGGATCACACCAGCAAGATTCTGGCCGAACTGCCCGACGATATCCGCGGCGAGGTGATGTACCGGATCGCCAAGATCGACAACGTTTCCCCCGAAGCGATCAATCAGATCGAGGATGCTCTGCAGCGGGAAGTCGGGGTTGTCGTCGGTCGTGATCGCAAACAGGTGGGGGGGATCACCAAGGTGGTCGATATCCTCAGCAAGATGGAAAAAGGCGCCGACCAGGTGGTTCTGACCAGTATCGAAGCGGCTGATCCGGAGATGGCTGAAGAGATCCGTCGGCGCATGTTCACCTTTGAAGACCTGGTAACGATCGATAATCGCGGTATGCAGGCGATCCTGCGCGAAGTCAGTACCGATATGTTGACCCTGGCGCTGAAGACCGCCTCCGAAAATCTGAAAACGAAGATTTTCAGCAATATCTCCCAGCGCGCCGCCGACATGATCGAAGAGGATCTTGAGGCGATGGGGCCGCGCAAACTCTCTGAAGTGGAAATGATGCAGATGGAAATTGTCAAGGTCGCTCTCAAGTTGGAGGAAGAAGGTTCCGTGGTGATTCCCGGTAGGGGTGGTGGTGGCGATGAGCTTGTCTAAAATCTATCGCGGCGAAGAAGCGGGAGATCTCAAGGAGTTTCAGTTTCGCTCTTTCGGCGACGCGGAACCGCAACCGACTTTTGACCCGGCCGGTTTTGCTGCCGGGGGGGACCATGCTGTACCGGTTGCAACGCGCAAGGTCATCCCACCGGCCGATGCTCCCGATAATTCGCTGCAGCAAGTTGAAGAGGCCTTCGCCCGGGGGCGCAGGGAAGGGGTGGCGCAGGCGGAAGCACGTCTGGAGACAACCCTCCAGGCTTTGACCCAGTCGCTGGAAGATGTCAGTCGTCTGCGTGAATCTCTGGCACAAAGCGGCAGCCGGGATATGTTGCGGCTGGTGATGGCGATTGCCGAGCAGGTGGTCCGACGCCGGATCGAGGTTGATCAGGAGATCATTCTGGGCGTTATCAAAGACGCTCTGCAAGCCTCGGTGCGCGCCGACAGCTACCGGATCTGCATCAGTCCCGCCGATCTTGAGGCGGTCACCAGCCAGAAGCCGCTGTTTCTGGCCAGCATCAGCGGTCTGAAAAATCTGAGCATCGAAACCGATCCGACCATCTCTCCCGGCGGCTGCCGGGTCGATTCGGAACTGGGGGATGTCGATGCCACCATCGAAAGCCAGCTTGACGCCATCCGTCAAACCTTGGCGGAAGCGATTACGGAAGGTTGATGCAGGATCTCGTCGCACGCATCAAGGCGGTCAGTCCGCTCAAGGTCAGCGGCAAGGTGACCCAGATTGTCGGTCTGGTGGTCGAGGGCTACTGTCCTGCGGCGACCGTCGGCACCCTCTGCCGGCTGCTGCCGCTCGGCGGCGGAGAACCGGTGCCGGCCGAGGTAGTCGGGTTTCGAAATTCTCGCGCCCTGCTGATGCCGCTCGGTGAACTGCGCGGTCTGGGTCCGGGCAGCCTGATCCAGGTGGTGCGCGACAGCGCCACCCTGCCGGTCGGTGATCAACTGCTCGGCCGGGTGATCGATGCCCTGGGGCAGCCGCTCGACGATCAGCCCCTCGCCCCCTGCGAAGAGGAATATCCTCTCTATGCCCTGCCGGCCAGTCCGATGGCGCGCAATCCGATTATCAGTCCCCTCGATCTGGGGGTGCGGGCGATCAACGGCCTGCTGACCTGCGGTAGCGGCCAGCGGATGGGGATCATGGCCGGTTCCGGGGTCGGCAAAAGCGTGCTGCTGGGGATGATGGCCCAGCATACCCGGGCCGATGTCAATGTTATCGCCCTGATTGGCGAACGGGGACGGGAGGTGCGCGAATTCATCGAACGTGATCTCGGCCCGGAAGGTCTGGCCCGCTCGGTGGTCGTGACCGCTACCTCCGACGTTTCGCCACTGCTGCGCATGCGCGGCGCCTTTGTCGCCACCACGATTGCCGAGTATTTCTGTGCTCAGGGGAAAGATGTCCTGCTGCTGATGGATTCGGCGACCCGTTTCGCCATGGCGATGCGCGAGGTCGGCCTGGCGATCGGCGAACCGCCGACCACCAAGGGCTATACCCCGTCGGTGTTCGCGACCCTGCCGAAACTGCTCGAACGGGCCGGCAGCTTCAAGGGAAAAGGGAGCATCACCGGTCTTTATACGGTGCTGGTCGAAGGGGATGACATGAACGAGCCAGTTGCCGATGCGGTGCGCTCGATCCTCGATGGGCATATCGTCCTGTCACGGGATCTGGCGGCCCGCAATCATTACCCTTCGATCGATATCCTCGCCTCGGCCAGCCGGGTCATGCGCGAAATCGTCAGCCCGGAACATCTACAGCTGAGCGGCCGGGTTCGCGAGATCATGGCGACCTACAAGGAAGCCGAGGATCTCATCAATATCGGCGCTTATTCCGCAGGCAGCAACGGCAAGATCGATTTCGCCATTTCCCGGATCGAAGCGATTACCGAGTTTCTCCGCCAGGGGATGGAGGAAGCGGTTGATCTTGATACCACCCTTGAGCAGATGGCCCAGGTGGTTCAGGATCGTCGCCAGCGCCAGGGGTGATAAACGATGGCTAAAAAATTCAAACTGCAATCGGTGCTCAATTATCGCCAGTCACTGGAAGACCAGGCGCGTCAGCAGTTGGCCGGCAGTCAACAAATCAAACAGCAACTCGAGGACGAATTACGGCAGCACCGGCAGCGCCTGCAACAGCTCGACGCTGAACTGAAAGAGCGCCAGCAGGAAGGGCTGACCGTGGCTGAAATCGATCTGTTCGAATCTCAGATTCAGCATCGCCGGCGGCAGATGCTGGCGGTGCAGCAGCAGCAGGAAGAGCTGGAACGGCGGATTCTGCGCGAGCGGGAAGAGCTGCTGCAGGCCGCTCGCGAAAAGCAGGTGATGGAAAAACTGAAAGAAAAACAGCAGGAGGCCTATCGCCAGGACCAGGCGCGCAAGGAGCGTAATGTGCTTGACGAAATCAGCCTCCGCAACAAAGGGGACCTGACATGAAAGGCGGTTTAGTCCTGATACTGGCCGGTATGCTGCTGTTTCTGCCGAGTCGTTTGCCGATGGCGACAGCAGCGACCCAGGCGATTACGGCGCCGGCGACGCCAACGGTGGCAAACGAAACGCAGATCGGCTCGGTTGAAGAGCGGCGGATTCTGGTGTCTCTGCAGGACGAATACGACAAACTGGCGGATCGTAAAGCCGAACTCGACAGCCGTGAAATGCAGCTAAAGACCCTGGCAGCCGAAGTCGATAAGAAACTCGCAGCGATGCAGGAACTCAGGACTGAACTGGTCAAGTTGCTGAATCGCAAGCAGGATGAGGAAGGGAAACGGGTCAGTGAACTCAGCGCCATGTACGAGAAGATGGAACCGACCAAAGCGGCCCGCCTGATCAAGGACCTGGACAAACAACTGGCGATCGAGCTGCTGCTCGGCATCAAGAAAAAGGTGGCCGGCGAAATTCTCAATAACCTCGATCCCAAAGTCGCCACCGAATTGACCAAGGCTTTTACCGAAATACCGGTGGAAGATAAACCGGGGTATTGAACCCCGGACCGAATCCAAAAGAAAGGAGGTGAAACACGAATGCAAACATTGCCCATGATCGAAATGGGAACCCAGGTTCCCGAAATTAACACCCCGAACAAGTCGTCGGAAGCAAAGGATAAGCTGTTCGGCAAGGTTCTGAACGATCAGCAACGATCGGCAAAGGCCGAAGCGCACAAAACGGAAGCCGGACATAAACCGGTCGAAAACAAAACGGTTGAGCATCCGGATCAGGAACCGAAAAGCGTTGCTGAAAAGAACCAGAAAACTCAGCCGCACAGCGAGAAACATGTCGCTCAAGCCGGACAGAAAGTGAAACAGCCCGGTGAGCAGAAGCGCGTGGCTGAAAAGGATCAGGAAGCGAAGCAACTCCCTGAACCGAAATGCGCGGTTGCCGTTGAGCAGGAAGCAAAGCAGCTTCCAGAGCTGAATTGCGCAGTTGAGGAACAGAAGCAACCGGAGGATCCGGCGCAGTTTCAAATCGACCAGGACAAGGTGCAACAACTGGTCATCGATCTGCTGCAAGCGTTGGTTGCGGAAAATAATCCGCAGCAACCGTCGGAACAGCAGGGCGAGGAACAGGCGTCGAGTCAAGAACTGCTGACCCGACTGCTGCAGCAACTCGATGACAGCCATCCGCAAGGGCCGCAGGCTCAAGGAGAGCAGGTTGTCGCCGGGATCGATCTGACGCCTCTGGTCGAGCAGTTACAGGAACTATCGAAACAGCAGGATACCGATGAGTCCCTGAAACAGCTGGTTGCGCGACTGGCAGAACAGCTGGCCGCAAAAAAAGGTCTAGAGGCGAACAGTGAACAGCTGGTCGGATTGGTCGAACAGCCGGTTCAGCAAATCCCCGCGGTCTCCCTGGAGTCGTTGGGGAAAGCGCGTCAGCTTCTACAGCAGGCGATCGACAAGGTTGCCGGTCAGCATCCGGATTCTGAATCCGGGGAGTTGGCGGAAGTTCAACAGCCGCCTTCCGACCCGCAATCTGAGGATGTGCAACCGCTTGCCAACCAGCCGGTCGAAAAGGCAATCGATCCCCGTTTTGCCGGACTGCTCAAGCCGCGTCAGGAAGAACCTCAGAAAGCTCTTGACGTGAAATCCCTGCGTGAGCGGGTCCAGGGGGATACCGCCAATCAGCAACCTGCTCAGGCGACAACGGCAACTGAACAGCCGATTGTTGCAGCTGATGCAAAACCGCAGCAGAACAAGGTTGAAGCTGCCGATCTGTTGACCAACGATCCCAAGCAGGCGGTTGATAATTTGCTGCGCCAGCTTCAGGGGAGCCAGCAACAGGGTCAGCATCAACCGCTGAACAACCTCAAACCGATGCCCATGGAAGCGCGCATGATGCAACTGCCGAGCGGTCAGCAGGTGGCCGAGAGCCAGGTTTTTGACCAGGTCGTTGCCCGCATGAGCGGCAGTTTCAACGGTGAATCGGGTCGGATGGTGTTACGTCTGCATCCGGCCGAACTCGGTTCTCTGCGATTGGACCTGAAGGTCGAGGGTGACCGGCTCCAGGCGCATCTGCATGCGCAGAGCCAGCAGGTCCAGGAAGTGCTCCAACGGCATCTTCCGCATCTGCGTAACGCGCTGGCGGAACAGGGTCTGAAGATCGACCGGTTCCAGGTTGATGTCGAACAACACAGCCATCAACAAGGTCAGCAAGGCAATCTGGCCCAACAGCAGAATCAGCAACAGCCGCATCAGCAAAGGAGCTGGCAACCGGCCTGGGATCAGGATGAACAACTCATCCCGTTAACCCAGTTGCTGCAGAACAGTGGCGGAGGCATCAGTCTTCACGTTTAAAAAAATAAAGGAAGGAGGTGAGGCACGAGATGTCAGCAATCAGTGGAATAAACAGCGGCAATATCAGTACCGCAGCAAATCTGGGACCCAAGGAAACAGCGATGGGAAAAGACGATTTTCTCAAGCTGCTGGTTGCCCAGCTGCAGAATCAGGATCCGATGAATCCGTCCGATCCCACTGAGTTTACCGCCCAGCTCGCCCAATTCAGCCAGCTTGAGCAGCTGACCAACATTACCGACGGCCTGAAAGGTCTCACCGATATGAGTGGCGCAATGCAACAGATGTCGGCGCTTTCATTGATGGGGCAGGAGGTGGTGGCCCAGACCGAGCAGTTCCATTACAACGGTGAACCGATGCAGCTCGGTTATCGTCTGGATACGCCGGCCGATGATGTGAAAATGTACATTCTCAGCCCGACCGGCGCGACGTTGTCCACCATTACGCCGGCTGAAACCGCTCCCGGTCAATATTTTGTCGACTGGAACGGCGCCAGCGATGCCGGCATGCCGCTGGGCCCCGGCGATTACGCCCTGGTAGTTCGGGCGGTCGATCAGGATGAGAAGTTGCTGTCGGCGGAGAGCCTGGTCAAAGGTCGGGTTTCCGCGGTCGATATGAGCGGCTCGGATTCACAGCTGGAAACCAGCGCCGGGGTTTTCCCGATGGGCACAATCGAAAAGGTGGGAACCGCCTTATGACCGATCGCATTACCATCATCCCACAACCGATCATACCGGCCCGGCCGAAACCGGCGGCCCGTAGTCAACAACCACCGGCAGCAGCGGGAAGTTTTGATCAGCTGCTGCGCAAGCAGATCGACCAGGGGGGAATAAAATTCTCCAAGCATGCGGTCGATCGCATGAACAGCCGGGGAATTCAGTTCAGCCCCAACCAACTGCAGCGGATTGAACAGGCCGTCTCGCAGGTGGAAGCCAAAGGGGGCAGAGAGTCCCTGGTCATGCTCGATGACACCGCCCTGGTGGTGAGTGTCAAAAATGATACCGTGGTTACGGTGGTCGATAAGGAACAGTTAAAGAACAACGTTTTCACCAATATCGACAGCGCTGTAATTGCCTAACCGAACCGGTCCTCTTGGAGGAGGTTCGCGAGCCGCCGACCGCATGACGCGGCTCACACCTTAAAGGAGCGACAAATGGGTGTATCCAGTTCTTTGTTCAGCGGTGTTTCCGGACTGAACGCCAACGGTAACGCCATGAGCGTTATCGGTAACAATATCGCCAATGCCAATACCGTCGGCTTCAAGTCAAGCCGCACTATCTTCGGTGACCTGCTGTCCAGCCAGATTTCCGGCTCCGGCGGCACTTCCCAGGTCGGCCGGGGGGTCGGCCTGTCGGTGGTCGACAATATTTTTAGCCAGGGGACCTTCGAAAACACCGAGACCAATACCGACCTGGCGGTTGAAGGACCGGGATTCTTCATGGTCAGCGACCCGGCCGCCGGCAACGCTGTCAACAACTATACCCGCGCCGGGGCCTTCCGTTTCGATGCCGACGGATATCTGGTCAACCCGGAGGGGTTCAATGTCATGGGCTACCAGCTCGACGACAATGGTAATACCTACGGCGACCTGGTTCCGATCTGGGCCAATACCCAGTCGTTCAGCCAGGCCAATCCCACTTCCGAGATTACGATCAATACCAACATCGATTCTGATTCGAATGTTATCGGTGCTTATCCGGCCTTCGATCCGGCCGATCCGACCAACACTTCCAACTACGCAACCTCGATTCAGGTGTTCGACAGCCTCGGCAGTACCCATCTGATGACCACCTATTTCACCAAGAACTCCAACCAGAACTGGGAGTGGAATACCGTGGTTGACGGCGGGGAAGTGACTGGTGGGACCGCCGGGAGTCTGGAAGTCGTCGGCCGCGGGACCCTCGAGTTTGATCCCAGTGGGGATCTGATCCGGATCGGGACGGATGACGGGTCTGGTTCCGTGACCGTGTCCGATCTCTATACGGTCCCGGGAGACACCACCAGTGCGCCGGTGATGCCGGTTCCGACGGCGACCACCATTGCCGGTGACCTTGATTGGATCAATGGCGCGGTTCAGACCCAGCAGGTCAATCTCGACATGCAGACCACCCAATACGCCAGCCCGTCGGTGGTGGTGTCGCAGGAGCAGGACGGCTTCGGCACCGGGACCCTGGTCAAACTGAGTATCGATGAGTCCGGAAATATTATCGGCAATTTTTCCAACGGTACGCCGCGCAAGCTGATGCAGCTCGCCCTGGCCAAATTTTCTAACGCCGGCGCCCTGACCAAGGAAGGGAACAATATGTGGTCCCAGAGCAGCAACTCCGGGCCGCCAATTGTCGGGACGGTCGGTTCCGGGGTCGGAAATATCTTTACCAATGCCCTGGAGCTGTCGAATGTCGACCTCGCCCAGGAGTTTGTCAAGATGATCACCACCCAGCGCGGTTTTTCGGCGAACTCGAAAACCATCACCACCACTGACGAGATGCTCGCCGAAGTTATCAATCTGAAACGCTGACAGGCTTGAGTCAAAATCATGACTTTTCGACATGCCGCCCCAATATTTCGGGGCGGCATTTTTTTGTGGCGCTTGGCAGTCGTTTGTATTGATTTATAAGTTGTTGAAAAAAAAGAATAAAAAAATAAATTCAGGTTTGCTTGATGGCTGGCACATTCCTTGCCAAAGCCTTAGGTGTTATTAAGGTTACTGCGTGAAACTTCACGAACGAAAATAGAGGGTGGCTCATGGATTTATCCACGGTAATCGGCATAGTCGCGGCATTCGGCCTGATGATCAGTGCCATCATGCAGGGCGGATCGCTTTTCATCTTCGTCAATGTTCCGTCGATGATTATCGTCCTCGGGGGAACCATCGGCAGCGCCTTGGTCCATTATCCTTTCGGCGATCTCCTCGGCGCATTCAGTGTCGCCCGCAAGGCGTTTTTCCACAAGCACCATTCGTCGATCGACACCATCGGCAGGCTGATCAGCTATGCCGGCAAGGCGCGCAAGGAAGGGATCCTTTCGCTGCAGTCGGTAATGAACGAGATCGATGACGATTTTTTCCTCAAAGGGTTGCAGATGGCGGTTGACGGCCAGGAGCCGGAAGCTCTCAAGGATATGCTCGAGCGGGAGATCGTCTATGTCATGGAACGGCACGACAAAGGGGCGGACATCTTTAACGCCCTGGCCGCTTATGCGCCGGCCCTGGGAATGATCGGGACCCTGATCGGCCTGGTGCAGATGCTGCAGACCATGAACGATCCTTCCTCCATCGGTCCGGCAATGGCGGTGGCGCTGATCACCACCTTTTACGGCGCGATTATCGCCAACGTCGTCTGTCTGCCGATCGCCGGCAAGCTGCAGATCCGGTCGGCCAGCGAAGTCCTCAATAAGACCCTGGTCGCCGAAGGGATGAAATCGATTCTTGAGGGGGAGAACCCGCGACTGATGGAGCAGCGGCTGCACGCCTTTGTCGCGCCGAAAGAACGTCAGAGCAACTTCGGCAAATAGGAAGAGACGATGCCGAAAAGAGAGAAAAAAGCGGCGGCGGGCGCGCCGGCATGGATGGTCACCTTCAGCGACATGGTGACCCTGCTGCTGACCTTTTTCGTCCTGTTGCTGTCGATGTCCACCACAGACCAGGTCAAATTCTCCAGGGCCAGTGATTCTCTGGCCGGGGCTTTCGGGGTCCTGGCCAGCAGCGACAAAACCGAAATCAATAAGCCCAACGTGGTGTCCTATTCGCCAGTAAATGATGATTTCACTTCGCGAGTCTATCGCCGGCTGAAAACCAAATTGCGGGAACTGAAATTGAATCGCAAGATTGACCTGGTCAAGGATCGCGGGGCGGTGGTGCTGAGAGTCGATGAGTCGATCCTGTTCGCTTCGGGACAGAAGCAACTCTCCCCGGAAGCCTTTCCGGTTTTGCGCAAAGTCGCCGAACTGGTCCGGCCGCTGCCGCTCAACCTGAAGGTGGAAGGGCATACCGACAATCGGGGTGATGAACTGGCCAACTGGGATCTGTCCGTGGGCCGCGCGGTTTCGGTGCTGCGTTTTCTGGCCAGTAACCAATTGCTGCCTCTGTCCCGTCTGGCCGCGACCGGTTACGGTTCGCAGAAACCGTTGTTCCCCAATAACAGCGATCGGGAACGGGCGCTGAACCGCCGGGTCGAATTCGTACTGGAAAGTCAGGGTAATCCGGATCAGGAGCTTCCCTACCTGCTCGATGCCCGGGAACAGTCACCATTCTGATGCGCATGAGTCGTTAATTTGACAGCGATCAAGCAGATCTGAAGGAAGGATAGTCATGGCCAAGAAGGACGCACAGGACGCCGCTGAAGGCGGGTCGCAGAAGAAACTGATCATCATTATCGTCGTCACCCTGGTGGTGCTGGTCGGGATCGGCGCCGGAGCCTTCCTGCTCATGGGAGGCGTGAAAGAAAAGGTTTCCCTGGATCAACAACAGACCGAACCGGGGAAGCAGGGGAAGTCCGTCGGCCCGATGGTCAATATCGATACCTTTATCGTCAATATTCTCGACGATGAACAGAGCCGCTTCCTGAAGGCGGCAATCACCATCGAAGCCGACAACGATCGCGTCGTGCAGGAGATCAATGAGCGGATGCCGCAAATCAAGGATGCCATCCTGCTGCTGATCGGCAACAAAACTTTCAGCGAGTTGAACGATTTGCAGGGGAAGCTCCAGCTGCGGGCCGAACTGATCAACCGGATCAACAGCATTCTGCTCAAAGGCAAGATCAAGCGTATCTATTTCACTGATTTCGTTGTCCAGTAAGGGCGTCCCGCGTGGAAAAGATTCTCACCAAAGAAGAGATTGCCGAGCTGCTTTCGGCGGTACGTCACGGCGAAATCGAGATTGATGCCGAAACCGAGGACGAGTCCGGCCCGCTGAAAAGTGCGGCGGCGACCAAGGCGGAAAGATGCAACCTGTTCCGCGCCGACGGACCCGAAGGCTGGCGGCTGCCGAATTTCGACCTGATTCTCGATGGCTATGCCCGCAATTTTGCGATCTCCCTCTCCAACCGTTTCCAGCGTTCGGTCAACATCAAACTTGATGCCATGGAATCGATGAAGTTTGAGGTCCTGCTGCAGAAGCTTTCCGGCCATGGGGCGATCGGGATTCTGCAACTGGAACCCTTAAATGGCGGCGGGCTGATGATTTTTGACGAACAGCTTTCCTTTTCGCTGGTCGAGATTGTTCTGGGCGGATCATCGGAAACCGAGGTCGTGGTGCCGGACCGAGGAATGTCGGCCATCGAACTGAATGTGATCCGCGATGTGATCGGATCGGCCTGCCCGGAGCTGGATAAAGGATTTACACAGTTCCAGCAGATTAAGTCGTCGCTGGTCAAGGTGGTCAGCAACTTGCGGCTGCTCAATTTCGTTGCTCCGGAAGTCGGCGTGGTCTCGGCCCGTTTCCATGTCTGCATCGACAGCCTGGAAGGGGATATCACCCTGGTGATTCCGCACTCGGCGCTGGAACCCCTGCAGAAGAAACAACAGGAAAAAGCGATCCCGCCCAGTGCCCTGCAGAACAGCAAATGGCAGAAGGTGGTCTGCGACGAAGTGGGACAGATGGAGGTCGAACTCGAAGCGATGTTGGCCAAGGTTTCACTGCGGGTACGTGACATCCTTAACTTCCAGGTTGGAGATGTCATTGACCTGGCCTGCAGTCCCGACACGCCGCTGAAGGTCATGGTTGAAGGCCGGCCGAAATTCTATGGCATGGCCGGGGTACAGGGTGGCAAGAAAGCGATACGTCTCATGGGGCGGATCCCCAACGGAGGATAAGTAATGAGTGAAGTGAAACAGGAAAACGGTCAATCTGTGGCGGAAGCTGATGTTGCCAGACAGGTCAAGGAACGTGGTATCGATCTGCTGCTCGATATCCCGCTGCAGGTTTCGGTCGAAGTCGGCCGATCGCGGATCCTGGTCCGGGATCTGCTGCAGATGCAGGAAGGCTCGCTGGTTGAACTTGACAAGCTGGCCGGTGAACCTCTCGACCTGTACGTCAATTCCCGACTGATCGCCCGCGGGGAAGCAGTGGTGGTCAACGATAAGTTCGGCCTGCGACTGACCGATGTGGTCAGCCCTTCGGAACGGATTGAAAATCTCGGATGAAAACCCCACTGCTGACAACCTTGCTGTTGCTGCTGCCGCAGTTGCTCTTTGCCGCCGAGAAGATCGAGGAGCCGAGTCTGCTCGGTTCCTCCCTGAAAATGCTGGCCGCCCTGGCGGTGGTCATCGGTATTCTGCTGCTTCTGTACGCCGCCAGTCGCAAGGGATTCGGCTTCCTGCCGAAACAGCGCAGCGGTACAATCAAGGTCCTGGAAACCCGTCCGCTGGGGGGGAAGAAGTTCCTCTGCTTGGTGTCGGTCCGCGGTCAGGATCTGTTGCTCGGCATCAGCAACGAGCGGATCGAAAAACTCGCCAGCCTGCCGCCGCGCAGCGAATTTTCTGACAGCCTGCAGGAACAGCTGGGAGAGGTCAAGGCATGAAGCTGAAAACCCTGCTGCTGCTGATTCTGCTGCTGATTCCGGTCACCGCCCTGGCCCAGGGGTTGCCAACCATCACCGTCGGCATCGGCGAAGCGAACAATCCGGGGGAGGTGTCCACGGCCCTGCAGATCCTGGCCCTGCTGACCATTCTTTCGGTGGCGCCGGCGATCCTGTTGATGACCACCGGTTTTACCCGGATCGTCATCGTGCTGTCATTCACCCGTCAGGCGATGGGGACCCAGCAGGCCCCTTCGAACCAGATCATCATCGGCCTGGCGTTGTTTCTGACCTTTTTCATCATGGCCCCGGTGTTCGATCAGATCAACCAGAATGCCCTGCAGCCCTACCTGAACAAGAAGATCAGTCAACAGCAGGCCTTCGAACAGGCGGTCAAACCGATGCGCGAATTCATGTTTTCGCAAGTCGGGGAAAAGGACCTGCAACTGCTGGTGGACATCTCAAAGGCGCCGCAGCCGAAGAACCGGGACGATATTTCCATGCTGACCCTGATTCCGGCGTTCATGCTCTCGGAATTGAAGCGGGCCTTCCAGATGGGTTTTCTGTTGTTTGTTCCCTTTCTGATGATCGATATGATCGTCGCCTCGATTCTGATGGCGATGGGGATGATGATGCTGCCGCCGATCATTGTTTCCCTGCCGTTTAAAATCCTGCTGTTTGTCCTGGTCGACGGCTGGTCACTGGTGATCGGCTCACTAGTACAGAGTTTTCACTGAAGGTTCTAGGAACTGGGTCAAGCCTAAAGCCTAGCGCCTAAAGCCTAGAGCCAAGAGCCCTCATCCTCGTTCCTCGAGCCTCAAATCCGAAGGATTTGTCATGACTCCCGAATTTGTCATCAATATCGGCCGCCAGGCGATTGAAACCGCTCTGACGGTCGCCGCGCCGATGCTGCTGGCGGCGCTGGTGATCGGCCTGGTGATCAGTATTTTCCAGGCGGCGACCCAGATCAACGAGCAGACCATGACCTTCATCCCGAAGATCGTCGGCGTCTTTCTCACCCTGCTGATTTTTGCTCCCTGGATGTTACAGAAGGTCACTTCATTTTTGACCATGATTTTCGACCAGCTGCCGACTGTCGGTCGCTGAGGGTGGATTTGCTGCGACCATGGAACTGCCCGATTTCTCACTTGCGCTGATTCAGGGATTTCTGATCTGCCTGGCGCGCGTCGGCTCGATGATCGGTTCGATCCCGGTCTTCAGCGGCGGCCAGTTGCCGCCGCAGATGCGGGTCGGGATTGCGGTGCTGTTCGCCATGGTCTGCTATCCCGCCGTTGAAGGGTTTATCCCCACCCGGAGCTTTTCCCCGTTCGAGTTAGGCGTTCTGCTCGCCCAGGAAACCATTCTCGGATTGATGGTCGGCTTTCTGGCCCAACTGGTGTTCATGGCCGCCGAGTTCGCCGGCTCGCTGATCGGTTATCAGATGGGGTTCGCTGCCGCCAACGTCTTTGATCCTTCCACCCAGCGGCAGGTTGCCCTGATCTCACAGTTTCAGGGAATCTTCGCGATCCTGCTGTTTTTGTCGCTGAACGTTCATTACCTGTTTTTCGAGGCGATCGTCGGTTCCTTCGAGATGCTCCCGCCCGGCAGCCTGAACCTGGCCGGCGGCGCGATTCCGCTGCTGATGGCGGTCGCCAACCACTCGCTGATCCTGAGTATTCAGCTGGTCGCGCCGATCCTGGCGCTGCTGATCCTGTCCAACCTGACCCTGGGAGTCATGGCCCGGGTTTTTCCACAGTTGAATGTCTTCCTCCTCTCCTTCCCGATCAATATCGGGGTCTCCTTCATCGTCATGGGACTGACCCTCGGGGTCTTCGCCACCATGCTGAGCAAAGAATTTTCCGCCCTCTCGGACCGCTTTTTGCAACTCTTCAGTTTGCTGTGAATTTTCTCATCTAAAACTGCCGGAATTTTGGCACGTTAAGGTGATCACCAACCGCAAGAGGCGGTTGAGAAATGGCTGGATGCAAGGCTTGCGCAGCTTGAACCATGAGGCGACGTCGATTGGTGAAAGCTGAGCGTAACGCAGCTGATGCCCCTTTATCGACCGCCGAGGAAACGCAATGGCCGATTCTGATCAGGAAAGAACAGAAGACCCAACACCGAAACGTCGTGAGGAGTTTCGCGAGAAAGGGCAGGTGGCGCAAAGCAAGGAAGTCACCACGGCGGCAATGATGACCCTGTCACTGCTGCTCTGGCTTTTCTATGCAAAATATTTCTGGTCGGATCTGAGTGATCAGGTGAGAGCCTTGCTGCAGATGCTCAGCTATTTTCGCGCAACGAGCCAGAGCGTTCTCCACCTGCTCTGGGAAATGGGCAGAATCCTTGGGCGCCTGCTCTGGCCGATATTTATGCTGACCCTGCTGGTCGGCTTTTTCTCGTCCTTTTTGCAGGTCGGACCGCTGCTCAGCCTCAAGGCCTTCGAACCTGATCTGGGAAAGTTCAATCCGATCAAAGGGATGTCCAAGTTCGTTTCCAAGCGTTCGGCGGTTGAACTGGTCAAATCCCTGTCCAAGGTCGCATTGATCGGTTTCGTGGCGTACAAGACGATCAGCAATGAATTCGCCACCGCCTTGACCCTGGTCGGCCTCGATTTGAGTCAAACGGTGCTGTTTCTGGGACAAACCGCTTTTCTGGTGTTGGCAAAAACCTCAGGGATCATGATTGTTCTGGCGGTCATCGATTTCATCTTCAGCAAGTACGAAATGGAACAGAAGATGAAAATGACCAAACAGGAAGTCAAAGAAGAGCACAAACAGCAAGAGGGGGACCCGAAGGTCAAGGGGCGGATCCGTTCCATGCAGCAGCAGATGGCGCGTCGACGGATGATGGCCGAAGTGCCGAAAGCCGATGTGGTGATCACCAACCCGACCCATCTGTCGATTGCCATCTCTTATGATCGTGAACGGATGGACGCGCCGTTTGTTGTCGCCAAGGGGGCGGATCACATGGCCTTCCGGATTCGGGAAATCGCTCGGGAACATCAGGTGCCGATCGTCGAAAACAAGCCGGTGGCACGGGCTTTGTACAAGCTAGAGGTCGGGGAGCAGATTCCCGAGGAAATGTTCAAGGCCGTGGCCGAGGTGCTGGCCTATGTTTACAGCCTCAAAAAACGATAACTTGTTGAAATTAAAATAAATAGATTGCTTCTGCGGGCGACTTTGTCAAAGCCAAAAGCTTGACAGCGACTGTCAGAATTCAGGCTTGAAGGAGTATTTATGGCAACTCTTGACGGGATCATGGATAACCGCTGGCGCGAAATGCTGATCCGCAGCGATGTGCTGGTGGCGTGTGGGCTGGTACTGATTCTGATGCTGATGATTCTGCCGGTGCCGCCGATACTGCTCGATATTTTCCTGTCGCTCAATATCACCATCGGCCTGCTGATCCTGGTTATTTCCCTCTACACCTTGCGGGCGCTTGATTTTGCCATTTTCCCCAGCGTATTGCTGATCACCACCCTGTTCCGCCTTTCCCTGAACGTGGCTTCGACCCGGCTGATCCTGCTGCACGGTGATGAGGGACCGGGCGCTGCGGGGAAAGTTATCCAGTCCTTCGGCCAGTTCGTGGTCGGTGGCAACTATGTGGTCGGGATCGTCATCTTCTGCATCCTGGTGATCATCAATTTCATGGTCATTACCAAGGGGGCCGGCCGGGTGGCCGAAGTCGCCGCCCGTTTCACCCTCGACGCCATGCCGGGCAAGCAGATGGCGATCGACGCCGATTTGAACGCCGGACTGATCGATGAAAACGATGCCCGCCGGCGGCGTGAAGAGATCGCCGCCGAATCCGACTTTTTCGGCGCGATGGACGGTGCCAGCAAGTTTGTCAAGGGGGATGCCATCGCCGGCATCATCATCACCCTGATCAATATCGGCGCCGGATTCATCATCGGCGTGATGCAGAAAGGGATGCCGATGGCTGATGCGGCGGCCAACTATACCATCCTGACCGTCGGCGACGGTCTGGTCGGTCAGATTCCGGCGCTGATCATTTCCACCGGCGCCGGCATCATGGTGACCCGCACCGCCGGTGACGAGGATTTCGGTTCGGAAATGAAGCGGCAGTTCACTATCCACCCACGGGCAATCTGGGTGGTCTCCGGCATCCTGTTCGCTTTCTCGTTGATTCCGGGGTTGCCTAACCTCCCCTTCTTTGTGCTGTCGCTGGCCATGGCTGGGGTCGCCTACCGGGTCCAGAAGACGAAGGAACAGGGTGTGCTGCGGGATGAGCTGCAGGCTGCCTCAGATGAGCCGAAGCAGCTGACGGAGGAAGACTATGAAGGGATGCTGGCAATCGACCTGCTGGAGATGGAGGTCGGTTACGGTTTGATCCCGCTGGTCGATGCCAGTCAGAACGGTGAACTGCTGCCGCGGATCAAGTCGATCCGCCGCCAGTTCGCTCTCGAAATGGGCTTTATCGTCCCGCCGGTTCATATCAAGGATAACCTGCAGCTCAAGCCGAACGAGTACGCCATCATTCTCAAGGGGGTCAAGATCGGCGGCGGTGAACTGCTCCCAGGCCATTTTCTGGCGATGAATCCGGGAACCGCGACCGAAACCATCAAGGGGATCGATACCACCGAACCGGCGTTCGGGTTGCCGGCGATCTGGATTCCCGAGGACAAGAAGGAGCGGGCGCAGATTTCCGGGTACACCGTGGTCGACAACACCACCGTGGTCGCCACCCATCTCAGTGAATTGATCAAGAAGCACGGTCATGAACTGCTCGGCCGTCAGGAAACCCAGAACCTGCTCGACAACCTGGGCAAGGATTATCCGAAGCTGGTCGAGGAACTGGTACCGAGCCTGCTCAATCTCGGCGTGGTGATGCGGGTGCTCCAGAATCTGCTGAACGAAGGGGTTTCCATTCGTGACCTTAGAACTATTTTAGAAACTTTGGCCGATTGGGCACCGGTTGTGCAAGATCCTGATCAATTGACGGAACATGTCCGGGCGATACTGGCCCGATCGATCAGCAACAGCTACAGCGGGGATGGGCAGGTGTTGGAAGTGATGACCTTTGATCGCGAAGTCGAAACCCACATTCAGGAAGCGCTGCACACCACGGAACAAGGGGCTTACCTGGCACTTGAGCCCGGCTTCGCCCAGGAGCTGATCAACAGTCTGAATCAGAGCCTGCAGAACTTTGCCGGGGCGACGCCGGTGTTGCTCTGCACGCCAACAATCCGACTCCATGTCAAAAGGTTGACCGAGCGTTACCTGCCCGGTCTGGCGATTATCTCCCACAATGAGATCGCTCCTCATCTGAAGGTGCGGTCGGTAGGAACGGTGACTGTCAATGTTGGTTAGAAAATTTGAAGCGGATGACATGGCCTCGGCCCTGAAACAGGTCAAGGCCACTCTCGGCGCCGAAGCGCTGATCCTTTCCACCCGCACCCTGCGTAAAAAAGGGCTGGGTGTCCTCGGCAAGCAGATCATCGAAGTGACCGCAGCGATCGAATCCCCGGCGATGAAAGGCGGCACCGGCAAGGGAGGCGGCCCGGTCGCCAGGACTGCGGCGCCGAAAGCGATTCCGGCAGCCTACCGGACACCGCTGAAAAACGATGACGAAGAGTTGGCGGAGCTGGTTCGTCAGGCTCCGACCTCCGGCAAGGTCGAGGTTGCCGGCAATCTGCTGGAAGATGAAGTCCGCAGTCTGCGGGCCCGACTTGAGGCGCAGGATGTCGATCAGCTCAAATCGGAACTCGATCAGCTCAAGGGGCTGGTCCAGCAACTGACCGTAACCAGCCCGCCGGCGCAACAGGCGGACGGCCTGCAGCGGGTTGCCGCCGCTGGCGACCAGCCGGTCGCGCCGCGTCGCCAGGCTGCGGTTTCGACCCTGCGGACCACGCTGAACGCGGAGCTTGCTGAACTGATCGACCTGCTCACCGAGCGCGGCATCGAGTCGGAAGCGGCCGCGACCATTGCCCGTTTTGCCAGTCAGCGGTTGACCGAGCGGCAGCGCCGGGAACCGCAGCTGCGCCGCGAATTACTGACCGGGATGGTGGCCGATCTGGTGCAGACCAGCGGCCCGCTCTGGCAGCCGGGAGAGGGACAGAAGCGGGTTGCCCTGATCGGTCCGACCGGAGTCGGGAAAACCACCACCATCGCCAAGCTGGCCGCCGCGGCGATCACCGACAGCGCAGCCCGGGTCGCCCTGGTGACCATCGATACCTTCCGGATTGCCGCCGTTGAACAGCTGAAGGTTTACGGCGAGATCATGGGGCTGCCGGTCGAAGTGGTCTTCTCGCCGGAACAGCTGCAGGAGGCTTTCTGCCGTCATCGTGACAAGGATCTGATTCTGATCGATACCGCCGGCCGCAGCCCGCGGGACAGCGAGCGGATCGACGAACTGAACGAATTTCTCGGCGCCGGCGCCGAGGTGGAAAACTGTCTGGTGCTGGCCGCGCCGACCGAAGAACGGCAACAGCAGCAGATTCTGAAATCGTTCAGCAAGCTGCCGGTTGCGCGGCTGATCTTCACCAAGCTCGATGAAACCGATCGCTGCGGCGCCCTGATCAACCTGCCGACCCGGTCCAATCTGCCGCTGGCCTACCTGACCAACGGTCAGCAGGTCCCGGAGGATCTGCTGCTGGCCGAGCCGGCCGGCGTTGCTGAACTGGTGATGGCAAACGACACGGACTCACGGAGGATGGCCGTATGATGAGTGGAATCTCTGACCAGGCGGGGACCCTGCGCAACCTGCGCGAACAGCTCGTCGACAACCCCGGACCCCTGAATATGCCGGCCACCCGCGTATTATCGGTCACCAGCGGCAAAGGGGGGGTTGGCAAAACCGCGGTGGTGTCCAACATTGCCGTAACCCTGGCGAAACGCGGGAAGAAGGTACTGATTATCGATGCCGACCTGGGGTTGGCCAATATCGACGTGGTGCTCGGTCTGGCGCCGCAGTTCAATCTCAACCATTTCTTCAACTCTGAAAAGAGCCTGGCGGAGGTGATGATCGAAGGACCCCACGGGGTGAAGATCCTGCCTGCCGGTTCCGGGGTGCAGAAATTTACCCATCTTGACGGTCAGTTGAAAATGCGCCTGATCGAATCGCTCGACGCTCTGGAAGAGCAGTTTGATGTGGTCCTGATCGATACCGAGGCCGGCATTTCCGACAACGTCACCTACTTTAACGTCGCCGCCCAGGATATCCTGGTGGTGACCACCCCGGAACCGACCGCCATCACCGACGCCTACGCGCTGATGAAACTGCTCTCCACGCAATACCATCAGAAACGTTTCCTGCTGACGGTCAATTCGGTGCGCGGGGCGGACGAAGGGCTGGACGTGTTCGAAAAACTGACCATGGTCTCCGGTCGCTATCTCGATATTTCCCTCGATTATCTCGGCTGTATCCCGTTCGACAAGAAGATGCACGATTCAGTGCGGCAGCAGCAGGCGATTGTTGATCTTCTTCCCGAGCACAAGGTTGCCAGGGCCTTTGTCGAGCTGGCGGACAGTCTGATCGATGCGCCGGTCAACAATCAGGCCCAGGGAACCCTGCAATTCTTCTGGAAGCAGTTTCTCGGAGTCGGCACGGAGGCGCGCTGATGGGTTATCAGGAAGGCTACGGACCGCCGGGAGCGGCGGAGCGGGAAAAGATGATCGAGGCGCATCTGTCCCTGGTCGACTTTCTGGTCGACCGGATGATGACTCAGGTGCCGGCCTTTGTCAGCCGTGACGATATCCGCAGCGCCGCCCTGATGGGTTTGCTCGATGCCGCCGGCCGGTTTGACCCGCGGCGCGGGGTGCTGTTCAAAACCTTCGCCGAGCGGCGGATTCGCGGCGCCGTGTTTGACGAAGTACGGCGCATGGACTGGTTCTCCCGTTCGTTGCGCGAAAAGCAGTCGCTGCTGGGCAAAACGACCGATGACCTCAGTAAAAAATTAGGGCGGGCGCCGGAAGCTGCAGAGATCGCCGAAGCCCTGGAGATGGATCTGGAAGATTTCCATGAACTGCAGCTGCAGGTCAGCCAGCTTGGTTATGTCAGCCTGCATGAACATCTTGACGATGACGGCGAAAACAGCCGGATGTTTATCGACAATCTCGAAGATACCGCGCAGACCAGCGTCCAGGAGCGGATCGAGGCGGGGGAACTGACCAAGGAACTGGCCGGTTATCTTGAGCAGTTGTCGGAGAAGGAACGGCTGGTGATCGCGCTGTTCTATTATGAAGAATTGTCGCAGAAAGAGATCGCCGAAGTTCTGGAGCTCACCGAGGGGCGGATCTCGCAACTGCACAGCCAGGCATTGGCCAAGCTGAAAGTGAAAATGCGGCGCAGCATCAACGCCCTGCGCTCGGGGGACTGAGATGGTTGCGGAACAACTTCCGTTGTTGCTGGTCGGCATGGTTGCCGGGCTGGCCCTGCTGCTGAGTTTCTGGCAGCTGCAGGTCGGTCGCAAGCTGCGGCGCGAACTGAACGCTCTGCGGCGCGAGCTGGAAAATCGGCCGGCCGTTCCCACGACCTCTGACAGTTTTTCCGCCCGGCTTGACCAGGTCGAGCGGCAGCAGGCTCCGGCGACAACCGGTCAGCGCAGCTCCACCGAAAAATATCGCTATGTGGCTTCTCTGGCCGCACAGGGGATGGATGTCAACGGGATCGCTTCGGCCCTGCAGATGGCCACGGCCGAGGTTGAACAATTGCTCCAGCTGGCGCGTCTGAGGCAGAAGCAGTGAGTTGTCCGGCCGTTAAAGATTTTCTGCCGGCCGGTCGAGAAGTAGGCATAACCCGAGGATAGACGGGAGGAACAAATGGGAAGCGGAATGTACGGGGCAGTATCAGGATTGATCGGACGGATGCAGATGATGGACAACATCAGTGAGCAGCTGTCGGCGGTCAAGGACAATTCCTACAAGAAAAGTGTCCCGACTTTTGAAGCCGAACTGGCTGAAGCCAATTCCGGAATGGCCAGCAAAGGGGTTAATTATACCCGTGTCAGCGAAGGGGCCATCGATTTCTCACCAGGGCAAATGGAATATACCGGTGATCCCCTGAATGTGGCGATCAATGGCGACGGTTTCTTTCAGGTTCAACAGGCAGACGGCAGTTTCGGCTATACCCGCAAGGGTAATTTCAAACTGGACAGCGAAGGGACACTGATCGACAGCGAGGGGCGCAAACTGATGAGCGCCGGTGGCGGTCCGATTACCCTGCCGTCCTCCGAAGTGGACATCTCTCAGGACGGTAATATCTGGTACCAGGAAGAACAGATCGCCAAGATCGGCGTTTTTCAATTTACTGACAACTCAATTTTGCAGCGGGCCCAAGGGGGCATGTTCCTGCCGAGTGATGGCAGTCAGCCGAATCCTCTTGCCGACCCGCAGCTTGCCCAGAAAAATCTGGAATCTTCCAATGTCAACATGATGCAGACCATGGTTCAGATGACCGCGAATCTAAGGACGTTTGAAGCCATCCAGAAAGCTTTGACGGCATATAACAATATGGACCTCAAGGCCGTAGATCTGGGTCTGGTCCAGTAACGGATTGATAAGCTGCAAGTCGCACAGAGATAAAGGAGAAGTCGAATGATCAGGGCCCTTTGGACAGCATCAACCGGTATGCAATCGCAACAGACGAATCTGGATGTGATCGCCAACAACCTGGCTAACGTCAACAGTACCGGTTTCAAGAAGAGTCGCGCCGATTTTGAGGACATCCTCTACCAAACCACCAAAGCGCCCGGGACCGGGTCAAATGGTGGTGAAGTGCCAACCGGGGTACAGGTCGGTCTCGGCTCGCGGGTGGCGGCGGTACAAAAGGTATTCACCACTGGTGATTTTCAGCAGACCGGCAACGACCTGGATGTCGCCATCGAAGGGAACGGCTTTTTCCAGGTGACCATGCCGGATGACACTGAAGCCTACACTCGGGCTGGCGCCCTGAAGAAGGACAGCACCGGTCGGCTTGTCACCTCGGACGGCTATCCGCTCTTCCCCGAGGTGGTTATCCCGGAAAACGCCACTTCGATCACCATTGGCAGCACTGGGGACGTCGAGGTTAGTCTGGATGGCGACAATACTCCGACCCTGGTCGGCACGATCGAACTGGTCCGGTTCGCCAACCCCGCTGGTCTGAGTAGCCTGGGACGCAATCTCTATGCGGAAACCCCGACCACCGGCACGCCGGTGACCGGTATCCCTGGGGATTTGGGATTCGGCACCCTGTCGCAGGGGGTTCTGGAAGGTTCAAACGTCAATATCATGGAAGAGATGGTCAACATGATCGCCGGTCAGCGTGCCTATGAGGTGAATTCCAAGGCGATTCAAACCGCGGATCAGATGTTACAGATGACCAGCCAGCTGGTCCGATAAGGAACTGAAACGATGAAATTTCTTCTGACTGCTCTGCTGGTATTGATCCCCGTACTGTTGCTGGCGAACAGCCTGCCGGTACAGGCGAACACCGCAGCGGTGCAGAAGATCAGCCAGCAGCAGATCGAGCAGGCGCTGAACGATTACCTCGCCGAGCAATCAGCGCTGTTGCCACGGGTTGAACTGCGGATCGCCTCCCTGGCGTTGCCGCCGGCGTTCGAGGCCCCGCAGGGGCGTATCGAGCAGCAGGTGATTCCGGCCAAACCGGGGGTGATCGGCAGCCGACACCTGACCCTGGTGACCCGGGTTGATGACCAGGTGGTCAGCAACCAGTCGATCCCGGTTGAACTGGATGCCCTGGCTGAGGTGGCGGTGGCCGCCGGCAATCTGCAGCGCGGCCAGGAGTTGACGACGGAAAATGTCAGGGTGTTGCAGATGGATATCTCCCGGCTCAAGCAGCCGATCTTCAATCCGGATCAGATTTACGGAAAACGGCTCAAACGTTCCGTGCGTCTGGGGCAGCCGCTACAGCGGATTCAGATCGATTTTCCGCCGATGATCAAACGTGGCGACCGGGTTGAAATCCAGGTCCAACACGGTGCTTTGACCCTTTCCGCCGCCGGTGAAGCGCGGCAGGACGGCCAGGAAGGGGAAACCATCCGGGTGCTGAACAGCGATTCTCATCGTGAAGTGCTCTGCCAGGTTACGGCACCGGGGCAGGTCAGTGTGGAGTTTTAAAATGAGCAAAAATATTCTCTGGACCCTTGCAGCAATGACTTTACTGGCCGGTTGCGCCGCACCGGGAAGTCATGTCAATCTCGCCGAAGTTGAACCGGTCGCGCCGGTCATGCAGGCCCCGCTGCCGCCTCAGACCCCCGGTTCGCTGTGGGCGGAAAGCCGCGGCGGCCTGTTTCAGGACATGAAAGGAAGAACGGTCGGGGATATCATTACCGTGGTGATTATCGAGAATGCCAGCGCCAGCAAGGAAGCGAAAACCGAGACCGATCGCAGCAGCTCCATGTCGGCCGGAATCACCAATATCCTGGGGCTGGAACGGAAGATCGGCAGTGTCACCGGACTCGACCCCTCATCGTTGGTCGATGCTGAAACCGTCAACGAATTTAAAGGCAACGGTAAAACCTCGCGCAAGGAGAATCTGGTGGCGACCCTGACCACGCAGGTGATCGAGTTGCTGCCGAATGGCAATCTGCGTATCGAGGGGAACAAGACGGTGACCGTCAATAACGAGACCCAGATTGTCAAGCTCAGCGGAATTGTCCGTCAATCAGACGTTTCGCCGCGCAATGTTGTCGATTCAAAAAATATCCTTAACGCGCGGATCGCCTACTATGGCGATGGCGTGGTCAGCGACAAGCAGCATCAGGGCTGGTTGGTTCAGGCGCTCGACCAGATCTGGCCGTTTTAACGCTGCGGCCCAGGAGTAAGATCATGCAGAGATTGCCGAACAAAATGCTCATTATCCTGCTGCTCCTCTGGGGGGTGGTGCTGCTGGCGTCGTCCGCCCAGGCCTCGCGGATCAAAGAACTGGCCCAGCTGGAAGGGGTCCGCGCCAATCAACTGGTCGGCTACGGCCTGGTGGTCGGTCTCAACGGCACCGGTGACAGCGCCAGTACCAAGTTCACCGTCCAGTCACTGGTCAACATGATGGAACGACTCGGGGTGACGGTTGATCCGGACAAGGTCAAGGTCTCCAATGTCGCGGCGGTCATCGTGACCGCGGAACTGCCCCCCTTCGCGCGGACCGGAAGTGCCATCGATGTCGAGGTGTCTTCGGTCGGCGACGCCGCCAATCTGGCCGGCGGCACCCTGCTGATGACCCCGATGAAAGCAGCGGACGGCAAAATTTATGCGGTCGCCCAGGGACCGCTGGTGGTCGGTTCGCTGGCCTTCGGCGGCAAGGCGGCCAAGGTGCAGAAGAATCATCCGACGGCGGGGCGGATTCCCGACGGCGCCCTGGTTGAGCGCGAGGTTCCGTTTGTCTTCGGGCAGCAGCGGGAACTCAGCTATCGACTGAAAGATTCTGACTTTACCACCGTTTCCCGGATGTCCGAAGCGGTCAACCGGCATTTCGGCGCTGACATCGCCCGTTCTCTCGATGCCGGGCAGATGCAGGTTGCGATCCCCGATAAATTCCAGGACCGGGTCGTTGATTTCGTCGCCGAACTGGAGCGGCTGAACGTCATTCCGGATGTTCAGGCGCGGATCGTGGTCAATGAAAAGACCGGGACCATTGTCATGGGTGATAAGGTACGGATTTCCACGGTGGCGGTTTCCCATGGCAACCTGAGTCTGGTGATCAGCGAAAAAACCAACGTTTCCCAGCCCAACCCGCTGGGCGCCGGACAGACTGTCGCTTCGCCGGAAACCCAGGTTGATGTTGCGGAAGACAAGGGGAACCTGGTCGTCCTGCAGCAGGGGGTCAGTATCGGTGATGTCGCCGCGGCACTGAATGCCATCGGCGCCACCCCGCGCGACCTGATCGCCATATTTCAGGCCATCAAGGCCGCCGGCGCCCTCTATGCCGATCTGGTGATTCTCTAGGAATCTTTATGGACAACAAAATAGATGCCGGGCAGCTGCTCAGTCAGGCTCTGACCCAGGCGCCGAAAAAAACGTCGGGACGTGGTGACCCGCGCAAGCTCAAGGAAACGGCCCAGCAGTTTGAAGCGATATTTATCCAGCAGATGTTCAAAGAGATGCGTAAAACCATCCCCGATGACGGGCTGATCAAGCGTGGCAACGCCGATGACATCTATACCCAGCTGCAGGATGCCGAAGCGGCCAAGGAGATGGCGCGGCACGGGGGCATCGGTCTCACCGACCTGATGATGCAGCAACTGCTCAAAGACAATTCAAAGTAACCGGAATCCTAAGGCCGACACCGATTCTCTTCAAGGTGTCGGCTTTCTTGTCCCCCCAACCGATCCCGCAAAAAAAGCTAAAGAAAAAATTCCTCCGGGTCGATAAATATCCAAAGCGAAGACGCCAGTGAGCTGCAGCACAAGAACAGCTCGCTAGATTTTCATTGCAGTCTGATAAATCAGGGGAACAGGTAAGGAGTTGGTCATGGTCGACAGAATTATCGGTGGCAAGGGATTCGGCCCGCTAGGGAATATCAAACAGACCGGGAAAGCCGGTGCATCCAGAAAATCCGACGGGTCCGGCAAGTCTGATCGTGTCGATTTTTCCAGTGCATTGCAGAATGCCGGCAAGTCCCAGGCTGTCCAGTCTACCCAGGAAGCTGCCAGGGCGGATAAACTGCAGGCTCTGAAGGCACAGATCGAGAACGGCACCTATCAGCCGGACTTGGAAAAGGTGGCGTCGAGTCTGCTCCCGTTCATTCTTAAGGACATCTGATATGGCCGATTCCGATCTGAAAACCAAGCTTGAAACCCTTCATGAGCTGTTGCTTGAGGAGCGGGAAAAAGTTAGGGCGCTCGATATGAACGGGCTGCAGAAGGTTGTTCAGGCCAAGGAAGTGTTAATGGCGAATTTACATCCGCAGCAAGCAGAGATCGCAGGTCTGGAAGATCTGGTACGGGCCATCGACCGGGAAAACCGGCGCAATGCTTTTCTGCTCTGGACCGGACTCAATTGGGTCCGCGAGCTGATGGGTTTCTTCGGTCGGGCGGCAATGCCTGAAATTTACGGCGGCAGCGGCCAGTCGCGCGCTCTGAGCCATGGTGGCCGGTTGCTGTCAGGAAAGGTGTGAGCGATGGGCGGACTCAACGCAGCACTGAATTCGGGGCGAACCTCACTGCAGACCAATCAGAAGTCGATCGAGATCACCGGCCTCAATGTCTCCAACGTCAATACCCCCGGCTATTCGCGGCAATCGCCTAATCTGACCCCCTATCCGGCGCTGGCGATGGGAGATTTCTTTGTCGGCACCGGCGTGAAGGTCGGTTCGATCGCCCGTTCGCACGATGTCTTTCTTGCGGCCCAGATTACGGACAAATCCGCCCAGTTCGGTTACGAAGACAGCATGCTCAATCCGCTGACTGAGCTGCAGAACTCATTCGGTATCGCTGACGGCAGTCTGTCGGATCAGTTCGATCAGTTTTTCGATGCCTGGCGCCAGCTGTCCACCAATCCCGGTGGCGAAGTTGAGCGGCAGCAGGTGCTGCAGCAGGGGCAGCTGATCTGTAGCGCTTTTACCAGTATCTACGATGATACCCAGCAGGCCCGAAAGAATATCAATAGCTCCATCGCTTCAAAAATCGACGGAATCAACCTGAATCTGGATGAGATCGCCCAGCTCAATAACCGGATTTCCGCCCTGGAAACCACCGGTCAGGATGCCAACTCCTACCGTGACCGGCGTGAGGAACTGCTGAAGCAGGTCTCCCAGTCGATCGGCGGCCGCAGCTATGAAACCTCGACCGGTACCGTTTCGGTGCAGCTGCCGAACGGGATGCCGCTGGTCGAAGGAGACAAGGCTACCCATATTTCAGGGGTGGTTTCCGGGGACGACACGAATCTGGAACTTGATTTCGGTACCACCCAGATTGCTCTTGGTCGAACCGACGTCGGCGGCGAACTCGGCGGACTTTTTCAGGTCCGCGATGTGACGATCCCGAATGCCGTAAGCAGTCTTGACCAGCTTGCCTATTCCTTTGCCACCCAGGTAAATGCCCAGCATCAGCTCGGGACCGACCTGAACGGCAACCCCGGCCAGGATTTCTTCGTCAATCCGGCGGCAGTGACCGGCGCGGCATCGTCGATGGATATGAATATCTTCGCCACCAGCGAGATTGCCGCCGGAACCAGCAGCGCCCCGGGGGACAGCACCAATGCGCTGTCTCTGCTGCAGCTGCAGCAGCAGCAGTCGATCGGCAACGATACCTATGTTTCCTATTACGGCAAAATCGCTTCGACGCTCGGCGTGGAAGCTTCCCGCAACAGTCAGGCCCAACTGGGCTATCAAGACACCCTGATCCAGCTGCAGAACCTGCGGGACGGGGTTGACGGGGTTTCACTGAACGACGAGATGATCAAACTGTTGCAGTACCAAAAGGGTTTTGAAGCTTCGGCCAAATTTTTGTCGACCATCGATGACATGATGGGGACCTTGATCAACCTGAAGAGGTAGGTGATTTATGAAAGCTACCCAGACCACCACATACCGGAATCTGCAGTTTTTTCTCGATCGGACTACGACAAAACTGCAGCAGCTGCAGATGCAGGCGGCGACGGGGAAAAAGCTGAACCTTCCTTCGGACGACCCGACGGCGATCAGTCCGGTCCTCAGCGCCCGTACCCAGATCCAGAACGCCGACCGCTATACCGAAACCATCCAGACCGGGCTGGATCGGATCAACAACATGGACGGCTATCTGGATAACATCCAAAACACCCTGATCAGGATCAAGGAGATCAGCATTGCCACGATCAATGGCACCCTCAGTTCCTCGGACCGCCAGACCTATGCCGACGAAGTGGGGCAACTGCGGGCCAGCCTGCTGGATGATAGCAATGCCCAGGCCGACGGCAGGTATATGTTTGCCGGCTTCAGTGAAAAAACCAAACCATTTACCGCGACCAATCCGGCGTTGCCGGTCTCTTCGACCAATCCGGTCATTTATAACGGCGACAACGGCGTGCAGCAGTTTGAAATATCTCCGAATGAGCTGGTCGATATCAACCTGACCGGTAATGCTTTCATGCTGGGGGATGCCGACAACGACGGTGCTACCGACCCTGGTGCCGTGGATATTTTTTCTGTCGTGACCAGTATCCAGGAAGCCTTGGAGGCGAATGACCCGGCCGCAGTATCGGCGCAGATGGATAACCTGGATACCGCCGCTAACCAGGTGAGCAGTTATCGCAGCAAGAAAGGGAATCTTGGCAGCCGGCTGGAAACGGCCCAAAGCCACATGTCACAGATCAAAATCGACATGGAATCATTCCGATCCCGCTACGAAGACGCTGACATCCTCCAAACAATCACCAGCCTGCAGCAGCAGGAACAAAGTTACCAGGCGGCCCTGGATGTAACCGGCCGGGTATCGAAACTGTCGATCCTCGATTACCTATAAGCACGGGGCGGTTACCAGCAATTTCGAGTTTAAGCTGAAAAGATCGGACCAGAGCTTTGGCAGTTACTGGAGTTTCTGCTACGCTTTATGTCACCCGAATCCGGAGAGAATCGGGCAACCTGAGCCAGGGAGGGCAGCATGCTGGTACTGACACGAAAAGCAGGTGAAGGAATTATCATCGGTGATGATATCCGGATCACCGTGGTCGAGCTCAAGGGGGGCGGGGTGCGGATCGGCATTGACGCTCCCCGGGAATTGAAGGTTCACCGTCAGGAAATCTACGATCGCATCAAACAGGAGAACCGCGACGCCGTTCGTTGGGATATCCATGATCTGAACGACCTATCCTCGACCCTCGGACAAAAGAAAAAGGACGGACCATGAAAAAAACCATTCAATCTCGTTTTGGAGAAATTGAATACGACTCCGAAGTAACCCTTCATTTCCCGGACGGATTGATCGGTTTTGAAGAGTTGCGTCATTTTATCGTCATGCCGAATATCAAGGAGGGCCCTTTGTTCTGGGTGCAGAGTGTCGAAGATCCGGCTGTCGCGTTCGTGATGACCGACCCGACCAATTTTTTTCTCGATTACCAGGTTCAGCCTGAGCAGGGCGAACGTGCCAAGCTGGGGATTGCCGAGGATGACGAGACCTATGCGCTTTCCGTCGTCACGGTTCATCAGGACAAGTCGGTGACGCTTAATCTTCAGGCGCCGGTCCTGTTTTCTCCGGCAACCAACCGGGCGATTCAGATCATCCTTGAAAAAGGGGAGTATCAGACCCGCACACCGTTACCAACGGTTGAGCCCGTTCGTCAGGCGAAATAAACAAGGGCTCAAACAGGAAAAAGTTATTGAATGCCGCTGGTTTTAAATAACCAGCGGCATTTTTATTTGGGCGCTTCAGGAGGAGAAATTTATTAAATATTGATAAATCATTGATTTTCAATGATAATGATCTTTAATTTACTTATCCAAATTCTGTTGGCATGAAAAGTGATTAAGGTATTAATCGGGGCTCTCTCTTTCTCCGGGTGTCAAAATTTTAACACCGATATCTTTAAGCGCAGAGACTTTATGTATTTAGAGCAGAATCTCAAATTGATTGCCGAACGCTGGCCGGACCTCGCGGCACGTCTGCGTCAAGCCAGTGATCCCGAGCAGGTGGAAGTGGTCAGTAACGCTCCGGAGCGTACCCTGATGGTCGACGGGGTTCACCTGAGCAGCCGCTATGATCGTTTGCGCGAAGCTCGAATCCAGGCGGAACTAGTCCCGGTGCAAAGTTCACATGCCCATGTTTACGGTCTGGCGGCGGGAGATCTGCCGAGAGTGCTGTTGCAACGGCCGGAAATTGAGACGTTGTCGGTGGTCCTGATGAGTTTGCAGGTGGCGAAAGCCAGCCTGGGTTTGCTTGACCACAGTGACTGGCTGAACGATCCCAGAATCACCCTGCTGACAGCGGCGACGGAACAGGAGCTGCACTTCCCTTTCGCCTGTGCGCCGGCTTGTCTGTATCTGGCGGATGATGAATCAGCACGGCTGCGTGATCTGCTGCAGCTGGAACTGGCGACACCGTTTATCCAGCGGTTTCATAAAGTCCGGGCGGGAAAATATCTGGACAGAATAGAAGAAAATAAAAAATTTATTGAACAGGATGCCGCTGTCACGGATTTTTTCACCTGTCCCATGTCCCGCGACATGGTTGTTGCTGCCGCTGGACCCACTCTTGCCGATCATTTCACCTGGCTGTTAAAGAACCGCCGGCAGTTTTTTTTGATCGCCGTCGATGTTTCCGTCAAATCGCTTTTAACTGCGGGCCTTGTTCCTGATGTCGTCGTCTCGATTGATGCTTCGCCAAAACTGTTCGAGAAAGCCTTTGGCGATATAGATATGCAGCGTTTGATGCCGGCCGATCTGGTCTACTTTCCAGTTGTTGATAAAAAGATTCTTTCTGGCTGGCCCGGACGAAGGTTCGTGGCCTATGGCGGTAATGAAGTTTATAAGCAGATTGCCGAGAAATATCCAGGTGGTGAACTGTTTTCCTCCGGAAGCGTGATCCATCCGGCCGTGGATTTGGCGGTCAAAGCGGGCGCGGCACGCATCATCCTGCTGGGGGCTGATTTTTCATTTCCGGGGGGGAGAAGCCATGTTGAGGGCGCCGGAGTTTCACTGAATACCGTTGACACCGAAAACTGGGTGCTGAACGGCAAAGGGCGCAGGGTTCCCACCACGCCGAATTTTCGCGGTTATCTGCGGGACCTGGAAAGCTATATCGCGCGGCATCCGGAAATCGATTTTATCAATGGGAGTTTGGAGGGGGCTAAGATTGAGGGGACAAAAAGCCTAAATGGAGTGGCTGGATGAATCAAGCTGACTTGAGGGATCGTCTGGCTGAAAGCAGTCGCTTTTTCCGCCTCGGCATGGAGGCGCTCGGCAGCGCGCGTTTGAGGCGGGCTATCGATCTGCTGATCGTCGAACTGCCGAAATTATCTGCTGACCAATGCCGGGAAGCCCAGATTCAGTTGAGTCATGTTCTGGCGGCTCAAGAGCGCAGGGACTTTCTGCTGGTTGCCGATCTGCTGGAGTATCAAATCGCACCATTGTTATCGTCTTCACAGAAGTCAGGTGAAGAGGGATAGAAAGAGAAGAATTGATGGAAACAAAAAATATTGATTTAGGCCCCTTTCTGACCAATCGTTTCGGTGATCGCTACCTTCATCCGGTCAATCATCTGGTTTTCAACGCGGTTGGCTCGACAGCCCGCTATAAAGAGTATTTTGGTAACCGGTTTGCGACGGAAAAAAGTCTCTTCGTTCTGATCGGATCCGATTCGGGTCTCCTGCTGAAACATCTCTGTTCGGCAGAAATCGGCGCCGGAACAAGGGTGCTGGTCATCGAATTGCCGCAGATTATCAACCGAATCAAAGAGGTTTTCGACGTTGAGCAGTTGCCGGAAAACGTTGTGCTGACCTCTTCCGATTCTTGGCAGGGGTGTTTGGAGAAAATCAACTTCACGGCTTACTCCTATCTTGAAAGTATCAATGTTTTAGAGTCGATCGGTGCGGATCAGGGTCACCTTGTCGATTACAAGGTTCTTTACCGGGATGTCCGCCAGAACCTGGAAGATTTCAACTGGCGCATCAGGGCGAATCTCGGCAATAAAACAATTCTTTTGCGGCAGCTGGAAAACCTGGCTGAGAATCATCATCCGGCCAGCTGTCTGAAAAACCTGTTCCAGGGGAAAACGGCCGTAGTCCTGGGAGCCGGACCATCCCTGGACCAGGCGCTTCCTTGGCTTATCAAACATCGCGATGAGCTTCTCATCATCGCCGTTTCCCGGATTTCCAGGCGCCTTCAGCAGGTGGGGTTGAATCCGCATATTGTCGTCACGGTCGATCCGGAATATGTCAGCTTCGCCGTCAGCCGGGAAATGCTGAAGTTTGATTCCTCGGTCCTCCTGGTGCACGCCAACCATGCTTTCCCCCATTTAGTCAGGTCATGGACCGGAAGACACCTTTTTCTCGGAAAACGGCTGTTGTGGGAATCCGTTCTGGAAGAAGAAAATTTTGAACTGCACGGCCCGACGGTGACCAATACGGCCGTTGAGTTAGCCAAAGAAATGGGGGTCTCTCAGATCGTTCTTTGCGGTGTCGACCTCTGCCATACCAGGGAAGGATATTCCCATTCCCAGGGGAATACCGAACGGGAAATCGGCCCGAAGATCAGTGAATTATTACAGATTGTTGAGACCAACTCGGGAGATCTGGCCGAATCGCCGCAGGGTTATTTCGGTGCTTTGACCGAGCTGTCCAGGCAGGCGTCTGCCTTCAAAGAGATTGGAGGCCGGTTGATAAATATGGCGCCGGGCGCGGCAAAGATTCCCGAAGTTGAGTTTTTACCGCTTGAGGAAATCATTTTCAGTCCTTGTGAAGCCGCTACTGAGGTACTGATCAAAGCGTATCCGGATGATTCGGAGGAGTCCCAACGAAACGACCTGTCCCGTATGAAAGAGGAAATTTCCCGCGTGCGAGTACGGATGGGAAAAATTGAAACTCTGGCCCGAGAAGGTCTGACCTGTAATGAAAGATTGTTTGGCCGTGATGGGGAAAAGCCCGACTTTAAATATAAAAAACGGATGGATAAAGTCGAGAATACTTTAAACCGGGATTATAAAGATCTGGTCCCATTAGTTAAACACTACGGGTTTGATCTTTTTCTGAAAATTGTTCGTCCGGATGATACCGCCAATTGGACGGACAAGGAGATTGAAGAAATCGGGAGAACTTACTATGAGGCTTTTATCAAGAGCAGCGGGGAATTGGGCTCGGAATTGGAAACGGTTTGCCTGCGGCTGGAGAGTCGCTTGGAAGAACTGGCGGAGACTCCGGATATCTTCAAGCTGGTTGATTTTTGGGAGAACGATAAGAGTATCAGAAGCAGGCTTTGGTACTGGGTGAAAAAACAAGGACTCTCAGGTGTTCCTGATGCGTTGCCGGAAAAAGTCAAAGAACATTTTGCTGAGTACTGCGCTTATCTTGACCGGAAGAACAAGAAGAAAAACGAAGCAAAATATTTTGATAAAGAGAAAATTCAGGCAAAGGCAGTCCTCTTTTTTCAAGGACTTGACCTGCGGGGATTGAATGTTCTGCTGGAGGGAATCGAGAAATATGCTGAACTTGACGGCGCCAAAGAGCTGCATTGTCTGGTGAGCGGGTATATCGCAGAGATTGAGAAACGCTGGGATGCGGCGTTGGACAGTTATCATCGTCTGATCGGTGAGGATGTCAGCCCCTTGACCGAAGAAGCCCTCAAACGCGTGGCTTCGATTTCGATAAATCTGCAAGATCATGAAAATGCTCTGTTAGCGCTCGAATGCCTTGCGGGAATTTCTCCTGCCTACCAACCCCATTACGCTGAATTGCTCAAGCTGCTTAACCGAAGAGAAGACGCCGCCCAGGTTTACGGCGATTATCTGACCAAGGCGCCAGACGATCTGCTGACCATGCTCAAACTGGGGCAGCTCTATGCCGAGAGCAATGCCACCGAAGCGGCAAAAATGGCTTATCAGTATGTCCTCGAGGCTGATCCGGAAAACAGCGCGGCTCTGACATTGCTCGAGAAAATAGGAGAAAATAATGGATCAAAATAAATCTGTTTTGATTACCGGTGGCACAGGATCTTTCGGGCAGGCTTTTGTCAGGAAGGTGCTGAAACAGTACCCGGGTCTGAAACGTCTGGTCATATTCTCCCGCGATGAACTCAAGCAGTTTGACATGGGGATGGAATTCCCCAATTCCAAATATCCTCAGATCAGGTATTTCCTCGGCAATGTCCGTGACCGGGACAGGTTGCGTAGGGCTATGGAGGGGATCGACATCGTCATTCATGCGGCCGCGCTCAAACAGGTTCCGGCTGCGGAATACAACCCCTTCGAATGTATCCAGACCAATGTTATCGGCGCCCAGAACGTCATCGACGCCTGTCTCGATAGCGGGGTCAAGCAGGTTATCGCATTGAGTACCGACAAGGCCGCCGCTCCCATCAACCTCTACGGCGCGACCAAACTCTGCTCGGACAAACTGTTTGTCGCCGCCAACAATATGCGTGGAAAACGGGATATCCTGTTTTCCGTCGTGCGCTATGGCAATGTCATGGGGAGCCGTGGCAGTGTCATCCCCTATTTCCTGAAGAAGAAAGAAGAGGGAAAGATTCCCGTCACCGACGAGCGGATGACCCGGTTCAATATTACTCTCGACGCCGGTGTGGATCTGGTTCTGAAGGCGCTTGATGTCATGTGGGGAGGGGAAATCTTTGTGCCGAAAATTCCCAGCTACCGTATTCTTGATGTGGCCGAAGCGGTCGCGCCGGGAGTGCCGGTGGAATATATCGGCATCCGCCCGGGAGAAAAACTGCATGAGGAGATGATCACCCAGACCGACGCCCTCAACACCATCGAATTTGATGATTACTATGTGATTACCCCCTCCACGCGACTCTGGAACCCGGGAAAATTGGCCCAAACCTATGGCGGGAAGAAATGTGCTGACGGATTTTATTACAACAGCGGGACCAATACGCACTGGCTCAGTGTCGAGGATATCCGCGCGCTGATGGCTCAGCAACATGTGCGGCGCAAGGAGGACCGGTGAGCGAGGCACCAATCCCCTACGGCCGGCAGAACATTGATGACAGCGATATCGCTGCCGTTGTAAAGGTTCTGCAGTCCGACTGGCTGACTACCGGGCCGCTGGTGGAAGCCTTTGAGCAGGAGCTGGCCAAGGCCGGAGGCAAGGCCTATGCGGTGGCAGTCAGCAGCGGCACGGCAGCGCTCCATGCGGCAATGCATTGTATCGGAATCGGCCCCGGGGATGAAGTCATCCTCCCTCCCATGACCTTTGCCGCCACCGCCAATGCGGTACTTTACCAGGGTGGCACCCCGGTGTTTGCCGATGTTGACCCGGAGACCTTGCTGATCGATCCTGCTGCGATGGCAAAGAGCATAACCGATAAAACCAGGGCGGTGGTTGCGGTCGATTATGCCGGCCAGGCCTGTGACTATGATGAGCTTCAACGGTTGTGCCGCAGTCATCATCTGGTTTTGATCAGTGATGCCTGCCATTCCCTTGGTGGAGAATATCAAGGGGCGCCCTGCGGGGCGCAGGCCGATCTGTCCATCTTTTCATTTCACCCGGTCAAATCGATCACCACGGCGGAAGGTGGAGCCGTGCTCACCGACGATGCGGATTTCCGGCAAAAGTTGCGCTGTTTTCGCAATCACGGGATTACCACTGACCACCGCGAACGGGCTCGTCTGGCAAGTTGGCAGTATGAAATGACCGAATTGGGATTTAACTATCGACTCAGCGATCTGCACGCGGCATTGGGGATTTCGCAATTACGACGGTTGCCCGGCTTTATCACTCGGAGGCAGGAATTGGCCGCAGCCTACGACCGCGCTTTTGCCGGAACGGCCATAATCCCCCTGAAGAACCAAGCTGACATTTCCCATGCGTACCATCTTTATGTGGTCCGGGTTAAAAACCGGCAACCCGTTTTCGAGCAGTTGCGCGCGGCGGGGGTCGGCTGCAATGTGCATTATATCCCCGTCTATCTTCATCCTTATTATCAGCAGCATCTCGGATTTGCACGAGGGCTCTGCCCGAATGCTGAGACAGCTTACGAAGAAATTCTATCGTTGCCTATATATCCTGATTTAACAACTGAACAACAACAGCGAGTGATTGCTGCTATGCAAAAAATTTGTAAATAAAAAGTTTTCAAAACTTAATTTAAACAATAGGGATTAGTTGTGGACCATTTTTTATCTCAATTCAAAAATAAAAAAATCATAATTTTTGGAACTGGAAATTCAGCCAGTGAGATAAATGATGAGTTATGGTTTGCCGATGTATATTGTTTTGTAGATAATAACGAAACTAGGTGGGGAACTACTTTCAAAAGAAAAGTAATATATGATCCAAAAATTTTATTGTTAGAAAATAAAAAAGAAATAAAAATAATTGTAGCTAGCATGTACTATGGTGAGATTTCATCTCAATTACTATCCATGGGTTTCTCAGAAGATATTGATTTTTTTAATTCAAATGAGGTCCTTTTTTATTTGAGGGGAAAGCAAAAATATCCAGCCGGACACTACTATTCTGTCGTTCCAGATCTGCAAAATGCAGTGATGAATGCATCAGCTATACTGAATCCGGAAAACATCAATCAAATGAATATTCATGATATCGATCTGAATACTCACAGGCAAATAGATTTGCTTAAAAATTTTATAGAAAACTACTATGATAGCCAGCCGTTTGGGCTGAAGGGAGAATATGAGAAAAATCGATACTATTTTGAAAATCATCTGTTTGAATATGGTGATGCGATTACCCTTTATTGCATGATTAGATATATCAAGCCAAACAGAATAATAGAGGTCGGATCAGGTTTTTCTTCTGCTGTCATGCTTGATACCAATGAAAAATTTTTCGAAAATAATATAGATATAAAATTTATAGAACCATATCCAGAAAGATTAAATTCTCTATTAACAGATAAAGACAAAAAAGCATCAACAATATTATCAGATCAGGTTCAAGAAATTGAAATTTCTATTTTTGATGAATTGGATTGCGGCGATATATTGTTTATAGATAGTACTCATGTGTCTAGAATAGGAAGCGATGTAAATTTCATTATTTTTGAAATTCTTCCAAGGTTGAAACCTGGAGTGATTATACATTTTCATGATATGTTTTTTCCATTTACTTACCCTGTTGAGTGGTTTAGGGAAGGCAGGTTTTGGAATGAAGCCTATTTGTTGAGAGCATTTTTGCAAAATAACAATTCTTATTCAATCCGGTTTTGGGGTAATTATCTGTACCACTACTTTGAAAATATATCAAAAACTGAAAACCTACTATTTGATGGATTACCTTTATTCAAAAACAATATCGGTGGGAGTCTTTGGTTGGAAAAAACGAACAGCAATCTGTGAATTTATTTGAGACGGCGCGAAGGTAATCTATCCAAAGTCAATTAGGTTATTTTGCAGGAGACACTGATGAAAGCAGATAAGCCGATCTACGTGACCCAACCTGCTTTGCCTGATTTGCAGGAATTCATTCCTTATCTGGAGCAGATCTGGGAAAATAAAATTCTCACCAACAATGGCCCCTTTCATCAGCAGCTTGAACGGGAGTTGGCTGATTTTCTGGATGTACCTTACCTTTCCCTGTTTGCCAATGGCACTTTAGCCCTGGTTGCTGCCTTGCAAGTTTTGCGGATTTCCGGAGAGGTCATCACCACCCCTTACAGTTTCGTCGCAACAACGCACAGCCTCTGGTGGAACAATATCAAGCCGGTTTTTGTCGACATCGAGCCCAAGTTCGGGACCCTCGATCCAGAGAAAATCGAAGCGGCTATTTCGCCCAAAACGACAGCAATTCTGCCCGTCCATGTCTATGGCAACCCCTGCAAGGTCGAAAGAATCCAGGAAATTGCCGATATTTATGGTTTGAAGGTCATTTATGATGCCGCCCATACCTTCGGGGTCAAATATCAGGGGACGAGTTTATGCGCTCATGGTGACCTTTCTATCTTAAGTTTCCATGCCACCAAGGTCTTTAACACCATGGAAGGTGGTGCCCTCGTCTGCCAAGATGTGGCGACTAAAAAACGCATCGACTTCATCAAAAACTTCGGCTTCGCCAACGAAACAACAGTGATGGCGCCGGGGATCAATTCGAAAATGAACGAGATGCAGGCCGCTCTGGGCCTGTTGCAGTTGAAAAAACACCCGGAAAATGTGCGGAAGCGTCAAGCGATCGTCGCCAGGTACCGGGAGGAATTGAGCTCGATCAAAGGCATTTCGTTGTTACCGGAAGCAGAGGAAATTCAGCCGAACCATGCTTACTTTCCCATCTTTGTCGACCGGGAGGAGTACGGAACAAGCCGGGACGAGCTCTACGAGAAACTTAAGCAAAACGGGATATTCGGGCGCCGCTATTTTTATCCGCTGATCAGTAAGTTTCCCATGTACAAAGGTTTGGAATCGGCTGATTCGGCCAATTTGCCGGTTGCGGAAAAGGTTGCGGAGAGGGTCATCTGTTTGCCTATTTACCCGGCGTTGGAACTGGGAATGGTAGAAAAAATCTGCGCTCTGGTCCAGAATTTTGGAAATTAATCTCAATTCTGGAGTTGGGAAAAGAAAAAGCAGTGGGTAGTATTGCGGTGAAAGACTGATTGCCAATCGAAGGAGTATCCATGAGGCTTGCAATAATGCAGCCCTATTTCTTCCCGTATTTGGGCTACTTTCAACTGATTCGTGCCGTAGATGCCTTTGTTGTTTATGATGATGTGAACTTCATTACCCGTGGCTGGATCAATCGTAATTACATTCTTTCACAAGGTAACAAGCTCCTTCTCACCCTGCAACTACAAGGGGCGAGTCAGAATCTGCTGATCAATCAAATAACCGTTGGTGAAAAGAGAAAGAAAATACTCGAAACCATCCGCCACAGTTACAGCAGGGCTCCCCAGTTTTCCATGGTTTTCCCCCTGCTTGAAAAAATAATTTTGCAGGACACTCAAGGTTTGCACAGCTTTCTCGCCTACCAGTTGAGGGAGATTTGCGAGTATCTCGGCCTGCACCCGGAATGGTATGTTTCTTCAACATTGGGAAAAGACAATACCTTGCGCGGGAAGGAAAAAATACTTGCGATTTGTAAAGAACTGAATGCTTCATATTATTTCAACGCGCCAGGCGGAATGACTCTCTACGACAAAGAAGAGTTCTCTGAACAGGGGATCGAACTCTCATTTGTTCGACCGAATAATATTGAATATCGACAGTTTAATAATGAGTTTGTGCCGAACTTGTCCATTATTGACCTCATGATGTTCAATGATAAAGAACAGTGCGTCAAATTGCTTGAGGAGTACCAACTTGTCTGACCCCAGAACAGCAAAATTCCGCAGGAATGAGCTTCTTGAGGAATTATTGGTGCAACTCGGAATGGACCTTGAGCCGGCCGAGGAAAGACTTGTTGCTCAATTTCAGGAATTAGCAGAACTGAAATACCCCGTCATTTTTATCATGGGCGCGCTACGCAGTGGCACGACTTTGTTCACGCAGTGGCTGGCAAATACCGGGATGGTCGCCTACCCGACCAACCTGCTGTCGCGTTTCTACCAGGCACCGATCGTCGGTGCCAAGATCCAGCTTTTATTAAGCGACTCGCGCTACAACTTTCGGGATGAGTTGGGAGAGTTCGCCCGGCAGGTTGAATACAAGTCGGAAAACGGCAAGACTAAAGGAGCGCTGGCCCCCAATGAATTCTGGTATTTCTGGCGGCGCTTTCTTCCCGAATCAAATCGCGATGTCTGGACTGACAACGAACTTCGCCAGGGGATGGATACCCGAACCATGCTAGCCGAGTTGCTGGGCATGATGGAGGTATTTCAAAAACCCTTTGCCGCCAAGGGGATGCTGTTCAATTACAACATTCCCTTTCTCGCCTCTGTCCTGGACAAAGTTCTGTTCGTCCATATTCAGCGAGATCCGGCCGCCAATATTGCATCCATCCTGGAAGCGAGAGAACGCCAGTTCGGCACGCAGAATACCTGGTATTCGTTCAAAATTCCCGAATATGAACAGCTAAAGGATCTGACCCCCCTGGAGCAGGCGGCTGGGCAGGTTTTCTACATTAACAAGGCGATTGAGAGTGGCCTGAGCGGGTTGGCCGAGCATAAGAAAATGACCGTGAAATATGAAAAGTTCTGTGAAAACCCGGAGAGCATATTCAATGAATTGAAAAGCAAGCTCGCGCTCAACGGATTTGAAACGGAAGTGAGTTACGCTTTGCAGCCGCACTTTGAATTGTCGAGAAAAATTGAGTCCAACGAAGAATATTTGTCTGCGTACAGAAGTTTTGGTGGCTAAGGAAAAATAATGGAAATGTATTTTCTGATGTGTTCGGAACGTTCAGGAAGTAATTTCATCACTAAGTTATTGAACGGCCATAGCTTGGTCTGTGGGCCTTCAACGAAACATATCATTAACCCGGTCGCGAGAAATTTATTCAGGTACGGAGACCTGTCAAAGGAAGAAAACTGGAATGAATTGCTGACAGATATGCACAGGATGATAAATGTCAAATTCTCCGTTTGGAAAAAGGAATTTGGTTTAGATGAACTGAAGAGTTTGGCTCCGGCAGGGGAAATCGGACTGCTGATAAAAAATATATTTCTGGCCGAGGCGAAAGCAAACGGCAAGCGACATGTTTTTGTCAAAGAGAACCATGTTTATGAATTCATATTATTCCTGTTGCTGAATTATCCAAAGGCAAAATATGTCTATCAGGTCCGGGACCCGAGAGATATGGCGTTGTCCTGGAAAAAAAGTTCGGACCACCCCGGCGGGGTTGTCAATGCCGCGAGGCAATGGCAAAAGGATCAACAGAATTCACTCAAAAATTATTCCGAACTGGCTAAAAGAGGACAAGCCTATTTCGTCAAGTATGAGGATCTTATCTCAGATCCGCAGAAATATTTAGCCGATCTGTTGAATTTTTTAGGGTTGCCTGAGGATAAAAACATAGAAAATTTTCACAAGGATGAACTGACGGTTAAAAATGCCGGCATGCAGAAGACCTGGAATAATCTGTCACAGGGGATTATTTCGGATAACAAAGATAAATATCAAAAAGAGCTTACTGAATCAGAGATTATGGCAATCGAAAAAATATGTTTTTTTGAAATGTACTGTCTTGGATATAAAACCAATTACAAAAAAAATGTATTGGATAATTTGAGTAATGAAGATGTTGAAAAACTGAGTGTTTATGAATTCGAAAATATCATATGTAATAGATCAGAGGGCGTGAAAGAAAATATGAAGGCAAAAGAAATTTTTTATAAAAAAACACACAAAATAATATTATGAAAAATTTTTTTGATAATAGTATAGATAACTTGGCGCCGATCGGCTTGACGGTATATGCGAGGTTGTCGCATTTAGAAAAAACCGTACAGGCACTGAAAAAAAATACTCTTGCTGGCAACAGCACACTCTATATTTTTTCCGATGGCCCCAAACCTGGCGATGTAGAAAAGGTTCAACAGGTCAGGACGTATATTAAATCCATAGAAGGATTTAAAAAAATAGTCATAGTAGAGAGAAAAGAGAATAGCCGGATTAATAACAACCGAGGTGGGCAACAGTTTTTGCTTGGGAAATACGGGAAGATGATATGGCTGGCGGAGGACATACAGGTCGCTCCCGGTTTTTTGCAATTTATGAACGACGCCCTGAATTATTACGAAAGCCATGAGAATGTCATCAGTATTACCGGTTATTGTCCTCCTATTGGGATCAGCGAACTTTATCCGGAGGACAGTTTTGTTTTAAGGAGATTCAATGCTTGGAGTTTTGGAACGTGGAAGAAAAAATTTGCTGATGTCGAGACGAATTTGGACGGGGAACAAGTGCGGAAAAATTTAAATAATCCTGAGTTCCTGGATCACCTTATGTCCAATGGTTTGGATATTCCGAAAATGGTACTTAAAGAAATACGCGGTGAAATTGATGCCTTGGACGTGAAAGTTATGTATCAACAAGTCCTAAAGGGTTGGCTTACCCTGTACCCCAAAAAATCTCTTGTGCAAAATACCGGTTGTGATGGTAGCGGAATCCATTGTGGGACATCCGACAAATTTCTTCATGATAAATTGTGGGGGAAAACAAAGAATTTCAAATTTTCTGATTCTGTCGCGCCAAGGCCACAAATAGTTGAAGCCAACTATAAATTCAGATTTGAAATAAATGAGTTCAGCAAAAAGAAAATAGTGAAGGATGTCATCGCACAAATTAAAGATAGAAAAATAAATTCGCTGTCTCTGTGGGGTGCAAATAGTATTTCAGCACTTTTGATTCCAAATTTTTTGGCACATAAATTCAAAATTAATTTCATTGTTGATAAAAAATCCGAGGCCGGAGAATTTGTTTTCGATGGAATTCATGTCGTCCCGATAGCCAAAGCCTTAAACAAAGGAGAAAAGAATTTTATCCTTTGTTCGACCAATCATATCGATTCGATGAGGGAGGCTCTCAGACAGGCGACTGGTGATCGATTTGAGCAGATCAACCTGGTGGAAATCGTATAGAGGTTGCACAGATGGAATATGACAAGACAAAGCCTTTAGCTTTTATCCACATTCCCAAAACAGCAGGGTCCAGTCTTAAGACCGTTTTGAAGCAGTGGTTTGGGGAAGGCCTGAGGTCTGTCTACTTCAATGAAAAAGAGAAACTGCCCCCCGAGAAAATCGACCTGAAAGATTCCTCAGGTGCGTATATCACAGGCCTGTGTGTCGCCGGTCATTTTAATCGAAAAAGAAACATGGGGATCGAGCAATGCTATCCCGAAATCGAGCAATACATTACCTTTTTGCGGGATCCTTTTGAGGTTCACCTTTCGGATTATTTTTACGTCCGGAAGTTGGCCAAAGAGAACCGGGCCTATCGTGATGGAAAACTCCATCCGATCATTGAAAAAAATATGTCGTTGCAGGATTTCCTCGAGAATTACCCGAGATCATTCTTTTTGAATTTTCTTCCGGTTGAGCTAGATGAAAATAACTTTCGCGAGGTATTGGAGAGAAAGTTCATTTTTATTGGAATCGTTGAAAACTATGATGAAAGCTTAACTGAGCTGGCAAGAATACTGGGGAAAGATGTTGGTGAAATTTTTCATATCAATAAATCGGACCGGGCCGAGTCGCTGGAAAATATTGATGACTACCGGCAGGAATTTAATAAAAACAACGCCCTGGTAAAGGCCATTTACGATTTTGTGAAAAATGATTTGCAGTGTCGGGTAGCCAATGCAGGATAAACAGCTTCTCTTCATTATTTCCCAGCCTCGCAGTGGCTCAACCCTGATGCAGAGAATTCTTGGCTCGCACCCCAGGGTCTATACCCGCTCCGAGCCATGGATCATGCTGCACAGCCTGTATTCTCTGAAGCAACAGAATTTTCAGGCCGATTTCGATATCGACCTGTGGCGGCCGGCCTTCAATGATTTCATCGATCATCTGCCGCAAGGATCGAGACAGGGCTATGTCGAATCGCTGCGCCGGATGCACCTGGCGTTGTACGAAAATTACCTGTCCGCGGCCGGGAAAGAGATCTTCCTGGATAAAACCCCCCGCTATTACTTCATCATTGACGAATTGTACGAGGTCTTTCCCGAGGCCAAATTAGTCCTGCTTCTCAGGCACCCACTGGCGGTACTGTCCTCCATTCTGGAGACCTGGGTGAAGGATGACTATCCCAAGCTGGTACGGCACCGTCACGACCTGTTGACCGCAATCGAGAAGGAGGTGGAATTCGTCGAGGCGGACAGGGAGAACAAGTGCATTGTCCGTTATGAGGACCTGCTGGAGAATCCAGCGGACATCGTTCGCCAGATCTGCGGTTACGTCGGCTTGGAATATACGGATGACCTGGTGCAAAACTATTTTTCCTCCGATGTCTCGAATTGGAAATATGGTGACCCGGTCCATGCCAGAACCAAAAGCGGAATCGATGCCACATCGAAAGAGAAGTGGCTGGATGGTTTGTCGTCCCCCCAGACCTGGCGGTTTTTTCATGACTATCTGCAACTGATCGGGAAGACTGATCTGGAAAAGCTCGGCTACAGCTTCGACGGGACCATGTCCCTGCTTTTGGAAAATATGCCGTTAAGCGACCTGGCCGAAAGCAATGCGGCAACCCAGAGTCTGCAAAGCTACCTGGGGGCTGCCGACGTTGAGGCGAACGCGCGATACGAATTTTCCAAAAAATATAATTCCTTGTACCGGCAAATTCATGACTTGAAAAATACCCGGAATGATTGCGTCATCTACGGCAATGGCACCGTCGGTAAAACCATTCAATCGTTGATACCGGAGCGGATTATTGGCTTTGTCGATCGCGCCGATCCGCAACATCCTCCCGCCAAGTTACAGGAAATGAAATTTGACAAAGTGATCATCAGCGTTCTGGGGCGGGAGAGGGAAATAAGGAATTTTCTGATCAATGAGCTGATGATACCTGCCGAAAAAATTTTCCTGTTGGATTTAGCGGATTAATCAAGCTTATGGAGCATAAACATGCCGCCTGAACTGCCTTTTATCAGTGAACTTCACAAAAACATCCATGAAAGTCTCAAAAATGACCTCGGTACTGAAAATTGGGATTCTGAGGTTCTCGGCGAAGCTCCTGAAACCCCACTGAAAAAGGCAATCGAAACCAAAGCGATCGGCACATCCCTGGAAGAGATACTGCTTGAACAGAGCCCGGTGTACCGGAGGATCACGACGGAATTCGCCGAAGGGCTGAACAATCTTTACTTGATGCTGAATGATGAAGCCTCGAGGAAACTCCTGGTGGAAGTTATGGCCTATAAAATTCTTGGGCACAAGTTTGTTCGGCTCTGCACCAATAATGAGACCTATTGGCGGATGCGAAAGAGCCTGTCGGCTTTACCGCCCGATGACAAAGGCCTGGTGTTTGAACAGCCCCCCTTCAAAAGGCCGACTTCCTTCTATGATCTCGCCAAGGTCGGCTTTCCGATAACGGCCTATGGTTACCCTCCTTCGCTGACCCATACTTTTCTCTGTCTGCATTATGATTATGCAGTATGTCAGCCGCCGATCGCTGTTCGGGAGGGGGATTGCGTCCTTGATGCCGGCGCGTGCTGGGGAGATACATCGCTGCTTTTCGCCCACAAGGCCGGAAGTTCGGGCAAGGTCTATGCGTTTGAGTTCAACCCCTTGAATCTTAAAATCATCGATAAGGTCAAACAGCTGAATGAAGAGCTGGCGCCGCGGATCTCAATCATCCAGAAAGCACTGTGGAATGAGAGCGGTGTGGTGATGAACTTCGAGGACCATGGGCCGGCCACAAAACTGTCTACAAAAGACCAGGAAGCGGGCGGTGGAAACCTTCAGGTGGAAACGATCACGATCGATGATTTATGCCGGGAAGTCGGACCGATCAATTATATCAAGATGGATATTGAAGGAGCGGAATTGCCGGCATTGCAGGGTGCGGCCGAAACCATCAAAAAGTACCAGCCAAAATTGGCGATATCTCTTTACCATAAACTGTCCGACCACGTTACCATTCCGAAATTTTTACAGAGCTTAGATGTCAACTACGAATACTATCTCAAGCATCCGACCATTTTTCACCGAGAGACAGTATTGTTCGCTTCTCCAAAACAATAATCAACCTCGGTTATCAACCTATATGCAGGACACAACATGCAAGTTTTTTGCGTTTCTGCTAGTTTAAACTGACGGTAAGGATGGATTTTGTAGCGACATTTTTAGTGGATAAAAATTCAGCTATTTCTTTCTCTCTCCCCAGCGCAGTGATAATGACATAATCGAAATCAAACTCATTGATCCGATCAATGTCGTAAACTCCAATATCGCAACTTTCCTGCATGCGTTGGTAATTTTTGTCAACGATTCCCACGATATTCAGCTTACCTTCGCTTAAGATGAGCTTCCCGACATGGCCAAACCCGTAAAGTACGTACCTTTTTGATTTGTCCAGAGAGTTCAGCCATTTGTAGAGATGATTGAACAGGTAGGCGAATATGTAGTTGCCTTCGTTCGGATCGTAGCTTTTTAACAGGTTGTATGAACCGAGCAAGTAAATTTCCCTGGGATCTTCGAGATAGCGCGACTGGATAAACAGATCCTCGATTCTGGCCAAAATATTTCTTCGCTCCGAGGTTCCGCCGGCCAGATAATTCGCAATCGGCAGGTTGAGGTATTGAAAGTTGTTGTTTTCCATCGCGCACTTTAGAGTGAAATCGTAATCGGCGGCGATGCGGAAGGTGGTGTCGAAACCATGTTTTTTCATGATGGCTGTTCTGACGAACATGGTCTGGTGGAAACAGAACATGCCGTTGAATTTTCTCTCCAGTCCCTTCGGGGCCCGGTAACGTTTTTCTGAACCTTCGTGATAATAAATCCCGCCTGAAATGATGTCGGTCGCCGGTTCAAGGCTGTTTATTATTTTGGTAACAGTACCTTGGTCGCAGAAACTGTCGCCGGCGTTCATGAAGTTGATCCATTCGCCGGTGGCTTTTTGAGTCCCTTTATTCATGGCGTCAAAAATACCATTGTCCGGCTCGCTCAGCCAGCAATCGATATGCTGCGCATATTTCTTGATAATTTCAGTGGTCTCGTCGGTGCTTCCCCCGTCAATGATAATGAATTCGAGGTTGTCGTAATCCTGTTCGATGACGCTTTTAATTGTGGTCTCGAGATGCTGGGCCGCATTGTAGGTCACGGTCACCACGGTCACTTTAGGCTTGTTTTGATTGTCAGACGAGTTATTCATTGTCACGCTTATTGATATCAAAAATTACGTTTGTTTTTCGAAGCTTGATCTATCCGGCAGCGCCTTTTCCAGGGCTGAATTTATCAACTGTTTTGCCTGCTTGAAATCATCCGCGGAAATATCCTCCGGCGTGTATCTGCCCTTCGAGGTCGCATCATTGATGCAGTACATTTCATACTTTGAACTCATAATGTCGCCGGCGACATTTTTCGCATCATTCAATGTCCTGACCTCGCAACGCTTGCGGCGATTGATAATCTTCGTGTAAGGCGCGGGGGAAAAATTGCCGGTGACGAGCTGCCAATATCTGAAAAGGTATTGATTGACATCACCGTTGTTCCTGAATTTCGCCGCCGTCACTTTCTCCAGGTAATCGTTTTCCCGTGCCCAGACTTCATCAAAGGTTGTTTTCAGAAACGGCTGCGGGTGGTGGTTGATCGCGAAGCCGGTATGCCCCTTCCAATGGAGTAAAAAGAGGGTTTTCAGGGAATGGAGCCCGTATTGCGGGGAAAACCATTTGCCGAAATTGTTCAATACGACCTGTTTTTTTGACAGGTTTTCAGCGACGTGGCGGTTGAAGTTTTTATTGATCAGGTCGATGTCGTTCAGGACGATATGGGCGATGAGCCCGTCGTGCTGCGTGTCGAGAATAGCATAATCGACCGGCAGGTTATCCTTGAAAAAGGTCTCGGGAGTCAGCGGTTGCAGAAGAAAGGTATCGTCGTTGAAATAGACGAAATGATCGCTCAGGCCTTTAATCCTGTGCAGATTTAACTCCAGCGGGTGCGAGCTGAACACCGGCAGGTATTTTCTGTCGATGTAGTCCTGATGATTGACCACGATCAGTTTTTCATGATCGGTGTTCAGCCATTTCGGCAGGTGGCCGTAGGTGATCAGGTAGATCTTGTTGACCCAGGGGGTGAAGTACTCGAAAGCACGGAAGATATAATGCAGATTATCCCAATCCCTGAATCTCGCTTTGGAATTGTGGTGGCTCTCCCCGGGGGTGTATTTGTCGAATTCCCGCTGCCATGCAGGGTCGCGGTCATCAACCCACGGCAGGACAAAATCGATTTTCAAGTTATCCATTTATCCCCTCAACTCAAATCCATGATGAGTTGATTAAATACGGAAAGCGCATCCTTGATCTGGGTGCTGGAGATATTATCAGTGCGGGGCAGATAGACGACTTCGCAATAATCCTTCAGGAAATCGAACTTGCCCTCCCAATCATTTCCCATCAGGAAGATGTCGACCCCATGGCTCTTGATGTCGGAAATCTTCTGATCCCAATTCTCCTCGGCGATCACCTGGTCGACATATTTGATATTAGCGACGATCTCGGCCCGGTGAGCATAGGGGATCAGGGTTTTCTTGCCCTTGAGCTGATTGAAGTCGTCGGTCGATACCCCGACGATCAATCTGTCGCCATAGGACCGGGCTCTTTTCAGCAAATTGAGATGCCCGATGTGAAACAGGTCAAAGGTTCCGTAGGTCAACACCGTCTTCATTGAACAATTTATCTCCAGTTTGCGACTTTGCCCCGCAAGAGGATATCCAGCTGGGCGAAATCATCAACGACATGCTCGGCTTCAAACTCTGCGGGAACCGTCAGGTCTTTGTGCGCCCCTCTGCGTAGTCTTATCGTCAACCCGCCCGCTTTTTTTAAATTCACAAAATCTTTTTTCGGATTATCCCCGATATAAATCATCTCGTTCAGCGTCCTCCCCTCGAGTTGACATAGTTTTTCAAAGCAGAACAGACTCGGTTTTTCCTTGTCTAGGCCGTATTGGCGGGTCACAAATATTTTTTTAAAAACCGGTCGTAACCCCAGCGCTTTCACCTTGGCGTACTGGGTCAGCTTGTTGCCGTCCGTGACCAGAAAGAGACCTGATTTGAGCTTCCACTGTGCCAGAAAAAACTCGGCATCCTCATATAGACTGATCTGCGGCTCATGCTTTCGGTAGACCGAGAGGCACTCTCGCACTCTGGTCTTGCGAAATAATCCGTGATGCCGCAGGCACTCGTCAAAGACCTTGCCCCGTCCAAGCCTGGCCAGAGTTTCGAGCATGAAACCGAAAGATTGTTCCGGACAGGCTCCGTAATTTTTCTGGAGATGTTCCGCAACAGCTCGAAAGCCGCTATGGACGAAAGTAATTTCCGGATAAAGGGTGTCGTCCAGGTCGAAAGCAAGAATCATAGGTCGTTCACCAAGTCCTGCTTATACCGGATCAGCCGTTTTTCCCGAGGGCTCCGCGTGAAAGTCGGCATTCCCCGATTCAGGCTTTCGGCAATAAACCACGCGAAGCTTTTCAGGCCCATGGCGTGCGAGAGGGTTGACGCCCCGCCGAAACGAGCATTGCATTCGATGAAATGGATATTTCCGGTCGCATCGATAATCAGCTGGAAGATGGCGTGTCCCCGGATTTCCAGTTTCTGCGCTGCCGACAGGCATAGATTCTCCACCTCGGGCATGGGTGAAGAGACCGTGACCTGGCTTTCGCCATTTTGGACCAGGACCCGTTCGCGGCAGATTGCGCCGACCGGCTCCCCTTTTCCGGTGATGTAGAGATCGACGCTGTACTCTCTGCCGCGGATGTACGGCTGATACACGAAATTCTTATCGTCCAGTACCAAGCGATCGAGTTCGTCGCGATTCAGGTCGACATACACATTTTTCATCCCGGCCCCGGTGCGGGGTTTGGCGACAAAACGATCCGTATGACCCGAAAGCAGGTCAACAGACAATGCCGTCGGGATTGCGGGAAACCCGAAACCTTCGAGAGTCCGGGCAAACTCAAGTTTGTCCTGAAGATGGGCGATGGTTTCCGGTGCGGCCACCATGACATGAATATCCTGTGCCGCAAAGGCCTCGCGATGACGGGCGTAGAAAGGCAGTTCGCCATCCCGGGTCGGGAAGACAATGGCGACCCCGGCGTCTTTCATCAGTTTCAGCAGAAGATGGAAATCCCCGTCTGCATTGGTCGGGGGGAGTTGGAGGAATCGGTCGCAAAAATATTGTCCGAGGGCTGCCGGATTGCTGTCCCCGCCGATCAGTATTCCTTCCTGGCCCGCTGAACGCATGTCCCCGCGGACGGTCTCGATCAGCGGAACTTTTGCTCCGACCGAACTGATCAGAATATTAACCGGCATAGCGTGACTCAGGGGATAGGACTGCCCGGTTCTGACGCAAGGTGACACCGCATTCGTATATTCTGTAACCCCAGTCGAAAGACTTTCCCGCCACGACGATATAGAGCAAGGGGCTCAGGTTGCCCCACAGGAGAAACGCCGAAATGAGGAAATAAACGAAAAAAATGTCAAAGCCGACCAGGATTTCTCGCTCAAGAAAATAGGCTTTCCAGCGGGTTCTGACCAGGGGATAGCGTTTGGCCGTCGGCGTGAACAGCTTGGTGACCAGCCCCCATTCGATAACCGGAATCAGTGCAAAAGCGAATTTGGCGAACAGCGGCGCAGGGGCCATCCAGGCAAGAGAACCGAACAGTGACAGGTCGAAAATCCGGTCGCAGACGTTGTCGAGTTTCGCACCGAACGGGGTGCAGCGGTTGGTCAGCCGGGCCAGGTTGCCGTCGGCGCCATCGAGAAAATGATGAAGCTGGATCAACAGTGCCGCCTGCCACCAGGCATGCCCCAAAATACAGAAAACCGCGACCAGACCGATAAATGCTGAAAACAGGGTGACCTGGTTCGGGGAGACCCCCAGGCGGTACACTGCGCAGGTAAAGAAGGGGTCGATCAGGTGAGCATAGTATTTGTTGATGGGATATTCGTAAGGCCGACGGGTACCGGGCACGTAGCGTGCTTTGAATTCACGATACCGATTCACCCATGTCGGCAACGTTTGCAGTGCCATCGCTGAGGTGTCTCCAGGTTGTAAGGGCTGACAATTTATCCGCTTAAATTCAGCGTGTGCTCAAGCGGGTTCCCTAAACAAGAGAGTCCGCTCCGGATATTGCTGAATGGATCGTATTTCTCTTCGGTCAGGGGACAGGTTTTCTTAAGTCTTGTATGGCAAAAAGTTAGTACTGACAATGTCCTTCAACCTCACTTCAATCTTTTCCAGGGGCAACGAGTCTGAGGATTTCTCCCACCACTCCGGATGTGCCGACATGGCTGCTCATGATGTCCAGGGCCGCATTGCTCATCAGTGTCAGGTTCTGAGGCTGATCGACCATGTTCATGAAGGCCTGCTGAAAAGCTCCCCGGGGAAGGGAATCTGAATGTCCCAGCCAGGTACAGACGCCTTTCTCGTGGAGCAGCCGCGTTGTTGCAACCTGGTTGTTCGCCACGGTCACCACCAGGGCGGGCAGCCCGAGCCGGCAGCGTTCCCAGTGGCTGCTCCCCCCGGCCCCAAGCGCCAGGTCGGCGCGTGCCATGAGTTCAGCCATGCGGCTGGTTTGCACGTGCAGCGTCCAACGCCCAGCGCTGGCCCGGCAGAGGGTTTCGATTTCTCTTCGGTGCGGATTGCTTTCTCCGATGACCACATCGGCCGTGAATGAGGCGCCGGCGAGCTCCCGCAGGGCTCGTTCGGTCAGGTTGTCATTGTCGCTGCCGCCGAAAAATACCAACAGATGTTGGACCCGGTTGCGCTCCCTGGGGCTGTTGGTTAAGTGGTGAAATTCATCGCGCAGCAGCGCGAACCGCGGACCCAGCAGCAGGTGACAGCCTCCGGGGACCAATCCTTCATAGCGCAGATCCATATGCGGAAGTAGGTTTTGATCCAGCAGCAGGTCGCAGGCATGCTCACGGTTGGCCAGATCATCGATGACCATCAACTGCCGGGCCTTGGCGCGCAGGGACTGTTCCCAGCGTTTACCGAGGGCGTAATGATCGACCACCAGCAGATCGACCCCGGCGTCCAGAACCGCAAGGCAGGCGGCGGCATCTTCCTCGCAAAAATCGGCCCCCGTTTCATCGGCCGGATTTGCTTCGCCCACCCAGGCCAGTTCAAACCCCCGCCGGCTGATTTCCTCGCCCAGATGGCCCGGAGTCTTCCGGCACAGAAATACCACCTCGGCGCCGGTATCACGTAAGGCTTCGGCCAGCGTCAGGCAGCGCATGACATGTCCGCTGCCGATGGCGACCGAGGCATCGGCGCGAATGGCGACTCGCATCGATTTAATCCTGCGTCAACTGCATGGCACGGAACATATATTCAGCGCGCAGCCAGTCTTCGGGGGTGTCGATGTCCTGCACCCGATGGCGGGGCAGGATAATGGGAATGGATTGACGCGAAAAGACCGAGATCCCCTTCAGGTAGGCGTCCGGTCGCCCCCAGTAAAACTGGCCGGCGTCGTGATAGGTTTCTTCCAGGTCCTGCGAGCGCATCGGCATGCATTCGGGTTGCAGCGGCTCGACACCGCCATCAGCAGTGATCCGGATGGCGCGCTGGATCGGAAACGGAAAGCTGGTTACCGAAAAAGCATAGTGTTTGTCCGGCGTGCCAAGCAACAAACTCATGCCTCGCTGCAGGTCCTCCGGCAGGACAAAAGGAGCCGTAGCATAGATACAGCATGCCAGCTCAATGGCAATGTTTTGTTCTTGCAGCCATTTTAAGGCGTGACAGACGACAGCTTGAGTGCCGGTCTGGTCATCAGCCAGTGCCGCCGGCCGGATGAAAGGCACTTCAGCCCCTGCCGCCTTGGCCACCTCGGCGATTTCCGCGTCGTCCGTCGAAACAAGGATTCTTTTGAAGCAGCCACTGTTGATTGCGGCTTCAATCGACCAGGCAATCATCGGTTTGCCGCTAAACGGTTTGATATTTTTTCGCGGAATCCGTTTGCTGCCGCCGCGTGCCGGGATTATCGCTACATGCATAAAAGTGAACCTCTGCTTAAAAGTCTGATTCGGCAGGTTGGGCCAACAGGTCCCAGCTGAGAGGGGTCCCTCTCGGTATGGAAACCTTCGCCTGCCGGCCAAGCAGCTGCTGATAAAACTTCGGCGCCAGCCCCATCCCCGGCCGAATGCTGCGGATGTTCGCGGCAGTCAGTTTTTCCCCTGCCGCAATGTCGGAGACCGCATACAGTGAGCGGCGGAACTGGATGCTCTTCTGCTCGACGGCAGTCAGCGTATAGTTGGGAGATCCGAGGGCCTGCCAGGCGGCATGGCTGTCGCGACAGAGCTGCTGTAGCTCGTCCGGCTCGATCGAAAAGGCCGCATCCGGCCCCGGGTCCTGTCGGCTGAGAGTGAAATGTTTCTCGATCAGGCAGGCGCCCAGAGCAACCGCGGCAATCGGCACATGAGTACCGAGGGTGTGATCCGACAGGCCGACCGGCACCTTGAAGCGTGTGTGCAGATCCGGAATTGTCGTCAGATTGGCCTCTGCGATCGGGGTGGGGTAGCCGCTGGTGCAATGCAGCAACACCAGTTCGCTGCAGCCGGCGGATCGGGCGCATTCCACCGCCTCGCCGATTTCCTCTGCCGTGCCCATCCCGGTCGAAATGATCAACGGTTTGCCTTTGCGGGCCGCGCATTCGATGAGCGGCAGATCGATCAGCTCGAAGGAAGCGATCTTGTAAGCCGGGGCATCCAGTCGTGCCAGCAGTTCGACGGCCTCCTCATCAAACGGGGTACTGAAGATGATCAGGTCCAGTTCCCGGGCTTTTTGAAAGAGCGGCGCATGCCACTCATAGGGGGTGCAGGCCTCCTGGTAGAGCTGGTAGAGATTGTAGCCGTCCCAGAGCCCGCCACGGATCTGGAACTCCTCACGATCGCAGTCGATAGTAATGCTGTCGGCGGTATAGGTTTGCAGTTTCACCGCTTCAGCCCCCATCGCTTTAACAGACTCGAGGGAGCGCATGGCGCGCTCCAGACTGCCATTATGGTTGGCTGACAGTTCAGCAACGATCAGCGGCGGTTGGTCCGGGCCGATAGTGCGGCTACAGATCCGGATGCTGGGAGGTGCAGAACAAGTTTCCATGAATCAGCTCCTGATGCTGTTGAAATCCTTTTGTCCTGAGGTCGTGTAATTAAAGAGTAACAGTTAGTTAATTAGTTTTCAGACTCATTGTGATAATCGGATCGCCCTCAGGTCAAGTTTAAAAAATATTCCTCCGGAGAATTCCGCTCGGAAAGGGTCGTAAGTCAGGAAAGACTTTTTAAAAATCACAAAAATATGTGAAGTCGGATATTTAACGGGAAGGGATTAGAAACCAAAAAAAATATTTAGAAAATTGCAATTTTTTTCTAAAGGGCCGGCCCGTAGCGGTCGAAAAGAAGTCCACGCGGAAGAAAATAACGAGGAAAGGTGGTGAGCTGAATATAATTCATCGTTACCGGCCGCAACAAACACCATGAGAGTAAGGAAACTCTCAACAAACCAATTCATGGAGGAAAAATCATGTTAACAGTTAACACCAACGTAGGCTCTCTGAACGCTCAACGCAACCTGTCTCAATCACAAGGTGCACTGTCAAAATCGATGCAGCGCCTCTCTTCTGGTCTGCGCATCAACAGCGCCAAGGACGACGCGGCCGGTCTGGCAATTTCCGACCGTATGACCTCGCAGATTCGTGGTCTGAATCAGGCCGTCCGGAACGCTAACGACGGTATCTCCCTGGCGCAAACCGCTGAAGGCGCTCTGTCGGAAACCACCAACATCCTGCAGCGCATGCGCGAACTGGCCGTCCAGTCGTCCAACGGCACCAACACCACTGCCGACCGTAGCTCCCTGAATGCTGAATTCAGCCAGCTGCAGAGCGAAATCGACCGGATCGCCGATAACACCAAGTTCAACGGCCAAGTGCTCCTGGACGGTACTTTCTCGGGTACCGGTAACGGTATGTCTTTCCAGATTGGCGCTGATGCCAACCAAACCATCTCGGTCACCATCGGTGCCGCAACGACCGCCGTACTCGGGGTTGACACCCTTTCGGTCGGTTCCGCTACCGGCGCCCAGTCGGCGATTTCGGCAATCGACACCGCGATCAGCTCCGTGGATACCACCCGTGGTTCCCTGGGTGCGGTGCAGAATCGTTTCGAGTCGACCATCTCCAACCTCTCGAATATCTCCGAGAACCTCTCCGCTGCACGTTCGCGGATCCTGGATGCAGACGTTGCCGCTGAAACTTCGGCAATGACCAAGAACAACATTCTGCAACAAGCAGGGGTGTCGATTCTGGCTCAAGCGAACCAGACTCCGCAACTCGCCCTCTCACTGCTTGGTTAATACCTCAGAGTAGCCTAGCAGGGGCCGGCTTTGGCCGGCCCCTGCAACTCTGGGTATCAAGTCGTTTGCAGGCGTTGAATAAAGGAGAAGTATAGAGATGAACGTTGAATCAATTGGTGTCGCTGATGGTGCTCAGGTAACGTTGCCAAACGCTGCCGACAAGGTCACCGAAGCGAGAAAGAAAAAGGAAGATACAGTTCAGGAGCCGCAAGCTGCTGAAAAAAGTCGGGTGGCTCCCGAAGAGCTGTTGCAGCAGATTAAAGGATTGACTGAAGACGGGATTTACAGTGTTCGGTTCGAGAAAGACGAGACCGTGGGTGATCTGGTGGTCAAGATTGTCGATCGAGAAACAAATGAAGTCATCCGTCAGGTTCCGGCACAAGAGATGCTGCAGCTGAAAGCGGCCCTGGAAGATCTGCGCGGCAATATTGTAGACACGCATAGCTAAAGTCAGTCGGTTAGGTACGGAAAAAGATAGTCGGAGGTTCATATGGCGGTTACATTTGGCGGATTAGCGACGGGAATGGACACAGGCGCCATTGTTGATGCCTTGATGAAAATTGAGCGTCAGCCGATCGATCGTTTGCAGAAGGATAAGACCTACTTCCAGAATCGCTTGAAGGCCTTTACCGACTTCAACAGCAAGCTCACCGATCTGCAAGCCAAAGCCGATGCCATCGATACTGCGAATGAACTGAATACCCCGACGGCCACAGCATCATCTGACGAGTATTTTACCTCGACCGCCAGCAGTTCCGCGAGCATGGGGAACTACCAGATTACAGTCATGGATCTGGCGCAGGTTCAGAAAGATGTCAGTGACGGGGTTGCAGACAGTTCGGCCTATGAGTTCGGTACCGGAACCCTGACCCTGACCGTCGGTGGAACCCCGACCGATATCACCATCGACAGCAGTAACAATTCCCTGTCGGGAATTGTCAGTGCGATCAACGATGCCGATCTCGGTGTCACGGCGACGATTATTAATGACGGTACCGGCACCCCCTATCGTATGGTTCTGAGCGGGGACACGGTGGACGATACCTTCAGCCTTGATTCTTCGGGCTTGAGTGGCGGGACCTACACCAATCCGACCATGAGCAATACGCAAACGGCACAGCAGGCCCATATTCAGGTCGACGGCATTGATATCTATAGTGATACCAACACCTTCGAAGAAGCGATCCAGGGGGTGACCCTGAACCTGCTGAAAAGCGATGACACCGTCAGTACCAATTTGGCCCTTAGCAGTGATCCCGATGCCACCACGACCAAGATCAAAGATTTTGTCAATGCCTACAACAGCGTGATCAGTTACATCTCCTCCCAATCGGATGCGGATTGGGGGCACGATTCAACCTTTACCTCCATCAAACGGCAGATGCAGAGCCTTTTGACGAACACCATTGACGTCAGCGGGTCTTTTTCCAGTCTGTCGGAATTGGGGATTGCGACGCAACGGGACGGAACTTTGCTGGTCAACAGCACCGATCTGTCTAATGCGCTGTCTGAGGATTTTAATGGTGTCATCAGCTTGTTTACCGGTGAAGACAGCGTTGACGGTATCAGCCAGCTTTTCAGTAACTATCTGGATGATATGACAGATTCCTATGATGGGTTTCTGTCGGCGAAAAAAGACAGTACCGACAGTACGGTACGGAGAATCAACGGTCAGATCGATAATCTGGAAGCACGAATGGTTTCTCGGCAGAAAACTTTAGAAGCGCAGTTTTCAGCGATGGAAGATCTGGTCAGTTCCTTGAATTCGCAGAGTTCGTTTCTCTCTCAACAGCTGTTGAACATGCCGACAATTGGCAATTGAGGAAAAGCGGAAGCCAGATTAAAACAGCAAAAAATAGCTGGATTATCCAAATTTAAGCCCCCTTCATCCGAGGAGATGGATCGATGAATGCCTATATGAACCAGTACCAGAACAATCAAGTGATGACGGCCTCGCCTGAGCAGATTCTGATCATGCTCTATGATGGCGCCATCCGCTTTGTCCGGCAGGCCAGGCTGGCGATTGTAGATGGTCGACAAGGGGATAAGGCAACGGCAATCAGTAAAACGATCGCGATTATTACTGAATTTTCCAATACCCTCGATTTTGAAGTTGGTGGTGATATCGCCCAGGATTTGAATCGACTCTATGATTTCATGGTACGGGAACTTTCTGCGGTCAATGCCCGCAGCAACGCGGAACGATTGAATCCGGTTGAAAAAATTCTTCAGGATTTGCGGGATGCATTTACTGAGGCGATTGAAATCAATCGGCGCAGTCCAAATCAGTCGACTTCTGCCGCTGCCAACGATTCACGGGCCGCTGCGGCGCTCTGAAACGGAGAATGCTGATGGATGCTCTTTTGCAGAAATCGATTGAGCAGTATCGCCGAATCATTGATCATGCTCAGCAACTCGATCAGCTGCTGTCCACGGGCAATGCGCAGTTGTTGCGGGACTATACTGCAAAACTGCAGGCGCTTCAGGAAGAGGCTGGACTTAATGACCGGCAGCTTCTGGACGAATTGGGTTCGACCGACAAGCGTTGGCAGTCCCATCCGTTGTTTGCAGAACGGATGCAACTATTGAAACAGATTGTGGAAATGAATAATTTGCTTTTGCCAAGAATCCATGGCATGATGTCCGTCACTGCTGCCGAATTGGCACAGATTAAAGGCGGGCGGGTCGCGGTGGCAGGCTATTATCCGGCAGCGTTTCGCCCCAGAGGATCTGTCAGGGGTGTCGGCTGAGGCAACTCGGTTCAACCCGGACGTCATAGATCCTTTTTCAGGGATCTGCCATGTCCGTTCTCGATCACTTAAAAGAATACCGGGTTGTCAAGGTTGTTCTTCCTCTGCAGGAGGGGGATCATCAGCTGCTTGATGGTGTGGCCAAAGTGACAACCTCCCCCCAGTTCGAAATCACCTTTCTCCCCGATCAGCTTAAAACCGAAGCATTGAACCTTCAGGAACCTTGCCAGGTTTCTTTCGATATCGCCGGCACGACCAAACTGATCCGAGCAAAACTTGATGCAGTTGTCAGCGATGCCAAGTTGCTTTTTGAGCTGGTGGAATCTTTTAACCATGTCCAGAAGCGGGCCTATTTTCGCGTGGATGCTGATTTGTCCGTGAGTTATTGGGTCATCGATAGTGAGAACCCTGCGGCAAAATCGGTCAATACTCCGGTAAATATCAGCGGCGGCGGTTTGCGTCTGCCGGTTGCTGAAAAATTGAAGCGTGGGACCAAGATCGGCCTGGAGATCGTTCTGGACGTGCCGCAGCCACGCGTTGTCGAGTGTGTCGCCCGGGTTGTCAGTACTTATGATATGGGGAACGGCAAGCAACAGGTCGCTTTGAGTTTTGCGGATATTGAGCCGGAGGACCAGGACGCCATTGTCGCGTACTGCCTTGCGGAACAGCGCAAACAACTGCGTTTGAAAGTCCAGGTCCTGGAAGGATAGGTTTCGGCAAAAAGAGATATGAATAAAAAAACCTGCGATAGCCGCAGGTTTTTTTATTGGGAAGTTTAGATTTTCAGGTTCCGAAGGCCAGTTGTTGGGCAACCGGTGAAGAAGAGTACGCAATCCGGTGGCGCTGGATGCCGGCCGGCTTCCAGATTTCGGTCCGGTTGCGGCCATTCTCTTTGGCGAGATAGAGTGCCCGGTCCGCTTCATCGATGACCTGTTTCGGATCGATCAAACCATGCCGGCTGGCGCTGCTGATACCGATGCTGACGGTAATCTGCCGCTGCTGCTGATTAGAGTTCCGGGAAACCCGGGCAATCTGTCTGTGGATCCTCTCCGCCAGAATCTGGGCATTTTGGGCGTCCGTGTCCGGCAGGATCACGGCAAACTCCTCGCCGCCGTAACGGCAGCAGATGTCAGAGTCCCGGGCCGAGGAGCGGATCGCTTCGCCAACCAGCTGCAGAATTTTATCGCCGGTCTGATGACCGTAACTGTCGTTGAACCATTTGAAGTGATCCAGATCGATCATCAGCAGCGAGTAAGGAATCGCTGCGCGCTGGGCGCGTGCGGAAGTCTGCTTGATACTCATGTCAAAGGTCGCCCGATTGCCGAGTCTGGTCAGCGGATCGGTCAAAGCCATTTTCTGCAACTGTTCTTTACTGTGACGCAGATCGCTCAGCCGTTGCCAGCGCTTGAGATGCCCTTTCAAGCGCGCGCCAAGTTCGATGGAATTGATTGACGAAGTGACGGCATCACTGGCGCCGAGGTTGAAACTGTCAAGTAGGCTCTTTTGGTCATCTGCGAACGCGACCAGCGGCAGGTCGTACCATTCTTCCAGGTCATGCAGCTTGTTGATCCAGGTGGCCTGTTTCTCATCTTTGCCGATCCCCCAGCAGACCAGATCCACTGATTGGGTCTGTAAATACTGAAACAGGCTGGCAGCTGTCGCCAGGGGGCTGACCCGGGTAAAAAGTTGGGTTGCAGCTAGTTGCTGGGTAATAAGCGATCTTTTGTTTTTGCAGGTCGCAAACACGAGAGCAGTCGCATTCATCATTTTAATCCTTAGGGTAGCCCCTCTCTGGCTGTAACCTTCTTTTCGGCCGCAAAGCCAAAAACTTTAGTGGTCAAATGAGATTTAGCGATAATTGTGCCAAAACTTAAAGTTGTAAAATTTCAAGTACTTATTTGCTATAAGCGGAATATTTGACACATCCTGGGAACATTAATTTTAAGTATAAATTAATGTTGACGAAGATTTGACATGGGCAATAATGCTGATGAAACAGCCAAGCAGATCGATGTTAAACTAATGTCACAACAAGGCCGATAAGAACCCTATGACTATAGTTAATCCAATCACAACCTCCACCCTGGTCCCCCAGGCGCAGCCAACTCCGACTCAGACGTCGGAAGAGCGACAGATCGATCTGCGCCCGGAACAGATTATCCGGGCAACGGTGGTCGAGGGAGGGCTCGATAAAACCTTGCTGGAAATGAATCATCAGCATTTTCGGGCCCAGAGTGAAGTTGAACTGCAGGCGGGACAGAAGCTGACCCTGCAGGTCCTGCAGACCCACCCGCGTCTTGAGTTCCGGGTCCTCAATAATCCACTCGACGGCAAACTCAGTCAATTACTGCCACTATTGACGCGTTCCTACGATTGGGCCCAGCTGCTTAAGACGATGCAGCAGCAGTCACAGCCCGGACAATTGCCGTCGGCCATGACGCAGGTTTTCAGCCAATTACAGGCGCTGCTGCAGCCGCTCGGGGGGTCTCAGGAAAATCTGCAGGGAGAAATCAGCCGGCTGGCGGCTCAGCTGCAACAGTTGTTTGAATCGCCCGGATTCGTCATAAATTCACCATCCTCGGCGCAGTCTGTCAGTGGCTCGCTTCCGGCGGCGGTTTCCTTGTTGCCCGCGGAACAGTTGAACGCCCTGGCTGCCCAAATCGTCCAGGGTCTGCAAGCACAGCTGGATCAAGGGTCGAAGGGCAGTTCGCAATCGGTTCCGCAGCAGGCACAGGTAGCCCTGCGAGAACTGACGGAGAGTTTGCCGCCGCATTTCGAAGCTTTTTCCCGGTTGCCGCTGAGTCAGCAGAGTACGCTTTTGACCCTCCTGGATTCTGTCCGGCAGCAACCGAATCTGCCTTCTCCGCTGGCAGATGATCTGAAGCTGCTCGCCGAACAATTGATTTTGAGCCGGCAGGATTCTGTGATGCAAGGCGGCCAGAATGTCACAGAATCTACGGCGGCCAAGCCGTCCCAGGTCACGTTTTCGCAGCAACCTTCGTTGCCCACATCAGCAGAGTCTGCCGCACCCCCGGCGGCACCGACCCAGGCGGCTCCATCCCAGGCGGCTCCATCCCAGGCGACTCCATCCCAGGCGACTCCGACCCCGGCGGCTCCATCCCAGGCGGCCTCGACCCCGGCGGCTCCGACCCCGGCGGCTCCGACCCCGGCGGCTCCGACCCCGGCGGCTCCATCCCCGGCGGCTCCGACCCAGGCGGCTCCGACCCAGGCGGCTCCGACCCAGGCGGCAACAATTGGAGTGGGGAGCCTGCAGGATCTCCAGCAGCAATCATCTGCGCTACAAGTGCCGGCAACGGCAACCCCACCTCCGGCAGAGGTTGTCGAGGGGATTTCGCAGTTATTAAGCCAGGTCCGGCAGTTGCAGGAGGAAAAGGGAGGTTTGACCTCGGACTTGACCGGCCGACTGGAAGGATTGCTCGATAAACTGCAGCAGTTGTCGCAACCGGCGGAAGCGTCATATGCTGCGCTTCCGGAGTTGGCGGCAATTGCGACTCAATTGAGCCAGATAACCCAGCAGGCCGGAATTCATCCCGAAGGCGGGCAGCTCGGTTTTCTCTCACAGTTTTTCGGGTTCCATCTGGAAACGGAATTGCTCAACGGCAAAAAAAAGGATGCCCTTGCCAGTCTGAAACTCGGTTTGTTGTCGTTGCGTAATGAACTGGGCGAGCAGGCCAAAGAGCCTTTGCACCGCCTGGAAATTCTGCAGATGTGCAAAAGCAAACTGCATGAACAGCAGGTTCAGTTTTTACCCCTCCCCTTCAATGAACTGGAAGAGGGGTACGTGCTGGTCGAAAAACAGCGTGAGCAGGATGCGGAGGACGGGGCGGAAGCTCCCCTGCAGCTTTCCCTGTCCCTGCGGCTGTCGGCTTTGGGTAACCTGCGGATCGATATGCTCTACGAAAAACATGGTCTGCATCTGCGGGTCGCCTGTGAAGATCAGGAGAAAATGCGTTACTTGCAGGATTTTCGTGAAGAGCTTGAACAGGCAATAGAAACAGTCCCCTTACAGGGGGTGAGTTTTGCCGCAGATGCCCAGGCGCCTGCGCGGCAGTTGTTGAAGCGGCTGCTGCCGGAGGCGGCCGGAATGTTGGACGCCAGGATCTGATTATGAAGAAGAGCAGCAGGCCTGAACAGGCAGTCGCATTACACTATGATCATCAACCCGGTTCTTCCCCGAAAGTTGTTGCCAGCGGGCAAGGGCATCTGGCGCGCAAAATCATTGCTGCCGCCGAGGCCGCCGGGGTCGATATCGTCCAGGACCCCGATCTGCTGGAAGTTCTCGGCCGGGTTCCGATCGGTGAGGAAATCCCCTCGGAACTGTTCCAGGCGGTTGCTGAAATCCTGGCCTTTGTTTACCGGATCAACGGCCGCTACGGAGTTACCCGCGAGTCCTAACAACTGCCAGTCTGAGCCCCGTTCCAACGCCTTTTTCGGGCCGGAAAAATCCCTTTACAGCTTTGCGCCAGTTAGTGTATCGTACGCACCCTGCGGAGAGGTGACCGAGAGGCCGAAGGTGCACGACTGGAAATCGTGTGTAGCGCAAGTTACCGGGGGTTCGAATCCCCCCCTCTCCGCCAGATTTGATCTTTCCGAGTCTTTATCGGGGGGATTCGAAGCGGAGCGAGCGCTGACTTGATGTCAGAAAAGCGGCCAGGATGGCCGCGACAGCGAGCGTAGGGGAGGCGACGCTGGAACCGGCGTGATGCCGGTGAGGGAGTGGCCGAATCCCCCCTCTCCGCCATATTTAGTTTAAGGCTGATGAAAAGATACTCATCTGCGGTGTTGCCTTTGCCCCGCATCAACGACGTACTCTATGTGTACGCCTTATGCTGCGGGGCTGCAGGCGCCTAGCATCTGAGCATTTTTGATCAGCCCAGGTGCATTTGATTCTCCTCAGAACAGAAATGAAGTATTCGGCGGATATTGCCGGCAGAAGTGACAGCCGGGTCCCGCGCAACGGCCGGCCGTGAACCCCGTCAGGCCCGGAAGGGAGCAGCGGTAACGGTTTCGGAAGTGTGCCGCGGGGGTGCCTGGCTGTCACTTGTGTCGGTAATACTGAATTTCAACCTGAATTCAAGAATTCGCGTTGAATACCCACCTTTCCCGGAAGATTTCGGAGCGCGTTCATGTCCTATCTGGTTCTGGCACGCAAATGGCGACCTCAGCATTTTGAGGATCTGATCGGCCAGGAGCATGTCAGCCAGACCCTGAAAAATGCCATTACCGCAGACCGGGTTCACCATGCCTTTCTGTTTACCGGTGCCCGCGGGGTCGGCAAAACCTCGGCAGCGCGGATCTTTGCCAAGGCACTGAACTGCCAGGAGGGGCCGACCACCACTCCTTGCGGGGTCTGCCCCTCCTGCGTCGAAATTACCGCCAGTCAGGGGATCGATGTCTTCGAGATCGACGGCGCTTCCAATACCGGCGTCGACGATATTCGTGAGCTGCGGGAAAATATCCGCTATCTCCCCTCGCAATCGCGCTACAAGATCTTCATTATCGACGAAGTGCACATGCTCTCCATCAATGCCTTCAATGCTTTACTAAAGACTCTTGAAGAACCGCCGGATCACGCCAAGTTCATCTTTGCCACCACTGAACCGCACAAGATTCCGATCACCATTCTGTCCCGCTGTCAGCGTTTCGACTTCCGCAAGATCGATCTGCACCAGGTTCAGGGCCGTCTACGCTATATCGTTGAACAGGAAGGGGTCCAGATTTCCGATATCGGACTGGCGATGATTGCCCGCAGCGGCGGAGGCAGCATGCGCGATGCTTTGTCGACCCTCGATCAGGTGATCGCTTTTTGCGGGTCTGAGGTGGGCGAGGATAGTCTGCAAGGTCTGCTCGGGCTGGTCAGCCGAAGGATTCTGCTCGATACCATCGAAGCGATTCTGGAGAGGGATGCCCGCCAGGTGCTGGCTCTGGTGCAGAAGATCGATGAGCATGGCCATTCTTTCCGTCAGTTCTGCCAGCAGCTGGTGGAACTGGTGCGCGCGGTGGTGATTCTCAAGGTGACCGAGCAGCCTGGAACACTGCTCGATTTCAGTGAGGCCGAACTGCAGGAACTGCGCACCCTCGCCGCGCCGGCCGGTCTCGATGAGGCGCAACGCCTGCTGTCGATGTTGATCCGCACCGAGGCGGAACTGGCGACCTCCAATTATCCTCGCCTGACCCTGGAGATGGCCCTGGTCAAGCTGGCCAGTTTGCCGACGGGAACCGATGTCGCCACTCTGGTTCGTCAGTTGAGATCCCTGGAACGGAGGCTGGCTGGCGGCGGTGAGCCGATGTCACCCGCAGGGTCCTCGCCGCCACCGCGACCGGCCGTACCGGATAGTCCGCCACCGCCACCGGAGGAGGAGCCGGCAGGAAAAAAGTCTGAAGCTCCGTCCAGTGTAGCGGTAACTGGTGAAAAGAGTTGGGCGGGGCTGGTTGATTTCGTAAAGGTGCGACGGCGGCCGCGGATCGCATCGCTGCTGGAACAATCAAGCCTGCTACTGTTGGAGTTGCCCCGGTTGCGGATCGGCCTTCCAGCCAAATATTATGGTTTGGCGGATGCGGAAATGCGGCAGTTGATCGAAGACCTGGCAACAGAATATTTTTCATCAGCTGTTCGTGTCGAAGTTGAAAAGGTCGAGAACCATCAATCCGCTCCCCCTTCCTTGCATGAGGTAAGGCTTCAGGAGGAGACGGGTCGGCGGAAGAAGTTGCAGGAGAAAGCTGAAGAGCACCCGATGATCAAGACGGCGCTAGAAATCTTTGGTGGTCAAATTGAGGAGATTCGCCCAATCGACAAAGGATTTGTCTGATTTCGGCATCCCATTACGTGTCGGCGCAAAATCACTCTGGAGGATAAAAGAGAATGGCAAAAGGACTTGGCAATATCATGAAGCAGGCCCAGCAGATGCAGTCCCGGATCGCCCGGATGCAGCAGGAGCTGGAAGGCAAAGAGGTCGAAGCGACTGCCGGCGGCGGAATGGTGACCGCCCGGGTTAACGGCAAGCAAGAACTGCTCAGCTTGACGATCGAGAAGGACGTGGTCGATCCCGAGGATGTGGAAATGCTTCAGGACCTGGTTCTGGCTGCTGTGAATGAGGCGATCAAACAGAGCCAGGAAATGATCAAGCAGGAAATGGGGAAAGTCACCGGTGGCATGAATATTCCCGGACTTTTTTAGAGTTTTTCTTGTATTTGTAGATCCCAGTGGATCTGCAAGTTAAGTGGTGCCGGGATTTTTTTGATTTGTGAGTAGCATTTTTCCGCATACGGTATACGATAAAAAGATTGAAAAATGGATTCAGAGCATGGTAGTGTCCGACTTGGTCAGACCAATGATCCAAATACCATTTTGGTGAAAATATATTTTTTCAGGGACACTGAAAAAATAATACATCCGCTAAAAATTATGGGTTTCGGGGGAGTTCCATGCTAAGCTCGCTCCCGACTTTTGCCCGCTTGGTCGCAGAATTATGCAAGCTGCCGGGGGTTGGCGCAAAGACGGCGGCCCGGTTGGCATTTCACCTGTTGCGAACTTCGGAGCGGGAGGTTGAAGCGCTGGCCGAAGCTCTGCTGGAAATGAAGCGAAAGGTCGGTTTCTGCCAGCGTTGCTTCAATGTTGCGGAGGAAGACTTCTGCACGATCTGTCGAAACCCGGCTCGGGAAAACCAGCGCCTTTGTGTCGTTCAGGAGCCTCAGGATCTGCTCGCCATCGAGCGCAGTCACTCCTATCGCGGCCTTTATCATGTGCTCCATGGCGCGCTTTCGCCGCTGGACGGTGTCGGACCTGAGGAACTGAAAATTCCAGAAATGATGCAGCGATTGGAGCAGGAACAGATTGAAGAGGTGTTACTGGCCACCAACTTTTCTGTTGAGGGTGAAGCAACGGCTATTTACCTGGCCAAATTGCTGAAAGAAAAGGGGGTGCGAGTGACCCGGCTGGCGCACGGCATTCCACTGGGGAGTGATTTGGAATACATTGATTCCGGCACTGTGTCTCAGGCAGTCGAGGGGCGCCGCGAACTCTGATAGATTACTATTTGCGGAACGGCAGACAGGAAGTTAACCATGCGACAGAGATCCGTAAAGGTCTCTGTCTTTCAACGTTATTACTCTCAACTGAATTGCGATTCTCCTGTCAGAATCGTCAATTTCACAGCTTAAAGGAGGTTTTCATGTCTCGGAAGATGGTTTGTATCGACGGTAATACCGCGGCGGCGCATGTTGCTCATGCGACCAACGAGGTGATTGCCATCTATCCCATCACCCCGTCCTCGGTCATGGGGGAGATTTCTGATGCCAAAAGCGCGGTCGGGCAGAAGAATATCTGGGGTACGATCCCCAAAGTTGTCGAAATGCAGTCGGAAGGTGGCGCTGCCGGCGCCGTCCATGGTGCTTTGCAGGCCGGGGCGTTGACCACCACATTTACCGCCTCCCAGGGACTGCTGTTGATGATCCCGAACATGTACAAGATCGCCGGGGAACTGACCCCGACCGTCTTTCATGTCTCGGCCCGCGCTATCGCCGCCCAGGCGTTGTCGATCTTCGGCGATCACTCGGACGTCATGGCTTGCCGTCAGACCGGCTGGACCATGCTCTGTTCCAACAACATCCAGGAAGTCATGGACTTTGCCCTGATCGCTCAGGCCACCACTCTGGAATCCAGGGTTCCGGTGCTGCATTACTTCGACGGTTTCCGGACCTCTCACGAGGTGCAGAAAGTTGAAGAACTGGATCAACAGACGATGAAGGCGATGATCAATGATGAACTGGTTGCCGCCCATCGCGCCCGTGCCCTGTCGCCGGATCACCCGGCCATGCGCGGTACCGCTCAGAATCCCGATGTCTTTTTTATCGGTCGTGAAACTGTCAACCCCTACTATGAAAAAGTGCCGGGCATCTTGCAGGCGCAGATGGACAAATTCGCCAAGCTGACCGGTCGTCAGTACAACCTGGTCGATTATGTCGGCGCGCCCGATGCGGAACGCGTTGTTGTGATGCAGGGTTCCGGCTGCGAGGCGATGGAAGAACTGGTCCATTACCTCAATTCAAAGGGGGAAAAGGTCGGTCTGCTCAAAATCCGCTTGTTCCTGCCGTTCCCGATCGAGCAGTTCTGCAAGGCGATTCCGGCCAGCGTCAAAAAGATTTCCGTCCTCGACCGGACGAAAGAACCGGGTTCCATCGGCGAGCCTTTGTATCAGGCCGTGCGCACCGCGATCGGCGAAGGGATGGTCGACGGTTTGACCAACTTCAGTGGTTACCCCTCGATCGTCGGCGGCCGTTACGGGCTCGGCAGCTTTGAATTCAATGCCGGCATGAGCAAAGCGGTGCTCGACAATATGCTGCTGGACAAGCCGAAAAACCACTTTATCATCGGTTTCGAGGATGACATCCTCGGGCAGAGCCTTTCCTTCGACGAGAATTTCAAGGTTCCCTTCAATGGTTACGCCGCGATGTTCTACGGTCTCGGCTCCGATGGCACTGTGGGCGCCAACAAAAACTCGATCAAGATCATCGGTGACACCACCGACAACGAAGTTCAGGCCTACTTTGTCTACGACTCCAAAAAGGCCGGCAGCATGACCACTTCGCACCTGCGGTTCGGCAAGCAGATTATCAAGTCGACCTACTTGCTTTCTGATGGTGAGGCCGATTTCGTTGCCTGCCACAACTTCTCCTTCCTCGAGAAGTATGAGCTGCTGAAAAACGCCAAACAGGGCGCGACGTTCCTGCTCAATTCACCGTTCGGCAAGAATGAGGTCTGGGGCAAGCTGCCGAAAGCGGTTCAGCAGCAGATCATCGACAAAGGGATGAAATTCTTCGTGATCGACGGTGTCTCCCTTGGGGAAAAGCTTGGCTTGGGGCCGCGCATCAACGTGATCATGCAGACCGCCTTCTTTAAAATCTCCGGGATTATTCCCTTGGAGCAGGCCATTAGTGAAATTAAAAATGCCATTGTCAAATCCTATGGCAAGGCCGGTGAAAAGGTCGTCAATATGAACAAGCAGGCGGTTGACGCGGCACTCGAGAATATCGAGGAAGTTACCGTGCCGGCTACTGCCGACAGCGGTATCGAGATGCAGGTCGGTAAATGGGGCGGCTGCTCGGCAACGGTCCAGACTACCCTCGGCCCGATCATCGATGGCCTCGGTCACAAACTGCCGCTCTCGGCGATGCCGGCTGACGGCACTTTCCCGACCGGCACCGCGGCGGTGGAAAAACGGAATATCGCGGTCAACATTCCGGTCTGGAAAGAGGACCTCTGTATTCAGTGCGGGATCTGCTCGTTTGTTTGTCCGCATGCCACCATCCGGATGAAAATCTACGATGAAGCCAATCTCAAGGGCGCTCCGGAAACCTTCAAGGCGGTTCCGGCCAAGGGCAAGGAGATGGACGGCAAGCAGTTCACCCTGCAGGTGGCGGTCGAGGACTGTACCGGTTGCGGCGCCTGCGTTTACAATTGTCCGGCCAAGAGCAAGACCGACGAAACCGTCAAGGCGATCAACATGGCACCGCAGGTTCCGCTGCGCGAGAAAGAACGTGACAACTTCAAATTCTTCCTCGGCCTGCCCGATACCGATACGGCGCTGTTCAATCGCACCACGGTCAAAGGGAGTCAGCTGCTGCCGCCGATGTTCGAATTCTCCGGCGCCTGCGCCGGTTGCGGCGAGACCCCGTTCGTCAAACTCTGTTCCCAGCTGTTCGGCGATCGGATGGTGGTCGCCAACGCCACCGGTTGTTCCTCGATCTACGGCGGCAACCTGCCGAGTACCCCCTGGACCACCCGCAAGGACGGTCTGGGCCCGGCCTGGAGCAACTCGCTGTTCGAGGACAACGCCGAATTCGGTTTCGGTATGCGTTTGGCGATTGACAAGACCACCGGTTATGCCCGCGAGCTGCTGACCAGCAACATCGATTGCGGTTGCAAGGCCTGCGAAGGGACTGCCGGTTTGAAGAAAGAGATCCTGGCTTCGGCTCAGGATTCGCAGGAAGAGATCGAAGCCCAGCGTGGTCGTGTTAAGCAACTGCGCGCGATTCTGGAGAAGTGCACCCACGAAACCGCCAAACCGCTGCTGGTCAATATCGACTATCTGGTGGTCAAATCGGTCTGGATCCACGGTGGCGACGGCTGGGCCTATGACATTGGCTACGGTGGTCTCGATCACGTCCTCGCTTCCGGCGCCAATGTCAACGTGCTGGTGCTTGATACCGAGGTCTACTCCAACACTGGTGGCCAGGCTTCCAAATCGACCCCGATCGGCGCCGTCGCTCAGTTTGCCGCCGGCGGCAAGTCGATGCCGAAGAAGGACCTGTCAATGATTGCCATGACCTACGGCAATATCTACGTCGCCCGGGTCTCTTTGGCCAATCCGGCCCAGGTGGTCAAGGCGATGTCGGAAGCCGATGCTTATCCCGGTCCCTCGCTGGTTATCGCTTACAGCCACTGTATCGCCCACGGCATCAACATGACCAAGGCGGTGGACAACTGCAAGGAAGCGGTGGCCTGCGGACACTGGCCGCTGTTCCGTTACGATCCCCGTCTGGCGGCCGAAGGGAAGAATCCCCTGCAGCTCGACAGCAAAGTGCCGAGCATCGGTTTCGCCGAGTTCGCCAACAACCAGAACCGTTTCCGGGTTCTGAAAAAGGCCAACCCCGAACAGGCCGAGGCGCTGATGGCAGCATCCGCCAAGGAGACTGCAACCCGCTACGACCTGTACAAAAAGCTGGCTGAAATGCAGGCCGATTGTGGTAAATAAGCTGACTTGAATTCAGCTGCATGGTAAAAAAGCTCCCGGCAGAACGCCGGGAGCTTTTTTTATTGGTATCGGCGGCATAAACGGCTAGGTTGGATGCTCAACTGGAAAAACGGTCAATAGAGATAAAGCGGAGTTGTTAAGCACAGGTGACTCATGACTGAATTTTTTTCGATATTCATCAATGTCATCATGCCGGTTTTCGGGATTATCGCCCTCGGTTTTCTACTTGGGGGACGCCTGGAACTGCAGGCCAGGACCCTGACCAGGGTGGCCTATTATGTATTTGTTCCGGCCTTTATTTTTCAGGCTATCAGCGGTGCGGAAGTTGCTCTTGACAGCGCCTTGAAAATGCTGGTCTTTATCGTCAGCACTCACCTGCTGGCGGCAGTTATTGCTGGAGGTGTCGGCCGGATTCTGGGCAAATCGAAAGAAATGATCGCGGCGTTTGTCATGATCGCCTCTTTCGGTAATGTCGGCAATTACGGGTTGGCAGTCATCCGGTTTCGTCTGGGGGAATCTGCGGTGGCCCCGGCGACGATCTATTTTGTCGCCATCACCATCTCTGCATTCGTAATCTGTGTCGGTGCTGCCGGCTGGGCTCACGGCGGCAGTCGCGGGGCGATCTGGGGGGTGTTGAAAACCCCGGCCCTGTGGGCGACGATTCCGGCTTTGGCGGTCTCAACCGGGGGAATTACTGTGCCGCTGATGGTTTCCCGGATGATCGGCCTGCTGGCCGATGCAATGATTCCGGTGATGCTTTTTGCTCTGGGGTTGCAGCTTCTGGAGCAGCGCAAGGTAAGTATTTCCTCTGAGGTTCTGCTCGCTACCGGAATCCGCCTGCTGCTGGTTCCGGCACTGGCGTTTGCCGTGGCCATCCCATTTGGCCTCAGCCAGATAGATACCGCGGCCGGCATCCTGCAGGCCGGGATGCCGACGGCGATCCTGGTGGCGATCATTGCCAAGGAAAATCAAATCGTGCCCGGCTTCGTTACCTCGGTGGTGGTGTTTTCGACCCTGGGCAGTCTGTTGACCTTGACCTTACTGATGGTGTTGCTCTAGCGGAAATCTCCCCGTTCGCCGGGAAATGATTGACATGGAATTGTCTCTGTGATAATTCAGGCGAATAACCCGATTGACAAACCCCGGGATGTGAGAATGAATCAGTTTGCAGCAGCGGCAGCACGAGCGTTTCAGGCGGCGACCATGCGCCTAGAGACTGTCCATCACCTGTAACAGGTGAGCTGCACCGGTTTATATAATAAAACCAGAGGCCATGGACAGAAGAGTCCATGGCCTTTTTCTTTGATCGGATTGGAGAAATAAAAGATGCGCAACAATATTGTTCATATCGGTGCCGGCGAATTGACCTACGAAATCCGGGCAATTGTAGAGATAGCCGAAAAACTGAACAAACTCGGGATCAAGACCAATATGGAAAATATCGGCGATCCGGTCACCAAGGGGGAAAAAATCCCCGGCTGGCTGAAAAAGATCGTTGCCGATCTGGTGGCAAAGGATTGTTCTTATGGCTACTGCGCCACCAAGGGGGTGCTGGAGACCCGCGAGTTTCTCGCCAATCTGACCAACCAGCGTGGCAAGGCTCAGATCACCGCCGAGGATATCATCTTCTTTAACGGGCTCGGTGACGCCATTCAGAAAGTCTACGGTCTGCTGCGTCGCGAAGCCCGGGTAATTGGGCCCTCACCGACCTATTCAACCCATTCATCAGCCGAGGGCGCCCATGCCGGGCAGCGGCCGCTGACCTACAAGCTTGATCCGGATAATAACTGGTATCCGGATATCGATGACCTGCGTCTCTCAGTCAAATTCAATCCGGCAATTTCGGGGATGCTGGTGATCAACCCGGACAATCCGACCGGGGCAGTTTACCCGGAGCGGATTCTCAAAGAGATGATCGCTATTTGCAAGGAGTACGATCTGTTCCTGATCTGTGATGAGATCTACCATAATCTTTGCTACAACGGTACCGCTACCCGGCCCATATCCGACCTGATCGGCGACCTGCCGGCCATTGCCATGAAAGGGATCAGCAAAGAGGTACCCTGGCCCGGCGCCCGCTGCGGCTGGATTGAGGTGTACAATGCCGACAAGGATCCGGTCTTTGCCCGCTATGTCCAGAGCATTCTCGATTCGAAGATGGTCGAGGTCTGTTCGACCACTCTGCCGCAGAAAGCGATTCCGCCGCTTCTCAGCCATCCCGAGTACCCCAAGTATCTCGCCGTGCGCCGCGACCGCTACGAGTTGTATTCGAATATCGCCTATAATTTGCTCAAGGAAGTCCCGGGACTCAAGGTCAATCGTACCAATGGCGCATTCTATATGAGTGTGGTTTTTGAAAAAGGACTCCTCAACGACAAGCAAACCCTGCCGATCGAGATCAACGAAGTACGGGAACTGGTCGAGGGCCTGGTCAATCAGCCGAACGTTTCCACCGATAAACGCTTTGTCTACTACCTGCTGGCCTCGACCGGGATTTGCGTGGTGCCGATTTCCTCGTTTTGTACCGAAGAGCGCGGCTTCCGCATCACTTTGCTGGAACAGGACGAAAGAGAATTTACCCAGATATTCATCACCATCGCCAATGCCGTGACCAGGTATCTCAACTCGTGATAAACTTCGACAGAGTTCTTGCGCACGAAAGGCGTTAGCTGATGTCGACAGCCGAAACCTACGTGAATCAGCAGCCGGTGGAGAATCACCGGCAGTTGATTGATTTTCTGGCCCGTGGCGCCAGGCCGCCTCACGATTGGGGGGTCGGGCTGGAAACCGAGAAGTTGGTGGTTGATCGGCAGACCGGCGAGGCCGCCGATTACCAACGAATTCGTGAACTGCTGGCGCGACTTGAAGGAGTTGACGGCTGGCAGGGAATCTACGAGGGCGAATATCTGGTCGGACTTCAGGGGAAACGTTCTTCTGTGACCCTGGAACCGGGCGGTCAACTGGAACTCTCCGGCCGCTTCTGCTGTGATATCCATTGCAGCTGGCGTGATCTGAGACGTTATCGCCAGCAGATTACCTCGGTTGGTGCTGAAATCGGCCTGGCGTTCCTCGGCCTCGGGGCGCAACCGTTTACTCCGCTGGAAAAGATCGCCTGGCTGCCGAAAAAGCGTTACGCCATCATGGGCCCCTATATGTTGAAAACCGGCGACATGGGGCAGCGGATGATGAAACAGACCGCCGGCACCCAGGTCAATCTCGATTTTTCCGACGAGGCCGATTGTGTGCGCAAACTGCGGGTGGTCCAGTGGCTGGCGCCCCTTTGTTACGCTCTGTTCGCCAACTCACCGATTCTTGAAGGGGAACCGACCGGTTTTCTTTCTCTGCGCGGCGAAATCTGGTCGCGCACCGATCCTGACCGCTGCGGCCTGATCGAAGAACTCTTCAAACCCGCCGCCGGGTTTGCAGATTTCGTCGAGTACGCCCTGGATGTGCCCCTCTATTTTCTTCAGCGGGAAGGGCGACTGCTCGATATGACCCGGCAGCGTTTTACCTTTCGGCAATTTCTCGACAATGGCTGGCAACAGCAGCGGGCCACGCTGGCCGACTGGAACCTGCACCTGTCGACCCTGTTTCCGGAAGTCCGCTTGCGTCCGCAAATTGAGATCCGCAGTGCCGACAGCCTGCCGCCGCAGTTTACCGCGGCGGTCGCTGCCTTCTACAAGGGACTGCTCTACAGTGACGATGCCCTGGCCGCGGTCGAAAATCTGTTTGCCGGTTTGAGTGCCGCTGAACGACGGAAACTTTATCGAGACTCCTGGCGGGATGGGTTGCAGGCCGGATACGCTGATGGTTCGTTGCAGGAGGTCGTTGCGGAACTGTTGCCGCAGGCGGCTCGCAGTCTGCAGGAACAGTTTCGGGCCGGGCGCAGCGGCGCCGATGAAAGCCCGTTTTTACAGCCGCTCGAAGAGATTGTCGCCAGCGGCAGGACTCTGGCGCAACGGCTGCTGGAGCGCTGGCAGGGGAGTCGCGCGGAAAAACTGCAGCTGCTCATCGAGCATTGCGGTTACATTTGAGTTAAAGACCAGCGGGCGAGCGGGAGATTAGGGCGACTGTGCATCTGCGCAGTTGCCCGTTGTGTTTTTGGTAGAAAATAAATACGCGTTGCCACGTGTTTTTTCTCGATTGGCGGAGGTAAAGTAACAATCATCAACGAGACGGTGTGGCAGTCGGATCGCTGATAAACAAGAAGGTTTCTTCACACCTCATTTCTTTTTCGGACCGATAGAGGGCGCCTCCCCCCTTTATCGGTCTTTTTTTTCCAAAATTTCCGTGCAGCCCATAGCTGTTTTTTTCGCGACTTTCCCTTGTTTTTTAGGCCGGTTCCTGCTTCAATAGGCAGCCTAAATTCAGACCAAGGAGTCGTAAATGCAGTCGAATGAATTTTCTGATCCAATTATCCGCCAATCAATCGATACCGTCCGCCTGCTGGCTGCGGATGCGGTGGAAAAAGCCAAGTCCGGGCACCCGGGAACGCCGATGGAAGCGGCTCCGATCGCCTACCTGCTCTACAAAAAGCATCTGCGCCACAATCCGGCCAATCCGGACTGGGCTGGTCGGGATCGCTTCATTCTATCCTGTGGCCATGCTTCGGCTCTGATTTACAGCATGCTGCATCTGACCGGTTATGATCTGCCGCTGGAAGAGATCATCAATTTCCGGCAGTTCGGCAGCAAGACGGCCGGTCATCCGGAATTCGGCCATGTCCCCGGGGTGGAGACCACCACCGGTCCTCTCGGACAAGGGGTGGCGGTGGCCGTCGGAATGGCGATGGGCGGGCAGTATCTGGCCCAGCAGGTCGATGCCGAACTGTTCGCTTACCGCATCTGGGCGCTCTGCTCCGACGGCGACCTGATGGAAGGGGTTTCCTCCGAAGCGGCTTCGCTGGCCGGGCACCTGCGTCTCGGCAACCTGAATTATATCTATCTCGATAACAAGATCACCATCGAAGGGGATACCTCGCTGGCGTTCAGCGAAGATGTCGGCGCTCGTTATCTGGCGTATGGCTGGCACGTCGAGCGGGTCGAAGGGGAAAATCTGGCCGAAATTGATGCCGCGATGGAGCGTGCCAAAAACGATCCGCGTCCTTCGATCATCATTGCCCGGACCCATATCGGCCAGGGAGCGCCGAACAAGCAGGATAGCCATGATGCTCACGGCGCGCCACTCGGTGCTGAGGAGCTGCGTCTGACCAAAGAAGTGTACGGTCGCGACCCGGATGCCTGCTTCGTGATTCCGCCCGCAGTCGGCGAACATATGCGCGGCTGCCTGCAGCAGGGGAGCGAACTGGAAAAGCAGTGGCAGCAGCAATTGCAGCAGAAGCCGCAACCCGCGGTCAAGAGCTGGCTGGCGGTCTGCAAGGGGGAACTGCCGAGCGGCTGGGATACTGATCTGCCGTCTTTCGCCAGCGGCGACAGCAAGGCGACCCGTCAGGCGAGTGGGGCCGTCATCAACAGCCTGGCGCCGAATCTGCCGTTTCTACTCGGCGGTTCGGCCGACCTGGCGCCGTCGAACAATACCGAAATCAAGGGGGAAGCCTCCTGGGTACCGGGGCAAAGCGGGCGGAATATCCACTTCGGCATTCGGGAGCATGCGATGGGGTCGATCCTGAACGGACTGGCGCATACTCCCGGTCTGATCCCCTTTGCCGGTACCTTCTTTGTTTTCACTGATTACATGCGTCCGGCGATGCGCCTGGCCGCATTAATGGGGCTGGCGCCGATCTATGTGCTGACCCATGATTCCATCGGCCTGGGAGAAGACGGCCCGACCCACCAGCCGGTGGAACATCTGGCCAGTCTGCGCGCCATGCCGAACATGACCGTGATCCGTCCGGCTGATGCCAACGAAACCGTCGAGGCCTGGAAGGCGGCGATTACCAATCGCAAAGGACCGACCGCTCTGGTGCTGACCCGCCAGGGGCTGCCGACCGTCGACCGCAGTCAATTCGCTGCCGCTGACGGGCTGCAGCAGGGCGGCTACATTCTGGCCCGCGAAGCCGGTGAACTGCAGCTGATCCTGATGTCCAGCGGTTCCGAAGTACAGCATGCCCTGGCCGCACGTGAGACCTTGCAGGCCGAAGGGATCGGCACCCGGGTGGTGTCGATGCCGAGCTGGGAGCTGTTCGAAGCCCAGGATCAGGCCTATCGCGAGCAGGTGCTGCCGGCGGATTGCACCAAGCGGGTGGCGATGGAGGCCGGATCAATTTTTGGCTGGGAGCGATATGTCGGCCGCTGTGGTGGCATTATCGGCATGACCGGTTTCGGCGCCAGCGCTCCGGCCGGGGCGTTGATGAAACACTTCGGTTTCACGGCGGAGAATTTTGTCGCCAAAGCCAAGGAACTGCTCGACTGATTCAATTGAAGGGGTGAAGTATCCCTGACCATTATGAGTATGTCGCCTGAAGGGCGGCCCGATCGGGCCGCCCTTTTTTGTTGAACAGTAAACCCATGCGGTTCCGGCCCGCAGATAGAAAATTATTTAAATATTAGTTCGATGTTAAATTGTAACAATTGAGCAAAGAGGCGCGCTGTCAATTCATTCCCAATTTGCGGCAGAGGCGGGCCAGTTCGTGTTGCTCCGCCGCGGTCAGCGGACTGAGGCTGCGGACGATTTCATAGACATGTCGGGGAAAGACCTTCTCAATCAAAGCTTCGCCCTGCCCGGTCAGTTTGACGGAATAAAAGCGGCGATCTTCCTGATTCCTCTGGCGTTCAACCAGGCCTCGCTGCTCCAGATTGCTGATCACCAGGGTGACGTTACCATGGCTTTTTAGAATTTTCCGGGCAATCTCACGCTGCGAAAGCGGACCCAGATGGTAGCATGCTTCAAGCACGGCAAATTGACTGGAGGTCAGCCCTGCTTCGGTCAGGTGACGGTGGGTTGCCACGGAAATCTTCTCGGCAGCCCGGAACAGTTTGAGATAAGTATTGAGGGCATCGGCTTCGGTCTGGCTGCCGGAAAAAGTTTTTTTCATGCTGAATCTCCCTATAGTTTGATATTAAACTAATAAATGACAGGAGCCGGGTCAAGTCATCTTTGGCAGGAAAAGAAAAAGGGACCAGCGAAAAATCACTGATCCCTTAATTCTTTATGGTGCCCAGAGACGGAATCGAACCATCGACACGTGGATTTTCAGTCCACTGCTCTACCGACTGAGCTATCTGGGCGAAACGAGACCCGTTTATAGCGAAAGGCCTAGGTTCTGTCAAGCAAAAACGCTTGACTTGTCGCCTGGGTTGCGAGTTTGCCCTGGGTTGATATGCTTTTTAAGGAAATTTAGGGATTTTTCGTATTGTTTCGACGATTTGGTTGCAATCGGAGAAGTGTTGATGGAAGAAACTGCCGAGCGCCCCGTGGAAGAAACCTCCTTCCGGATCAAGGATTGCGCGCTGATTACCCGGATGGCCGGAATTTCCTCGGTGATGAATCTGCGGGAATTGCATGAACGGCTGCAGGTCTGCCCGCTCGAAGCCCTTTACCATCATTTTTGTGAAACCCAGCTCCGCGCCTCCTTCGACGACCCGGAATTCCGTAATGATTTCGCCATCTGGGCTTCACGGCATCTGGGCGACCGGGCGCTGGCGGAACGGGTGGGAATGCTGAACCCGTATTCCTTCGCTAATTTACCTGCGCTGCAGGAGCGTCTGCTGGAGATTGTCGATGAGCGGATCAGTGAAAATCCTCAGGCGGCCTGGTATCCGGCCAACGAGGAATTCCGCTTCATGCAGGCGGCTACGGTTATTTTTGATACCGGTCAAACGCTCAGCACGGCTGCCGACCTGCTGGAGGTCATCCCCAAAATAAGTTCCAGCAGTGTTTATTATCATTTTGTCGAGGCGCGGCGACGCACTGCCGGTCGGCTGGATGATTTCAGCGCCTGGCTGAAGGACTTGCCGGATGATACGCAGGAATTGGAAAAGGCCTTTGCCGGCATCGATTTTTATTTTCTCAACCTGCGCGAGCTGAAACGCGCCCTGGTCCAGATTTGTTGGGATATGAACGAAACCGGAGAGGTGCCGTAATGACGCGCACACTGGAACCCTATGAGCAGGTAGTGGGGCCGATCGTAATCGGGCAGTTGCGGCAATTCGCCCGGGAACTTTCCGGGGCACGGGTGGTCCACGTCAATTCAACCCGCGTCGGCGGCGGGGTGGCCGAAATCCTGGCCTGGCTGATTCCGCTGATGTGCGATCTGGGGATCGAGGCGTCCTGGGAGGTTATCGAAGGGAACGACCCGTTCTTCCAAGTTACCAAATCCTTCCACAACGGTCTGCAGGGGGTTGCGGTCCCGTTGACCAATTCGATGATCAAGGCCTATGAGGATACGGTTGCCGATAATGCCGAGCGCTTGCGGTCGACCCTGGAGGAAGCCGATTTCGTCTTTATCCATGACCCGCAACCGGCGCGGCTGCTGGAACTTTGCCCGAACCGCAAGGGGAAGTGGATCTGGCGCTGTCACATCGATGCCAGTCATCCGCACCGCAAGGTGTGGAAATATCTGCAGGGGAAGGTATCGGACTATGATGCAAGTATTTTTTCGATGCCCGAGTTCGCCCAGAAATTGCCTCACCCCCAGTTTCTGATCGCACCGAGTATCGACCCGTTGAGTGAGAAGAACTGTTCGCTCCCGCCCCGGGAAATTGCCTCGACCCTGCAGCGTTACGCGATTCCTTCAGATCTGCCATTGTTGACCCAGGTCTCCCGCTTTGACCGTTTCAAGGACCCGCTTGGGGTAATTGAGGCGTTCAAGATTCTGGCCGAAGTGATCGATGCCCGGCTGATTCTGGCCGGCGGCGGCGCCACCGATGATCCGGAAGGGGCGGCGGTTCTCGAAGAGGTACAGGATGCCTCTCAGGGCGATTCGCGTATTCATGTGCTGATGCTGCCGAGCGATGCCCATCGCACCATCAACGCCCTGCAGCGGGCATCGACGTTGATTCTGCAGAAGTCGCTGCAGGAGGGGTTCGGCTTGACGGTCACCGAGGCGATGTGGAAAGGGAAGCCGGTCATCGGCGGCAATGTCGGCGGTATTCGTCTGCAGGTGCATAATTATCACACCGGTTTTCTGGTCAATACCCCCGAAGGTGCGGCTTTGCGGATGCGCGAACTGCTGCACCGCCCGGAGCGGATCGGCCAGATGGGGGAGGCCGCTCATCTGTTCGTCAAAGATAATTTTCTGCTGACCCGGCATCTGCGTGAATATCTGACGCTGATGCTGGCATTGCGCCATGGGATGGCCGATCATTTGTTCGCAGCATGATGCAGGTACTGAAACAACAAATCGATCTCAACCACTTCTGGGCACGGCTTGCCGCAGCGCAACAAGTTTTGCTGATGCTTGATTTCGACGGCACCCTGTCCCCGTTTGTCGCCGATCGCGATCAGGCCCGTCTCTATCCCGGCGTGCGCAACGAGCTGTTGTCGCTGATCAATCAGGACCCTGCCCAGATCCAGATCGTCAGCGGTCGCGATAGCGATGACCTGCTGGCGAGGCTGGAATTGGAGCGGCCGCCGGAGCTCTGGGGCTGTCACGGCTGGCAACGCCGTTTTCGCGACGGCCGCCAACAGCTGTCACACTTGCCCGATACGGCCGCCGCAGCTTTGCAGGAGGCGTTGGTGATTGCCGAAGCGACGGGAGTTCAGGATCAGTTGGAACGCAAATCTTTTTCCCTGGCTCTGCACTGGCGCGGGGTTGCCGAACAGGAACGGCTGCGTTTGCAGAACCAGGTAGTAAAACCCTGGCAGAAGCTGGTCGAAAAAGGCGGCTTGCTGCTGTTGCCGTTTGATGGCGGCGTTGAGTTACGTTGCCCCGGAGTGACCAAGGGAACGGCCGTGAGATGCATGCTGCAGGAACTGCCGCAAGATTCGGTCATCGCTTATCTGGGCGACGATTTGACCGATGAAGATGCCTTCGCCGCTTTGGGAGAACACGGACTGAAAGTTCTGGTGCGCACTGAATTACGCGCCACGGCGGCCGATCTCTGGTTGCGGCCGCCGGATGAGTTGCTTCAATTTTTACGTCAATGGCAGAATGTTCGGGAGGAGGGTTGGCAATGATCTCAGCCGAGGCACGATATCTGGTGGTGTCGAACCGGTTGCCGGTGGTAGTTGGCAGAGAAGGGGACGATTGGCAGATCAAGCCGGCTTCCGGAGGGCTGGTCACAGCTCTCGGGCCGATTATGGCGCGCCGCAAAGGGCTCTGGGTCGGCTGGCCCGGTAGTTGGGATGAAGCCCCTTTCGAGCAGCTGTTTGAGCAGTTCAGCCAAGAACACGGCTACCGGCTGGCGGCGGTCCCCTTGACCGAAGAGGAGGTGGAACTCTATTACCAGGGGTTCTCGAATGAAACGCTCTGGCCGTTGTTTCACGATCTGCTCGGCCACTGTAATTTCGAATTGCGAACCTGGCAGTGTTATATCAAGGTCAATCAGCACTTTGCCGACGCTATCTGTGCCAATTGCACCGATGAAGACCTGATCTGGGTGCATGATTACCAGTTGGCCTTGGTCGGCAAACTGCTGCGTGACCAGGGGGTACAGAAAAGGCTCGCCTTTTTTCTGCATATCCCCTTCCCTTCCTTCGACCTGTTCCGGCGTCTGCCGTGGAAAAAACAGCTGCTCGAAGGATTGCTCGCCTATGACCTGCTCGGGTTCCAGACCCTGCGCGATCGGCGCAATTTCGTGGCCTGCGTCAGGGAATTGTTCCCGCGGATCCGGGCCGATATCCGCCGGCGCGTGACCCGGCTCGATCTCGGGGAGCGACAGGTGACCGTCGGCCATTTTCCGATCAGTATCGATTTTGAAGAATTCAATCAGGGCGCTACGGACAAGGCGGTCGAGGAGGCTGCCTGGTATCTGCATGAGCATTATCAGGGGCGGCAGCTGTTGCTGGGAATCGACCGGCTCGACTACACCAAGGGGATCCCTGAACGTTTGCTGGCTTTCGAACGCGCATTGGAGAAATATCCTGCCCTGTGCCAGCAGGTCTCGTTGATTCAGGTGGTGGTGCCGAGCCGGACCCTGGTTCCCGGCTATCAGAACCTTAAGGAAACCCTGGATCAATTGACCGGCAGAATCAATGCCCGCTTCGGTGAACACGGCTGGGTGCCGATCCATTATCTCTTCCGGAGCCTTGATCGGACCCAGTTGCTGGCGCATTATCGCAGTTGTGAGATCGCGCTGATCTCTCCTTTGCGTGACGGAATGAATCTGGTCGCCAAGGAATTCTGCGCCGCTTCGGTGGAAGAAAACGGGATTCTGATACTCAGTGAATTCGCTGGTGCCGCCGCGCAACTGGGGAGCGCTGCCCTGCTGGTCAATCCGTACGATCTCGAGGGGACGGCAGACGCCATCTGGCAGGCTTATTCCATGCCGGAGGAGGAGCGTCGTCAGCGGATGCGCAAACTGCGCGCCGAAGTGCGGCGCAACAATGTCGAGCGCTGGGTTGAACAGTTCCTCACCGCCGTGACGACCCAGAAAGGGATCTACTGAACTCCTAGCCGCCAATTCCCTGACGATTGGCTCAAGGCTACCGCTTTCAGGTGACTTCAAAATTAGAAAAAATCTTGCATTGTGACCAGTTTCACGCATAGAATCAGCCGACATAATTTCAAGGGTGAACGAAGATGATCTATCCGGTTTCCTTTTATCGTTGTTTCTTCTGGTTTTTCGGTTTTGACAGGCCGTCTGCCGTGGGGAAAGATCTGTAAAGGGAGCTAGCTTCGGATCACTGAAACCATGGCGGAACGGCTGAAAGGTTCTTCCATGGTTTTTCTTTTTTCTGTTTGAAAATTGAAGGCCGCCGGGAGAACCTGGCGGCTTTTTGCCTTTTTGTCAGCCAATGACGACAGAGGAGAGCAGCAGATGATTATTGTCATGAAAAAAGGGGCCAGTGAAGAGGCGCTTCGCGAGGTGGAAAAGAAGATCATCGATCTCGGCTATCAGCCGCATGTCATCTATGGAGAAACCCGGAATGTGGTCGGCGCGGTCGGCGACGAGCGGGGCAAGGAAAAACTGCAGTCCCTGGAGTCGCTCCCCGGTGTCGAGCGGGTGGTGCCGATTCTCAAGCCTTACAAGCTGGCCAGTCTGGAAGTCCAACCGCATCCGAGCGAAGTCGAAATCGTGCCCGGACTGGCCGTCGGCGGCAAGGAGTTCATCGTCGCTGCCGGGCCCTGCTCGGTTGAAAGCCGGGAACAGATCTGCGAAACTGCGGTCGAAGTAAAAAAGGCCGGCGCCCGACTGCTGCGTGGCGGCGCCTTCAAGCCGCGCACCAGCCCCTATTCCTTCCAGGGAATGGAAGAAGAGGGCCTGAAACTGCTGGCCGAGGCGCGGCAACGGACCGGTCTGCCAATCGTCACCGAAGTGGTCAATCCGCGGGATATCGAGCTGGTGGCCCGCTATGCCGATGTGATGCAGGTCGGTGCGCGCAACACCCAGAATTTCGCCCTGCTGAAAATTCTCGGCCAGCTCGATAAACCGATTCTGCTCAAACGCGGCATGGCGACCACCATCCAGGAGTTCCTGATGAGCGCCGAGTATATCCTTTCCGAGGGGAATCGGCGGGTCATCCTCTGTGAGCGCGGCATCCGTACCTTTGAAACCGCAACCCGCAATACCCTGGATATCTCGGCTGTGCCGGTGTTGAAGCAGCAGACCCATCTGCCGGTGGTGATCGATCCCTCCCACTCCACGGGACATGCTTCGCTGGTGCCGAGCATGTGTTATGCGGCGGCGGCGGCGGGTGCCGACGGTCTGCTGATCGAGGTCCACCCCTGTCCGGAGAAGGCCGCGAGTGATGGGCCGCAGTCGCTGCGACCGAGCGACTTCCAGGAGATGATGACCAAACTCCGGGCCTTTGTTGCCGTGGCCGGACGAGAACTGGCCGGTGAACAGAACGTCAAAAAACTGTGAGGTCTTATGTATTTTGTTCCCTTGTCGCAATTGGAAAGTGTTGAACTGGTGATTCACAGCCTGCGGGCGGCGGGTGGTGAGGCCGAGTGCCGTCAGTGTCCGGCCTATCGGGTCTGCAGTAAACAGTGTCTGACGATCGCTGCTGCAGTCGGACAGATGTTGCAGGATGGCACCTTGCCGCATCTCAGTGGAGAGTCTGCACAGCCACCGGGCCAGCGCCCGGAGGGGGATCCGGAACCGGACGGTGACGGCCCGACGGGAAAGGGACGCCTCAAGGTTGTAAAATGACTTTCGCAGAGATTGACAGAGCCGGGTATCCATTGTAGAACCTTAAAGTCCTGTATTGCCTGTGCTGCTATGTCGCTTTCCCCTGGCCCCTGGAGGAATCGTATGTACAAAATTCTGACGCATAACAAGATCTCGATAAAAGGGCTTGAGAAGTTTCCCCGGGACAACTATGAAGTGGCTTCGGAAATTGCTCATCCCGACGCCATCATGCTGCGCAGTCATGTTCTGACGCCTGAGACCATTCCCGATACAGTAACCGCCATCGGCCGCGCGGGCGCCGGAGTCAACAATATTCCGGTTGCGGATTGTACCGAGCGCGGCGTGGTTGTCTTCAATGCTCCGGGGGCGAACGCCAACGCGGTCAAGGAATTGGTGATTGCGGGATTACTGCTTGCCGGACGGGATATTCTCGGCGGCATTGATTTCATCAGACGGGAAGCTGCCGGGCTCGCTGAAGACGAGCTGCACAAGATGGTTGAGGGGGGAAAGAAACAGTTCGGTGGGACTGAGCTGGCCGGGAAAACCCTGGGTGTGGTCGGTTTGGGGGCGATCGGCTCGCTGGTTGCGGAGACCGGCCTGATGCTCGGCATGAAGGTGCTGGGCCTCGACCCGGCGTTGTCGGTGGAAGCTGCCTGGCGCCTGTCGCGGGATATTGAGCGGGTCGAAAATATGCAGACGCTGCTGGCCAGGTCGGACTATGTTTCCCTGCATCTGCCGGTCCTGGACGCCACCCGGAACCTGATCAACAGGAACTTGGCGGAAAGTTTCAAGTCCGGATCCGTGCTGCTGAATTTCTCACGTGAGAAACTGGTCGATACCACAGCGATTGTCAGTGCTCTCGACTCCGGGAAGCTGCGCGGCTATGTCACTGATTTTCCGATGCCGGAGCTGATCGGCCGTAAGGATGTAGTGCTGCTGCCGCATCTTGGCGCCAGCACGATCGAGGCTGAAGAGAACTGTGCCATCATGATCGCTCACCAGTTGATCGATTTTCTGGAGAACGGCAATATCAGGAATTCCGTCAATTTCCCGAACACCTATCTGGAACGCAGCGGCGTCTGTCGTCTGGCGATCATCAATCGGAATGTCCCGAAGATGCTCGGCCAGATTCTCTCAGTGCTGGCAGACCGGAATCACAACGTTGCCGACATGATCAACAAAAGTCGCGGCGACATTGCCTATAACCTCGTCGATATCGAGCGGGAACCGCAGGAGGATCTGGTTGCCATGCTCAAAAAAATCGACGGTGTCATCAGCGCGCGTATTCTTTAACCATCTTTTAAGGATGAGAGTGGAGGAAACAGAGAATGTCGAACAAGGTCTATAATTTCGGCGCCGGCCCGGCGACGCTGCCCGAGCCGGTCATGCAGAAAATTCAGCAGGAATGGTGTGATTATCAAGGGATGGGCGTTTCAGTAATTGAGATCAGCCATCGCGCCAAGGAATTTAAGGCGATCCTCGAAGAAGCGCAGGCGCTGTTTAGAGAGCTTACCGGGTTGCCGGATAATTACCGCATCCTGTTCATTCATGGCGGGGCGCGGATGCAGTTCTCGGCGCTCCCGCTGAATCTTGCCGGGCGCAAGCCGGACAAGAAGTGCCTCTATTTTGAAACCGGCAACTTCGCCAAACTGGCGGCCAAGGATGCCAAGCCGTTCTGTAATGTCGAGATTGTTGCCAGCAGCGCCGACACCAATTTCGACCGGATTCCCGAGTACGCTCCGGCAGCTATCGGCAACGCTGCTTCTTATGTGCATATCACCAGCAATAACACCATTTACGGGACCCGGTGGAACGCTTTTCCGGAAACCGGAGAGGTGCCGCTGATTGCTGACATGACCTCGGAAATCCTCTCACGGCAGATCGACTATTCCAGATTCGGAGTAGTTTATGCCGGAATGCAGAAAAATCTCGGTCCCTCGGGGATGGCGATGGTCATCATTCGGGAGGATCTGCTCGGCCAGGCCAGCGAACAGACCCCGCTGCTGCTGAACTACACCCAGGCCGATGCGGACAACTCGTTGACCAACACCACCAATACCTTTGCTGTCTATACCTGCAAACTGGTGCTGGAGTGGCTGAAGGAGCAGGGAGGCGTGGCCGCGATTGAAAAGCGCAATGAAGAGAAAGCCGCGCGTCTCTACCGGGTGATCGATGCTTCAGGTTATTATCGCGGAGTGGCCCAGTCGGCGCATCGTTCGATCATGAATGTCAGCTTCAATCTGGCCAGCGAGGAGTTGGAAGCCAAGTTTCTTAAAGAAGCCGGCGCGGCCGGTCTCTATGCTCTCAAAGGGCACCGCAACGTTGGAGGTATCCGCGCCTCGATCTACAATCCGATGCCGATGGCCGGTGTCGAAACCCTGGCCGAGTTCATGGAAGAGTTCGAAAAGAAAAACGGCTAGATTGCAGAGCAACTGAAAAACACAAAGGCCGGGAGCATTTGATGCCCCGGCCTTTATTTGTAAGGATATCCGACAGGAAGACTGCTGCCGCTATCTTGAGGGTATATCTGCCGGGGAAAATTCTTGAGATTGCTGATTTTATTGAGGTTGCCATCCCCTCAAAGAAAAAAACAGATCAGCAAACTCGATGAATTTCAGGCGCAGGGCAGAACAAAATGAACGCTGGTTCCCTTGCCTAGCGCGCTCTCCAGCCAGACCTGGCCATCGTGGGTCTCGATGATGCCTTTAACGATGGTCATTCCCAGGCCGGTCCCGCCGACGGAGGTGTTTGATTGGTTGCAGCGATAAAATTTTTCAAAAACCCGCTCCAACTGCTCTTCCGTCATGCCAATTCCCTGATCGGTGATCGTGACCTGATAGCCGTTTTCAAAGGGACGACCATAGACCTTGATCTCTCCCCCCTCGGGAGAATACTTCACGGCGTTACTGCACAGGTTTTCCATAACCTGCCAGATCTTCTCGCGGTCGGCAAGCAGCTGACGTTGTGGTTCCGTAATATTGACGGCAAATTTATGATTTTGTGAGAAATGCCGAAAGTGATGGATTGGACGTTCAAACAGCTCTTCGGCACTGCTGCTAATTTTTTTTATTTCAAGCGGTCGGCCCGATTCAATGCGACTGATATCGAGCATGTCGCTCACCAGGGCCGTAAGGAATTCGGCTTTTTCGTTGATGATGGAAAGAAACTCCTTGCTGTCTTCCGGCTTAAATTCATGATCGGATAGCAGCAGCTCCGAATAGCCCATGATGGCGGTCAGCGGGGTGCTCAGTTCATGTACCGCGGTACTGATGAATTCGTTCTTGATCCGGTCCATTTCGCGTTCATGGGAGATGTCCTGGATCAGAAAAATCATCCCCGCCGGTTCCCCGCGATTGCCACTGATGACCGAGGTACGGGCTTGGAGGAAGACCGTCTTTTGCAGGTCCGGACTCATTTGTGAGAACTCAATTCGGATATCTGCCAATTGTTGTTCCAGGGCTTCTTCCATCCGTTTCAACAGGGCCGGATCATTGATGATGGTTTTCAGCGGCTGGTCGTTACATTCTTCGGCGCGGCAGTTAAACAGTTCCTCAGCGCTGGAGTTGATCAACTGCAAGTTGCCATCCAGATCGGTCACGATCAGACCGTCGGCCACCGAGGTCACTACTCCGGTCAGTTGTTTTCGGGCCTGCCGCGTTTGTTCCAGGGAGAGCCAGAGCTGCTCAGTCCGTTCCTGAACCCGTGCTTCCAACTCGTCATGAGCTTTGCTGAGCGCCGCTTCTGCCGCTTTTCGTTCTTCGATCTCATTTTCAAGCTGGCTGTTGGTTTCCCTGACTTTCTGCGTTTCGTCGAGCAACTTGGCGCGGGTCAACTCCAACTGGTTTTCGGCTTTACCGAGGACGAGTGAAGTGAAGAACAGAAAACAGCCGCCAAAAAACAGGCACAGCGCGATAAAGAATTTGACAGCGTTATAAGAATCGGTCAGTTCGTCGGTCACGTCGTTCAGGACCAGGAATTCGGCGATCTGATGATGGGACGAATCGAACAGCGGCAGACTCAAGCCCTGATACTGTCTGCCCTCAAATTCGGTTTTGATGCTATGAGCCGGATGGTGATCCTGATCAATGATGTCGCGCAGGACACTGATCATTTCCGGCCGTGACATCTGCACAATGACCTTGTTTTTTAATAAATTCCAGTTTGCTTTTTTCCCGAGTCGACGTTGGCTGGCTTCCCAGTCCTCGCGAATCAGGTGTTCTTTATTTATGGTCAGGACCAGCTCAGTTTTTTCTTGCTGGAAGAAACGCTTGATCAGCAGATCGATTTCCTGACCCAGTTCCAGATAACCGATCAGTTTGCCATCCAACTCCCAGGGAATCGCGACGCGCAGGGAAAAGGATCCCAGTGAACCCAGTTCAATGCCTTGAGCGGCCTTTCCTGTCCGGGCCGCTTCCAGTAGAGTATTTCTGGTGATTCGATCTCCGAAACGCGGTGGGTTGTGCACCCGCAAAAAGACAGTCTTTTCCGGAGTGAGAAAATAGAAGTGCGAGATATCCAGATGTTTGCGCAGGGCCTGCAATCTGGGTTCGGATTCTTTAAGGAGCTGTTCACGGTTTCTGGCGACCATCAGCTGTTGCAGTCGAGGATCGTCAGCTAATTGCTGCAATTGGATTTCCATTATTCCCGCCCGCTGATCGAGCAGGTTGTGAAACATGCTGTCGATGTTGGAAATATCCTGATTCAGGTCACGATAGAGTTCCCGGTTCAGATACCAGGATGTCGAGGCAACATAAAGGCCGAGGAAAATCAGGAGGCCGATACTCATCGGCAGCAGGACTTTCAGCCGAACATGAAGTTTCGGGGGAAGTGAGAGGGGATCTTCAGGCATATGACAATTCCCATGCTCTTTTCAAGCAGCCGATGACCGTGGATGATATTGCTGACAGACACCGCGATGAACTTGCTCCTGATTGTATCCAAGCACCGGCGGCAATAATCTTGGTATGGGTAAGATGTCTACCTCAGCCCTGAATTGCTGTCAAATAAGAAGCGCGGCTCTGCGGGAAATCTCTGGATATTCCAAAAGTCAAGCCACCTGTAACGGCTTTACAGGTGGCTTGACAGAAACTGAAATATCCGCATCGGTGTTATTCCGGGAAAAGCGGTTCGTCGGTGAATTTCTCAATAAAGCGTTCAAGTTGACTTTGTTGTTCAGGTTCAAGCGAATCGAAACAGAGGCTGCCCCGGCGTACCGGCACCAGGTTGTCCCGCAACCGGTAATCGGAGACCGGCTTGACAGGGATATCTTCAACGACCAGATCAAAATCGTGGTAAAGGCTGATTTTCGAAATTTCCGAACGTTTCAGTTTCTGGCCCAAATAGCGGAAAGCCAGGCCGCCTTCACTGATATCGATGATATGATAGGGAAGTGCTTCCGGCCCCTGAGTGACGAGGACCAGCGCGCGATGCATCGCTTTGTATCTGGGAGCCATTCTCTCCGGCTGGTATTTGAGTTGACTTTCCATTTGATTTTTCTCCTCTGACATGATGTTGTTGTGCCCCTCACTCATCGAAGAAAAGATTTCTGAGATGAAACATAACGATATATATGGAAACTGAATATATCAGTCGAATTATCTGACATTTTTCTTATTTTTGCAAGCATTGTACCGAGAAATTTGGGAATAGAAAGAAAAAGATTCAGCGTACTCAGGAATCGGATCATGCTATTATTCCCCAGCAAATACGGGCGTTGCAATTCAATAGGGTATTTTGGTTCAAGTGCTTTGGTCTGACTTTGAGGGGACAGATGACCACGTTTCAGTTGTCGAAAAAATTTACAGAGTAATTCATGGCTCTGGATATCTCACGCAAACTCGGTTTCCTTTTGGCCCTGTTGTGCCTACTGCTGTTGTTTGTCGGTGGCCCCGGACCGGATGCGCCTCGTTCATTCAAGTATTTCTGGGATCTGGGACATCTGTTTTGTTTTGTGCTCTGGACCAGGCTTTTTCTGGAATGGCGACCAAAGCGTCGCTTCTGGGTGCAGCTGCTGCTGATTTTGGTCCTGGCTTTTGTTATCGGCGGAGCGATTGAACTGGCGCAGTCGATGGTGGGGCGAGACGCCAGTTGGGCTGATCTGCAAAGGGATCTGCTCGGCGGTCTGCTGGCCATTCTGTTCCTGGCTCCGAGTCGGCAGCAGGTGAACAGATGGCTGCTGCATGGAATGCAGTTGCTGGTCTTGCTGACCGTGCTATGGAATGTGCTGCCGTTTGCCAAAGTTTTTACCGATGAAATGATCGCCTGGCAGCAATTTCCCCTTTTGTCCGGGTTCGAAACGCCGATGGAACGGGATCGATGGAAGGGGAATTCGCAGCGGTGGCTCGACAACAATATCGTTCACAGCGGAAAAGCCTCCTTGCGGGTTGAACTGAATACCGATCGCTACTCCGGAATTTTTCTGCAGAACTTTCCTTCCGACTGGTCGGCGTACCGTCTGTTGCGGTTACAGGTCTATAACCCGGCAAAAAACACTTTAACCCTTTATTTCCGGATTCACGATCAGTTGCACCGCAAATTTGAAGAAGCCTATCGCGATCGGTTCAACACCAGTTTTAAACTCAAGCAGGGCTGGAATCTGCTGGAAATCCCTCTGGAAAAGGTTGCAACGGCGCCGAAGGGGCGCAGGATGGAAATGGCCCGGATTGCCGGAATGGGGCTGTTTGTTGCAAAACTTGAGCGGCCGATAACTATCTATATCGATGATGTCGAGTTGCTGCGCTAGCCGTAGCAGCCGTTCGAACAATCCTGGGCATGGCGATTGACATCAAGCAACGATGGGCATAAAATCGCCTCTTTTTCGGGCTGATTCAGGCAGGTGGATTGGATGGAAAAGCAGACAGGAAAGGTATTGCAATGAAAGTTCTGATTACGGATGAGATTTCCCAAAGCGGTTTGTTGCCGATTCTTGACGATCCTCGAATTCAGGTCGATTTCAAGGTGGGCCTGCCGGTTGAAGAGTTGCGCCAGATCATTGGCGAATACGAGGCGATTATTACCCGCAGCATGACCCAGGTCGACAAAGCCCTGTTGGAGAGAGCGACCAAGTTGAAAATCATCGCCCGGGCCGGAGTCGGCATCGACAATGTCGATGTGGACGCTGCGAGCAGCAAGGGAATTATTGTTGTCAACGCCCCTTACGGCAATGTCAATTCCGCCGCCGAACACACCATGGCCATCATGCTGGCGCTCTGCCGTAACCTGCCGATGGCCAATGCCAGCCTGAAAGGCGGCGAATGGCAGCGTGCCCCGTTTACCGGCCGCGAACTGAAAGAGAAAACCATCGGTGTGATCGGACTCGGCAAGGTCGGGGGACGGGTCGCTCTGCGGTGCCGGGCCTTTGAAGCGAATGTCATAACCTATGATCCCTACATCTCAGAAAAACGGGCCGAGGATTTCGGTGTCAAACTGGTTTCCCTGGAAGATATCGTGCGGTTTTCAGACATCATCACCGTGCATACCCCGCTTAATGATGAAACCCGCGATCTGGTCAATGCCGAACATTTCCAGGGGATGAAAGAAGGGGTCATCATCATCAACTGTGCCCGGGGCGGGATCATCAATGAAGCGGCAATGCTCGAGGCGCTGGAAAGCGGCAAGTGCATCGGCGCCGCGTTCGACGTCTGGAGCAAGGAGCCGCCAAAGACCGAAGTCCTGAAGAAGCTGATTGCCCATCCGAAGATGCTGGTGACTCCGCATCTCGGCGCAAACACCTTCGAGGCGCAGAAGAACGTTGCTGTTGATGTCAGCAAGGAGATCGTCAACTATGTTGATGGCCGGCCGCTGTCGAACGCCGTCAATATTCCGCGCTTCGATCCCGATCTGATGGAACACATGAAACCGTACATGAAGCTGATCTCGGTGGTCGGAGATTTTATCTCTCAACTGGCGCCGCCGAACCCGAACAAGATCACTTTCACCTATAACGGCAAACTGGCTCGTTTCGACTGTACTCCGTTGAGCGTCTGCGGTCTGGCGGCGCTGCTCAATCACTGTTCCGATCAGGAAGTCAACCTGGTCAATGCCAACCTGATTGCCCGGGAGATGGGGATAGCCGTGGAGGAAGTGCGCTCGGCCGAGACCGAGTCTTTTTCCAACCTGATCACCCTGACCCTGGAGGGCCCACAGGGAACCCGGACGATCGCCGGGACTCTGTTTGAAGGGATTCCGAAAATCGTCAAGATGCGCAACTTCGATATCGATTTCCGCCCCGAAGAGCATATGCTGGTGATGAATTATGCCGACCGCCCCGGCGCCCTCGGCAAAATCGGCACCATTCTCGGTGAAGCGAATGTCAATATCGGCAGTATGAGTCTCGGGAGGCGGGAAAAAGCCGGTGAGGCGATGGTGGTATTCTCTATTGATTCGCCGGCGGATGAAGCGACCATCGAAAAAATTGCCAAAGCCATCGAAGCCAAGTTCATCAAAGCGGTGCATATCAAGCTATAGGAACAAGGTTTAAGGTTTCAGGAAAAACAAAAAACGCGTCCGGATCGGGCGCGTTTTTTGTTTGATCGGCTGAACAACTTTACGCAGCCTTTTTTCGAACCTCGAACCTCGAACCTATTCTATAAACAACGGCATCTCAGAAGGCGGTATGATGCCGCGCTCTTCGGCGCGAGCGAAAAGGGTTTCAATTGCATTTACCCCCTCCTTTCCCAGATCGACGGAAAAATCGTTCACGTACAGGCCGATATGGCTTTGAATGACCTCCTCTTCCAGTTCCTGGGCATGTTGGCGGATATATGCTTGCGGCTGTTCGGGGTGGGCAAAGGCGTACTCGACACTCTGTCGCAACGCCAGATCGATCCGTGAGATCAGCTCTTTTCCCAGGGTTCGCCGGGCGAGAATGCCGCCGAGGGGGATCGGGCAGCCGGAATCGGTTTCCCACCACTCTCCCAGGTCGAGAATCTTCCGTAAACCATATCTCTGATAGGTGAAGCGAGATTCGTGGATGATGACCCCCGCCGCCGCCTTTCCTGCCATGACCGCCTGCATGATCTCATTGAACGGCAGGATCAGCAGTTGTTCGTAGCCTGAGCTGTAGAGCTGCAGCAGCAGGTTGGCCGTGGTCAACTCGCCGGGAATGGCGATGGTCCGGCCTTGCAGCTGCTCCATGCTCAGCGGCTCGGCGGCAACGACCAGCGGCCCACACCCCCGGCCGAGGGCGCCGCCGCTGCGCAGCAACGCATAATCCCGGCGCAAATGACCGAAAGCGTGGTAGGAGATTTTCGTCAGGTCGAGCTGCCCCTGGCGAGCCAGACGATTGAGGGTTTCAACATCTTCAAGCCGTTCGACGAACTCGATCCCCTGGCAGGGAAGCTTGCCATAAATCAATCCGTAAAAAATGAAGGTGTCGTTCGGGCAGGGGGAATAACCCAGGGTCAGTTTCTGCATGTCAATCCCCGGGAGGCCAGAATTCGAGAAGGCGCATAACGGCCTGCTGGGCGGCCTCGGTACCCAGTTTGATGTTCCATTGGTCAGGGTCCCGGGTGCCGGTCGGATTGGAAATACCGCGGATTTCCAGCAGCGGAAGGTTAAACTCCGCGCATACCTGGGCGACCGCCGCACCCTCCATGTTTTCACAGATCCCGCCGGTGCGCTGAGCCAGTTGCGCACTTAACAGCGGGGTTCCGCTGCAGCTGTTGACGGTGACGAATTTTCCGCAACGGGCCTCCGGCAATACTTGTTTTGCCCAGGACAGTAAGGATTCGGAAAGAGTGAATTCCTGCCGGCAGACCGGAGCAAGCTCCGCCTGCTCGGCGATCTCAAGTTGTTCCAACGGTGTGAAACCGCTTTCGGTGGCAATGCCCAGGTCGCCGAAAATTTCGCTCCGAGCCAGGGCCAACTCACCTATTTTCAAATCTGAATCCGGGTAACTGCCGCCGCAACCGAAGAGCAAAACTGCTGAAAACTCGTGTCTTTCCAGCAATCGAGTCAACTGCATCGTCATTGCGACCGGTCCGAGGCCGCCATGGGCAAGCATGATCTGCTGATTGCGGAGGTTGCCGGCAAACAGGGTGTAGTCGGAGAGCTTGCCGCCGGCGCTCTCCCGCAGTTGCTGGCGGAGCAGAATTGTTTCCAAGGGGGCGGCGGCAATCAGTAGCAGCATTGATTTCAGTGTTTGAACCAGCCCTGACGAATCAGGTCCCGGCGCAGGAAGGTTCCCTGGTTGCAGACCATTCCCTGATACCAGAAACGTTCCAGCTGTAATTTCGGCGAGCTGGGTGGATCGAGACGCTTGCGACGGTCGGTGAGGATATTCTGGAAGTTGCTGTCCGGCTCGGCAACGATCGTGGAAATCTTCTCGGCCAGCGGCTTTGCTGCCGCTTCAATCACCAGCTGAATGGTGTCGCGGATTTTCAGCCCTTGGCGGTATTCCCACAAATCACCTTCGAAGGCATTTTCACACTCGGTGACGAAATCACTCCAGTCGAGCAGCAGACTGCCGAACTCGATTTCGGCCAGTTCATCGTCCGGCAGTTCCTGTTTCATCAGCAGGGCGATCTGTTCCTGCTCCTTGCGGGTGAGGAAAAAAGAGAGCCCTTCTTCCACTGGGTACATGTCAAGTTCATCGACCAGTTCCTGGCAGAAAGTGCAGGAATCGAGTTCCTTGTCGCTGAGTTGGCGCAAGGTCTCAGGTAAATGTTTGCGCGGGAAACCGAGCAGAGACAAATGATCATGGCCGAAATCGGCCGGGACGACCAGGTCGGTGGCGTAGGGAATCTGGTAGCGATAGAGAAGATCGCTGAGGCGCAGGTGATTGTCGGTAAAAAAAGTCATTACCTTCTCTTCCGAATAGAAGAGTTCCAGCCCCTTGCGATTGTTGGCAATGCCGAAGCCGACAAAACCGTCGTGGATCATCCGCTCCAGGTAGGGGGTGACGGTTTTGAGGATGTCCCCGGTTGGCAGATAGGGGGAGTAAAAAACTTCCGGTGCTGGTCGTTCCTCCGAACAGCTTGGCCGTGAAATCAGTGATTCCTCCGGATAGAATTCCAGAATGAAAAAGGCATCCACAGGAAGAAACAAGGAAAATCCGTTGAAAATACGGGAGATTTTTTTGGCTCCGACTGCTGCAGTAAAGCGATAAGCATTTTCGCAGTCCTCCAGCAATGAGAGTTCAAACCCCTCAACTTGCCGGGGGTTTTTCTCATTTTCAGTATGCCAGCGGCGCAGGCCAACCGGGAGGTCAACAAGATTCGCCAAAAGAGATCCTCTATCGAAAGCATAGGGTGAAAAATTAAAACATAAATGAATAAGTAGTGGATTTTTCCCGGCAAGTCAACTGGCAGATTGTACCGCCCCCCAAAGTTAAATATACAATATATGATAGAAAATAACTTAAAAAACTGAATGTAAACATCTTGAAATGAGACTTTTTAAATGATATACACAATTGTGGCATCAATCTTCAGTAAGGAGAGTCTTCATGCTCGGTCCCCAGTCATCCCTGGTCATGTACGATGAGGAGTATCAGCGAATCCTGGTTTTGCTGGAAAAACTGCTTCGTGAATCGAACTCGAAAGTCATATTTCTGGTCGATAAAAACGGGCAATTGATTGCAGCAACGGGTGAAACCGCCAACCTCGATACGACCAGTCTTGCTTCGCTGACGGCGGGCAATATCGCCGCTACCGGCGGATTGGCCAAATTGATCGGTGAAAAGGAATTTTCCATTCTGTTTCACGAAGGAGAGAAGGACAATATCCACATCTCCATCGTCGGCGGCCGGGTCATTCTGGTGGTCATTTTTGATCAGCGTAGCTCGCTCGGTCTGGTCCGGCTGCGGGTGAAAAAGGCCAGTGTTGATCTGACGGATGTGCTGGAGGACCTGGTCAGAAAAACGGAAGAGGAAAGTGCTTCCGGCAATACATCCAGCCCGTTTGCCGAAATTACTGACGACGATATCGACAACCTCTTCAACTGATCGGGGTCTGCAGGATGTCCTTCATAAACTACGCCTCTCGGGAGATCAACTGTAAGATTGTCTATTACGGTCCCGGTCTCTGTGGCAAAACGACCAATCTCCAGTATGTCTATAATAAAACGGCGAACGAGGCCAAAGGGAAGATGATCTCTTTGGCGACGGAAACCGAAAGAACGCTGTTCTTCGATTTTCTCCCGCTGGCGCTCGGCGAGATTCGTGGTTTCAAAACCCGCTTTCACCTCTATACCGTGCCCGGGCAGGTCTTTTATGACGCTTCGCGGAAACTGATTCTCAAGGGAGTTGACGGTGTGGTCTTTGTCGCCGATTCCCAGGAAGAGCGGCTCGATTCCAATATTGAGAGCATGGAGAATCTCAAGGATAATCTTGAAGAGCAGGGGTTCGACATTGAAAAAATCCCTTTTGTTATCCAGTACAACAAACGGGATCTGCCCAACGTGAGTTCGGTTGAAGAACTGAGTAATCTGCTCAACCCGCGCAGGGTTCCCGAGTTGGAAGCCTGTGCGACAACCGGGGAAGGGGTATTCGAAACGCTCAAGGCGGTCGCCAAACTGGTCCTCACCGATTTGAAGAAAGGTGGCTGATCCCGCGGAAAAAGGGCTTGACAGCGGTGGGTCAATCCCCTATATTTCGTCACCGCAACACGCTATTCCCCGATAGCTCAGTTGGTAGAGCAGGTG
>Ga0210086_1000026_pt1 | contig 98818 bp, 92 predicted proteins | sample China_Galinas_PW_3_FD_184867 | JGI IMG/M metagenome (GOLD analysis project Ga0210086, IMG submission 184867) | Wetland microbial communities from San Francisco Bay, California, USA, that impact long-term carbon sequestration - China_Galinas_PWB_D2... | ecosystem: Environmental > Aquatic > Marine...
CCACAACCTCATCAAGATCGGCACCCTCGCCGCCTAAACGACCACCGCGCACCACCGGCCGCACCAGATCAACAACTCCAACTACCAGCACCACACCCATCAAGGGTTTTTCAGGTCGAAGTAGCTAGTTGCCGGAGCCGTTCTCGTCGTCGCGGATGATCTCGGGCGCGGGGTGGGCCGATCGTTCGGCGGCGGCGGTCTCTCGGTTGAGCCGCTGCGCCATGTAGATCGACACCCGGGTGCGCGAAATGAGCAGGTAGGCGATCCCGACGGCGACCATCGCGCACGGAAGGACCGAGAACGACGCCGTCATCTCCGAGACCATGATGATCATCGCCAGAGGCGCATGGGCGACGCTGCCGAAACACGCCATCATGCCGACCACGACGAAGACGGCTGGGCTGTCAGAAAGACCCGGCATGCCGATGTCGTGGCCGAGTCGCCAGAGCGCCGCGCCGACGAACGCGCCGATGACGACGCCGGGCCCGAAGATCCCGCCCGATCCACCGGTGCCGATCGACAGCGACGTCGCGACGATCTTGGCCAGCGGCAGCAGCAGGACGATCCACAACGGGATGGACAGCAACTCGTGGGTGTCGGCGGCCTTCTGTGCCCAACCGTATCCGCTGGCAAGGATCTGGGGGATCGCCAGGGCGAGCAGTCCCACGAGCAACCCGCCGACGGCCGGCTTGAGCACCCGATTGCCGGGGAGTCTGCCGGTCAGCCTGATGGTGCCGTAGAACACCTGCGCGTACAGATAGCCGAAACCCGCGGCGACAATGCCCAGCAACACGAACCAGCCGAGGGTCAACGGCTGGTCGAATCGGAAGTCGGCCGCCATGAAGCCGAAGAGTGGCTCGAAACCGAGCAGCGAACCCAATACCGCGTAGGCGGTTGCGGAGGTGATGAATCCGGGGATGAGCGCCTTGTAGTCGAAGTCCTCTCGGTAGACGATCGATGCGGCGAGCACCGCGCCGCCCAGCGGTGCCCCGAAGATGGCGCCGATGCCCGAGCCGATCCCGAGGGACACCGCGATCCGGCCGTCGGCGTCGGACAGGTTGAGCCAGCGGGTCACCAGCGAGCCGAAGCCGGCCGAGATCTGCGCCGCCGGCCCCTCGCGGCCACCGGAGCCTCCGGAGCCGATCGTCAGCGCGCTGGCGACGGTCTTGACCAGGATCGTCCGGCCCCGCACCGAGCGAGGGTCGGTGTGCACCGCCTCGATGGCGCTGTCGGTCCCGTGGCCTTCGGCCTCCGGGGCGAACTTCGCCACGATCCACGCCGAGACGAGGGCGCCACCGAATGTGACCAGTGGTATGGCCCACGGACGAACGAATCCCGGTGATCCCGCATCACCGCCGTCGCCGATCGGCTTGGGCATGTGGTAGCCGGCGAGATATCCGAGCAGCAGTTTGCCGGTGTAGTCCAGAGCGAGGTAGAAGGCCACGGCGCCCAGGCCGGCGATGATCCCGATCGAGATGCCGAGTATCAGCCATTTGCGAAGGTAGCCAGACTCTCTGATGAAGGCGCCCAACCGTTGAGCCGTCGCGACGTCACGATCCTGACGTGGCGCGGACATGGTGCGGATGCTAGCAGCGCGGCGGAAACTCGGCGGACTTACCCGTACGGCTATGTGGATATTGCTGCACACCAATGGGTTTCGGTGGCACGTACCGGATCACCCACCGCCCGGGTCGGTTGTCGTCGGGTATGGCCGCCGTCCCCTCCGGGGGCATCCCAACAATTCATGCGAGATGCAAGTACTGCATACTGCAATAGTGACGGACTGGCCCGGAGCGGCTCGCAGGATACCGCTGCCCCATCGTGGTAGGGCGCTGGAGTGGCTTCGGGACAGCACCTCGGCGCTCGTGCCGCTGGCCATCCTGGTCGGCGCGGTCACCGGGCTCGGGGCGGTCGGGTTCCGCTTCCTCATCACCTTCTTCACCAGGATGTTCACCGGCTACGAGGACTATTCCGGTCTCGGCAGGGTCGCCAGCACACACTGGCCGTGGCTGGGCTTCTGGTTTCTGCTGATCGTTCCGGTTGTCGCCGGGGCCGTGTACGGGCCGATCGTGCACCGCTTCGCCCCGGAGGCCCGCGGGCACGGTGTGCCCGAAGTCATGTATGCGGTCAGCCACCGGGGCGGCCGGATCGCGCCGCAGGTCACCCTGGTCAAGGCGCTTGCCTCGGCACTGTGCATCGGCGGCGGGGGGTCGGTCGGGCGCGAAGGCCCGATCGTGCAGATCGGCTCGGCCGCCGGATCGACGCTGGCTCAGCTGGTGCGGATGGATACCGCCAGGGTGCGGTTGCTGTTGGCCTGTGGTGCGGCGGCGGGTATCTCGGCAACCTTCAACGCCCCGCTGGCCGGACCGTTCTTCGCCATGGAGCTGATCCTGCGAGACTTCGCCGCGCAGTCGTTCGGAGCCGTGGTGCTCTCCAGCGTCGCGGCGGACGTGGTCGGGCGTGCCATGCTCGGCGCCAACCCGTTCCTGTCACTGCCGTCGTTCGCGGTCCGCAGTCCCACCGAATACGTGCTCTACCTTGCCCTCGGGATCGTGGTCGGGGTGGTCGGTGTCGCCTTCTCGAAGATCCTCTACCTCGTCGAAGACGCCTGCGACTGGTTGTGGCGCGGTCCCGAATGGGCGCGTCCTGCCGTGGGCGGCGTGCTGCTCGGAGCCCTGCTGATCGCGTTGCCCGAGATGTACGGCGTGGGTTACCCCGTGCTGGAGAGAGCGGTCGAGGGCCACTATCTGGTGGGCATGCTGATGCTGCTCATGGTCGGCAAGATGTTCGCGACCAGCCTTACCATCGGTATCGGCGGCTCCGGCGGTGTGTTCGCGCCGACACTGTTCATCGGAGCGATGGCCGGCACCGCGTTCGGCACCATTGCCCACGGCCTGTTTCCGACGATCACCGAAACCGCCGGGGCCTACGGCCTCATCGGGATGGGGGCGGCGCTGGGCGGGGCGACTCGCGCGCCGATCACAGCAGTGGTGATTCTGTTCGAGCTCACCGGCGAATACTCGATCATCCTGCCGCTGATGGCCGCCGTCGTGATGGCCGCGGGCACCGGTCATCTGTTGTCGAAGGAAACCATCTACACCGCCAAGCTGTGGCGGCGCGGCATCGACGTCGAAACACCACCGCGGGTGCTTCCCAACCTGCGTGCAGTGGACGTCTCCTCGGCCGCGCCCGAGCCACTTCACGTCGGCACATCCCTGGCCGAGGCTGCCCGGGCGCTGGCAGCGACGTCGATCGGCATGTTGCCGGTGGTCGCCGAGGACGGGCGGTACGCCGGTTGCGTGTCGGCCGAAGACGTCGCCGGGGCCGTCGAGGACGCGACGGCGCCCGAAGTCGTCCACGATCTGATCCACCCCGCACCCACGATCACGGCCGACGCGAACCTCTCCGAGGTCCTCAAGGCACTGGCGGGCCACGGTGGGACAGGGCTTCCGGTGCTCGATTCCGAGCGGACGTCGCTGATCGGATGGGTGACCCACGAGACGGTCCTGGCCAAGCTGCATCCAGACACCGGGGACTGAGCGGGTTCGACGGGCGACCGGTACCCGTTCGGCCGGTGATCGGCCCATGTCGGAGGACTAAAGACCCCTTCTTTCGGGTACCCCCGCGGGTATGATCCAGATCTCTTGCGCATACCCCCATAGGTATATATCGTGGGTTTGGACAACATACCCCCGCAGGTATACATAGCCCACAAAACGAAAGGGATCCCATGACTGCCGCGATCATGGATTCGTCCGAACTGCGCGACCAGATGCAAACGGCGGAACCGCCCCGCGTACTCGACGTCCGCACACCGGGCGAGTTTGAGAACGCCCACATCGCAGGTTCCTACAACGTCCCGCTGGATCTGCTGCGCGAGCATCGCGACGAAATCATCAAGCATCTCGACGAGCAAGTCGTCCTCGTCTGCCGATCGGGCGCCCGCGCCGCACAGGCCGAAGAGACCCTGCGCGATGCCGGGCTGGGCAACGTCCACATTCTCGACGGCGGAATCACCGCCTGGGAGGGCGAGGGCTTCGCGGTCAACCGTGGAGCATCACGCTGGGATCTGGAGACGCCAGGTTCGGCTCGTGGCCGGCTCGATCGTAGCGTCCAGTGTGCTCGGAAGCCTCGCGTTTCCGAAGCTGAAGTGGGTCGCCGCAGCCGTCGGGAGCGGCCTGGCGCTGGCTGCCGTGTCCAACTCGTGCGCCATGGGAATGCTGCTTTCCAAGCTGCCCTACAACCGCGGTGCGGCCTGTGACGCGCAGAGCGTCGTGTCACAGCTGGTCGGCCCCGACGCTCCGAAGGGACGGTGACCGCCATGATCACGCTGACAGTCGTTCTCGCCGTGTTCGTCGGTGTCTCGCTGGGCCTGCTCGGCGGCGGAGGTTCGATCCTGACCGTGCCGCTGCTGGCCTACGTGGCCGGCATGGACGCCAAGCAGGCCATCGCCACATCCCTGCTGGTGGTCGGAACCACCAGCGCGGTCGGAGCGATCTCACACGCTCGCGCCGGCCGGGTGCAGTGGCGCACCGCGCTGTTGTTCGGGGCGACGGCCATGGCCGGCGCCTATGCCGGCGGACATCTCGCCAAGTTCATCCCCGGGTCGGTGCTGCTGATCGGCTTCGCGGTGATGATGGTGGCGACCGCCATCGCGATGCTGAGGGGGCGTAAGACCCCCGATGCCGGCGGTGACGGCCATCAGAAGCTGCCCATCCTCAAGATCGTCGCCGAGGGCGCGGTCGTCGGCCTGGTGACCGGAATGGTCGGTGCCGGCGGTGGATTCCTGGTCGTGCCGGCACTGGTGTTGCTCGGCGGGCTGCCGATGCCCATCGCCGTCGGGACCTCGCTGGTGGTGATCGCGATGAAGTCCTTCGCAGGACTGGCGGGATACCTGTCCGTCGTGCAGATCGACTGGACAGTCGCCGGCATGGTGACCGCCGCCGCCGTGGTCGGTGGTCTGGTCGGCTCCCGGTTCGCCTCCGTCGTCAACCCCGACATGCTGCGCAAGGGGTTCGGCTGGTTCGTCCTGGTCATGGCCGGAGTCATCCTCGGCCAGGAGATCCACGCCGCCGTGGGTATCGTCACGGCGGTCCTGACCGGCATCGGGGCCGCAATCGTGTTCGGCTGCAGCCGGGTCGAGACCTGCCCACTGCGTCGAGACGCCAGTAAATCCCCGACCGCCGCCGGAACCACCTGACCGGCACGTTCCGGCAACACGAGACGCAAAGGAAAGGAAAGGAGATAGCGCCATGGTTGGCAACGAAGAGAACGTCGCCGAGGTGCTACACCGGCTACGCCGGGCCCAGGGCCAGCTTGCCGGAGTCATCTCGATGATCGAACAGGGCCGTGATTGCAGGGACATCGTGACCCAACTCGCGGCAGTATCGAAGGCACTGGACCGCGCCGGTTTCAAGATCGTCGCGACCGGCCTGCGCGAATGCGCGACCGGGGTCACCTCCGGAGACGCCCCGTTGACCGAAGTCGAGCTCGAGAAGCTGTTCCTCACGCTCGCCTAGACCGAACCGAACACCCGTACAAGAACCTCACAAAAGGAAACGACCATGAAATTCAACCAGTACTACCTGGACTGCCTGTCACACGCGTCGTACCTGATCGGCGACGAGACCACGGGGCGCGCCGTCGTGGTCGATCCCCAGCGTGACGTGTCCGAATACATCGCCGACGCCAAGGAGCTCGGCATGAGGATCGAACTCGTCATCGAGACGCACTTCCACGCCGACTTCCTGTCCGGCCACCTGGAGCTGGCCAAGGCAACCGGGGCGAAGATCGTCTATTCCTCGGTGGCCAAGCCCGAATTCGACTTCATGGCTGTCGAGGACGGCGAGCGCTACTCGCTCGGCGAGGTGCAGTTGGAGTTCCGGCACACCCCCGGACACACCCCGGAGTCGCTGAGCATCGTGATCTACGAGCATGCCGACGACACCGAGCCCTACGGTGTCATGACCGGTGACACCCTGTTCATCGGCGACGTCGGCCGGCCCGACCTGCTGGCGTCGATCGGGTTCACCCGCGACGAACTGGCCGACAAGCTCTACGACTCACTGCACGACAAGCTGATGCCGCTGCCCGACACCACCCGGGTCTACCCCGCCCACGGTGCCGGCTCGGCGTGCGGCAAGAACCTGTCGACGGACCTGTGGTCGACGATGGGTGAGCAGCGCAAGACCAACTACGCACTGCGCGCACCGGACAAGCCGACCTTCATGCAGCTTGTCACCGAGGGCCAGCCGCCGGCGCCGGGCTACTTCGTCTACAACGCCATCCTCAACCGCAAGGGCCGGGAGCTGCTCGATGAGACGGAGATGCCCCAGGCCATGACCTACGGCGAGGTGCGCAGCGCGGTGGAGTCCGGAGCCGTCCTGGTCGACGGACGCGGACCGGACGAGTTCGCGCTCGGTCACCTGCGCGGTGCGATCAACATCGGTCTGGAAGGGCGTTACGCCGAGTTCGCCGGTTCGGTGATCAAGCCGGATGTCGACATCGTGCTGCTCACCGAGCCCGGCCAGGAGCTGGAGGGCAAGAACCGCCTGGCGCGAATCGGGTTCGACCGGGTGATCGGCTATCTCAAGGAGCCGTACCAGGCGATGTTCTCCCATCGCGACGACGTCGAGGTCGCATCCCGGCTGACCACCAACGCAATGGGTGAACGGATCGCCGATGTCCCCGAGCTGCAGATCGTCGACGTGCGCAACCCGGGCGAAGCCGATGCCGGCATGATCAGCGGTGCGGTCAACATCCCGGTGGGCCAGCTGCCGGATCGCACCGATGAGCTCGACCCCCGCAAACCGACCGTCGTGTACTGCCAGGGCGGCTACCGGTCCTCGGTGGCGGCCAGCCTGCTGCGGCAGCGCGGCTTCGAGGACGTCAGCGATATCCTGGGTGGCTACGGCGCCTGGGACGAAGCAGTCCAGAACGCCTGAACCGCAACGGAGGTTAGTCCAATGGCCGTCAACGCCAAACACAAGATCGTGATCGTCGGCGGTGGTACCGCCGGCATCACCGTCGCCGCACGGATGCTGCGCAAGGGCTACACCGACGTCGCTGTCATCGAACCCTCGGACAAGCATTACTACCAGCCGATGTGGACGCTCGTCGGCGGCGGCCAGGCCAAGGCCGCCACGACGGAGCGTTCCGAGGCTTCGGTGATGCCCAAGGGCGCAACCTGGATCAAGAAGGCCGCCAGTGCGGTGGATCCGGACAGCAATACGGTGACATGCGCCGACGGTGCCAGCTACGAGTACGACATCCTGGTGGTATGCCCGGGCATCCAGCTCGACTGGAACCGCACCGAGGGTCTCGAGGGTGCCCTGGGGCGCGGCGGCGTCTCGTCGAACTATCGGTTCGACCTCGCCCCGCGGACATGGGATTTCATCCGCAACACCCGGTCGGGTTCGGCGGTGTTCGCGATGCCCTCGGGGCCCATCAAGTGCGCCGGAGCACCGCAGAAGATCGCCTACCTGGCGGCCGACTACTGGCGCAAGGAGGGTGTACTCGACAAGATCGACGTCCACCTGGTGGTCCCGACTCCGCGCATCTTCGGCATACCCGCGATCGCCGACAACCTCGACAAGGTCATCGCGGGTTATGGCATCCAGCTGCACACCCTGTCCGAAGTCACTGCGGTGGACGCCGATTCACGCAAGCTCACCGTGAGCGCGGTGGGCGAGGGCGGAACCGACACCACGCTGAACTTCGATGTGTTCCACGCCGTGCCCGCACAGTCGGCACCGGACTGGATCAAGGCCAGCCCGCTGTCCACCGGTGACGCCAACGGCTACGTCGAGGTCGACAAGCACACGATGCAGCATGTGCGCTACCCGAATGTGTTCGCGCTGGGCGATGCCGGTTCGACGCCCAACTCCAAGACGGGCGCGGCAATCCGCAAGCAGGCTCCGGTGGTCGTGGAGAACATCGACGCCTACCTCAACGGCCGGCCACTGCAGGCGAGCTACGACGGCTACGCGTCATGCCCCATCGTCACCTCGTCGCACGACATGCTGTTGGCGGAGTTCGACTACGACTTCAACCTGGAGCCGTCGTTCCCGGTGCTCGATCCCACCAAGCCGCACCGGGCGTACTGGTACCTCAAGAAGTACGGTCTGCCGTTCATGTACTGGAACCTGATGCTCAAGGGCTTGGCCTGAGTACAGCACCTGTTGATCGAAGCTGAAGCCTGGGCGGGAAATCCGGAAGATTCCCGCCCAGGCTTCAGTGTCAGTGCGCCCAGGGCGTCGGCAGGCCGCGCTCGTAGGCGCCTCCTAGGCGTCGAGATCCTCCTGGACCAGTTCGGCGATCGACTTGCACGTCGCCTCGTCCTCGGATGCCACGGTCACCAGAGCCCCGTTTCCGGCGCCGAGTGTCATGATCATCAACGCCGATCCGGCATCCACCGGCTCACCGCCTTCGAGCGTCAGCGTTACCGGAACACCTGCCTGAACAACGGCTTCCGAGATGATCGCGGCGGGACGGGCGTGCAGTCCGATCGCCGAGCCGACGATGACGGTCTTGGTGTGCATGGGATTGCTGCTCCTTCGGTTGTGTCGAGATCGACGTAGTGGTGATGTTTACTCGCGGCGGGACGGGGTCATGCGGTGGCGAGCACCGCGTTGGCTTCGGCTTCGGCCTTGGGATTGACGAATTGCTTGGCCGCGACGACCGCGAGCGCACCGACCGCCGTGCCCGCTGCCAGCGCCACCAGGAACCACAGCAGGTTGCCGATCGCGAAGAACACGAAGATGCCGCCGTGCGGTGCCTTCAGTGTCACGTCGAAGGCCATGATCAGCGCGCCGGTGACGGCTCCGCCGGCCATCATCGACGGAATCACCCGCAGCGGATCGGCCGCGGCGAACGGGATGGCGCCTTCGGAGATGAACGACGCACCGAGTAGCCATGCGGCCCTGCCGTTTTCCCGCTCAGGCTCGCTGAACAGCCCGGGCCGGATCGTGGTCGCCAGGGCCATCGCCAGCGGCGGCACCATGCCGGCGGCCATCACCGCGGCCATGATCCGCAGCGAGGCCGGGTCGGCGACGTTGAGCCCCGCGGTGGCGAACGCGTAGGCCGCCTTGTTGACCGGTCCGCCGAGGTCGAAGCACATCATCAGGCCCAGGATGATGCCCAGCAGGATCACCGACGCTCCGGTGAGGCCGTTGAGCCAGTTGGTCAGCCCGGAGGTGATGGCGGCCAGCGGGCGGCCGAGCAGGAGGAACATCAACAGCCCGACGACGAGTGAGGCGAACAGCGGGATGATGACCACGGGCATCAGGCCACGCGCCCACTGCGGCACCTCGATCCGGCTGATCCACAGGGCGGCGAAGCCGGCGATCAGGCCGCCGACGATACCGCCGATGAAACCACCCCCGACGAACACCGCCACCGCGCCTGCGGTGAAGCCGGGCGCGATGCCCGGCCGGTCGGCGATCGCGAACGATATGTATCCCGCCAGTGCCGGTACCAGGAAGGCGAAGGCCAGCCCGCCGAGTGTGAACAGCACCGCCCCGAGGTATTGGATGACACCGCCACTGGGCAGATCGGTCAGCGAGTTGGTGGTGGTGATGAGGTGGGCCAGCGAGTCGCTGGCGCCTTCCGGCGTGTTGGCGATGTCGTATCCGGCGAACAGGAAGCCCAGTGCGATCAACAGACCGCCGGCGGCCACGAACGGGATCATGTAGCTCACGCCGGTCAGCAGGATCTGCCGGATCCGGGTGCCCCAGCCCAGGGTGGCCCCCGGTGCGCCGCCGTCGCCCGCGCCGCCGGCCGGGCCTTCGACGCGGGTGGCGTTGGGGTCGTCGGCCGCCGCGACGGCCGCGGCGATCATCGCGTCGGGTTCGTTGATCGCACGCTTGACACCGGAGGCGATCACCGGCTTGCCGGCGAAACGCTGGCGGTCTTTCACGCCGACATCGGTAGCGAAGATGACCGCGTCGGCACCGGAGACCGTGGCGGCGGCCAGTGGCGTGCTGCCCGACGAGCCCTGCGTCTCGACGCGCAGCTCCACGCCCGCCCGGTCCGCAGCCAGCTTCAAGGCGTCGGCCGCCATGTAGGTGTGCGCGATGCCGGTCGGGCAGGCGGTGATCGCGACGACCGATTTCGGTTTGGCAGCTTCGGATTTCGGTGCGGAAGCGGCCGCGGGGGTGGCCGCCGGGGTCTGGTCCGGGTTCACGACGCCGTCGACCAGCCCGACCACCGCCTCGGCGGTCGGGGCTTCGCGCAGCGACTGCACGAAATCCGGGCGCACCAGCGCCCGCGCCAGGCTGGACAACAGTTTCATGTGTTCCGAGCCGGCACCCTCGGGAGCGGCGATCAGGAAGGCCAGATCGGCCGGCCCGTCGGGCGCGCCGAAGTCGACGGCGGGTTTCAGCCGGGCGAAGCCGATCGACGGGCTGGACACGGCGGCCGACCGGCAGTGCGGGATGGCGATGCCGCCGGGCAGGCCGGTCGCCGACTGCGATTCGCGGGACATCGCCGCGGTCTGCAGCGCCTCGCGGTCGCTGGCCCGCCCGCTGTCGACGAGCCGGCCGGCAAGCAGGCCGATGACGGATTCCTTGTCGGCCCCGGCGTCGACGTCGAGAAGCACCAGCTCGGGGGTGATGATGGATACGTCGGTGTTGGTCATTGCGGACAACCTTGTCGTGGGTCAGGGACGGGTGGGCGTGGACCGGGCGGGCGAAGCGGGGGTGGACGTGGATCGCGCCGGATACGGCGCGATCGACACCACCGACACCTCGTCGAGGGCAACCTGGGCGGGGGAGGGCAGTGTCGAACCCGGCAGTGCCGCTGCGGCACTGCCATAGGCGACGGCCATCTGTAGCCGCTGCGGCGCCTGGGCGCCGCCGACGTCGGCGCGCACGTAGCCGGCCAGTGACGAGTCGCCGGCGCCGACGGTGCTCTTCGGCTTGATCTTCGGTGGGGTGGCAAGCCAGCTGCCGGTGTCGTTGACCAGCACCGCGCCGGCCGGCCCGAGAGTGGCGAGGACCGAACGCACGCCGCGGTCGATGAGCTGTTGGGCAGCTGTGACAACGGGCTCCGGATCGCCCTGAGCCAGTGCGTCTTCCAATGTCTGCGCGGTGACACCGGCGAGGCCGCCGAGTTCTTCGGAGTTGGGTTTGATCAGGTCGGGGGCGGCGCGGTCGAATGCCGCGGCCAAGGCCTCGAGCGGCCCATCGGAGGTGTCCACGGCGACCTTGCAGGGGTACGGCTGCAATTGCGTGACGACCTCGGCGTACCAGTCGTCGGGCAGGCCGGGCGGCAGTGAGCCGGACAGCACCACCCAGGAAGCCAACGCGGCGCGGTCGAGGATCGCCTGGGTCAGCGCATCGCGCACCGCCGGGTCGATACCCGCTCCGGGTTCGTTGAGTTTCGTCGTGGTGCCGTCAGATTCGGTGATGGTGAGGTTGGTGCGCACCGCACCGGCGATCGGCACCGCGTGGAACGGCACACCGCGGGACCGCAGTGCGGCCACGATCGGGTCGTGTTCGGCGGCGGGCAGCACGGCGATGGTGTCGAGCCCGGCCAGGGTGAGTGCCCGGGAGACGTTGACGCCCTTGCCGCCGGGTTCCGTCGACACCGCCCGCACCCGCTGCACCGCACCGCGGACGAGCTCGGTCGGCAGCGCCACGGTGCGGTCGATGCTGGGGTTGGGTGTGACGGTGACGATCACGCCGGTTCTCCTGCCGCTTCTCCCGCGACGACGACCTCGACGCCCTGCTCGGTCAGCTCAGCCCGGTCGGACTCGCTGATCTCGGAATCGGTGACCAGAGCATCGACCTTGTCGATGGGGGCGAAGCTGACGAACTCCTCGCGTCCGACCTTGGACGAGTCGGCCACCACGACGACGTAGTTGGCGCACCGGACCATGGCGCGCTTGACGGCGGCCTCGTCGCTGTCCGGAGTGGACAGCCCGTGCCGCACGCTGATGCCGTTGGTGCCGATGAAGGCGATGTCGACGCGCATCGTGTCCAGAGCGCGCAGCGCGGGGTCGCCGACGGCGGCCTCGGTCAGGCCGCGGACCCGCCCGCCGAGCAGCTGCAGGGTGATCGAGGGCATCGCGGCCAGCCGCGCGGCGATCGGCACCGCGTTGGTCACGACCACGAGCTCGCGGTCCGGTGGGAGCATGGCGGCCACTCGCGCGGTGGTGGTGCCGGCGTCGAACAGTACGGTGGCGCCGGGCAGGGGAAGGAACTCGGTCGCGGCGCGGGCGATCGCTTCCTTGTGGTCGGCCCGGGTGATCTCCCGCTCGTCGACCCCGGGTTCGACGATGTGCAGCGCGCGCACGGGAACGGCGCCGCCGTGGACCCGGCGCACCAGGCCGGCGCGGTCGAGCACCGCGAGATCGCGGCGCACGGTTTCGGTGGTGACGTCGTAGGCGTGCGCGAGTTCCGCGACCGAGGCGCGGCCCTGCGCGATTACCTGCGAGGCGATCGCTTCCTGACGTTCTTCCGGGTACACGATTCTCCGTTTGTGTGGGTATTCAACACAGTAAATGTTGTTATATGTGGTTTTACCCCCGATCGTGTTGACTTGTCAATGTTTTGCAGTAATGTGGCTCACATGTCCGCGTCACCAACGCCTACCTCACTCAGTTCTGAGTCAGTAGCTGCCCAGATGACTCCCGGCACCGTTCTGCACGGCGTTCCCGTGGTCCCCGGTGTCCGGTTCGCGCCGGTCATCCGGCCGGGACGGCTGCCGGCGCTCGGCGATCTCGACCCCGGTGGTGCGATCGCCGAGGCCGACCGCGACGCCGAGGCCGACCGGTTCCGTGCCGCGGCGGCCACCGTCGCCGAACGGCTGCGCGAGCGCTCCGCCCACGCCAGCGGGGCCGCCTCCGAGGTCCTGGCCGCCACGGCGACGCTGGCCCAGGATCGCGCCTGGCTGGGCGCCGCGGAGAAACGGATCGCCGACGGAATGCCGGCGGTGCGGGCCACCGCCGCCGCGGTCACCCAGTTCGTCGATTTGTTCACCCAGGTCGGCGGGCTGATGGCCGAGCGTGTCACGGATCTGAAGGACATCCGCGATCGCGTCGTGGCCGAGCTCAGCGGCCTGCCCGAACCCGGTGTGCCGATGCCGGCCGACCCGTCGATCCTGTGTGCCGAAGACCTCGCGCCCGCCGACACCGCCGGCCTGGATCCGGCCCGGATCGTCGGGCTGGCCACGACGCTGGGCGGCCCCACCAGCCACACCGCGATCATCGCCCGGCAGCTCGGTATCCCCTGTGTGGTGGCCGTCGGCGGGCTCGGCGGGGTCGGCGTCGGAACCGAGGTTCTGATCGATGGCACGCTCGGCACCGTCACGGTGTCGCCCGACCCGGCCGAGGCAGCGGTGGCCGTCGAAGCCGCCGACGCGGCGGCCGCGGCCATGGCCGGCTGGACCGGCCCCGGCTCGACCTCCGACGGGCATGCGGTGTCGATCCTGGCCAATGTTCAAGACGGCCCGGCGGCCCGCGCGGCGCGGGCGACCCCGGCCGAGGGTGTCGGCCTGTTCCGCACCGAGCTGTGCTTTCTCAATCGCGACACCGAACCGACCGTCGACGAGCAGGCCGTGATCTACGGGGAGGTGCTGGAGGCCTTCGATGGCTGCAAGGTTGTGATCCGAACGCTGGACGCCGGTTCGGACAAGCCGTTGCGGTTCGTCGGTCATCCCGACGAGGCCAACCCGGCGCTCGGCGTGCGCGGAATCCGCGCCGCCGAAGCCAATCCCGCACTGCTCGACAACCAGCTCGACGCCATCGCGGCAGCGGCGGCGAGGACGGGCAATGTGCCATGGGTGATGGCGCCGATGATCGCCACGCCCGATGAGGCGCGGCGGTTCGCCGAGCGGGTGCGGCAACGCAGCCTGGTGCCGGGGGTGATGATCGAGGTGCCTGCGGCGGCGCTGTTGGCCGACCACATCCTGGAGCACGTCGAGTTTCTCTCGATCGGCACCAACGACCTGGCCCAGTACGCGATGGCTGCCGACCGGATGTCGGCCGACCTGGCCACGCTGACCGACCCCTGGCAACCCGGTGTGATCGCGCTGGTGGCGCATGCCGCGCGTGCGGGCACGGTATCCGGCAAGCCGGTCGGGGTCTGCGGTGAGGCCGCCGCCGACCCGCTGCTGGCCTGTGTGCTGACCGGGCTCGGTGTGACCTCGCTGTCGGCGGCTGCCGCGGCCGTGACCGGCGTGGGGGCCAAGCTGTCCTCGGTGTCGCTGCACCAGTGTCGGGAGGCCGCCGAGGCCGTACTGGCCGCCGCCAGCGCAGTCGAAGCCCGGGCCGCCGCGCTGGGCGTGCTCGGCTGAGAAGCACACCGGAATTAATCGGACTGCGGTAGGGGCCCGCCTCGACCGCGGCTGGCCCCGCGAGTACAACGCGTTGATCTACGTGCTGTCCGGCCGGGGGACGGTCGGACCGGTCGGCCACCCGATCCATCAGGGCCAGCTCGCGGTTCTGGGCCCCGGCGACCGGATCGGTATCGGGGTAGACGTGCGCCAGGATTCCAACCGGCCCGCGATGGAGGTTCTGTTGTTGGGCGGCAAACCCATTCGCGAGCCGGTCTTTCACTACGGACCGTTCGTGATGAACTCGAAATCGGAGGTGGCCCAGGCCATCGAGGACTACAACGCGGGCCGATTCGGCACCATCGGCGCGAGCGCGCTGCGGCCGTACCGCGTCGGACGAGGGTAGCCGGCGGGCAGTCGCCGATTCAGCTGTGTGCTGGTTCGGCGGCCATCGCCGCCGGGTAGATCAACTCCAGTTCGCCGAGGTTGGCCGCCGCGGTCACCAGCGGCAGCGCCGCCGAGACCGCGAGGTCGCCGGCGCCGGCTTCGGCCCGCATCGCCGGCACCATGTCGTCGCTGATCGGTGGAATCGCCGCAGTCGGATCCTTGCCGTCGAGGTAGCTGCAGACGGCGGCGGCGTGGGCCTCCAGAACCGTGCGGACCTGTGGATAGACCCCCAGCGGCGGCGGCACGATATCGGCGATGAGTTCGGCCGCGGCCCGTAGCCGGATGGCGCGGTTGGACGCCCGCACCACCGGCGCTCGGGAATCCGTCGGTCCCCCGCTTTCCGACAGGTACTGGCGCACGGCGTCGTCGAGGGTGCGCGACGCAATGAGGACGTCGTGGCTCAACGCCAGCAGCCGATCGTCAGCTTGCTCGAACGCGCCGCGGGTGACTCGGTGGACGGCGGCCTTCAGATAGCGCGATCCCACCTCGCAGGTTCCGTCGATCGCGGACTGCACCGAGGCCTTGGCACCTCTGGGCCACAACAGCACCGAGACGACCACGCCGACAAGCGCGCCGACCGCGACGTCCTGGACCCGGATCAGCCCGACCTGCCAGCCGGTCGGCGCGATCAGGTTGAACACGATCAAGACCATCATCGTGAAGGCCGCCTGACCAGCGGCGAACGAACCAACCTCGGGCACATAGGCGGACCCGAACGCCACCAACGGGAACAGCAGCCACATGACAATGGGGTCGATCCCGAGCAGCTCGATGATGATCGCGCCGAGCACGAACCCGATCAGGGTGCCGGCAACCGCGCGGACGACATTCGTGCCCGTCGTCAGGGCGCTGCTGCGCAGCACCGACAACGCCCCCAGCACCACCCAGAATCCGTGCTCGACCGGGAAGACGACCGTGACCGTCACCGCCAGCGCCAGGCCCAGGCCGGTGCGCAGGCTGTTCCGCACGCTCACCGCCCAGGTGAGCAGGTACCCGGCGGTCAGGGCGGTGATGGCCGCGGTCTCGGAGTACACCCGGTCGGAGGCGCCGGTCTCGGGCAATTGCCGGCCCAGCACCCGCGCCCACACCGGCCGGGCGTCGGCCGCCGCTGCCGCGGCGATGATGCGCCCGGTCACCCCGACCGCCGCACCGATCGTTCGCCGGGCCAGCAGGGTGCGCCCCAGCTCGACGGCTGCGCCGTCGTCGGGCTCGGCCAGCAATTCGACGATGTCGTCGCGGTAGCTGCCCACCGCGATCCGGCGCAGGTCGGCGAAGGCGCTGGTCAGGTCCGCGCGCGCGGCGGGGCGGGTCGCCCGGCCGGAGAGCCGAAGGATTCGCGCGCAGTTGCGCAGTACCCGTACGGCCGGGACGGCGAGTGGACCGAAGAGCTGGCCGGTGTCGCCGGTGACCCGATCGCACAGCCACTGCAGATCGTCCACGACCCGCACCAGTGCGCGACTGCCCGCGGTCAGGGCCACCGGGCGGAATGCCGCCCCGAGGAAGTTGGCACGCAACGCGTCCATCGCGGTGACCACCTCGGCCGGCGGCGCGGTGCCCTCGATCCGGTCGGCGAGCACCTCGCAGACCCGTGCTGCGCGTGTGCGCAGTTCGTCGTGGTGGCGCGGGGGGAACAGGAACAGCGCGGCGGGCACGCAGATCGCCAACGCGATCAGCCAGCCCAGCAGTCGCTCGCCCAGGGGCCCGACCGGAGTGCACACCGGTAGCACAAACGTCAGTAGCGTGGCCCGCTGCCCCGCGGCGATGCTCTCACCGATCAGTCCGGAGAAGGAGACCAGCACTCCGACGACGAACATCAGCGTCACCGCCAGCCAGGGGATCGCGGCCGCCAGTGTGCCGAGGCTGATCAACACGAGCCCGTTGAACCCCAGGCCGCAGTAGGCCAGCGCCCGGGCGTTCATGTTGCCCGGGAAGTCCACCACGATCAGCAGGGCGATCGATCCGAAGATCGTGAACAGGGGTGTCTGTGAGCCACCGCCGACGGTGAAGCTCACCGCCGCCGCGATGGGAATCACGATGGCGGCCCGCAAGGCACGGCGCGCGGCATCGAGTTCGGGGTCGCGTTCTCGGATCCGCCGGGCGATCCGGCGCCGCAGGCCGGCCGGCTTCAGCATGGCTGGATCGTAGAACAGCAGGTCGGTGATCAGTGGGCGAGCATCTTGACCACCACCACGGCGGCACCGGCCGACGCCAACCCGACGACGGTGAGAATTTCTGCCACCAACGCAGTTGAGTCTTTCGCACACCGAGTAGCGCGATGATGGCGAGTTCGCCCACCACGGCCCACATGGCCACCCACATCGCCGTGCGGGTGTGCCACAGGCCGAGGCCGCTCAGCGTGCCGGCACGCCGGCGAAGCGACCGGACGCCAGCGCGTCGAGCATCTCGGTGGCGATCCAGGCAAACATCTTCGGCTCACGTGGCAGAGTCGTCTGCTCGTAGCCGACGAGCACATAGACCGCCCAGGTCGCGTAGACCTGGGCCTGCCGGGCGTCGTTGACGATCTCCAGGGCGGACTCGTAGATGATGTTGAACCGCTGCTGATCGACCTCGGTCTGTATCTCGTTGACGTACGGGTCGACCGAGCTCCATGCCCGGATGGCGGCCTCGGCGCCGTGGGGCAGCGACAGACCCACCTCAATACACACCTCGATGCGTTTCCGGGGATCGGTTTCCTCGCGGATCGCCTCGATCAGCCGGATGGTGCGATCCTGCACCCAGTGCCCTACCAGCTGTCGCGTGTAGGCCGGCCAGCTCGCGAAGTAGTGGTAGAACGAGCCGGTCGTCACTCCGAGCCGGTTGCAGACCTCTGCCAACTTCAGCCCGCCGAAACCCAGAGCGGCCAGTATCTCGAGGCCGGTCTCGAAATACGCCTCCCTGGTCACGGTCGCCATGGGAGAGACGATAGTTCTCCAACGGCATGTCCGATGGCCTGACGGGAAGGATCGACGCCGAGTTCTACGAAGGTCGTCGCGCTCGACCGACGATGGTGCAAGCTGGCGTTGCGCGACGTATCCAGGAGGTTGCCATGACCGTCGAGACGACCAGCGTCCACGCGACCGACGAGGGGCCGGCGGGTGTGCCGGCCGACGCGCGCCGGGCCTTCGCCACCGGCCGCACCCGGCCCGTGGCGTGGCGGACGGAGCAGTTGCGCGGCATCGAACGAATGTGCGACGAATGTGAACCGGAGATCGCCGAGGCGTTGGCTAGCGATCTCGGCCGCTCGTCATTCGAGGCGTGGCTCGGTGATGTCGGGTCTACCAAGGCCGAGGCCTCCTATGCCCGCAAGCACCTGAAAAAGTGGATGAAACCACGTCGTCAGGGGTTGCCGCTGGCCCAGCTGCCGGGCCGCGCCTGGGTTCAGCACGACCCACTGGGCGTGGTCCTGGTCATCGGGCCGTGGAACTACCCGTTCTATCTGTGCATGGCTCCGGTGGTCGGCGCCGTTGCCGCGGGCAACGCGGTGGTGATCAAGCCGTCGGAGCTCGCACCGGCAACTTCGGCGCTCATCGCGCGCCTGGTTCCCCGGTATCTGGATCCCGAGGCCGTCCGCGTGGTCGAGGGTGACGCATCCACCACCCAGAACCTGCTGGCACAGGGTTTCGACCACGTTCTGTTCACCGGAGGCACCGAGGTCGGGCGCAAGATCATGGCGGCCGCCGCCCCGACGCTGACACCGGTGACGCTGGAACTGGGCGGCAAGAGCCCGGTCGTGGTGGCCGCCGATGCCGATCTCGACGTGACCGCGCGCCGGATCGCGTGGACCAAGTTGGTGAACTCGGGCCAGACCTGTATCGCGCCCGACTACGTCCTCGTCGACCGGAAGGTGGCCGCGCAGCTCACCGACAAGATCGTCGCCGCCATCGGCAAGTTCCGCTCCGCCGAGCCGGATCCGTCATTGCGGATCGTCAACCAGCGGCAGTTCGACCGGCTGGTGTCGCTGATCGGCGCGTCGGGCGGCAAGGTCGTTACCGGGGGCGGCTGGGACTCCTCGACGTTGCGGATCGAACCCACCGTGGTCGTCGATCCGCCCGCCGACGATCCGGTCATGGCCGAGGAGATCTTCGGCCCGATCCTGCCGGTCATAGCGGTCGAATCCCTCGACGCTGCGGTCGACTACGTCAACTCCCGCCCCAAGCCGCTGGCGCTGTACGTCTTCACATCCTCCCGGGAGCTGGGCCGCCGGCTGATCGATCGGATGCCCTCGGGAGGCGCTGTCATCAATCACATCGCCTTCCAGTGTCTGGCGCCACAGCTTCCGTTCGGCGGTGTCGGATCCAGCGGGATGGGTGCCTACCACGGTAGGTGGGGTTTCGAAGCGCTCAGTCATTGCCGCGCCGTGCTGGCCAAGCCGGCCAAGCCCGACCCGCGCCTGTTGTACCCGCCCTACACCGACCGGGCGGTGAAGATCATCCGCCGGTTGTTCTAGCCGGACCGCTACGAGCAAACCAATCGACAATGTGTCCGCCGCCGCAAGCGGGCACCGTTGGACCGATGGTCACAAACAGCGAATTTTTGTGCGGCAATCGACTGACGCCGGCGGAAGGGCTGATCTCCATGCCCTTGGCAATTATCTGTCCATGGCTCCAACGCCGGCCGCGCCGGGTCTGATGGAGACTAGAATGCCAAGTGCCACAAGGTTTGTGGTGGGAACCGATGGTCCACGTTCCGGTTCTGAATCGGTATCGCCAGGCAAATTCCGTCCCCGGCAATACCGGGTCGTTGGTTATGGCACAATCTGTCTGTGCCGCATCCAGCGAGTCGGGGTCCGGGCCGTCCCCCTGCAGCTAAGGCGGCGGAAACACGCGAGCGCATTCTGCGCGCCGCCCGTGAGGTGTTCAGCGAACTGGGCTACGCCGCCGCCACCTTTCAGGCAATCGCCGTCCGCGCCGACCTGACGCGACCCGCCATCAATCACTACTTCGCCAGTAAACGTGCGCTCTACCAGGAGGTCGTCGAGCAGACCAACGCGTGGTTGGTCGAATCGGGCATCCGGCGTTCTGAGCAGGAGACAACGCTGCCCGGGCGGATGCGCGCCTTCATCGAGGCGGCGGTGCAGGCGCAGGGGCAGAATCGCACGGCAGCGGCGTTCTTGGTGACGGCGGTATTGGAGTCGCAGCGACATCCCGACCTCAGTCAGTCGGACAACGGTTCGATGAAGATCACCCGCGCTTTTTTGACCTCGGCGGTCAAGGATGCGATCGACAGTGGTGAACTGCGCGCGGATCTTGACCTCGACACAACGGTCGAGATGCTTGTGGCCGTGTTGTGGGGGCTGGGGTTCTACGCCGGTTTCGTCGGTAGCCAGGAGCGTCTGGTTGCCATCACCGACCAGTTCCTGCAGCTACTCAGCCGTGAGGTGTGGAGTCGCGCCGATTGAGCGCGGGCGGCGGTGAGCCGGGAGATCGCCGGTGTAGTGATGTCGGCCACAGCGGCGCATAGGCTGGCTAAGTTATTCGGTAGCATGGCGTAAGGCCCGGTACAGGCGGGTCCAGGCAGCGGTTTCGGTTGGTGTCGGTCCGCCGACTCCGGCACCGACTCCCACACCCGCTGCGACTCATGCCATCGATCCGAAAGTCCAACCCCATGAGCACCTTGCGCACCGACGATGACACCTGGGACATCGCGACGAGCGTGGGCTCGACCGCGGTGATGGTCGCTGCGGCCCGCGCCGGCGAGACCAGCAGCCCAGATCCCCTGATCCACGACCCCTACGCCCGCATCCTGGTCGACGGTGCGGGCACCGGCATGTGGGAACTCATGCTCGACGACACGATGGAGGATCGGCTGGCCTCCGTGGACGAGGAGGGCGCCGCCCTCTTCGTGCACATGCGCAACTACCAGGCGGTCCGCACACACTTCTTCGACGCGTTCTTCGCCGAGGCCGTCGCCGCCGGCATCCGTCAGGTGGTGATCCTGGCGTCGGGCCTCGACTCCCGGGCGTACCGGTTGGACTGGCCTGCCGGCACCCACGTCTACGAGATCGACCAGCCGAAGGTGCTCGAATACAAGGGTCAGAAGCTGGCCGCGCACGGTTTCGAGCCGTCCGCGGTGCGCCACGAGGTGCCCGTCGACCTTCGTCAGGACTGGCCCGCGGCCCTCAAGCAGCACGGCTTCGATCCCTCTCAGCCGACCGCATGGCTGGCGGAGGGGCTGCTGATGTATCTGCCGGCCGACGCACAGGACCGCCTGTTCGAACTGATCACCGAGCTGAGTGCACCGGGTAGCCGGGTCTCCGCGGAGTCCATCGCTCACCACGACGAATCGCGTCGTGCGGAGGCGCGCAAGCGCTTCGACAGGTTCGCCGACCAACTCGGGATCGAGCGCACCGTCGATATCCAGGAACTGACCTACAACGATCCCGATCGCGCCGATGTGGCCGAGTGGCTCAATGCGCACGGCTGGACAGCGCACGCGGTGTCCTCGGCAGAAGAGATGCGCCGGCTTGACCGCTGGATCGAGATGCCGATTGGCGATGAAGACGACCATCGAATCGGCGTCTCGGACTTCACGGTCGCCCAGAAGCGGTAGCGCGCAGCGCTCTCTGAGCGGCTTCGGGAAGCCAGAAGCCGCGTCCCGCCCGACCCGGGTGTCCGGAGCTCCAGCGACCCACGTTATATAGGGAGTGCGTGGGAGACACTGGAGAAAGGATGCTCATGCCCGGAGTTCAGGATCGTGTGATCGTCGTGACCGGCGCCGGAGGTGGTCTGGGGCGCGAGTACGCCCTGACCTTGGCTCGTGAGGGCGCCAGTGTCGTCGTCAACGACCTCGGTGGTGCGCGTGACGGAACCGGCGCCGGCTCGGCGATGGCCGACCAGGTGGTCACCGAGATCAAGGAGGCCGGAGGCCGCGCCGTCGCCAACTACGACAGCGTCGCCGAGGCGGAGGGCGCAGCCAACATCGTCAAGACCGCCGTGGATGAATTCGGCAAGGTCGACGGTGTCGTCAGCAACGCCGGCATCCTGCGCGACGGCACGTTCCACAAGATGCCGTTCGAAAACTGGGACGCGGTCCTCAAGGTCCACCTTTACGGCGGCTACAACGTCATCCGTGCCGCCTGGCCGCACTTCCGCGAGCAGGGTTACGGCCGCATCGTCGTCGCCACCTCCACCAGCGGTCTGTTCGGCAACTTCGGCCAGGCGAACTACGGCGCCGCCAAGCTGGGACTCGTCGGCCTGATCAACACGCTGGCCGAGGAAGGCGCCAAGTACAACATCAAGGCCAACGCGCTGGCCCCGATCGCCGCGACCCGCATGACCGAGGACATCCTGCCGCCGGAGGTGTTCAAGAAGCTCACCCCGGAGTACGTCGCGCCGGTGGTCGCCTACCTGTGCACCGAAGAGGTTCCCGACAGCGCGTCGGTGTTCATCGTCGGCGGCGGCAAGGTGCAGCGGGTCGCGTTGTTCCAGAACGAGGGCGTCACCTTCGGTGACGTGCCCACCGTCGACGATGTCGCCGCGCACTGGTCGCAGATCGACGACCTGTCCGCCGCCGAGCGGGCGACCTTCACGCTCGGCTGATCTCCACGCGATGAAAGCTCTTGTCGTTCAAGAGCTCTCCGGGCCGTCCGGGCTGGTCTACACCGATGTCGAGGACGTGACAACCTCGGACGAGACTGTCGTCATCGACGTCGGTGCGGCCGGCGTGTGCTTTCCCGACCTGCTGCCCACCCGCGGGGAGTACCAGCTCCGGCTCGAGCCGCCGTTCGTGCCGGGTATGGAGATCGCCGGTGTCGTGCGCTCGGCGCCCGAGGAGTCGGGTTTCACGCCGGGGTCCTGGTGCCGTGAGCGCCGGCGGACGACACTGCGGAACGCTAGGGAGCAGGGGTCAACGGATGAGGACGGCGACGTGGCGGTTCGGTGACCAGCCGGTGCGCGGGCATCAGCCCAGCAGTTCGGCGCGCAGCCCCGTGCGTTGCTGCGCGGTGACCCCGGCGGCCTCAAGATAACCGCCAAGGTCGCCGTAGGCCTCGTCGATCACCCGCCGCGCCGCCGTCAGGTACTGCTCACGCACACCCAGCACCTCGTCGGTGAGCCGGGACTCGGCGAATGACATCATTTCCGGCGTCACGCCTTCCCGGTTGCCCATCGAGTGCAGGATGCGCTCGCGCAACTGACCGACCGCGTCGTTGCTGCGCAGAAAGTCGGCCAGGATGGCTTCCGGGTCGACACCCGCGGCCTCCAGCGCAACGCCCACGGCGAACCCGGTGCGGTCCTTGCCCGCGAAGCAGTGCACCAGCACCGGCCGCCCGTCGGCCAGCAGCGAGACGATCTGGCGCACCGCGCGGCGCGCGCCGCCGAGCGTCGGAAACCGTTGGTACTCCTGGGTCATCCAGTGTTGTGCCGCCGCAGCCGGATCCTCCTCGTCGGAGTATTCCGTCATCATCTTCTGCCAGCTGCTCTCGTGCGGAGCCTCGGCGGTCGAGTGCGACAGGTCCGGGAACGGCAGCAGATGCACCGACACCCCGTCGGGGACCGCGCCGGATCCGCGACGCTCGACCTCGACGGGTGAGCGCAGGTCGGCCACATCGGTGATGCCGAGGCCGCTGATCCGGTCGCGGCCGGAGTCGTCGAGGCCGCTCAGCTCGCTGGAGCGGAACAACCGGCCCGGGCGCAGGCCGGCGGTCTCGGCCACATCGCGGAAGTTCCACGCACCCGAGAGCTCTCCGCGCACGCTGGTCATTTCTGCGTCACCGCCGTGGCGAACGCGCCTTTCTCCCGGCCGATCTCGGCGCGGGCGATGCTACGCAGGTGGACTTCGTCGGGTCCGTCGAAGATGCGCATGGCGCGCTGCCAGCCGTACATGCGGGCCAGTGGGAAGTCGTCGCTGACCCCGGCGCCGCCGTGGACCTGAATGGCTCGGTCGATGACGTTGCAGGCCATCTGCGGCGCTACGGCCTTGATCTGAGCGACCAAGTTTCGGGCCTCCTTGTTGCCGTGGCAGTCGATGGTCCAGGCGGCCTTCTCGCACAGCAGGCGGGCCTGGTCGATTTCGTTGCGCGACAGGGCAATCTGCTGCTGCACCACACCCTGATCGGCCAGCGGCCTGCCGAACGCGATGCGGGTGCGTGCCCGCTCGGTCATCAAGGCCAGCGCCCGCTCGGCCACGCCGATCGCCCGCATGCAGTGGTGAATCCGCCCGGGGCCGAGGCGGGCCTGGGCGATCGCGAACCCCATGCCTTCCTCGGCGAGCATGTTGGACGCGGGAACCCGGACGTTGTCGTAGACCACCTCGGCGTGGCCGTGCTGATCCTGCCAGCCGAACACCGATGTGGAGCGCACGATCGAAACCCCGGGGGTGTCGACGGGCACCAGGATCATCGACTGTTGCCGATGGGTGGCCGCGTCGGGGTCGGTGCGGCCCATGACGATGAGGATCCTGCAGCGCGGATCGTTGGCGCCCGAGGTCCACCACTTGCGGCCGTTGATGATGTAGTCGCCGTCTCCCGAGCCGTCGCGGGTGATCCGGGTTTCGATATTACGGGCGTCGCTGGAAGCCACCGCCGGTTCGGTCATGGAGAACGCGCTGCGGATCTCGCCGGCCAGCAGGGGCCGCAGCCATTGCTTTCGCTGCTGCTCGGTGCCGAACAGGTGCAGGATCTCCATGTTGCCGGTATCGGGTGCCGCACAGTTGAGCGCTTCGGGCGCGATCTCGGTGCTCCAGCCCGTCAACTCGGCCAGCGGCGCGTACTCCAGATTCGACAGCCCCGACTCAGCCGGCAGGAACAGGTTCCACAGGCCGCGCTGTCGGGCCAGCGTCTTGAGTTCCTCGACCACCGGAGGAACGGAGAAGTCATCGGGCCCGGCCGCGGCCCGGTATTCGTCGTAGGACCTCTCCGTAGGGAACACGTGCTCGACCATGAACTCGGTGAGCTGCTTGTGGTAGTCCGCTGCTCGCGCCGACATCGCGAAGTCCATGCTCGCCACGATATGACACCCGGTGTAGCCACAGCGAGGCCCTCCCGGATGTGCTCCGGGAGGGCCTTGTACGCCATTGGATTACCTCCGGTTCATTCGCTCGATAGGGCCTCCTAACTCCGGTGGAGCGCGGCTGTGCCCCGACCGGTGCGTATGACGTAGCCGGCGAATGTGAGCGCGACGCTACGGAGCCGTGAGGTGGCTCAGACTGGTGGGGTAGCTCGCGGCCGGCGTGGTCGCTTCGGGCTGGAGGTAGGCGGGTTCGACGGGGTTCATCACCACCTGCAGGGCGACGGGGTCGACGTTGGTGGTGCGCCCGCTGGCCGGCGCCGCCCAGGTGCACGTCGGGGTGGCGGCCGCGCTCGCCGAGGGGGCCGCCACGGCGCCGCCGCCGACGATCATTCCAGCCGCCAGTGCGGGAGCGGCCACAGCGCTGGTGAAGCGGCGAGAGAAGCTGCGGTTCATGTCAAACCTCCTGTGTCGCAACTGCCTGTGCGTCTGGGGCCGAACATTTCGGCGATGTTTCGACTATGGCCCACCAAGGCGACCGGAGTCTGTCCGCCGAGCGGGCCTTGGGGGGGATGAAGTGTTTGTCCCCCAATCGGCGGACCCACTGTGCGAAGCTGCAAGCCATGCCTGACACTGCCCGGGGTGAGAGGGTGCGGGTGATCGTCGGTGATGACCACCCGCTGTTTCGTGACGGCCTGGTCCGGGCTCTGACCGGCAGCGGTGAGGTTGAGGTGGTGGCCGAGGCCGAGGACGGCACAGCGGCGTTGGCGCTGATCAAGCAACACCAGCCGCAGGTGGCGCTGCTCGACTATCACATGCCCGGCATGACCGGGGCCGAGGTTGCGGCGGCCGTGCAACGCGACGAGATCCACACCCGGGTGCTGCTGGTTTCTGCACACGACGACGCGGCGATCGTCTACCAGGCGCTGCAGCAGGGGGCGGCCGGCTACCTGCCCAAGGAGTCGACGAGGGCGGAGATCGTCACCGCCGTCCTGGACTGCGCCAAGGGCCGTGACGTTCTGGCGCCGCGGCTCGCCTCCGGACTTGCCGTCGAGATCCGCCGCCGCGCCGAACCGTCGGGGCCGGCGCTGAGTTCCCGGGAGCGAGAGGTGCTCGACTTCATCGCCCGCGGCCGCAGCATCCCGGCGATCGCCGAGGAGCTGTTCCTGGCGCCGTCGACGGTCAAGACGCACGTCCAGCGGCTGTACGAGAAGCTGGGGGTCAGCGACCGTGCCGCGGCGGTCGCCGAGGCGATGCGTCGCGGGCTGCTGGAGTAGCGTGCGGGACTCCCTGGCCCGAGCAGTCGACTACCTGGCAACCGAGCCGGTTCGGGTGGCGGCGGTGTTGCGGCTGCCCCTGATCGTGCTGATCGGCCTGCTGGTGTGGATGCAGGGCGTGATCCACTGGCTGCCGGTCGTGTACTTCACCGTGTTGGTGGTGTATGCCGTCGCCGCGGTGGTGTGGCTGGTGTTCATCCTGCGCAGGCCGGTCCACTGGTGGTACGGCTGGGTGTCGACGGGAGTCGACGTGCTGGCCGTGCTCGCGATGTGTTTGGCATCGGGTGGGGCGACGACGTTGTTGCTGCCGATCTTCTTTCTCGTCCCGATCTCCGTGGCCTTCCTGGACCGGCCGGCGCTGACCGCGGTGCTGGGCCTGAGCACGGCGTTGGGGTACCTGGTCGCCTGGATCTTCTACGCCGAGCGCGACAACACCGTCCACCTGCCCTATGAAGTCTATGTGCAGGTCGGTTGTCTGCTCTGGCTGGCCGCGGCGACCACCGCCCTGTGTTTCGTGCTGGCGCGCCGCTCGGCGCGGGTGCGGTCCCTCCTCGACGTGCGTCGCCGCCTGGTGTGGGAATCGATGCGGGCCGACGAGCGCAACAACCGGCAACTCTCCGAACAACTGCATGACGGACCACTGCAGAACCTGCTGGCGGCGCGCCTCGACCTGGAGGAGTTGCGGGAGAGTCGCACCGATGAGGGCTTCGACCGGGTCAACTCCGCACTGCGCGACACGGTGACGCTGCTGCGCGCGACGGTGAGCACCCTGCACCCGCAGGTGCTGGCCCAGATCGGCCTGGCGGCGGCGGTGCGGGAACTGGTCCGCCAGTACGAGCAGCGCTGGGGCATCCCCATCGACTGCGATCTCGACGAGGTGGGCCGCCCGGAGTCGCAGGCGCTGCTGTACCGGGCAGCGCGGGAGTTTCTCGCCAACGCGCACAAGCATTCTCGGGCTTCGCGGCTGCAGGTAGACCTGCACCGCATCGCAGACGTCATTGTCCTGCGTGTCGCCGACAACGGGATCGGATTCGATCCCGATGTCCTCGACCGGTGCGTCGCAGAGGGCCATATCGGGCTGGCCTCCCTGATGGTCGGGATTGACGCGATGGGTGGTTCGGTGGAGCTGGCCGCCGCGCCGGGCGGCGGCACCATCGCGACTGTGAGCATGCCCGGTGGCGGTGAACCCGATGTGCGCCAATCACCGTCCGGTGAGGCCGCCGGGCGCCCGTAGGCCGCCGGCTGCGGTCCATCTGACCATGTCGAACGGGATCTTCATCCACCACGCGACGGCATGAGGTTAGCGGTTAGGGTGTCTGCGACACGAGTCCTTCCCTGACCACTTCGAGGAAGCAGACGCACGGATCATGACGGATACGCAGACGACGGTCGGTGTCGTGGCCGAATCGGGAGCCGAGGAGCGCCGGGTGGCCCTGGTTCCCAAGGCGGTGTCGACATTGGTCAAGGGTGGCTTGGCAGTGGTGGTTGAGCCTGGTGCGGGTGGGCGCGCGCTGCTGCCCGATGAGCTGTACACGGCTGCCGGCGCGACGATCGGGGATGCCTGGGCCGCCGACGTCGTGGTGAAGGTGGCGCCGCCGACGACCGAGGAGGTGGCGCGGCTGCGCTCGGGTCAGACGTTGATCGGGTTCTTGGCGCCGCGCAACGCCGACAACCAGATTGGTGCGTTGCGGGCGGCCGGCGTGCAGGCCTTCGCCGTGGAGGCGATCCCGCGGATCTCGCGGGCGCAGGTGATGGATGCGCTGTCCTCGCAGGCCAACGTGTCGGGCTACAAGGCGGTGTTACTGGCAGCCGGTGAGCTGACCCGGTTCTTCCCGATGCTGACCACCGCGGCGGGCACGGTCAAGCCCGCCACTGTGTTGGTGCTGGGTGTGGGTGTGGCCGGCCTGCAGGCGTTGGCGACGGCCAGGCGGTTGGGGGCCCGCACGAGTGGCTATGACGTGCGTCCGGAGGTGGCCGACCAGGTTCGGTCGGTGGGTGCGCAGTGGCTGGACGTGGGAATCGATGCCGCCGGCGAGGGTGGGTATGCCCGGGAGCTGACCGAGGAGGAGCGTGCTCAGCAGCAGAAGAAACTGGAGCAGGCCATCGGGGGGTTCGACGTGGTGATCACCACCGCGCTGGTGCCCGGCCGGCCGGCGCCGCGGTTGGTGACCGCCGCGGCGGTGGAGGGGATGAAGCCGGGCAGTGTGGTGGTGGATCTCGCCGGCGAGACCGGTGGCAACTGTGAGCTCACCGAGCCGGGTCGAACCGTGGTCAAGCACGGCGTGGCGATCATGTCGCCGCTGAACCTGCCGGCGACGATGCCCGAGCATGCCAGTGAGTTGTATTCGAAGAACCTGACATCGCTGCTGGACCTTCTGATCACCGACGGCGCACTGGCGCCGGACTTTTCCGATGAGGTCGTCGCGGCCTCGTGCGTCACCCGCGAAGCCGCACCGGCGGCGGCGCCGTTGAGTGAAGAGGCTTCGTAATGTACGAACAACTGCTGGGAAATCTGGCGATTCTGGTGTTGGCCGGATTCGTCGGATTCGCCGTCATCTCCAAGGTGCCCAACACCCTGCACACCCCCCTGATGTCGGGCACCAATGCCATCCACGGCATCGTCGTGCTCGGCGCGCTACTGGTTCTGGGGAACCTCCCGGCCGACGCCAACTGGGGAGTGCGGGCCATCGCCTTCATCGCGGTGGTCTTCGGCACGCTCAACGTCATCGGTGGCTTCCTGGTGACCGACCGCATGCTGGGTATGTTCAAGTCCCGGCCGAAGGCGCCCGCAACCTCCGACAAGGGCGACGCGAAGTGAGCTACCTCGTCAACGTTCTCTATATCGTCGCTTTCGCACTGTTCATCCTGGGCCTCTCAGGCCTGACCGGACCCAAGACCGCGGTGCGCGGCAACTGGATTGCGGCCACCGGCATGGCGATCGCGGTTGTGGCGACCCTGATCAAGGTTCGTGACACCGCGGCGGCCAACTGGATTCTGATCGTCGCCGGTCTGGTCATCGGCGTGGTCCTCGGGGTGCCACCGGCCAAGAGGACCAAGATGACGGCGATGCCGCAGCTGGTGGCGCTGTTCAACGGCGTCGGCGGCGGCACCGTCGCGCTCATCGCGTGGGCAGAATTCATCGAGACCGAGGGCTTTTCACACTTCAAACCGGAGCAGTCGCCAACCGTTGCCGTGGTCGTGGGCTCCTTGTTCGCGGCGATCGTCGGTTCGGTGTCGTTCTGGGGTTCGTTGGTGGCCTTCGTCAAGCTGCAGGAGCTGCTGAACAAGAACATCGAGAAGAAGCTGGTGGCGTCGGCGACGTTCTTCCAGGCGGCCAACGCCGTGCTGTTGCTCGTAGCCATCGGCGCCGCGGTGTTCATCGGCCTCAATGCCCATCCCGGGCAGGGCAGCTCGATGTGGTGGGTCGTTCTGGTGCTCGTGGCCGCTGGGATGATGGGGCTGTTCGTGGTGTTCCCCATCGGGGGCGCCGATATGCCGGTGGTCATCTCGCTGCTCAACGCGATGACCGGATTGTCGGCTGCAGCAGCAGGTTTGGCGCTCAACAACACCGCGATGATCGTCGCGGGCATGATCGTCGGCGCGTCGGGCTCGATTCTGACCAATCTGATGGCTGTGGCGATGAACAGGTCAATACCCGCGATCGTCTTCGGTTCCTTCGGCGGCGGGGACGCCGGGGGCGGACCGGCCGGTGGTGCGCACGGCGCCGTCAAGGCCACATCGGCCGCCGATGCGGCCATCCAGATGGCCTATGCCAATCAGGTGATCGTGGTTCCTGGCTACGGGCTGGCCGTCGCGCAGGCTCAGCACGCCGTCAAGGAGATGGCCGCGATCCTGGAGGGCAAGGGTGTGGAGGTCAAGTACGCCATCCATCCGGTCGCCGGTCGCATGCCCGGCCACATGAACGTGCTGTTGGCTGAGGCAGACGTCGCCTACGACGCGATGAAGGAGATGGATGATGTCAACGGCGAATTCGCCCGCACCGATGTGGCGTTGGTGATCGGCGCCAACGACGTCACCAACCCGGCGGCCCGCAACGACTCGTCGAGCCCCATCTACGGAATGCCGATCCTCAACGTCGACCAGTCCCGGTCGGTGATCGTGCTCAAGCGGTCGATGTCGTCGGGCTATGCCGGAATCGAGAACCCGCTGTTCTTCGCCGACCAGACCTCGATGCTGTTCGGCGACGCCAAGAAGTCCGTCGGCGAAGTCATCGAAGAGCTCAAGGCGATGTAGCTCTTCTGCGCCGAAACCGACGTTTGGGCGCCAACGTGCGAGTGCGAGACGCCATTATGCCCATCTCGGCGAGTCGACGTCTGCAGTCGCTTTGGCGTGCCGCCAACTGACCAGGGCGGCGCTGGCCACCATCACCAGGGTTGCCCCGGCCAACGGACGGGGCAGCAGGGAGCTGGTCGCGCGGTGCGGTTCGTGCGGGTCGCGGGCGGTCATCGCGCCCGCAGGCCGCCTGACAAGTGCGGTGGCAAGGGCGAACGGGCCGCTAGACGGGTGGGTAGGCAGGTGGCGGGTAGACACCACGCAGTGCCCAGGGGAGCCAGCTGAAGAAGTATTCGATCTCGTCTGTGGCGTCGTAGTCCGGATTCGGATCCATACTCAATACCTCCCAGCGTTTCAGGCGGAGTCTAGTCCGCTGGTCCGCACCGCGACACCGAACCCGTCCGCATTGCCTAGACTGTCCAACCAGTTGATAGACAGCTGACGCTGTCGGAGTTCAGACAAGCGAGGAAAACATGCCACCGGAGAACGGGATGACCCGCCGCGAAGAGCTGCTGGCTGTGGCCACGAAGTTGTTCGCCGCGCGTGGCTATCACGGTACCCGGATGGACGATGTCGCCGACGTGGTCGGTTTGAACAAGGCCACGGTGTACCACTACTACGCGAGCAAGTCGCTGATCCTGTTCGACATCTACCAACGGGCCGCCGAGCGCACGTTGGCCGCCGTCCACGACGATCCGTCCTGGACCGCCCGTGAAGCGCTCTATCAGTACACGGTGCGGCTGCTGGCCCAGATCGCGGAGAATCCCGAGGGGGCGGCGGTGTACTTCCAGGAGCAGCCCTATATCACCGAGTGGTTCACCGAGGAGCAGGTCGCCGAGGTCCGTCAGAAGGAGATCCAGGTCTACGAGCACGTACACGGCCTGATCGACCGCGGCATCGCCAGTGGTGAGTTCTACGAATGCGACTCCCACGTGCTGGCCCTTGGCTACATCGGCATGACCCTGGGTTCCTACCGGTGGTTGCGGCCGCACGGCAGGCGCAGCGCGCAGGAGATCGCCGCCGAGTTCAGCACCGCGCTGCTGCGTGGCCTGATCCGTGACGAGAAGATCCGCGCCGAGTCGCCGCTGGGTCCCACGGAGTCACCGGGCACGGCCGAGAAGGCACGGGTCTAGCTGCTCGAGCCGACGCCGCTATGATCGGCCGGTGCCGCTCGTCAGCAAGACCGTGGAAGTCAACGCCGATGCCGGGTCGATCCTGGGTATCGTCGCCGACTTCGAGGCGTATCCGCAGTGGAACGACGAGGTCAGGGCCGTCTACATCCTGGCCCGCTATGACGACGGGCGCCCCAGCCAGCTACGCATCGACACGGTGATCCAGGGCTACGAGGGCAGCTATATCCAGGCCGTGTATTACCCGGGTCCGGCGCAGATCCAAACCGTGATGCAGCAGGGTGACGTATTCACCAAACAGGACCAGCTGTTCTCGGTGGTGGAGATGGGCCCGTCCAGCCTGTTGACCGTGGATCTCGACGTCGAGACGTCGTTCGCGGTGCCGAACCTGATGGTCAAGAAGCTGGTCAATGACGCCCTCGACCATCTGGCCGGCAATCTCAAGGCCCGCGCCGAAGAGCTGTCGGGCTAGACCCTCCGCAGGCCCGTGGCACGCATTGTCGCCGGGGGCGGTCGGCCTCAGCGCCAGATTCCCTTGAGCTCAAGCTGTTCGGTGAGCCGCCGCGCTCCGTCGACGAACTCCAGCTCCACCGGCCGCACCAGCGCGGCGCCGTCGCGGCGGCGCAGCGCCGCGATGACCTCCTTGTGGTGGGTCACCGCCTGGGCTCCCCACTCCAGGTCGGTGACGTAGACCAGCGGCGGCATGTAGCGCGCCACGTGCAGCAGAAACCACGACAATTTGATCCGGCCGGTGGCGTGGTTGAAGGCGCGGTGAAATGCGAATTCGGCGGCGTTGATGGCCTCCGGATCGCCGCCGAGCGAGTCCGCCAGCACCTCGTTCGCCCCTTCCAGTTCGTCGATCTGTTCATCGGTGATCCGCTGCGCCGCGCTCAGCGCGAGTTCCTTGGCGATGGTCGCCTGTAGCCAGAAGATGTCCTCGATGTCCTGACGGCTCAGCTGCGATACGACATAGCCGCGTCGCGGTTCGAGCTGGACCATGCCCTCACCGCGCAGGGTCAGCAGGGCCTCTCGGACCGGTGTGATGCTGACGCCGAGCCGTGCGGCGGTCTCGTCCAGCCGGATGAAGGTCCCCGGCCGCAGGTTGCCCGTCATGATGGCGTGGCGCAGGTGGCCGGCGACCTCGTCGGACAGCTGCGAACGTCGCCGCCCCCGGCTGTTGCGCGACTGAGTGAAAGTCGCTGCGCTCACGTGACCTCCGGGGCTTGTGTAGGCGTCGGCAAGCCAATAGTGTGACCCAGATAACAGCAGATTTGATCAAATATAGCGTTCCTGACCTCAAATATCGAATTCCCGCGGACTTGGTGAGACCAACGAACAGAACAGGGGAACGAGGTAGTTGACCAGACAGCTAACCGCGACCATGGAACAGCCCTATCTGGCCCGCCGCCAGAACTGGATGAATCAGTTGGCGCGTCACGCGCTGATGCAGCCGGATGCCACCGCCCTGCGGTTCACCGGCGCGACGACGACATGGGCCGAACTGGACCACCGGGTCACCAGGCTTGCCGACGCCCTGAGCCGACGCGGTGTCGGCCCCGGGGACCGCGTGATGGTCCTGATGCTCAACCGGCCCGAGTTCGTCGGGGCCGTTCTGGCGGCCAACCGACTCGGCGCCATTGCGGTTCCGGTGAACTTCCGGCTCACCCCACCGGAGTTGGCCTTCCTGGCCGAGGACTGCCAGGCCGCCGTCATCGTCACCGAGTCGGTGCTGGCCGGCGTCGCCACCGCGGTCCGCGATATCGCGCCGGTCCTGGGCACCGTGATCGTGGCGGGGGGGCCCACCGAAGACGGCGTCGTCGGCTACGAGGATCTGGTGGCCGAGGACGGCCAGCCGCACGAGGCCGTTGACGTCCCCAACGACAGCCCGGCGCTGATCATGTACACCTCGGGCACCACCGGGCGGCCGAAGGGTGCGGTGTTGACCCACACCAACCTCACCGGACAGGCGATGACGGCGTTGTACACCACCGGTGCCGACATCAACAACGATGTCGGTTTCATCGGGGTGCCGCTGTTTCACATCGCCGGGATCGGCAACATGCTGACCGGTCTGCTGCTGGGCACGCCGACCGTGATCCATCCCTTGGGCGGCTTCGATCCCGGCCAGCTGCTCGACGTGCTCGAAGAAGAAAAGGTCACCGGGATCTTCCTGGTTCCCGCGCAGTGGCAGGCGGTGTGCGCAGCGCAGCAGGCCAGTCCGCGTGACATCCGGCTGCGGGCGTTGTCGTGGGGCGCCGCGCCGGCATCGGACGAACTTCTGCGCACGATGTCGGAGACGTTCCCGGACACCAAGATCCTGGCGGCCTTCGGCCAGACCGAGATGTCGCCGGTCACCTGCATGCTGCTCGGCGAGGATGCCATCGCCAAACGTGGTTCGGTCGGCAAGGTGATCCCGACGGTCTGTGCCCGCGTCGTCGACGAGAACATGAACGACGTTCCCGCCGGCGAGGTCGGGGAGATCGTCTACCGCGCGCCCACTCTGATGGCTGGGTACTGGAACAACCCGCAGGCTACGGCCGAGGCGTTCGCCGGTGGATGGTTCCACTCCGGCGATCTGGTCCGGATGGACGACGAGGGCTATGTCTGGGTTGTCGACCGCAAGAAAGACATGATCATCTCTGGGGGAGAGAATATCTACTGCGCAGAGGTGGAGAACGTGCTGGCCAGTCATCCGGCGATCATCGAGGTGGCGGTCATCGGACGACGGCACCCGCGGTGGGGGGAGGTACCCGTTGCGGTCGCCGCCGTCTCCGAGCTGGAGCTGCGGCTGGCGGACCTCAACGAGTTCCTCAGCGCGAAGTTGGCGCGCTACAAGCATCCCAAAGGCCTCGAAATCGTCGATGTGTTGCCGCGCAACCCCGCCGGCAAAGTTCTCAAGACCGAGTTGCGAGTTCGTTTCGGCGCCGCGCCTGAGACCGACGGTACAAGCGAAAAGTATTTCAGCCCAGAAGATCCCGGATAATCACTTGAACCGGCACAGATTCGAACAGATTTCTGAGGTCACGATGGAGGGTTAATAGTGCCGATGCGGTCCACGGCTTGGCGGCCATCGGGTACATTCCTGTGGTCCGCTTCACTACCGAGCGGTAGGGAAACGCCACTCACTGGACGCGGGTCGGGGCAAGGAGGGGTTGTGCCAGACGGGCTGCCGTTGTGCCGCGCCGACCAGCGTGTCGCGCAGGTGCCCCGGTGACGGCGGCCACCGGGGTCAGCGGTTACTTCCAGGACCGTTTGCGGGGTCCGTTGACCGCCGTCGGCGGCTTCTTCCAGATGTGTGTCCTCACGGCGAAGGCCACGACGAGATGGCCGTTCGAGTGGCGCGAGTTCGTCATCCAGAGCTGGTTCCAGTTTCGGGTGACCTTCCTGCCGACTATCGCGGTCGCGGTCCCCGACACGGTGCTGATCATCTTCACCATCAACATCCTGTTGGTCGAGTTCGGCGCCGCGGATGTGTCCGGCGCGGGCGCTGCGTTGGCTGCGGTAACTCAGCTGGGCCCGATCGTGACCGTGCTGGTGGTCGCCGGTGCCGGATCGACGGCGATCTGCGCCGACCTGGGCGCCCGTACCATCCGTGAGGAGATCGACGCCCTCGAGGTGCTGGGCATCGACCCAATCCACCGTCTGGTGCTGCCCCGGGTGGTCGCCTCCACCTTCGTGGCGGTGCTGCTCAACGGTGCGGTGATCACCATCGGCCTGGTCGGCGGCTTCATTTTCGGGGTCTATATGCAGAACATCTCGGCCGGCGCCTATGTCTCGACCCTGACACTGGTCACCGGATTGCCCGAGGTCATCATCTCCATCATCAAAGCCCTGACCTTCGGGCTCATCGCCGGTCTGGTCGGGTGTTACCGCGGGCTGACGGTCTCCGGCGGCGCCAAGGGCCTCGGCACGGCGGTGAACGAGACGCTCGTGCTTGCGGTCGTTGCGTTGTTCGCCGTCAACGTCGTGCTCACAACCATCGGTGTCCGGTTCGGAACAGGGCACTGACATGGCAACCTCGACCGTCATCCGGAGCCGCTATCCGCGGGCGTATGGCTGGGCGACGAGGTGGGCCGGTGCGCCGACCCGATTCATCGAAAGCCTGGGACAGGTGGCGTGGTTCACCGTGGCCGCGATCGGGCAGATCCCCCACGCGTTGCGCTACTACCGGCGTGCGACCTTGAGGCTGATCGCCGAGATCGGCATGGGCACCGGGGCGATGGCGGTCGCCGGCGGCACCGTCGCCATCGTCGGTTTCGTGACGCTGTCGGGCGGGTCCCTGATCGCCATCCAGGGCTATGCGTCGCTGGGAAATATCGGCGTCGAGGCGTTCACCGGGTTCGTCGCCGCGCTGGTGAACGTGCGCGTCGTCGCACCGCTGGTCTCCGGGCATGCGCTGGCGGCCACGGTCGGTGCCGGGGCCACCGCCGAGTTGGGCGCCATGCGCATCAGCGAGGAGATCGACGCTCTAGAGGTGATGGGCATCAAGTCGATCAGCTACCTGGTATCGACGCGCATCCTGGCCGGCATCGTGGTGATCATCCCGCTGTATGCGATGGCGCTCATCCTCTCTTTCATCGCGGCGCAGCTCACCACGACCGTCTTCTACGGCCAGTCGACGGGCACCTACGACCACTACTTCCGCACCTTCCTGCGGCCCGACGACGTGTTCTGGTCCTTCGTCGTGGCGATCATCATCGCGCTCTTCGTGATGATCAACCACTGCTATTTCGGCTACAACGCCAGCGGCGGTCCGGTCGGTGTGGGCGAGGCCGTCGGAATATCGATGCGGGCCTCGCTGGTCGCGATCGCCATGATTGTCCTGTTGGCCGGTTTGGCGCTGTACGGCACCAACCCGAACTTCAATCTCACGGTATAGCGATGATGAACACAGCGGTTGATTCGTCGCGGCGGGGGCCGATCAGGCTGGCGGGGTTGGAGCCCACCCTGGACGTCAGCCCCCACTACATCAACCTCATTCCGGCCAACGTCACCGAACTCCTCGGCGCTCCGAACCCCTACGTCTATCCCGACAACCTTCCTCGGGTCAACGCGCGCGGCGGACCGGGCGGGGCACCGGGGTGCTGGCAGCAGATCGACCGCAACCTGTGGCCGGCGCCGTATCTGGTGATGGACACCGGCGCGTCGATCGCCCCGTACAACCACTCTGAACTCGGCCAACCGATCCTCAACGAATACGTTTGGGGACGCCAAGTCGGGGAGAACACGATCAACCCATGAAAATCACCGGCACAGCAATCAAACTCGGCGCCTTCTCCCTGGTGCTGCTGCTCTTCACGGCGATCATCGTCGTCGTGTTCGGGCAGATCCGGTTCGACCGCACCACCGCCTATACAGCCGAATTCAGCGATGTCAGCGGCTTGCGCGACGGCCAGTTCGTCCGTGCCGGTGGCGTCGAGGTCGGGAAGGTCTCCGACATCAGCTTGCTCGACGGTGGTCATCGGGTCTTGGTGACGCTCAACATCGACCGGGCGCTGCCGCTGTACCAGTCGACCACCGCGACGATCCGCTACCAGGACTTGATCGGCAACCGGTACGTCAACCTCGCGCGCGGCACCGGTGAGGGTGCCGATCGAATCCTGCCGCCGGGCGGGTTCATTCCGCTGTCACGTACGCATCCCGCGCTCGATCTCGATGCGCTCATCGGCGGTTTCAAGCCGTTGTTCCGCGCGCTTGACCCGGAGAAGGTCAACAACATCGCGTCCTCGTTGATCACCGTGTTCCAGGGGCAGGGCGGCACGATCAACGACATCCTCGATCAGACAGCACAATTGACCTCCACGCTGGCCGATCGTGACCAGGCCATCGGTCAGGTCATCACGAACCTGAACACCGTGCTGGACACCACCGTCAAACATCAGAAGGAGTTCGACCAGACCGTCAACAACTTCGAGCTGCTCATCACCGGCCTGAAGAACCGGGCCGATCCGCTGGCCGAGGCCACCGCGAACATCAGCAATGCGGCGGGCGCCCTGGGCGACCTGCTGCGCGACGACCGGCCGCTGCTGAAGGACACCGTCGGGAAGCTTGAGACCATCCAGCAGCCCCTGGTCGATGATCAGGACCGGCTGAACGACCTGCTGGTCAAGCTTCCGCAGGCGATCAAGCTCATCGGCCGCGCGGGCGGCATCTACGGTGACTTCTTCAACTTCTACCTCTGCGACATCACGTTGAAGCTCAACGGCCTCCAGCCCGGCGGCCCGGTCCGCACGGTGCACATCACCCAGCAGCCGACGGGGAGGTGCACGCCGCAATGAGGACGTTGGAGGGGTCCAACCGCGTTCGCAATGGCCTGGCCGGCATTGTGATCGTGTTGCTTGTTGTCGCTGTGGGCCAGAGCTTCTCCAGCATCCCGATGCTGTTCGCACAGCCGATGTACTACGGACAGTTCACCGACACCGCGGGTCTGAACACCGGCGACAAGGTGCGCATCGCCGGCATGGACGTCGGCACCGTGAACTCGGTGAAGATCGACGGTGATCACGTCCTGATCGGGTTCACGCTGGGCGGGCAGACGATCGGCACGGAGAGCCGGCTTGCGATCCGGACCGAGACGATTCTGGGCAAGCGGGTAATGCAGGTGGAGCCGCGCGGCGACAAGAGGCTGCGAGCCAGAGGGGTCCTGCCGGTGGGCCAGACCACCACGCCCTACCAGCTCTACGACGCGGTCTTCGATGTGACGAAGGCGGCAGCGGGCTGGGATATCGATACCGTCAAACGGTCGCTGAACGTGTTATCGGAAACCATCGACCAGACCTACCCGCACCTGAGTGCCGCGCTCGACGGGGTCGCCCGGTTCTCCGACACCATCGGCAAACGTGACGAGCAATTCAAGCAGCTGCTGGCCAACGCGAACAAGATCGCCGGTGTGCTCGGCAACCGCAGCGAACAGATCAACAAGCTGTTGGTCAACGCCCAGGCTCTGATCGCGGCGCTGAACGAGCGCGGCCGGGCCATCGACTACCTGCTGGAGAACGTATCGCTGGTCTCCGCGCAGTTCGCCGGGTTCGTCAACGACAACCCGAACCTGAACCATGTTCTGGAACAGCTGAATACGGTCAGCAGCGTGCTGGTCAAGCACAAGACGGACCTGGCCGACGTGTTGACCACCGCCGCCAAGTTCATGGGCGCACTGGCCGAGGCCCTCGGGTCGGGCCCGTTCTTCAAGACGCTGGTCGTCAACCTGCTGCCGTACCAGATCCTCCAGCCCTGGGTCGATGCCGCATTCAAGGAGCGCGGCATCGACCCCGAAGAGTTCTGGCGCAACGCCGGATTGCCCGCGTTCCGATTCCCCGATCCCAACGGACAGCGGCAGCCCAACGGGGCGCCGCCGCCGGCACCGCGGGTGCTGGAAGGTACCCCGGATCACCCCGGCCCCGCGGTTCCGCCCGGCTCGCCGTGCTCGTACACCCCGCCGGCCGACGGCATCCCGACCTCGGCCAACCCGCTGCCGTGCGCGGCGTTGACCCAGGGGCCGTTCGGATCGGTGCCCGGTGGCTACGCTCCACCCGACGTCGTGACGTCGGCGCCCAATCCGGCCGCGGTGGGCGGCCCGGGGGTCCCCAGCGCGGCGATCCCCGGCCAGATGTCGCCGAATGTGGCCGGGGTGCCGTCGGCACCGCTGGCTCCGGGACCGCCCGGAGCCCGAACCGTTCCGGTCGGACCGCTGCCGGGCCCCGCCGGCGACGTGCCCGGTTACGCGCCGCCGCCTCCTGCCTTGATCGGACCGACACCACCGCCGGGCCCGGGACCGCAGGTTCCACCGGTCGGTGACATCGCACCCGTCGATATGCCAGCGGGACAGGGAGGCTGATCGATGTCGAACATCTTCAGATTCGACCTGGGCAAGCTGCGGCTGGGCGGGCTGTCGCGGGCGTCGGTCGTGATCGGGTCCCTGGTCGTCGCGTTGGGCATCGTCGCCGCCGTCGTCGGTTTGCAGCTGTATCAAAAACTGACCAACAACACCGTCGTCGCCTATTTCCCCGAAGCGCTGGCCCTGTATCCGGGCGATCGGGTACAGATCATGGGCGTCCGGGTCGGAACGATCGACAGCATCGATCCGGCCGGCGACAAGATGAAGGTCACGTTCCACTACTCGAACAAGTACAAGGTGCCCGCCGACGCGACGGCGACGATCCTCAACCCGAGCCTGGTGGCTTCCCGAACGATCCAACTCGGCCCGCCCTACACCGGTGGGCCGGTGCTGGCCGACAATGCGGTCATCCCGATCGAGCGCACCCAGGTGCCGGTGGAGTGGGACGACCTGCGCAACCAGATCTCCGACATCGTCACCAAACTCGGCCCCACGCCGGAACAACCGAAGGGGCCGTTCGGTGAGGTCATCGAGTCCTTCGCCAACGGCCTGGAGGGCAAGGGCAAGGAGATCAACACCACCCTGAGCGCATTGTCCGATGCGGTGACCGCGCTGAACGAGGGACGCGGGGACTTCTTCGGAGTGCTCAAGAGCCTGGCGCTGTTCGTCAATGCGCTGCACAAGAGCGATCAGCAGTTCGTCGCGCTGAACAACGATCTGGCGACGTTCACCAACGCGTTCACCAACTCCGATCAGGAACTGGCCAAGGCGCTCAAGGACATTGACACTCTGTTGACGACCGCGCACAAGTTCGTCAACGACAACGGATCGGTTCTGAGCAAGGACATCGACAACCTCGCCGAGGTCACCAACGCGATCCTGCAGCCGGAGCCGCGCAACGGCCTCGAGACGATACTGCACGTCTACCCGAACCTGGGTGCCAACTTCCAGAACATCTACCACCCCACTCACGGTGCGCTGGTGGCGATTCCAGTGGTCGCCAGCTTCGCCAACCCGCTGCAGTTCATCTGCAGCGCGATCCAGGCGGGCAGCCGGCTGGGCTACCAGGACTCCGCGGAGCTGTGTGCCGAGTACCTGGCCCCGGTCATGGATGCGATCAAGTTCAACTTCCCGCCGTTCGGTGTCAACCAGTTCTCGACGGCCGAGACGCTGCCCAAGTACGTCGCCTACTCCGAGCCACGCCTGCAGCCGCCGCCGGGCTACAAGGACACCACCGTGCCCGGCATCTGGTCCCGGGACACGTTGTTCTCGCACGGCAACCATGAGGCGGGCTGGATCGTGGCGCCCGGCATGCAGGGCGTCGACGTGCAGGCCTTTACCGCCAACATGCTGACCCCGGACTCGCTGGCAGAGCTCATGGGCGGACCCGACATCGCCTCGATACCGCCGGCCGGGCCGCCCGGAGGCGCACCGCCGAACTCGTACAACCAGACGAATCCGCTTCCGCCACCGTGGTATCCGCAACCGGGATCTCCGCCGCCACCGGCACCGGATGTGGTTCCGGGACCGCTGCCGGTGTCTCAACAGATCGATGCCGGCGCGCCTGCCGCCCCGGCGCCTGCTGCCCCGGCGCCGCCCGGTCCGCCACTGCCCGCTGAGATGGGGGGCGGACAATGAGAGCGTCGGCCAACGCGGTGCGCCGGTACAGCTGGCGCGGCTTGGTGCTGTTCGTCGCGGCGATGGTGCTGACATCGTGCGGGTGGCGAGGCATCGCCAACGTGCCACTGCCCGGGGGGCCGGGCAGCGGCCAGGACAAGATGACCGTCTACGTGCAGATGCCGGATACGTTGGGCCTCAACGTCAACAGCCGGGTGCGGGTAGCCGACGTCTTCGTCGGGACGGTGCGTGCGATCGAGCTGAAGAACTGGATCCCCACCCTGACCCTGGACATACAGCCCGGAATCAAGTTGCCCGCCAACGCGACTGCGAAGATCGGCCAGACCAGCCTGCTGGGCACCCAGCACATCGAGCTGGCGGCGCCGCCGGATCCGTCACCGGAGCCGTTGCGCAACGGCGCGACGATTCCGCTGAAGAACTCCTCGGCCTGGCCGACCACCGAGCGCACGCTGGCCAGCATCGCCATTGTGCTGCGCGGCGGCGGTATCCCGAACCTGGACATCATCCAGACCGAGGTCAACAACATCCTGTCCGGCAACGCCGAGCAGATCCGTGACTTCCTGGGCAAGCTGGACACCTTCACCGATCGGCTCAACCAGCAGCGCGAGGACCTCACCCGGGCGATCGATTCGACCAACGAACTGCTGGCCATCGTCGCCCGCCGCAACAACACGCTGGACCGCGTGCTGACCGAATTCCCGCCGCTGATCAAGTACTTCGCCGACGCGCGCGACCGGTTCACCGGTGCGGTGGAGGCGCTGGGCCGGTTCAGCGGCGTCGTCGACCAGACGCTGACACAGTCGCGCGGAGACTTGGACACCAACCTGCAGTTGCTTCAGCGGCCACTGAAGCAACTGGGGCGGGCGGCGCCGTACCTGATCGACTCGTTCAAGCTGATCATCACGGCTCCGTACCCCATCGACAACATCCCGAAGGTCATCCGGGGCGACTACATCAACACATCGGCCACGTTCGACCTGACGCTGAGCGCGCTGGACAACGCGTTCCTCACCGGTACCGGTGTGTCGGGCATGCTGCGTGCGCTTGAACAGGCGTGGGGCCGCGATCCGAACACGATGATCCCCGACGTCCGTTTCACCCCGAACCCGAACTCGGTGCAGGGCGGACCGTATGTGGAACGAGGCGAGTGAGGGGTGACCACTAGATGCTGACTCGCTTCATCCGTACCCAGCTGACCGTCTTCGCGGCACTGACCGTGGTCGCCATCGTGGTGCTGGGTTGGTACTTCCTGCGGGTGCCGACCCTGATGGGCATCGGGCAGTACACGCTGAGGGCCGACCTCCCCTCGTCGGGTGGCCTGTACGCGACGGCCAACGTCACCTACCGGGGGATCACGATCGGCAAGGTCACCGAGGTCGAGCCGACCGAGACCGGCGTCGTGGCCACGATGAGCATCAGCGACAGGTACAAGATCCCGATCGACGCCATCGCCAACGTGCACTCGGTGTCGGCGGTCGGCGAGCAATACCTGGACCTGGTGTCCAGCGACGAACCCGGGAAGTACTTCTCCAACGGGCAGACCATCACCAAGGGCACCGTTCCGGCGGAGATCGGTCCGGCGCTGGACACGGCGAACCGGGGCCTGGCGGCGCTGCCGGCCGACAAGATCCCGGTGCTGCTCGATGAGACGGCCCAGGCGGTGGGCGGTCTCGGGCCGGCGCTGCAGCGGCTGGTCGACGGCACCCAGGCGATCGTCGGCGACTTCAAGACCAACATCGACGACGTCAACGACATCATCAACAACTCGGCGCCGATCATCGACAGCCAGGTCGACTCCGGCGGCGCGATCCAACGCTGGGCCGCCAACCTGAACACCCTGGCGGCGCAGAGCGCAGCCCAGGACGCCGCCATCCGCGACGGGTTGCGTCAGGCCGCACCGACCGCCGACGCCGTCACCGCGGTGTTCAGTGACGTGCGCGATTCGCTGCCGCAGACACTGGCCAACCTCGAGATCATCCTCGACATGCTCAAGCGCTACCACAAGGGCGTCGAGCAGGCCCTGGTGATGTTGCCCCAGGGAGCATCGATCGCCCAGGCGGTGTCAACCCCGTATCCGAACCAGGCTGCGCTGGACTTCGGCCTGACGATCAACCAGCCTCCGCCGTGTCTGACGGGGTTCCTGCCCGCCAGTGAGTGGCGTGCGCCCGCCGACACCAGCCCGGCACCGGTGCCTACGGGTCTGTACTGCAAGATCCCCAAGGACACCCCGGCCAACGTGGTGCGTGGTGCCCGCAACTATCCGTGCGCCGATTTCCCCGGGAAGCGGGCCGCGACCCCCGCCGAATGCCGCAGTAACGAGCGCTATACGCCGTTGGGAACCAACCCCTGGTACGGGGATCCGAACCAGGTGGTGAACTGCCCGGCCCCGGGGGCTCGATGTGACCAGCCGGTCGACCCGGGCCGGGTCATTCCGGCGCCGTCGATCAACAACGGGATGAATCCGCTGCCGGCCAACCTGTTGCCGGGGCCGACACCGCCGACAAACGACCCACTGTCAAGACCGGGGACCGGTTCGGTGCAGTGCAATGGGCAGCAACCCAATCCGTGCACGTACACTCCGGCGGCAGGTGCCGCGGCCGTTTACAGCCCGGCGAGTGGCGAGTTGGTCGGCCCCGACGGGACGAAGTACAGCGTCAGCAATTCGAGCAGTACAGGAGACGACGGATGGAAGGAGATGCTGGCTCCGGCCGGCTGAACCCGACCCCGCCCACCACCGACGACGATGCTGAACGAGGTGAAGCTGAGGATTCGGTGAATCCGGCACCAGCCGACGACGATGCGCAGCGTAGTCAAGCTGAGGAGTCGGTGAATCCGACACCAGCCGACGACGAGGCCGAACCCGGCGAAGCCGAAGCGGCGGCCCTGTCACCAGCAGACGAGCCGCGACCGGACGGCGCCGAGGCGGCGACCTCACCTCAGTCGCGGTTGAGCAGCCGTCGCTGGATTGCCGGCGTGTGCAGCGTGCTGGTGCTCCTGAGCCTGGCGATGGCCGCCGGCGGCTATCTGGCAGTGCGCTCGAACCAGAAGAGCAGCACCGCCGCGCGTGCCGAGGCCGCCGCGCTCGAAGCGGCCAAAGACTGCGTCGCAGCCACCCAGGCGCCCGATGCCACCGCCATGGCGGCAAGCCGGGAGAAGATCATCGACTGCGCGACCGGCGACTTCGGCGCCCAGGCAACCCTCTACAGCGGCCTGCTGGTGGATGCCTACAAGTCAGCCAACGTGCGGGTGCAGGTGTCCGATATGCGTGCGGCCGTGGAGCGTCACAACAGTGATGGCTCGATGGACGTGCTGGTCGCGGTGCGGGTGCGGGTCTCCAACACCCAGCAAAAGGACCAGGAGCAAGGCTATCGGCTGCGGGTGCGGATGGCTCCGGACTCGGGGGCCTACAAGATCGCCCGGCTCGACCAGGTGAGCAAGTGACTGTCGCACTCGACGACGCCGGCACCGAGACCACGACCGTTGTCGAGGCGGGACCGGCGGCGCAGCAGGCGACCTGGTTAGCGCGGGCGGGTGCGTTCGCCATCGACGTGTTGTTCGGAGCCGGCGTGCTGGCGACGGCGCTGCTCGTGGCGACGGCGGCACTCAGCGGCTGGTTGCGGTGGCTGTGCATCGGCGTGGGAGCTGTCGTGTGCCTGGCGATGGCCGTCAACCGGCTGCTGCTGCCCGCCGTCACGGGTTGGAGCATGGGCCGATCCGTGTTCGGGATCGCGGTCGTCGGTCGTGACGGCTCCTCGGTCGGGCCATGGCGGCTGCTGGTTCGCGATCTGGCCCACGTGCTCGATACCGCAGCACTTTTCATCGGATGGCTCTGGCCGCTGTGGGATCCACGCAGCCGCACCTTCGCCGACCTCCTCACCCGCACCGAGGTGCACAGGGTCGACGATGAGCACCCCGAACACCGCCGCCTGACAGCCGCCGTGCTGGCGGTAGCCGCGGTGATTGCCCTCGCGGGCGCCGGCCTGGGGTATCTGGCCGTCTACCGCCACCAGCTCGCGGCCGACCAGGCCCGGGAGCAGATCGCCGTCCAGGGGCCCAAGATCGTCGAGGACATGCTCAGCTACGCCCCGGTGACGCTGCAGGCCGACTTCACCCGGGCCCAATCGCTGGTCACCGACGGCTATCGTCCGCAGCTGGTTGCCCAGCAGGAAGCGGTGCGCAAAGCCGGTGCCGTCGACAACGCCTACTGGGTTACCAACAGTGCGGTGTTGTCTTCGTCGACCGATCGGGCCGTGATGCTGCTGTTGATGCAGGGCCAGCGCGGCGCACCGCCGAATCAGCGGTTGATCACCGCGACGGTGCGGGTGAACTTCGACAAGTCGGCCACCGGCCAATGGCAGGTGTCGGATCTGTCGGTACTGGCCAAGCCGAATCCGGCCAGGCAGGGCCAGTGAGTCCACGGCGCAAGATCGAGCCGGGCAGCAAGGAACTCTTCCGCCTGCCCGATCCGAGGCTGCGCCGCTGGGGCCTGCCCGTGGTCGCGGCCCTGGCAGCCGTGGCGATCATCGGCGCGATCACCGTCAGCACCCTGGTGCTGATCGAGCGGGAATCCCACCACCGCGCCGACGTGCGCGACGCTGCGGTGATCACCTTTGTGCGCGGCTTCATGACGCAATACACCTCACCGGATCCGTTCCACGCCAACGATTACGCCGACAAGGTGCTCGCCGAGGGCACCGGACAGTTCGCCAAGCTGTACCGGGAGAAGATGAACGAGATCGTCATCCAGGTGGCCCGCGCCGAACCGACGACGGGAACCGTCCAAAGCCTGGGTATCGAGCGCTGGAACGATGACGGCAGCGTCGATGTGGTGGTGGCAGCCGAGACGAACACCAAGCTGCCGGACGGCAAGACCATCGAAAGTGGCAATCGCTGGGTGGTCACCGCGACCAAGGAAGGACAGCAGTGGAAGATCAGCAACCTGCTGCAGGTGATCTGACCGACCCGGCGCCCGACGAGCTAACGTCCGAGGGCAGCACGGCCGATCAGAGCGAGGATACGGCCGGTGCCGGGTCAGCGGACCCGACCGAGGAGACGACCGGTGCGCAGCCGGCCGCTGCGGAGCCGGTGCAGGAGGCCCCGGCGAAGCGAAAGTGGTTCGCGCGCAGCAGAGGCCGGCTGGTAGTGGGCATTTCGGCGGCGCTGTTCGTCGCGGCGGGCGCGTTCGCCGGGGCTGCGGTGCAGCCGTATCTGGCCGATCGCGCCATGGTCGACACCAAGCTCGACATCGCGCGTACTGCCGCCGATGCCATCACGACATTGTGGACCTACACCCCCGACGACATGGACAAGCTGCCCGACCGGTCGGCGAAGTTCTTGTCCGGCGACTTCGAAGCGCAGTACCGCAAGTACGTCGACGCCATAGCGCCGACGAACAAACAGGCCAAGGTGACCAACAGCACTCAGGTCGTCGGGGCAGCGGTCGAATCGTTGCGGGGCCCGGATGCCACCGCGATCGTCTACACCAACACCACCTCGACCAGCCCGCTGACCAAGAACATCCCGTCGATGAAATACCTGTCCTATCGGTTGCAACTCAAGCGTGAGGGAGCCGACTGGCGGGTGACCAGGATGACCACCGTGACGTCGCTGGACATCACTCCGCAGGTCTGACTCGGTATCGGACACAACACGTCGCGTCTGGATTGGTTGTCGCCGTGGCCGAATTCGTCAAGCGCGATCCGAATGCACCGCCCGGCTTCTTTGCCTGCGAGGCGGCCGGACTGCGATGGCTGGCGAGTGTGGAGGGCGGTGTTCGGTGTGCACGTGTGCTGCGTTGGGACGACATCAGCCTGACGCTGGAGCGGTTGGAGCCGGCGGCGCCCACTGCCGAGGCGGCGAGAGCATTCGGGCGTCGGCTGGCGCTGACCCACGATGCGGGTGCAGCCGGATTCGGAGCCGCACCCGAGGGCTGGACCGGGCCGGGATTCTTTGGACCACTGCACCAACCGCTACCCATGAGCCTCACCGAATACGCCAGGTGGGGCCTCTTCTACGCGGAGGCGCGGCTGGCGCCGATGCTGGATCACGCCGCCGCCCGGCTGGACACCACCACCTGCGGTGCGGTAGCGGAGGTGATCGGCCGTTGCCGCCGAGGAGATTTCGACGACGACGATCAGCCCGCTCGCCTGCACGGCGACCTGTGGAGCGGCAACGTGATGTGGACGCGCCATGGCGCGGTGCTCATCGACCCGGCGGCTCATGGCGGGCACCGTGAGACCGACCTCGCCATGCTGGCGCTGTTCGGGTGCCCGCACCTGGGTAGCGTCTACGAGGGCTACCACCGCGTGCATCCACTGGGTGCGGGCTGGCGCGATCGCGTCGCGTTCCACCAGATCTATCCGCTGCTGGCGCACGTGGCGCTGTTCGGTACCGGCTACGCGGGTCAGACTCTCGCGGCGGCGCGTGCCGCAGCGAGAATCAGTTGAACGCCAGCCAGCTCGGCAGTGCACGTTCGTGTGCGTCGCAGAGCACCTGCATGGTGTCGCAGGAGCCCTTCGGAACACCGGCGCCCGCCCACATCCCACCGGTGTCGCGGCGCAATACGATTGCCGAGGAGCTGCCGCCGTCGAGAAGGATTGCGGTGTCGCTGCCCATCCCGCGGAAGAGATCCTGGATCTGATCCGGTGTGTAGCTGCCGCCCTGGAAGACGTACATCTCGTCTTTGTCCCTGGAGTAGGCGAGCGCCGTGCGTGCGGCGCTGGGGCCGGGGTCGTTCATCTGGCCGGTGTCACCGGGGGCCAGCAGTTTCAGTCCGCTGACGGCGACGAAGCGGACCCCCTTGTCCATGAGGTCTCCGACCACCGGCGCCGCAACGGCGTAGTCGTCGGCGGCCTTGGGTGTCACCACGAAGGGAGCGCCGCCGACCGGAAGGATCATCGTGGTCAGCGCGGTCCATACCTCGTCGCCACCGGATAGCGCCTGCTTGCCCGCGTAGGCGATGGTCCCCGTCACTGCGGCGTTGGCGCGGCCCTCGCCGTGGGTGTTGTCGACGTAGGCGCCCAGCGGGGAGCTGCATCCGGTGGATTTCCACGATCCGGCCTGTTGTCCGCGGATGTCGAAGAAGTTGGCGTTGACGGCCATCGTCGGCCGACCGAGCACCTGCCAGGCCTGCAGCGGGGTGTAGGTCTCCGATGCCTGCATCAGACCCTCCCGGGTGCGCGCGCCGGGTGTGCGCTCGCAGCGGGCCTGGAAGCCGGTGTGGGTATCCACCAACAGCCGCGGGGCGAGGCGCTTCGAAGCGGACTTGATGATCATCAGGTGGCCGCCGTTGGTCTTTTCGTACCAGTTGCCGGCGGCGTTGAGCATCGGAGCGGGGTACCCGCCACCGAAGTTGTAGACCAGATAGCTGCCGCGGGTCGTGGCGATCGCCTGGGCGAGTTGACCGCGACCGTCGGCTGCGGCCACGGGCTGTCCGGTGGTGGTTGCCAGAGCGAGGCATGCCACCACCGCCATGGCGCCTGCGGCGATCCGGCGAAGCGTCGCGGCTGGGGTTGACACGGTTGACCTTTCGAGCGCAAGGGGCCAATACGTCAATCAACACAATAACCTCAACAGAAACACTGTCAACTTTCGTAACAGTGCGGTGACGGTTCGGCTGCCGGTGTATCACAAAGCGCCCCAGGCTCTTTGCGGGCAGGTTGGTTTCGGCGACAACCGGGGAGGGGATGCCTGCGGCCGGGCCCGCGGGGCCGATGCCCGAAACCGAGACATCGGGACCCAGTCGAATCGGGCCCCGTCCGCCTTGGCATCCTCTGAGTGGATCGACATGATCATTTCTCGGCGACCGAGAGGCGAGCTCAGTGAGCAAATCAGCGAATCCGTACGGTGGTCGGCCGGGTGGCGGGATCAGCCTGCCGGAGTACTACCGGCCCTGGCCGGCGATCACGAATCGCAACATCTTCTTACCGGGCACGGAGGTACTGCCCGACCACGAGATGCGGGTGACATTTCTGGGCAGCTCGCCGTGGCCGCCGAACAGGCTGCAAAAAGGCACGTCGATGTTGGTCGAATTGGGCAACGGCACGCCCCAGCCGCGGAGGTTCTTCTTCGACCTGGGCAACGGCAGCGTGGGCAATGCGATCGCGTTGCAGGTTCCGGCGGCGCTGATCAACGACATCTTCATCAGCCATCTGCACGCCGACCACTTCGCCGACCTACCGTACATGTATCCGTTCCGGGCCTTCTCGGGAGGTTTTGAGCCGCTTCGGGTTTACGGGCCGTCGGGCCGCACTGCCGAACTGGGCACGGCCGCAATGGTCGAGAACATGCGCAAGATGAACCGGTGGCACGAGGAGAATTTCGATGCCATCCCGGTGGGCGACGGATTCCAGATCGACGTCACCGAATTCGACTGGACCGAGCGCAACGGCGTCTGCTACCAGCAGGACGGGGTCACGGTGCGGCACTGGCCGCGATCGCATGTCAAGGACGGCGCGTCGGCCTACCGCCTGGACTGGGAGGACGCCGGCCTGTCGTTTGTCTGGACCGGTGACGGACGTCCTGACGAGTTGTCGGTGCAATACGGTCACCGAGCGGACCTGTTCGTCACCGAGGGCACCATTGACACTCCCTGGCTGACGGGCCTGAAGGTCGGTGCACCCGCCAAGCTCTGGGAATACACGATGGACATCTTCCACACGCCGTACTACGCGGCGGGCTACATGTTCGCCCAGGCCCAGCCCCGCATGGCGGCGATCTGCCACTTCGAGTGGAGCGACGACCAACTGATGGCGGAGTCGGTCGCCGAGGTTCGGGCGCACTGGGATGGCTTGTTCATGTTCGGGCTGGACCTCAACGTCATCAACATCACCAAAGGCGCCATCTGGTCGCGTCCGGCGGTTCTCCCCGGTGGCGCGGCGCCGGCGTCGATGGATCCGCGCTGGTTCCTCGCGTCCGGCGACCCGCTGCCGGAGTCGATCACCTTCCCGCCGCCGCGCATCCCGCGTGAGAACCAGCAGGAGCAGTTCGTCCGTGATCTGGAGATCGACCCGGAAAAGTACTACCCGTCCGACGTCTACCGCAATCCGACCCAGACCTGGCCCGGCGTCACGATCAATCCCCGCGAGATGCTCGCTCAGCGGGGCATCGAGCTCGACCAAGACTGGCGCAAACTCTGACCATGGCTGAACCTCCCCTGCTGGCACCGGCGCCCCGGGCCGGGCCGCCGGCGAGGCCCGACCGGGGCCCGGTTCCGGTCACGCTGTTGTCCGGGTTCCTCGGTGCGGGCAAGACGACCCTGCTGAACCGGCTTCTGACCGGTGACCACCGGCTGCGGATCGGTGTCCTGGTCAACGACTTCGGGGCCATCAACATCGATGCCGCGCTGGTGCGCAGCGTCGAGGCGAACACGATCAGCCTCACCAACGGGTGCGTGTGCTGCGAGATCCGCGATGACCTCGTGGCGTCCGTCGAGAGCCTCCTAGCCAGGGCCGACACCATCGACTATGTGATCGTGGAGGCCAGCGGGATCGCTGATCCGGCCGGCATCGTGATGACGTTCCTCGACGCCCGCTACGCCGGGCAGCTGCGCATCGACAGCATCATCTGCCTCGTGGACGCCGAGGGCATCTTCCGTGAGGGCGGCGACGACCGGCTCAACGCCCTCAAACTGCGCCAGATCGCGTTCGCCGACCTTGTCGTGCTCAACAAGACCGATCTCGTCCGGCCGGCCCACATCGAGGTGATCAGAGACTGGATCGACCTGCACATCAAGCGAATTCGCATCATCGAAAGCAACTACGGGGACGCGCCCCTGGAGGCGCTTCTCGGGGTGGGTCGCTTCGATCCCCGCCGACTGCCGTTACCCGACGACCAAGCTGACCGACCGAGTGGCCCGCCGGTCGAACGCTGGAGCCACCGCACGCAGGCCCGATTCTCGGTCGAAGCGTTGCAGCGCATGGTCAAGCGCGAGCTCCCCGCCACGGTGTACCGCTGTAAGGGGATCATCTTCACCTCGGACTCCGACCAGCCTCACGCACTCCAGGTCGTCGGCCGACGCTGCGATATCGCTCCGGTCAATCTCGGTGGGCAAGTGCCGAACGGAACCAGCGAGCTTGTCGCGATCGGCAGGCAGATCGACCAGTCCGAGCTCGACCGTCTGTTCGGGGCATGCCTGGTTGGGGGTTCTTCGCGACGGTCGCGCGGAACGGATTAGTCCCGGCTCGCGAGGTCTCGGTGCCGGCCTGCCGCTCGCCGGCGCGGTTCATCTCAGCGGCCCGGGGGTGCGAGGCGGTACACCGCACCGGCATAGTCGTCGGTGATGTACACGGCCCCATCCGGGCCCGCCACGGCGGCCACCGGGCGGCCCCAGCGTGCACCGTCGGCGTCCTGGAATCCGCCCACCAGCGTCTGCTGGGCGCCCAATGTTGCGTCGTGCCAGCCGAAGAACGCGACCTCCGGTGCACGCGGGGGAGTGCGATTCCAGGATCCGTGCACGCCGATCAGCGCTCCGCTGCCATACGGCGGGGGCAACGTCCCCGTTGTGAAGCTCAGTCCCAGTGGTGCCGAGTGTGCGCCCAGTGTTTGTTCCACCGCCGGCAGTGCCGAGCAGTCGAGTTTGGTGCCGTCAGGGTTGGTCTGTACGTCGCGGATGAATCGCGGCTGCCCGTCTGTATCGGGATTGCAGTAGGGCCAACCGAGTTCGCGCCCGGGTGTCAGGCGAGCGATCGATTCCGGCGGGTGGTCGTTGACGTAGTCGTTCACCTCGCCGTAGGTGGGCCCCGGGTAGGGGTAGGGAATGTTGTCACGATTGTTGACCGCTGTCCACACTGACCCGTCCGGAGCGACTGCCAGGCCGGTGCCGTTGCGAACACCGGTGGCGAAGACGGCCGGCGGGCCACCCCCCGGTGGTATCCGCATGATCGTGGCGCGCGGCGGATTCGCCGTCCGGTCGGCTGCGGAGATGTTTCCCGTAGAGCCGATGGAGAAGTAGACCGCGCCGTCGGGGCCGACGGCCACACTCTTCAGGGCGTGGGCGTAGGCTCCGCCCAGTTCCGGGCTGCGGGCATCGGGCAGGTCCCGCGCCACGACGCTGCGGTCGCGGACCCGACCATCGGAGTAGGTGTACCGGTCGATCCGATCGCTTTCGGCCACATAGAGGGCGTTCCCGGAGAACGCCAGGCCGTGCGGCTGATCCAGACCGTCGAGCAGCACCGAGGTTCTCGCCCGGTCCCCCGCGGGGACCAGCCGCAGCACCTGCCCGGCGGCCGGCACCGAGACCAGCAGCGTGCCGTCGGGGGCCCAGGCGGCCAGCCGGGCCTTGGACACCCGGGCCCAGACCGACATCGTCCACCCCGCCGGCACCAGAGCCGTTCGGGGCCGATCCAGCGGTGCATCCGCCATACCTTCGGGGACGCCGAGCGTGACCGGAACCAGGTCTGCCGGTGCCGCTGCGCTTGGTGCCGGCCCATTCGGTGCTGGTGCGCCCGGTGCCGGCGGCGGTGACGGATGGCCACAGGCGACCGCCAGCACCGCAACGGCGCTGATTGCGCTAGCCCACCAGGCCCGCATGCATCTCCCAGACCAGAATCTCCGATGGTGCGGTGGCGGTGATCCGCTGGCCTCCCGATGCGGTGAACCGTACGGCGTCGCCTTCACGGAGTCCTCCGGTTTCCTCCAGGGTTACCTCGCCGCGCGGGACGAACAGATGCAGGTACGGAGCCTCGGGCAGGTCGATGGAATCGCCGGGCTGCATCCGGGCGCCGTGCAGGGCGGCGTATCGGTTGCGGATGTTGATCGCCGCCCGGTCCTTGTGTCGGGGTATTCCCGAGGCGATGGTGACCAGGCTCCCGCGTAGCAGCTCGTCATCGACCTCCAATTGCTGGTAGCCCGGAGTGATCCCCGATTCGTCGGGAACCACCCACATCTGGATGAAATGCACTGGTTCGCTGTGGCTTTCATCGCCGGTAAGCGTCCAGGAATCGTTCCTTTCGGAGTGCAGAATCCCCCGGCCGGCCGACATCCGCTGAGCCAGGCCCGGGTAGACGACGCCGGAATGCCCGGTGGAATCCTGGTACACCAGAGATCCGCGCAGCACCCAGGTGACGATCTCCATATCGCGGTGCGGATGGGTGTCAAACCCGTTGCCCGGCTTGACGATGTCGTCGTTGTTCACCAGCAGCAGGCCGTGGTGGGTGTTCGTCGGGTCGTGGTGGTGGCTGAATGAGAACGAGTGCTTGGAGTCCAGCCAGTGGATCTTCGTGGCGGCGCGGTCGGCGGCCCGTCTGATGTCGACAGTTGCGGCCATGTCATCACCCCTTGGTCGTCGCCAGCCTAGGTGGCCGGCGCTGACAGCGGCAACATAGATGACGGATCATATATTCCGGGCTAGGCTTGCTGCTGTGGCGCAGGGCTGGCTGAGCGAGGACCAGCAGCGGGTATGGCGGCAGTACCTGGCGATGGTCTCCCGGCTGCAGACAGCGATGAACCGCCAGCTCCAGCAGGACTGCGGTCTGTCGTTGGCCGACTACGACGTTCTGGTCGCGCTGTCGGAACATGGTGCACTGCGGATCTACGAGCTGATTGATGTGCTCGGCTGGGAGCAGAGCAGGCTTTCGCACCAGCTGACCCGTATGCGATCCCGCGATCTCATCGCGCGGCGCGGCGGCGAGGACGACAGGCGCGGCGCCACGGTGGAGATCACCGCGGCGGGACAGGATGTCCTAAGCGCTGCGGCCCCGGGCCATGTCGCGTTGGTGCGATCAGTGCTGTTCGAACCGATGACCCAAGCGCAGCTGCGCGCGCTGGATGCGGTGACAGCTTCAGTGCTGAGACGGCTCGACGACCTCGAGTAGCCGAGCGGGTTCGTCGAGCGGCCAGTTGTCGCACGAATTTCCGGAAGATCCGTGCAACAACAGGCCACTCGCGCGATGTCAGAGGGATCTGCCAGGGTGCGGGCATGGAGGTGATCGACCAGCCGTTTCGAGGATCGGAGGCGCTATCCGCCGGTCGGTTGAGTCGGCGGGCACTGTTCCGCGACTACCGGCCCGTCTACCGCAATGTGTACCTGGCGCGAGACCGGGCCCTGACCCCGGCGACGAAGGCCAGGGCCGCATGGCTGTGGTCGAACCGGACCGGCACGCTGGCCGGGCTGTCGGCAGCGGCGATGCTGGGGTGCGGCTGGATCGATACCCACCATCCGGCCGAGCTCTTCCGGCGCAACGGCAAGCCGGTGACCGGCATCGTGATTCACCGCGGCGAGCTTGCTGCCGACGAGGTTTGCCGGGTCGAGGGGGTGGCCGTCACAAGCCCCGCTCGCACCGCATTCGACCTCGGACGGCGACGGGGCTTGGCGCAAGCGGTCATCCGTCTCGATGCGCTGAGCCGGGCGACCGGATTTCGTCGCTGCGATGTCGAGGAGCTGCTGGTGGAACACCACGGCGCTCGGGGCGCCGCACAGCTGCGACGGGCACTGGCGCTGATGGACGGTGGTGCGGAATCTCCGCAAGAGACCCGGACGCGTCTCATCCTGGTAGGCGCCGGATTGCCCACTCCCACCACACAGATATTGGTGTACGACGACTGCGAGCACCCCATCGCCCGTGTCGATATGGGCTGGGAGGAGTGGAAAGTCGGCGTGGAATTCGACGGTGCCCAACACTGGACCGATCCTGCCCAGCGGACCCGGGACATCAACCGGCTCGCCGAGCTGGAGGCGTGCGGGTGGGGGATCGTGCGGGTCAGCGGCGAACTGCTGCATCAAGCGCCCGGACTGGTCGTCGACCGGGCCCTGGCTGCCCTGCGGGCTGCGGGTTGTCCTGTCGAGCGGCCAGTTGATGCACGGTTCCGGCTTCCGCGCGTGTCATAACTGGCCGCTCACCGCCGCCAGCTGTGGGCTGGATTGCGGGGCCTCCTCCTCGCGCACCGCGCATCGTCGCCCTGCCCCGTTTGTTGTGCGGGGCTCCTCCTCGCGCACCGCGCATCGTCGCCCCGCCCCGTTTGTTGTGCGGGGCTCCTCCTCGCGCACCGCGCATCGTCGCCCCGCTACGCTCGCCTGATGGTCGTCACAACCCGCACCGAGCGGACATTCGACGGGGTCGGCGGAGTACGCATCGTCTACGACGTGTGGACACCCGACGCCGAACCGCGCGGCGTTGTGGTGCTCGCACACGGCCTCGGCGAACACGCGCGCCGCTACGATCACGTCGCGCAGCGCTTCGGCGAGGCCGGGCTGGTGACCTATGCACTCGACCACCGCGGCCACGGCCGGGCCGGCGGCAAGCGGGTCCGGGTCAAGCGCCTCTCCGAGTACACCGGCGATTTCGCCACCCTCGTCGACATCGCCGCCGCCGACTACCCGGACCTCAAGCGAATCGTGCTGGGCCACAGCATGGGCGGGGGCATAGTGTTCGCCTACGGTGTCGACAACCCCGGCGACTACGACCTGATGGTGCTGTCCGGCCCGGCAGTCTCCGCTCACACCGGGGTGCCCCCGCTGAAGGCGAGGCTCGGCAAGGCCGCCGGCTCGCTGATGCCGGACCTGCCCGTCGAACAGCTCGACGCCAGCGGGGTGTCACGCGACCCGGAGGTGGTGGCGGCCTACAACGCCGACCCGCTGGTACACCACGGAAAAGTCCCCGCCGGAATCGCCAAGGCGCTGCTGCAGGTCGGTGAGACGATGCCGCAGCGCGCCCGCGACATCATCGCGCCGCTGCTGGTCGTACACGGCGCCGAGGATCGGCTGGTGCCCACCGCGGGCAGCGAACTCCTCGTCGACTGCGTGGGTTCCTCCGACGTGCACCTCAAGGTCTATCCGGAGCTTTACCACGAGGTGTTCAACGAGCCCGAACGCGATCGCGTACTCGATGACGTGACGGCGTGGATCGAGGCCAGGCTGTGAGCCTGCTCCGACGCATCGTCCTGGCGGCGTTGGCGCTGACGCTGGTCGCGGGCTGCTCGTCGGACGCCGGTTCCGAACACGGGTGGGTCGACGACGACGTCACATTCGTCGCCGACGGATTGACCCTGTACGGCACCTACCGTCACCAGCGCGGTAGCGCGACGGGACCGGCCGCGCTGCTCATCTCGGAGAGCGGGCGCACCGACCGCAACGGCGACAACAACGTCGCCGGCCCCATCGGCAACATGCGCCAGCTTGCGGAGTACCTTTCCGACCACGGTGTGGCCTCACTTCGCTACGACAAGGTCGGTACCGGGAGGACCGGGCTGGGTCCGTACGCCGACCACCCCGCCGATGTCGGCAGCGCCGTCTACACCGCAGGTGCAAAGGCCGCCGTGCGGTTCCTGGCCGACCAGGCCGGCACCGACAAGAGCCGCATCTCGGCGTACGGCCTCGGCGAGGGCACCATGCACGCGATGGCGCTGGCCGACGACAGCTCGCCCGATGCGCCGAAGATCCATTCACTGGGATTGCTGCAACCCCTGGCCGGCCGGTACCTCGACCTGATCACCACCAGGGTGCGGGCCGATGTCGCTGACGCGGTGAAGGCCGGCCAGAAGACCAAGCAGCAGGCCGACCAGGTGGTCGCCGCCTGGACCGCTGCGGTCGGGCAGGCACGAACCGCCGGCACCGTGCCGGACAAGCTGCCCGACGGGCTTGGCGCGATCCTCAACGCCGGCAATGTGAAAGCCGTCGTCGAGGCCGATGCCATCGATCCCCTGGCGCTGGCCGCAGCCATCCCCGCGGGCACGCCGGTGTTGTTGACGTGCTCGGATTCCGACGGCCAGGCCAACTGCGCAAACATGAAGCCGCTGGTCGACGCGCTGGCCCACACCGCGCTGCAGTACGTCCGACTCAAGGGCGTCAACCACGTGCTGCGCGACGACCCGAGCGACAGCGTCGCCAACTATGCCAAGAAGGCGCCGTTATCGCCCCAGTTGATCGCCGCGCTGGACCAGTTCGTCACCAAGTAGCGCACTAGGGTTGAGCCCGGGACCAACACAGCGGTGAGAGCCGGCGACGGCGCGGAAGTCCGTGCACCCCATGATGCGCGCGCGGAACAGTCGTACCGGTCCTCTAGCGTGGCGCCCATGACGTCCCAGCGAGGAGCGGAGCGGATCACGCGATGACCGACGACAAGATGCTCGCGCGGATCGCCGCGCTGCTGCGCCAGGCCGAAGGCACCGACAATGCGAACGAAGCGGAGGCGTTCATGGCCGCCGCGCAACGCCTGGCCACCGCGACGTCGATCGACCTCGCGGTCGCACGCGCCCACTCGGCAACCCGGTCGGCGGCCCAGGCGCCCACCCAGCGAACCATCACGATCGGCGAACCCGGGACCCGGGGGCTGCGCACGTATGTGCAGCTGTTCGCGGTCATCGCCGCAGCCAACGACGTGCGCTGCGATGTGGCATCGAACTCGACGTTCGTGTATGCCTACGGGTTTCCCGAGGACATCGATGCCAGCCACGCCCTCTACGCCAGCCTGGTCGTGCAGATGGTGCGGACCTGTGACGCGTATCTGGCCACCGGGGCGCACCGGCCCACGCCCACGATCACGGCCCGGCTCAACTTCCAGCTCGCATTCGGCACCCGGATCGGCCAGCGGCTGGCGCAGGCCCGCGACGAGGCGCAACGGGAGGCGACCAAGGATCGCAAGACCGCGCCGGGGACCACTATCGCGTTGCGCAACAAGGAAGTCGAGTTGTGCGACTACTACCGGGAGGAGTCGAAGGCACGGGGAACCTGGCGGGCCAGCCGGGCTTCGGCCGGCTACTCTTCGGCGGCGCGGCGCGCCGGCGACCGGGCCGGCCGACAGGCGCGGTTGGGGGCAAGCCCAGAGCTGCCCGGTGCACGGACCCGGCTGCACCGGTGACGGTGCGCGACACCCAGCGCTCCAGGGTGTACGCGGCCGAAGAGTTCGTGAGGACATTGTTCGACCGTGCCGCCCAGCACAGTTCACGTGCCATCGACTTCTTCGGCACCCAGTTGACACTGCCGCCGGAGGCTCGATTCGGTTCGGTGCCATCGGTGCAGCGCTACGTCGACGAGGTACTTGGAATGCCCGCGGTGAAGGCGCGCTGGCCGGCGGTTGGTTCGCTGAGTGTGCGCCCCCGACGTGCGGCGACGGCGGCGCACTACGAAAATCGTGACGGTCAAGGGGTCGTGGCCGTTCCCGACCAGGACACCGCCGACTGGGCCCTGCGTGAACTGGTGGTGCTGCACGAGGTGGCCCACCACCTCTGCGATGGCGATGGGCCCGCGCACGGGCCCGAATTCGTCGCGACGTTCTGCGAGCTGGCCGCACTGGTCATGGGTGCGGAAGTCGGCCATGTGCTGCGGGTGGTGTATTCCAAAGAAGGTGTGCGGTAGGCCGGGCCGAACGGATAGGTTGGCTGCGAAACGGCTGGCAGCGGGAGGTCTCCTGATGGGCACCATCATCGCAGTTGTGATCGCTCTCATCGGCGGGTCCGTGCAGAGCATCCGTCACAAGGACCGGTTGGCGGTCGACATCCACATGGTGTGGTGGATGGTCTGGGTGGTGGGCATCGCATCCCTGGTCGGCGCCGCGTACCACATCTTCGATGGTCCGGCGACCGCCGAACTGATCGGCTACACCCGTGGTGACGGCGGCTTCCAGTGGGAGAACGCGATGGGCGATGTGGCCATCGGGGTGGTCGGCGTCGCGGCCTACTGGTTCCGCGGCCATTTCTGGCTGGCCACAATTGTCGTGCTCACCGTGCAGTATCTCGGCGACGCGGCCGGCCACATCTACTTCTGGGCCGTCGAGAACAACATCAAGCCCTACAACATCGGCATTCCGCTGTGGACCGACATCCTGCTGCCGGTTGTCATGTGGAGTCTGTATGTGGTGTCGCGGCGTTTCAACGGCGACGCCGTGCCCACGGCGCCGCTGCACCACCGAACCCCCGTCCGGCGGTGACCTCGCGCCGAGGTCCGACCAGCGGATCGCCGGCCTAACCGGCCGCTGCGACCTCCACAGGAACTCCGTTGAGCACCGCGGTGCCCGACAGCGGGTCCAGCAGCGAGCTGTCGTAGAGGCTGTTGACGTTGACACCCGGCGATCGTGACGCGACGCGCATCCGGGTTCCCGGTTCGGTGTGCCCCCAGCCGTGCGGCAGCGATACCACACCCGGGCGGACGGTCGACGTGATCTCCACCGGCACTTCGAGCTTGCCGCCCGGTCCGGTCACCACGGCGAGGTCGGTCAGCCCGAGCCGGGCGGCATCGTCGGGATGGATCTGCAGCGTGCACCGGTTCGACCCGCCGGACAGTGCCGGCAGGTTGTGCATCCAGCTGTTGTTCGAGCGCAGATGGCGGCGACCGATGAGCAGGAAGCCGTGAACGGGTGCCAGTGACTCATGCAGGCGGGGGATGTCGGCGAGGATCGGCTCGGGTGCCAATTCGACCATCCCGGAACGGGTTCGGAGCACGTCGGGGATCCGCGGCGTCAGCGCACCCAGATCCAGCCCGTGCGGGGCGTCCTTGATCCGCTGCAGGGTCAGCCCCTCGGGCTTGGCGCCGAACGCGTCTCCGTACGGTCCCAGGCGCAGCATCATGTCCAGTCGTCGCTCGTAGCCGGGACGGTCGGCCAACATGGCGGCCAGCTCGTCGATCGCCCGGCCCGCGACCGGCGAGTCCGGGTCGGCGACCTCCTTGCCCAGGACCACGGAGATGACCTGGTCATCGACCAGCTTGGGATCGGTGTCGGGTGCCATCCCGAGCACACCGAGCGCCAGGCGGGACAGGATCTCGGTCTCGTCGGGCCGGCCCGCCGGAAGGTCGAAGACCGGCGGTGAATAGCGGGCGTTGTTGCGCACCACGACATTCGACAGGGCCACATCGAAGTGCGCCGTGTACGACGGCGGTGGCGGCGGCAGGATCACGTCGGCGTGCCGAGTGGTCTCGTTGAGGTAGGGATCGACCGACACCATGAAATCCAACCCGGCCAGGGCCGCCGAAAGGCGCCGCCCGTCCGGTGCGGACAGCACGGGGTTGCCCGCCACGGTCACCAGCGCCCGGATCTGGCCCTCGCCCGGGGTGTCGATCTCCTCGGGCAGCGCCGCTGCGGGCAGTTCGCCGGCGACCTCGGGATAGCCGGAGACCCGGCTGTGCCACCGGCCGATCGAGAAGCCACGCCCGGCGCGCGGCGGGCGCGGTGCGGCCCCGATCGGCGACATCGAGAACATCGCCCCGCCGGGGCGGTCCAGGTTCGATGTCAGCAGGTTCACGACATCGACGAGCCAGCTGGTGATCGTTCCGAACTCGACCGTCGACGTGCCGATCCGGCCGTAGACGGCGGCGCGGGGGGCGGCGGCGATGTCACGGGCCAGCTGCCGGATCTCGTCCGCCGGTACACCGCAGTGCTCGGCGACGGCTTCCGGTGGGAAATCCGAGGCGGCGGCGCGGACCTGCTCGACTCCGGTGACATGGTCGGCCACTCCGCCCAGATCCGGATCGACCAGGTCCTCGTCGAACAGCACATTCACGATGGCGAACAACAGCGCGGCATCGGTGCCCGGGCGTACCGCGATGTGGCGGTCGGCGAGCTCGGCGGTGCGGGTGCGGCTGGGGTCGATCACCGTCAGAGTGCCGCCGCGGCGGCGCAGCGCCTTCAACTTGCCGGCGAAATCGCCTGCAGTGGCCAGGCTTCCGTTGGAGACCAGGGGGTTGGCGCCGATGATGACGAGATGATCGGTGCGATCCAGATCGGGCACCGTGAACGCGAAGGGGTTGCCGAACAGGTAGCCGCACGCGACCTGTTTGGGCATCTGGTCCAGGGTGCTTGCGGTGTAGACCTGCCGCGTGCCGAGCGCCCGAATGAGTTGCGGCGCATACAGACCGCCGGCGATGGTGTGTGCGCTGGGATTGCCGAGATACATCGCGATCGTCGGTGCGCCGGTGTCGGCGGCAACGCGTCGCAGGCCATCGATCGCCGCGGCGAAAGCCTCGTCCCAGCCGGCCTCCACCAGCTCGCCCTCGCGGCGGACCAAGGGGGCGCGCAGCCGGTCGGGGTCGTTGTCCAGCTCGGCGAAGCTGGCGCCCTTCGGGCAGATGAACCCGTGGCTGAAGACATCGTCACGATCGCCGCGTGCGGCGCTGACCCGTTCGGCATCGTCGATGGTCAGGACCAGCCCGCAGGTGGCTTCGCACAACGGGCAGATACGTAGGGCGGTGCGGCTCATTCAGCCACTGTGCGCCCACTGCCGATCGGCTGGCAAGGCCCCCGGTCAGATGAACGGCCCGGTTGGCGCCGGCTCCACGATCTGGGCCGAATTCGCAACGGGAAAACCGGTCGTCGGGCGGCGCGCATCGGTTTGCTGAAACGCTGCCGGCCCGTCGCCTGCAGCGTTATGTTCGGCGAGCGCAGGTGTGCAGATCGAAGGGTTGGGGAATGATGGCAGCGACGACAATCGGGCGCAAGATCCGGGGGACGAAGACGGCCCTTATCGGTGCGGCCGCCGCGACGGCGGTTGCGATGACCGTGGGGACGACCGCCTACACCGCTCCGGGCGCGAACGCGCTCACGCTGGACACGACCACCACCGGGCCGCTGCTTCGGATCGCCGAGGCGCTTGGGGTGGACAGCATCACCGTCGCGACCGTTCCGGGGTTGGGCGACGTCACGCTCGACCTCCACTGGACCAAGCCCGACCCGGTCGGCCTTTACGACGCGATCAATGCGGCAGCGTTCGGCCCGTTCATCGCCGGCACAGCCAGCCGCCCCAACATCTTCGCCGGCGGCAGCACCGGGCCGCTTCTGATCGCGACCGGGCAGAGCACAGTGGCCGCGCTACAGACCTACGAGGCCCTGCTGGCCAGTGCCAACGGCGACACCCCGGCCGGTTTCGACCCCCTGACCCCGGCAGGGAAGGTGAACTCGATCACCGGCCAACCCTGTTCCACCGGAGCCTTGTGCGTCCAAGGCACGAACGCGACCAACCTCGGGATCGCGCTGGTCCGCAATCCCGGCACACCCAACGGCGGGCTCTACGCCCGCTTCGCGCCGATCCTGAACCTGTTCGGGATCGACCCCGTCAGCCCCGACGCCACGTCCGGGTCGAGCACCGGTCTGAGATTGAACTCCGGGCTGGTCAATGTCGCGCTGGGCTACGACCTGCTGTCCGACTTCCCGGAGACGCTCAACCCGTTCTCGATGGCGAACTCGGTCCTCGCGACGATCCTGCCCACGTATCTCCTCGGGGGGATACAGGTGGCGGGTGCCGACGAGAACACCATCGTCAACAACCTCGCCGCGCTTGCGACACTCGGTGTGTCCAGCACGTCCTACAGCACTCTGGCACCCAACGACCTCCCGCTGCTGGAACCGTTGCGGCTTCCGTCGCGCCTGCTGAACGCGGTCTTCAGTGCGGTCGGGGTGCCGATCACTCTCGGCACCCCGCTGGCCGATGCGCTGCAGCCGGCGGCCGAGATTCTGGTCAACGTCGGCTACACCGACGTCCAGACACCCAGTGAAGGCGGCACCTACAACCGGACCTACGACCAGTCCGACGTGTACACGCCCTACCTGTCGGTCGCGCCCTTGACCCCGGCGGAGTGGGCACAGGTGCCCGGCGATGTCATCAAGGCGCTGATCAGTGGTGTCAGCGACGTGCTCCGGCCCGGCGGGGCCGCGGCACAGCCGGCGCAGACCCCGGCGGTCTCGGCGCAGGCGACACCGGTGGTCACGCCGGTGCAGGAGTCCGAAACCGCAGATACATCGACTACGGCGCCGTCGTCGGAGATGGACTCAACCGGCATCGCCGCCGACGTTGGCGATGACGACGCAGCCCCGGCCGCTACGGCCACGGCGGCCGAGAGCACCGTTTCCGCCACCACCTTCTCGACCGGTGCGGTCAGGTCCAGGCAGGCGAAGAAGTCCGGTGCAGCCGCGGCGTCGACTCACAGCGGCACGACAGCTCGACCTGCCACCGGTCACACGACGCACAAGGGCGTGGCGGGTTCAAAGCGGGCGGCCAAGAGCGGATCGGCCGGTTCGGCCAGGTCGGCCAGCTAGCCTAGACCCGATTGCCGAGTTCCTCAGCGGCTCGCTGTGCTGCGCCGCATCGTCGCTCGGCTGGGCCTGATTGCCGAGTTCCTCAGCGGCTCGCTGTGCTGCGCCGCATCGTCGCTCGGCTAGCCACAGACCGCGCCGTTGGCGGCCGAGCCCACCAGCTTGCGGTACTTGGCCAGTACACCGGTCGTGTAGTGGGGCGGTGGGGGAGTGAAGCCCTCACGGCGGGAGTCGAATTCGGCCGGGTCGACGAGTACGTCCAGGGTCGCATTGCCCACGTCGAGCCGGATCCGGTCCCCGTCGTTGACGAATGCGATCGGCCCGCCGTCGACGGCCTCGGGTGCCACGTGGCCGACGCAGAGTCCGGTGGTGCCGCCGGAGAACCGGCCGTCGGTGAGCAGCAGCACATCCTTGCCCAGGCCCGCGCCCTTGATCGCGCCGGTGATCGCCAGCATCTCGCGCATGCCGGGCCCCCCCTTGGGGCCCTCGTAGCGGATCACCACGGCATCGCCGGCGGCGATGGTGCCATCTTCGAGCGCATCAAGTGCCGCCCGTTCTCCGTCGAAAACCCTTGCCGTTCCCTCGAACACGTCCGAATCGAAACCGGCCGACTTGACCACGGCACCTTCCGGGGCCAGCGAGCCGCCGAGGATCGTGATGCCGCCGGTCGGGTGGATCGGGTCGTTCAACGCCCGCAGCACCTTGCCGTCGGGGTCCGGCGGGGCGATGTGGGCGAGGTTCTCGGCCATCGTCTTTCCGGTCACCGTCAGCACGTCGCCGTGCAGCAGGCCCGCGTCGAGCAGGGCCTTCATGATCACCGGCACGCCGCCGATGTGGTCGACATCGAACATGACGTGCTTGCCGAACGGTTTCACGTCGGCCAGGTGGGGCACCTTGGCGCCGACGCGGGTGAAGTCTTCCAGCGACAGCTTGACGCCGGCCTCGTGCGCGATCGCCAGCAGGTGCAGCACCGCGTTGGTGGATCCGCCGAAGGCCATCACCACCGCGATGGCGTTCTCGAAGGCCTCCTTGGTGAGGATGTCGCGGGCGGTGATGCCGCGGCGCAGCATTTCCACAACCGCCTGCCCGCTGCGCCGGGCGAACCCGTCGCGGCGGCGATCGGTGGCCGGCGGGGCGGCGCTGCCCGGCAGCGACATGCCGAGCGCCTCGGCGGCGCTGGCCATCGTGTTGGCGGTGTACATCCCGCCGCACGCGCCCTCGCCCGGGCAGATCGCCCGCTCGATCGCGTCGACGTCCTCCCGCGGCATCAGCCCCCGCGCGCAGGCACCCACGGCCTCGAAGGCGTCGATGATCGTCACGTCCATCTCGGTGCCGTCCGACAGCTTGGCCCGCCCCGGCAGGATCGAGCCCGCGTAGAGGAAGACCGCGGCCAGATCCAGCCGCGCCGCGGCCATCAGCATTCCCGGCAGTGACTTGTCGCAGCCGGCGAGCAGCACCGAACCGTCGAGGCGCTCGGCCTGCATGACTGTCTCGACGCTGTCGGCGATGACCTCACGTGAGACCAGCGAGAAGTGCATGCCCTCGTGGCCCATCGAGATGCCGTCGGAGACCGAGATGGTGCCGAACTCGAGCGGATACCCGCCGGCCTCGAAGACGCCTTCCTTGACCGCCTTGGCCAGCCGGTCCAGCGACAGGTTGCAGGGGGTGATCTCGTTCCACGACGACGCCACACCGATCTGCGGTTTGGCGAAATCCTCGTCGCCCATGCCTACCGCGCGGAGCATCCCGCGGGCGGCGGCCTTCTCCAGTCCGTCGGTGACGTCGCGGCTGCGGGGCTTGAGATCAGACGTTTCGCTCACCGGTCAAGTATGCCCTGGCCACGAGTGGTCGCCAAAACAGATTCCAATACCCCGAGGGGGTATTGGGTAGCATGGCTGCATGATCTGCACGAGCATCCGCATCGGAGCGGGCATCGGCATCGCCGTGATCGCCGTCGCCCTGGCATCCTGCGGCGACACCGAGGAGCGCAGCGCCCCCTCCTCGCCTGCCACGTCCGCCATCGAACAGGTGGCCGCCCACAACGACGCCGACGTGACGTTCGCGCAGATGATGATTCCCCACCACGAGCAGGCGCTGGAGCTGACGGCGCTGGTGCCCGACCGGTCGACCGACGTCGCACTGACCAAGCTGGCCTCGACCATCACCGCTGAACAGCGGCCCGAGATGGTCGCCCTGAGAGCCCTGCTGCTGCAGTGGGGCGCCGACCCCAGGCAGCTGCCCCCCCACGGGGACATGGGGATGGAGGGGATGGTCGACGACGCCACGATGGCCAGGCTTGCCTCGCTGAACGGCGCCGCATTCGACACACTGTGGTTGCAGTCGATGATCAGCCACCACCAAGGGGCCATCGAGATGGCCAACGTCGAGATCGCCAACGGGCGAAGCGCGGACATGATGACCATGGCCAGGAACATCGTCACCGCACAGGAGTCCGAGATCGAGCAGATGAAGCAGATGCTGGGAGAGTGAATGACTGGCACACACGGCTATTCGGCCACCAAGGAGAACTACGCCAAACGGTTGCGCCGGATCGAGGGTCAAGTCCGCGGCATCGCGAAGATGATCGACGAGGACAAGTACTGCATCGACATCCTGACCCAGATCAGTGCGGTCAACAGCGCACTGCAATCGGTGGCCCTCGGCCTGCTCGACGAGCACCTACGGCACTGTGTCAGCCACGCGGTCGCCGGCGGTGGTGCGGACGCCGACCAGAAACTCGCCGAGGCCTCGGCCGCCATCGCGCGACTGGTGCGGTCCTGAACGCGGCGGCTACGGCGTGCCGGCAGCCGTCGGGCGCACGACGACGATCACCAGGTCCGGGGTGGTCGGTAGGCAGCTCGGTCAGCGGACCGCCGTAGCGGTCGTTGAGACGCGGTCGTTTCCCTCGTCGCCGGGCGAGGGCAACGTCGGCTGAACCGAATGCGTTTCCTCTGGTCTCGCTGGGTCTCGGCGGGGTCTCGAACCGGTCTCCGCGGGTTATGCCTGCCGGTCCGAGCCGATAGCGTAGTGCCTTGCCCATCAGTGCTGACGCCGAACCACACGGGCACAACCGTGTGACCGTCGACGTCCCCTCATTGCGCGCCGGCCCCTGGACGCCACGGGTCGTGATAGCGCTGGCCGTGCTGGCCGCTGCGGCGTTCGTCTACGTCACCGCCGAGATCATGCCCGTCGGCGCGCTGCCGGCGATCGCCCGTGACCTGCGGGTCAGCGAAGCCCTGGTGGGAACGCTGCTGGCCAGCTACGCACTGGTGGCGGCCGTGGCGACGGTGCCGTTGGTGCGCTGGACCGCGACCTGGCCGCGCCGGCGAACACTGCTGTTCACGCTGGCGTGTCTGACGGTGTCGCAGCTGATCTCGGCGCTGGCCCCGACATTCGCGGTACTGGCCCTCGGGCGGGTGCTGTGCGCACTGACGCACGGCCTGATGTGGTCGGTGATTGCCCCGATCGGAACGCGTCTGGTCCCGCCGAGCCACGCCGCGCGGGCCACGATGGCGGTGTACGCCGGAACCGGCCTGGCATTGGTGGTGGGCAGCCCGCTGACCGCCGCGATGAGCGAACTGTGGGGTTGGCGCCTGGCCGTCGTCGCCATCATGGCCGCTTCGGCGGTGGTGATGGTGGCGGCCCGGCTGGTGCTGCCCCCGATGGCCATGGCCGAAACGACGACCGGGGCCGGTACGCGCCGGGCCGGCCACCACCGCAACCGTCGGCTGGTGATGCTCAGTGTGCTGACCCTGGTCGGTGTCACCGGCCACTTCATCTCCTACACCTTCATCGTCGTCGTCATCCGTGATGTCGTCGGCGTGCATGGGCCGCGGCTGGCCTGGCTGCTCGCCGCCTACGGGATCGCCGGATTGAGCGCCATGGCGCTGCTGGCCAGACCCGGGGACCGGCGGCCGAAAGCCGCCATCGTCGGGTGTCTGGCGGGGTTGTCGCTGGTGTTCGTGGTGTTGGCCGTCCTGGGCTTCGGCGCACATCACACTGCCGTCACCCTGCTCACCGGGGTTGCCGCGATCGTCCTGTGGGGCGCCACCGCCACCGCGATGCCCCCTATGCTCCAATCGGCGGCCATGCGGCACTCACCCGACGACCCCGACGGCGCGTCCGGATTGTACGTGGCCGCATTCCAGGTGGGCATCATGGCGGGCTCACTGGCCGGTGGGGTGCTCTACCAGGAGGCGGGTGTACCGATGATGCTCAGCGCCTCGGCGGTGTTGATCCTCGGTGCGTTGGCTTGTGTGGTGCCCAGCCGCGGCTTGTTCGCCGTCCGCGGGCTCATCGGCGGAAAGTAACGCTCACCGGGCGCAGGGCGATGATCTGCACAGTTCAGCGTGCTGACCGGGGGGTGCGATCAGGTTCGCTGGCCATCGATTCCAGATGGCCACTCCGCGCGCTGTGTAACACTGGAAGTGACTTCGGCACCGGAGGAGTTTGGCCATGGCGTTGCGGGCGAAAGGGGCTCTGGCGAGCGCGTTCTGTGTAGTGGGAGTGGTCGCCGGAATGGCCTTGGGCACCGGACCGGCCCTCGCCGATCCGGACCAGGCACCCGCCGATCCCGGCGGGCTGAATGTTCCGCCGGCAGGGGTGCTGCCGGGACCGGCGGTGCCCGATCCGTTTGCCCCGGCGCCGGCGGATCCCTTCGTTGCGGCACCGGCACCGGCCGACCCGCTGGCGCCGCCGCCGCCGCCGACCGACCCGTTGGCGCCCCAGCCGGATACGGCTTCCCACGGCGTGCCGGCGGGCCAGAACCCGCTGCCCTACACCGGCGAACCGGTCTTCACACCGCCGACGTTCAACCCGCTCAACGGCTCGATGGTGGGGGTCGCGAAGCCGATCATCATCAATTTTGCGCGCCCGATCGCCAACCGTCCGCTCGCCGAGCAGGCGATCCACATCTCCTCGATCCCGCCGGTGCCGGGCAAGTTCTACTGGATGAACGACAGCCAGGTGCGCTGGCGGCCGCTGAAGTTCTGGCCGGCCAACACCGTCGTCAACATCGACGCCAGTGGCGCCAAGTCGAGCTTCCGCACCGGTGAGTCGCTGGTGGCCACCGCCGACAACGCCACCCACACGATGACGATCACCCGCGACGGCGAGGTCGTGAAGACGTTTCCGATGTCGATGGGCAAGCCCGGGCATGACACCCCCAACGGCACCTATTACGTGCTGGAGAAGTTCCCCGACATCGTGATGGATTCGGAGACGTACGGGGTGCCGAACACCTCGGCCCAGGGCTACAAGCTCCACGTGAAGCTCGCCGTGCGGATCGACAACAGCGGCAACTTCGTGCACAGCGCCCCATGGTCAGTCGGCGCTCAGGGCAAACGCAACGTCAGCCACGGCTGCATCAACATCAGCCCGGCCAACGCGCAGTGGTTCTACGACAACTTCGGCAGCGGCGACCCCATCGTCGTCAAGAACTCCGTCGGTACCTACGACCAGCCCGACGGTGCCCAGGACTGGCAGATCTGACGCACGTCAGGATGCCCTACCGGGTCTAGGTGGACGCCGTGGTCGCGGGCGCCGACGCAGTCGCCGGTCTAGCGGTCAATTCCAGATATGCACGCGCCGTTGCGGATCCAGGTACAGTGCGTCGTCCTCGTCGACGTGGAACGCCTCGTAGAACGCGTCGATGTTGCGGATCACCCCGTTGCAGCGAAACTCCGGCGGCGAGTGCGGGTCGATGGCCAGGCGCCGAACCGCCTCGGCCTCACGGGCTTTGGTCCGCCACACCTGGGCCCAGCCGAAGAGCACCCGCTGCACGCCGGTCAGGCCGTCGATCACCGGCGCCGGCCGTCCGCCCAGCGACAGCCGATAGGCCAGCAGTGCGATGGACAATCCGCCCAGGTCGCCGATGTTCTCGCCGACGGTGAACGCGCCTTGGACATGAGGCGGGTCCTGGCGATCGCTCAGGTCGCGCGGCACATACGTGTCGTACTGCTCGATCAGCTTCATGGTGCGGGCGCCGAACTCGGCACGGTCGGCATCGGTCCACCAGTCGACCAGGTTGCCGTCTCCGTCATACTTGGAGCCCTGGTCGTCGAAGCCGTGACCGATCTCATGGCCGATCACCGCGCCGATTCCACCGTAGTTGGCGGCGCCGTCGGCCTCGGCGTCGAAGAACGGCGGCTGCAGGATCGCGGCCGGGAAGACGATCTCGTTCATCCCCGGGTTGTAGTAGGCGTTGACCGTCTGCGGCGTCATGAACCATTCGTCGCGATCCACCGGACCGCCGAGTTTGCCGATATCCCGGTCGAACTCCACCTCGGCGCCACGAATAGTATTTCCGTACAGGTCATTTCGATCGACGACAAGCGAGGAGTAGTCGCGCCACCGCTTCGGATAGCCGATCTTGGCGGTGAACTTGTCCAGTTTGGCCAGTGCCCGTTGCCGGGTCTGAGGTGTCATCCACTCCAGGTCGTTGATGCTGACTCGGTAGGCCTCACGCAGGTTGTCGACGAGCACGTCCATGCGGGCTTTGGCGTCCGGCGGAAAGTGCCGCTCCACATAGAGGCGGCCCACCGCGTCGCCCATCAACCTCTCCACCAGTGACACCGCGCGCTTCCACCGCTCCCGGATCTGCTCGGTGCCGCTCAGGGTCCGGCCGTAGAACGAGAAGTCCTCGGCGACCAGCGCACGTGTGAGCACGGCGGCGCGGGCGTGGATGAGCCGCCAGCGCGCCCAGTCCTTCCAGTCGGTGAAGTCGGCGCTCGACCACAGTTCGGCGAATGCGGTCAGATAGTCGGGCTGGCGCACGACAAGCTCGGCCATCGCGTCCGGGGAACTGCCCAGCGCAGCGATCCAGCCGGTCCAATCGAAGCCCGGGGCGGTGGCGGGCAGGTCGGCGAACGTGCGCAGGTTGTAGGTCAGGTCGGCGTCACGGCGCTTGACGACGTCCCAGTGTGCGGCGGCCAGCTTGCCTTCCAGCGCCACGATCCGTGCCGCGGTTTTCCCATGGTCGTCGGCGGTCCCGCCGAGCACCAGGGCGAACATCGCCGCGATGTGCCCGGGGTAGGCGCCCAGGATCGAGGCGTGCTGATCGTCGCGGTAGTACGACTCGTCGGGCAGCCCGAGCCCGGACTGGGTGACGTGTACCAGGTAGCGCGACGAGTTCTTGGAGTCGGTATCGATGTAGAGGCCCACACCGCCGCCCACACCGCTGCGCTGCAGCGCCCCGATGACCGCCGCCAACGCGGCCGGGTCGGCCGCCGCGTCGATCCTGGCCAGTTCATTGAGCAGGGGCCCCACGCCCCGGCGTTCGACGGCGTCCTCGTCGAGGAAGCTGGCGTAGAGATCACCGATGCGCTGTTCGTCGCTGGACTCTCCCCCGTCAAATCCCGAGGCCTGGGTGATCAGCTCGCGGACCTGCTCTTCGGCGCGGTCGTACAACGAGCGGAATGCGCCGTCGGTGGCCCGGTCGGCCGGAATGGTGTACTCCGTCAGCCAGCGGCCGTTGACGTGGCCGAAGAGGTCGTCCTGCGGGCGAACGGCCGATTCGACATGGGACAGGTCTATCCCAGAGCGCACAGTTTCTACCGTCATCCCACCATCCTTACCACGGTCGCCAGCCCCACCCCCTCGCCGAGCGGCCAGTCGTGGCACGCATCAGCCGAGATCGCGTGCCATGAGTGGCCACTCGGGGCGGTCATTCGGGGCCACCGCACCCGCGCGGTAGCCTCGCCTGCATGCCCGTGGGCGAACCGGCCAGGAAGCCTGACGACGACGCGGCGCCGACCGGCGCGTGCTCCGGCTACGGCGTCGCCTCGGCGGTATTGGCTGTCGTCGCAGTGGCCGCGGTCGTGCTCGTCGCGTTGATCTGGTCGTCGCACCGCGCCGCAGTGGCTGAGCGGGACTACCGGAGCCACGCCATGCAGGCCGCCGCCGACTGGGCCCGTGTGCTGATCAACATGAACGCCGACAACGTCGATGCAAGCCTGCAGAAACTGCACGACGGAACCGTTGGCGAGCTGAACAGCGACTTCGAGGCCTCGATCGAGCCCTACCGCCGAGTGGTCAAGACCCTGCGGTCGCGCACGACGGGGCAGATCGAATCGGTGTCGATCGAGGCGGTACATCACGACCTGGAACCGCAGACCTCCCAACGCCGGCCCGCGCCGGCGACATTGCCCGCGGGGCTGGCCGAGCGCACCGACAACGTGCTGGTTGTGGCGACGTCGGTGAGCGAGAACGCGAGTAACAAGCCGACGACGGTGCACTGGAACCTGCGTCTGGGTGTGTCCGACGTCGACGGCAAACTGATGATCTCGCGGCTGGAGTCGCTGCGATGAGGAACCTTGTGCGGGTGCTGGCCTTCGACGTGGCTGCACCGCTGGCCGCCGTCGCCGCCCTGCTCGTTGTCGGGGTGATGCTCGGCTGGCCGTTGTGGTGGGTATCGGCGTGCTCGGTGCTCTGCCTGCTGATCGTCGAGGGTGTCGTCGTCAACTTTCTTCTCTACCACCGTGATTCGGTGACGGTCGGTACCGACGACGAGCGACCGGGGTTGCGGCTGGCAGTCGTAGGGTTGAGCACCGCGGCACTGGCCGCAGCGGTGTTCGTCGGCTACCAGCGATGGACGGTGTCCGACCGGGAGTTCACCCGCGACTCGGCCGAGGTAGTCGACATCGCCACCGACGTCGCGCAGGCCACCGCGACGTTCACCCCGTCCGCCCCCGACTCGGCGCTCGATCGCGCGGCCTCGTTCATGGCTCCCGACCGGGCCGATGCATTCAAGAACCAATTCGGAAAGGCTACCGCCGATCTCGCCAAGCGAAACGTCACCGCGCAGGCCCGGACGATCTCGGCCGGGCTGGAGGCGCTGGGTCCGACGGCGGCCAGCGTGGCCGTCGTCATGCGTGGCACTCAGAACACGCCCGGCCAGCCCCCCAGCACCGCGGTGCTCGCTTTGCGGGTGGCGCTGTCCAAGAAGGACGGTCACTGGCTGGTGGTCGACGTGTCGCCGATCAACTCCCGTTGAGCAGCGCGTAGTCGACCTTCAGGCAGCGATCCATCACGACCTGAATTCCGGCGGCCTCGGCTTGCTCGGCGACCTGTTCGTGCCACAGGCCCTGCTGTAGCCACAGGTATTTCGGGTGCGGGGTCAGCGCCAGTACGTCGGCCAGAACCGAGGGCAGCTCTTCGTAGCGGCGAAAGACGTCGACCATGTCGGGCACCACCGGAAGATCGGCGAGCCGGGGATAGGCCTTCGCGCCGTACACTTCGGTGATGTTCGGGTTCACCGGATAGAGCTCGTAGTGGCTCACGCGGGCCAGGTAGTCGTACACGTCGTAGCTCGGACGCATCGGGTTGTCCGATGCCCCGACCACGGCAACCGTGCGGGTGCCTCGCAGAATTCGTTGCAGCGCAGCTGAGTCCGGCGACGCCCAGGTCACGGTCAGCCCTCGCCGGCCGCCCGCTGGGCGCGCATTTTGGCGAACCGGTCCGACAGCCGGCGCATCCGGATCATCAGCGACGCGGGCGGGCTCACCGTGCCATCCAGGTAGGCGGCCAAGTCTGTGAACGGGACGCCGATCCGGGAGGCGAACTCCTGGTCACCCAGCCCGGAGCGGTCCAGCAGCAGCCGCACGTGGCGGGCCGCCTCGGCACGCTCGTTGGCCTCCAGATGATTGCGGGCACGGACCAGAACCTCGGTGAGCGCCTTGGAGATGCCGTAGGGCTGCGAATGCTCCAGCACCTCTTCGACCTGGCGGGCGGTGCGCCCGTAGGGGTCGCGTTTGACGGCCACCACGATGCGCTGCCAGATGGTGATATCGCCGGTTTCCAGCGCCGAGCGGATCAAGGCCGTCGGCCAGAACTCGACGGGGCGGTCGTCGAACGGGGTGAAGGAGCCCGGTGCGGGTACGGCATCGCGGCGTGGGTCCGCTGCCAACGTCACCTCGCCTCCTCCAAGATCGCAATCGCCACCGACAGGCAACGTTGCCTGATCCGTTCCCAGTCCGCGGCGGCCTCCGGCCCGGCCCACCGATGGTCGTCGATGTCGGAGGGATGGGGATCCGCGAGTCGGCGCACCAGCTGGGTCGCCACCCATTGTCTCTTAGATCGCTCAGAACAGTAATACCGGTCCATTCCGGCCAGCACCACCGCTGCTACCTGTGTATCCATCACCTCGACCAGGCCGGCGAACTCTGCATAGTCCAACCTGCTGTTGCGGCAGATGATCAGATAGCTCTTGAGCCGCAGGGTTTCGGCGCAGGTCGGAACCTGCAGCCGGTCGCCGGTGGGCAGCTGCACATTGGTGGTCTCAACCGGACTGAGCCGTTCCACCAAATTGTCCACGATGTCGGGACGGGTCTCCAGAGCGTCCAGGGCGACCAGCAAGCGGCTGCGCCATATCGTCACCGGGTGGATCGGGCGCGCGACCGTGCCGCGCGTGGTGCGATACGGCCGCCCCAGGGTGCGGTCGACGGCGATGCCGGCGGTCGCACCGACGCGCTGCACCCAGTGCGAGGAGGCGTCGTCGCTGCCCTTGATCCGGCCCGCCAATTCCCTGCCGAGCGCGCCGCAGCCGCTGAAGGCCATCGGGTCGGCGACGCAGATCGCGTCCGGCGCCAGGTCCCTGAGCCGGGCCGCACCCCGGATCACCATCCGCAGATCGGCGTTCGGCGCGACCATCGTCGAGATGTCGTCGGGGATGACCACCAGATCGCCGAGGTCGACCTTGGGCAGTGGCTTTTCGAAGTCGACCGACGGCAGGATGCGGTCCAGCCAGCGCGGCAGCCACCAGTTCCACTGGTCGAACATCGCCATCAACGCCGGGACCAGCACCAGTCGGACCACCGTCGCGTCGACGGCGATCGCCACTGCGCACGCCACACCGAGCTCGGCCACCAGCGGCATACCGGCGAACGCGAAGCCGATGAACACCGCGATCATGATCAGTGCCGCGCTGGTGATCGTGCGGGCGCTGGTGGATACGCCGTAGCCGACGGCGTCGCGGGTGTCGCCGGACTGGAGGTAGCGCTCCCGGATGCGGGTGAGCAGGAAGATCTCGTAGTCCATCGACAGGCCGAACGTCATCGCGAGCACCAGCGGCGGGATGGTGCTGTCGATCGACGTGATCGGCTTGAAGCCGAGGTCGGCCAGCCAGCCCCATTGGAAGACCATGACGAGGCTGCCGTAGGCAGCCGCGACCGACAGCACGGTCATCACCACGCCCTTGAACGCCAGGAACACCGACCTGATGGAGACCAGCAGCATTACGAAGGCGATCAGCGCGACGAAACCGAAGACCAGCAGTTCGGTCTGCGACACCCGATCGTCGAAGTCCTTGATCAGTGCGGTGGGGCCGCCGACGTCGATGCGGGTCCCCGCGGCGGCGGGGATCGCGGGTAGGTGGGTGCGCAGCCAGCCGACGGTGTCGCGGGCCGCCATGTCCTCCGGATCGACCGAGGGCACCGCCGAGATCAGGACACCGCGGTTGTCGTCGGCGAAGACTGGAGTGGCCACCGACACGATGTTGGGAGCCTTGGCGACCTCGGCGGTGACCGCTTCGATCGCCGGGGCGTTCTGCGGATCCGACGCACCACCGTCGGGGAAGGCGACGAGCACCCGCACCGGGCCGAGTGCACCGGGGCCCAGGGCCTCCGCGGCCGCGGCCACGCCGCCGCGGATCTCGTGGGCAGAGGGAAACTGCCGTTGCATGCTGTTGCCCAGCACCATGGAGAACGCCGGGGCGGCGAGCGCCAGCAGGAAGGCCGTCGCCACCAACGCGGATATCCACGGTCTGCGCATCACCTGGCCGACCCAGCGCGTCCAGAACCGCGACTGCGTCGACTCGGGACGGCGCGACCAGTGCAGCAGCGACGACCGCTTGGCCGCCGCCCGGCCGAAGGTGGCCAGCACGGCCGGGGTCAGTGTGGTCGATGTCAACACGGCGATCGCCACGGCGAGGATCGCGCCGGTGGCCATGGACCTCAATACCGGAGTGTTGATCAGATAGATGCCGGTCAGCGAGGCGATCACGGTCAGACCCGACAGCACCACCGCAAGGCCCGACGTCGCCATGGCCGCGTCGGCGGCCTGTTGAGAGTCGCGGCCGGCGCGCAGTTCCTCGCGGAACCGCATGAGAATGAACAGTGAGTAGTCGACGGCCAGCGCGATGCCGAACATGGACACCGTCGAGGTCACGAACACCGACATCGTGGTCAACGTCGACAGCCAGTAGACGACGCCCATCGTCACGGCGACCGTGCACACGCCGAGTGCCAGTGGGATCGCCGCGGCGGCCAGCGAACCGAACACCGCGATCAACACGATCAGAACGATGGGCAGGTTCCAGCGTTCGGCCTCGGCGATGTCGTGCTTGGTACTGGTCTGAGCGGCCGCGCCCAGCGCGCCCTGCCCGACCACATACAGCCGTACCCGACCGTTCTGGGTCTCACCGGGCTGGTCGGCGTGGACGCCGATCTTCTGGCGCAGTTGCCGCGCGACGTCGACCGCGCCGGTGTTGTCGTAGTCGAGCCGCAGCGAGACGACGTAGGGGCGATCGGGCTGGGGGGCCGGCTCGGCCGGGGTCGGTACCACCGAGACACTGGGCACCTGCGCAGCGGCCTGCTCAAGCTGGACGACCGCGGCGTGCATGTCTTCATAGGTCGCGTCGGCGCGGGGTGCTGCCACCAGGGCCAGCGGGGTGGCGCCCTGGGCCGCGAAGTGCTCTTCGAGCTGCTGATCGACGTGCAGCGACTGTGAACCCGAAACCTCGAAGCCGCCGCCGGTGAGGTTGCTGGCCTGCGTTAGGGCCAGGTAAATGGCCGGCACAAGTGCGAGCAGCCAGCCGGAGAAAACCAGCCAGCGGAATCTGCGCAGGTTGCTGCTCAGGCGCATCATGAACTGCTGGATGTCGGTCTCCCCGCATTCTCCCCGAATTGCGTGGATGCGAGAGTACCGCAGATAGCTGTGTGCCGACCTGTCGTGATGCCTGGTCTTAGCTGGATTGAGACCTGCCGCGACCGGCGGTGTTACCGATCCGTGGTCACCGCGGGCTCGCCACGGCCCGGCCGAGATGGCAGGATGTCGGACAGGCCACGTGCCGGGTCGGGGACTTCGAGCCGCTCATCGATGACGTTTGCGGCACTTGTTGACTTTCGTGAGACCCCCGAGGAGTAACCCATGACCTGGCCCATACGGGTGACCGCTGCCGGCCTTCGCCGCAGCTTGTGCGGCCTCTTTGCTGCCACCGCTCTCGGTGGTGCGGTCGCGACGACGTTGACCACTTCGTCGGCGACGGCCGCACCGGATCCCTGCGCGGTGAGCCAGATCGCCAAGACGGTGGGCACCGTCGCGACGAACACCGGCACCTACCTTGATTCGCATCCCGAAACCAACCAGGCGCTGACGACGATGTCCCAACAGCAGGCGGGTCCGCAGACCTTCACCGCGCTCAAAACCTACTTCGACGCGAACCCACAGACGGGCAAGGACCTGGAGGCGATCCAGCAGCCGCTGACCGACATCTCGACACAGTGCAAGCTGCCCGTCAGCCTGCCGCAGCTGCTCGGTCTGTTGCAGACGGCCCAGTCCGGTGGCCTGCCCGCAACACCGCCCGAAGCCACGGCCGCGGCACAGAACGTCGCCGCGACCCAGGGGTCCTCGCCGCTGCCGACCACCACCGTGGTGGCCGTGCCGACGGGGCATGGACCAGTGTCGGGTCCCGGCGCGGCCACTGCCCAGTGAGACGGTGCCGCCGCGAGGGCGGCGCGTCGGCTGGCCTACTCACCAGCGATTCTTGGACTTTCTCACGATTGGTTAAGCCCAAGGGAGGAAAGTCGGGACCAATTCTGCTTAGCTTTGCTTTGTCGGTAAAACGTTGCCGATACGGCTTCTCCCTACCTCTGAAGGAGTCCGAGCATGTTGCTTAATGCCCGTCTGGCCCGTCGCGCGGTCGTCGGAGCGATCGGCACAGGCGCTGTCGCCGGGGCGCTCCTGGTCGGCACGGCGCCCTCCGCGCTGGCCGCTCCGCCCCCGAACTGCACCGCCGCTGACCTGGCCGGTGTCGCCGCAGGTGTGTCCGCTGCGACGTCTGCGTACCTGTTCACCCATCCCGACGTGAACGCGTTCTTCACCGGCCTCGAGGGTGCGCCGCGTGACGAGATCCGTACCCAGGTCAAGCAGTACTTGGACTACAACCCCTCGGTGAAGGCCGATCTGACCGGTATCCGCCAGCCTCTGGTGGACCTCAAGAACCGCTGCGGTACCGACGTTCCGCCGCCCCCGGCTTAGGCCGCGTTGCGGGTAGGGCAGCAGCCCGCGCCGGAAAGCGCGGGCCGCACCGTCCTCATGGTCGATGACGACCCGGACGTTCGGACTTCGGTGGCTCGCGGATTGAGGCATTCGGGATTCGACGTCCGGGTCGCCGCAACCGGCAAGGAGGCTCTGCGGCTGTTGTCGAGTGAGGACCACGACGCCCTTGTCCTCGATGTGCAAATGCCCGAACTCAACGGTGTGGCGGTGGTGACGGCGCTGCGCGCGTTGGGTAATGACATCCCCATCTGCGTGTTGTCGGCGCGCGACACGGTCGATGACCGGATCGCCGGACTCGAGGCGGGCGCCGATGACTATCTGACCAAACCGTTCGACCTGGGCGAGCTGGTGGCCCGCCTGCATGCCCTGCTGCGCCGGGCGGCGCACTCCAACGTGGGCTCGGACGCGATCTCCATCGGGCCGCTGACGATCGATACCGCCCGTCGGCTGGTGTTCGTCGACGGCGACCGGGTGGACCTCACCAAGCGTGAATTCGACCTACTGGCGGCGCTGGCCCAGAACCGGGGCGTGGTGCTGTCCCGGCAGCGGCTGCTCGAGTTGGTCTGGGGTTATGACTTCGACGTCGACACCAACGTCGCCGATGTGTTCATCAGCTACCTGCGGCGCAAGCTCGAGCGTGAAGGTGGGCCGCGGGTGATTCAGACGGTTCGCGGGATCGGGTATGTGCTTCGGGCCGAGCCATGAGGAGGCTCGCATAGGGGCTGCGGTGGGTCTGGCGTGAAGTGGCCGGGCCGCAGCGCCTCACTGCGCAGCAGGGTAGCCGTCGCAGCCGCGTTGGCCGCGGCGATTGTGGTCGCGCTGCTGGCCGCGTTGACCTCCGTCGTTCTGGCCAACAACGATGCGGCGCAGCTGGATCGGCGCCTGGACTCCATCGTCGATGCCAGCATGTATCCCGAGCAGTTGCAGGATCCCAGGCGCGGCGTGCTGACCACGGGACGGTCACGCTCGAACGGCCAGGTCGTATTCCAGCGCGGTTTCCAACTGCCAGCGCTGCCGCCGGGCACCGCGAATGTCACGGTCAACGGCGTCGAGTATCGGGTGCGTACCGTGCCCGTTGATCAGGCGGGCGGGATTCTGGTGTCCATCGGCATCCGTGCCGACAGCATCCTGTTGAGTCGCGCGCGGATTCCGCTGTATCTGATGACTGGTGCGGTTGCGGTACTCGTCGCAGCCGGGCTGGGCTGGCTGTTGGCCGGGCCCGCCGTGCGCCCGCTGCGGCGGCTCACCGAACAGACCAGGCGGCTGGGCAAGGGCATCGAGCAGATCGAACCGGAACACGGCGCCCGCGAGGCCGAGGACCTCTCCGAGGCGATGGCGCAGATGCTGAACCGCCTGGCCGAGGCCCAGCGAGCGACGACGAACTCGCTGCAGGCCGCCCAGGATTTCGCCGCCAGTGCTGCCCACGAACTGCGTACCCCGTTGACCGCGATGCGGGCCGATCTCGACACGCTGCGCATTCACGATCTGCCGCCAGAGGAACTCGACGAGGTGGTGGGCGATCTGTCCCGGGCGCAACGGCGCGTGGAGGCCATCATCACCGCGCTGGGCCAGCTGGCCTCGGGCCAGCTGGTTCGGTCCCAGGACCGCGAGTTGATCGATGTCGCCGAAATGCTCGACCGCGTCGCCCAGGAGAACCTCAAACCCGGTGGCTCGGTAGAGATCACGGTTCATCCCGATGACGTCGGGAGCGTCTGGGGCTGGCCCGGCGGCCTACGCCTGGCGGTGGACAACCTGGTGCGCAACGCAGTCACCCACGGGGAGGCCAGCCGGATCGTGCTGACCGCCAGCCGGCACGGACGACAGCTCATGATCACCGTCGACGACAACGGCCGCGGGCTGCCCGCCAGCGAGCACCGGACGGTGCTGGGCCGTTTCACCCGCGGCAGCACCGCAGCACCGGGCGGATCGGGACTCGGTCTGGCGTTGGTGGCACAGCAGGCCGCCCTGCACGGCGGCACCATCGAGCTGTCCGACGGTCCGCTGGGTGGCCTACGTGCGACGTTGATCGTGTCGACCTCGCCCGACGGGGTCGAGCCGACGGGGCCAGACCCGATTGCCGGCTAGCGACTGCGTCTGCTGATCACCGCGGCCGCGACGCGCCAGCCCAGCAGCAACAGGGCGGTCACCAGTGAAGCCACCACGATGAAACTGGGCGCCACACCCTGGGAACTGGCTTTGCGCAACAGCATTCCGACTGCAACGGTCGCGATCCAGACGACCACTCCGGTCGGCGCCAGTGCGGTGGGCCGGCGCCAGCCCCGTGAAACCAGCCAACCGACGATGGCGCCGGACAGGAAGGGCCACGCCGTCTCGGCGATGCCGGTGACGGTCAGGCCCTCGGCGTGGCTGCGGCGTCCCAGCGTGCAGAAGATGAGCACGCAGACGATGTCGGCGGCCAACGCCGGGACGGCGTTTCGGGTGTCGTCACGAGTTTGCATATGTCATCACATCCAAGACCAGTGGGCTGAGGTCGGTTTCGTCGTGGGCTTCGAAGTCGGGCTGCAGCTTCGCCGGTTGTCCCGCTTCGAGCTGGTCGACGGCCTCGAGCGAGGCCAGGCGGTTGACCAGCCGGAATCCGGTGAACACGAAGGGCAGGCCGTCGGAGAGCAATGGGTCCGGGGCGCTCATCACATGGAAATGTAGATGAGGCGCCAGTCCTTCCCGGCAAGCGGTGCCGCAATGGCCACCGGTTCGCGGGTCTGGATCGCGGTCGCGGCGATGCTTTCGGTCATCGCGGCGTTCAGCAGCGGCGGCGCGGGGTCGCCGACCTTCACCGAGACCTCGTGCTTCAGCGCCGCCGGGATATCGGTGCTGGTACCGGCCGCGGATCGGTCCAGCTTGACGTCGAGCCACACCATCGCCGTCTGACCCGGGCCCAGGGTGGTGGTCGGCGTGGCATGGTCGCCCAGTACACGTGTCCAGTGGCCGAGCTGGTCGCCGGTGAGCCTCAGCAGCGTCCTGTCCCCGGCGACGACCGAGACCGAGGACAGCTTGGCGTCCTGGCCCAGCACGTTGGTCAGCAGGAGTTCATAGGCGAGGTGGACTTTGCCGTCGGTGGCCGGAACCGGGATGGGCGCGGCGACGACCCTACCGAGGATCGGGGTGAACGCCGCCGGCTCGTCGGGGCTCGGTGGTGCCGCGGGGTTCGACGATGTGCCCGATGGTGCGGTCGCCCCGGGTTCGGTGGTGGGGGTGCACGCCGTCACGATCGCAGCGGTGGTGCTCAGGACCGTGAGCATGGTGCGGACGGTGCGCGGCATTGGTCGATCCAATCACAGGGGTCGATGCCACTCGGCTACCGATTTCCGTCGTCTTCGGGCCCGGGCTCCGGCGGTGGCAGCGGCCCCTGCAGCGCGGTGTCCGCCGGATCGTCGGGGGCGCGCCGGCCATCGAGATCGGCGAGGTCGTCGCCGGTCAGTTCATCGATGACGGCGTCGGGGTCCAACGCGCCCTCGGTGCGGAACACAAAGAAGAACACGACCCAACCGATCGCGGAGATGAAGATCCAGCTGACCAGCCGGTAGATCAACATCGCCGAGATCGCGGCCGGCAGCGTCATGCCACTGGAGGCCAGACCGGGCACCAGCACAGCCTCGACGACCAGAAGTCCGCCGGGCATCAGCGGGATCGATCCGACCGCGCGGGCGGCGGCATAGGCGACGGTCAGTCCCGCCAGCGAGGGTCTGCCGCCCGCGGCGTAGGCGGCGAACGCCAGGCAGGCGACGTCGGCGACCCAGTTGAACAGCGACCAGCTGAACGCCTCGCCGAGCTCGCGCCGGCTCAGGCTCACCGACTCCAGCTGTCCGAGGGTTTCGCGCCACTTCGACAGCCCGGTGTCGGCGGGCTTTCCGCGCGCAGAGTTGACCCAGGACAGCACTTTCACACCGATGCCGTCGATCAGTTCTGGGCGGGTGGCCACTGCCTGAGCCAGCAGCAGCAGCGCGATGAAACCACCCAGGGTGAACAACAGCGAGAACGGATTGTTTTTGGCGCCCAACAGGAATGCGCCGCCCAGACCCAGCAGCGCCAGGCCGACGACCTGCAACGCGCCGGACATCACCAGCTGCCAGGACGCCACCACCGGTGAGGCGCCCCAAAGCCGTTGCTGGCGGTAGACGAAGGTGGCCGACAGGACCGGGCCTCCCGGCATGGTGGTGCTTAATGCGTTCCCGGCGTAGAAGGCCGCCTCCGACCGCCACTGCCTGACCACGACACCGGCGGAGCGCAGCAGGGTTCGCTGGATCTGGGCAAAGCTGTGCATCGACGAGATGGCCGCTGCCACTGCGGCCAGCACCCACCACCAGTTGGCCGACAGCAAGCTCATCCAGGCCTTGGCCAGCTGATCCCAGACCAGCGCCGCTTCGACGCCGAGCACGATCAGCGCAAGTCCGATCACCGCCCAGCGGACCCACCAGTATTTCCCACGAGTGGGAGGTCCGTGTTCCTCGCGGGCGGCGTCGACCGGCGCGTCGTAGGACACGCAGTTTAGGGTAGCGGCGCGGGTGGCCGCCCACGGCGTTCGGCGCGGGGTGTCCGCCTGTGCGGGCTACGCTTGGCCGCATGCCGGCGAGCCGAGCTGCTGACCAAGCCGTCGACGACGAGTCGGTGGAACCTCTGGTACGCAAGACGGCTGCCTGGGCTTGGCGTCTGCTGGTCATTCTCCTGGCTGTCGTGGTGCTGCTGTGGGTGATGCACCGCTTGGAGGTCATCGTCGTTCCGGTGGCGGTGGCCACCATGCTGACTGCGCTGCTGCTACCCGCGGTCGACTGGGCCGATCGCCGCGGAGCGCCGCGCGGCGCCGCGGTGGCGCTGGTGCTGCTCGGTGGCGCGGCGATATTCGGCGGAATCCTCACTTTCGTTGTCAGCCAATTCGTTTCGGGTCTTCCCGGTCTCGTGGAGCAGGTGACCCGCAGTATCGACTCGCTCCAGCGGTGGCTTGTCGAAGGGCCCTTGCGTCTCAGTCGCCAACAGATCGACAACGCGGCCGACAGCGCGATCAGGGCCCTGCGCGACAATCAGGAGAAGCTGACCACCGGAGCGCTGTCCACCGCCGCCCCCCTGACCGAGATCGTCACCGGCGCGCTGCTGATGCTGTTCGCGCTGATCTTCCTGCTGCACGGCGGCCGCAACATCTACGCCTTCGTCACCAGAATCATCCCGACCCATGCCCGGGACCGGGTCCGGGACGCCGGGCGCGCCGGATTCGGCTCGCTTATCGGGTACGTGCGGGCCACCTTCCTGGTGGCGCTGGTCGACGCGGTGGGCATCGGCACCGGTTTGGCGATCATGGGCATCCCCCTCGCGCTGCCGCTGGCGTCGCTGGTCTTCCTCGGTGCATTCATCCCGCTGGTCGGCGCGGTGATCAGCGGCTTCCTTGCGGTCGTGGTGGCGTTGCTGGCCAAGGGACTGGTGTTCGCACTGATCACGCTCGGGCTCATCATCGCCGTCCAGCAGCTGGAGGCCCACGTCCTGCAACCGGTGGTGATGGGTCGTGCGGTATCCATCCACCCGTTGGCGATCGTGCTGGCCATCTCGACCGGCGCGGTGCTGGCCGGCATCGTCGGCGCGCTGCTCGCAGTGCCGCTGGTGGCCTTCCTCAACAGTGCTATCCGGGTACTGATCGCGGAGAATCCCGCCGAGGAGGCCGCCGAACTGGAGGCCGGCGAGGACGGAGTGATCATCCAAGCCCACCCCGACGTGCTGCCAGCCGAGCCGGGACAGGACTGAGTGCGCCGGGGAGGGCGCGTTGCCCCGTTGGAAGCCCCGCGCAAGCCCGGTTAGAGGCGGCCTTCCCGGCGCAACAGGTCCTGAGCGCTGACCCCGCCACCGCGCCGCTGTCGCTCCTCGCCGCCTCGCTTCTTGCCGCGGGCGTTGAGCTTCTCGGTGGCTACGTCGGAGTCGCCCGGCTCGGGTTGGCTGATCGGAATCGCGCGCGTCTCCTGTGCCGAGATGTCGGCAGGCGTGCCGTTCTGCTGTGGCTGCTGTGGCTGCTGGGGAATCGCCGTGGTGGCGTCCTCCGGGGCCGGCATGGTGCGGGTCGACTCCGCCGATGGCTGCGGTGGGTCGCTGCGCTCTTGCCCGCCGGACGCGGCGCCACCACGTAGTTCGCCGAGCCACGACTCGATCTCGCGGTCCGGGGCCGGTGGCTGCCCAGCAGCCCGGTTGTGGCGCTGGGCAGCGGCGGTGGCGCTGTTCACAGCGTTCTTGACGGCGTTCTTGGCCACCGAGAAGCGGGTCGTGGGCGGCTCATTCGCCGGCGCCGCTGTGTCGGGTATCCGGGTGGTGCCCGCCGCGGACGGGGCCTCCCGCTGTGCTGGTGGTGTGCGGTACTCGGCACGGCCGACCACCCGCGGGCGCGGCCTGGCGGCGCCGCCAGGATGGGTGGGGTCGGGTACCGGCCGGCGCGGGCCACCGGCGGCCGGTGCGCCGGCACCGACGAGCGTCTCCTGCGGCTCGCGAACGGTCGGTCGCTTGCGTTCGTCGGGCAGATGGATCTCGCCGAGTCCGATCTTGTTCTGCAGCCGCTTCATCCAGCGCGGTGCCCACCAGCAGTCATCGCCGAGCAGTTTCATGACGGCGGGCACCAGGAACATCCGCACGATCGTGGCGTCCAGCAGCAGGGCGATGAGCAGACCGAACGCCAGGTACTTCATCATCACCAGGTCGGAGAACGCGAACGCACCGGCGACGACGGCCAGGATCAGCGCCGCGCCGGTGATGAGCCGGCCGGTGGTGGCGGTGCCGATCCGGATCGCCTCGGTGGTGGACATGCCGCGTTCGCGGGCCTCCACCATCCGGGACACCAGGAACACCTCGTAGTCCGTCGACAAGCCCCAGATGATCGCGATGATCATGCCGATCATCGGCGCCATCAGCGGCTGCGGGGTGTAGTTCATCAGGCCGGACCCGTGCCCGTCGACGAACATCCAGGTCAGGACCCCCATCGTCGAGCCGAGGGTCAGCGCGCTCATCACCGCCGCCTTGATCGGCAGAACCACCGATCCGAAGGCCAGGAACATCAGGATTGTGGTCGTGATGATCAACACCAGCACCATCAGGGGCAGCTTGTCGAACAGGCTGTGGATGCTGTCCTGTTCCAGGGCAGGCGTTCCGCCGACGTAGAGCGACACATCCTTGGGCGGCGTGATCGAGCGCAGGTCGGCGATCTTCTTGCCCGCGTCGTTGCGGTTCACCAGACCGTTCTGAATCACCCGCACCGAGGGATCCTTGGAGGCGCCGTCGAGGTAGGAGCGTTCCTTCCACATCGCGTCGGGGTTGTTGTCCGGGTCGGTGAACCCGCTGACCGCCATCGCCTTACTGCGCACTTCGGCGACTTGCGCGTCCGTGACCGGCTGGCCGTCGTCACTCTTCATCACCAGCGTGATGGGCTCGGTGCGGAAGCCGGGGAAGGTCTTGTCGAACTCCTCCTGGGCCGTGCGCACCGAGTTGTCCGGTGGCAGGTACTTCTCGCTGATGCCGCCGAGTGAGAGCCTCCCGAGCGGGATGATCATCAGGATCATGATGATGACGATCGGGACGGCGAACAGGATCGGGCGTTTCATCACCCGGTTGACCAGCTTGCCCCAGAAGCCGTTCTCGACTTCCTCGCGGGTCTTGGTCTTCTGGGTCTTCTCGGCGAACCAGTCGATGATGGCGCGGGAGAACGACCAGTTGCGCAGGAACGGCACCCGCAGCAGGGTCCGCACACCCAGCGCGTCGACGTTGGGGCCCAGGATTGCCAGCGCACCCGCCAGCACGGTGATCGACAGGATTGCCGAGAGCATCACCGTGGCAATGAGCGCGTAGGTAATGGACTTCAGGAAGCCTTGCGGGAACAGCAGCAGCGGCAGCGCCGACGCCACGATGATCACCGCCGAGAACGTCACCGTGCGGCCCGACGTCATCATCGTTCGCCGGAGGGCGGCCTCGGTGTCGTAGCCCTCGGCGATCTCCTCGCGGAATCGACTCACGATGTAGAGGCCGAAGTCGATCGCGATACCGAGTCCGACGAGCGTCACCACTGGTTGGGCGAAGAAGTGCACCGGGATGAAATCGGCTGCCAGGCGCATGATGCCCAGCGCCCCGAGAATGGTCAGGCCACCGACGATCATCGGCAGGCTGGCCGCGACCACACCGCCGAAGACGAAGAACAGCACCACCATGACCAGCGGCACGCCGAGAAGTTCGCCGCGCTGTTGGTCCTCGCCAATGGTGCCGGTCAGCTCGGCCGCCAACGGTTGCAGACCGGCCAGCTTTAGGTTCACGCCCTGGTCGCTGACCTGGAGCAGGTCGTCTTTGACCAGCTTGTAGTTGTTCAGGATCGTGTCGTCGTTGTCGCCCTTGAGCTGGACGGACATGAACGCGTGTTGTTTGTCCGCGTCGGCCATCTTGGACAGCAGCTCGGGATTCTTGAAGTAGCCGATCGACCGCAGGATCTGGTCGGGGTGGTCCTTTTCGACCTGCGCGAGGTTGTCCAGGATCTTCTTCCGGAATGCCGGATCGTCGACGGTTTTGCCCTCGGGTGCGGTGTAGATCGCGATGATGTGGCCGGACGTGTCGCGACCGTATGCGGCGTCGGCGATCAGTGACGCCTTCACCGACTGGCTGCCCTCGTCGTAGAACCCGCTCTGGGTGACGTGCTGGCCCAGGCTCAAGCCGTAGATGCCACCGCCTACGCACAGCGCGACCATGATCCCGATAACCATGAACCGGTATCGGTACACAGTTCGACCCCACCAGGCGAACACGTAAGCTCCTAACTAAATCTTTGGCGACCTGCGCATCGATCCTGACGTTCAAACACGCGAAGTCAGTAGCGAGGACAGCGGCCGGAACGGCTGGAGCCACGCCCCTTGCTCTGGCAGCGAATCTAGGCCGATTCGCGGCAAAGGCTCACGGAAAACACCAGGAATGTCCTCCAGGTCGACAAACTCCAAGGTATCCGACGCTAACGCCCAGCTGGCATGTTCGCGAAATCCAAGCACACGGGCCGGGATACCCGACCTCGCGAGGTCTTCCAGGGGCTCGCGGAAGGCCTGACCGTCCGCCGATGCCACGAGTACCGTCGCCAGGCCCTCGCTGCGCCGCTGTGCGATGTGGGCCAGCATGTCGCTGTCGACGTCGCTGTCCTCATCGATCTTCGGTTTGGCAAACACCGCGAACCCCACGTTCCGCAGCGCCTCCACCCAGGGTCGAACGACGTCAGCACTGCCCGCAGCGATGTTGGTGAACACCGTCGCTTCCGGTTCCAGCGAAATCTCGGGCCGCCCGGCCGACAGCTCGGCGGTGTGCGCCAGCAGCCAGCGGCCGAGTGCGTCGAAGCGCGGCCGGTGCGCCGCTGTCGGACGGCCTCCCAGGATCGAACCCAGGCCCATGTCGAGGTTGGGTGCGTCCCACACCAGCAGCACTCGTTGGGGCTGCTGGCCCACGGCCTGGCCATCGGGCAGCACCGGAGCGTCGGCAGCGTCTTCCATCACACTCATGGTCGCCTCACCCAGAGGAGTTCGGTCACCGCGTTGCCCGCGTGGCGGGCTTTCGTTTCGTACTTGGTGGTGGGCCGGGCCACCGAGATCGGCAGCGGCTCATCCGGCTGCGCCCGGCGCAGCAGCGGTTCGGCATCGCCGACCTCGGCGATCTGCGCCGCATAGCCCGCGTGATCGGTCGCTGCGTGCAGGACGCCGCCAGGCCGTAGCCGGTCGGCGATCAGCGCGATCGTGTCCGGCTGCAGCAGCCGGCGCTTGTGGTGTCGGGACTTCGGCCACGGGTCGGGGAAGAACACCCGCACCCCCGTCAGCGAACCGGCGTCGAATATACGTTCGAGTGCATCCACCCCGTCGCCGCGGACCAACCGGATGTTTCCCACGCCCGAACGGTCGATGGCGCTGAGTAACTGCGCCAGCCCGCGTCGGTAGACCTCGACCGCCACGACGTCGATATCGGGCTCGACCTGCGCCATCGCCAGTGTCGAGGTGCCGGTTCCGCAGCCGATCTCCAGGACGACGGGGGCGCGCCTGCCGAACCAGGCCTCGGTGTCGGGCGGATCCGCCGGGCGGTGTGCCCGATCGCCGCCGGCGTCGCCGTGGTCCCCCTCGCCGGCCCTGGCCAGCGTCCCCAGCTGCGGCCACAACCGGTCCCACACCTCCTGCTGGGCGTCGGTGAGTGTCGACCGCCGGGAACGGAAGCTGGTGACCCGGGGATACCGATGCGCGAACTGGGCCTCCGCGGTGGCCGAGGCACCTTGGCGCTGCGCATGCATTTGTCCATGGTCGCTCATGAACATTGGTGTATCCGCACCGTGGGGCAGATTGATATCCAACAGTTGCCTTGCCCTGGTAGTGGCTCGCGTCACCTTGCGGTAGATGCCAACATGTGCGGTGTCGTGGCGGGCGCCGCGATCGTTGACGAGGGGCGACGGACCGGACGTGATCGGACAGGGACACCATATCTTCGTCGAAGCGCTGGCCCAGGTGGCCGCCGAGGCCGGTGAACCGCGCCTGAGGCAGCTGGTCGCCGGCCTGCGGGAGCCGCCCCGGGTGGGAGTTCGCGGTCGTGCCGGCGTCGGCTGCCGAACTGTGGTGCGGGCCTTGCACACCGCCGGGGTGAGACTTGCTCAACCGGGCGAAACGCCCGACGTCGACGTGTACGTGCTGGCCGAGACCCTCAAGCCCGAGGATCGTGCTGCTCTCGCCGGTTCGGGCCGACCCTGCGTGGTCGTGTTCAACAAGGCAGACCTGACCGGTTTCGGCGGCGGCGGTCCGACGGCGCTCGCCGCCGCACGCTGCCGGCGCCTGCGGGATCTGACCGGTCAGCGAACTCAACCGCTGGTCGCACTGCTGGCCGTGGCCGGCCTCGACGGTGCCGTTGTGGACGACATGATGGTCGACGCGTTGCGGATCCTGGCTACCGAACCCGCCGATCTGGGGTCCACCGATCGATTCGTCGACGGCCCGCACCAGCTGTCGCGGCAGGTTCGCGAACGCCTGCTCGCCGAACTCGACCTGTTCGGCATCGCGCGTGCCGTCGTGGCGGTGCGGCATGGCGCTGGGAAGGCCGCCGTGGGTGCCGCACTGCGTGAGGCCAGCGGGATCGACGCGGTGGTGGCTGCCGTCGAGTCCGCGGCCGCACCGGTGCGCTATCTGCGCATCGTGAACAGTGTGTCGCTGCTGGCCGAGCTCACCGCCGGCGCCGATGGTGCCCCGCTTGCCGAGCGGCTGGCCGGCGACGACGTCGTCCTCGCCAGGATGGCGGCCGCCGCTGGTGTCGTGCAGGACGCGGGCATGACGGTGGACCCGGCCGACGATCGCGCGGCTCATCTGCGCCGCGCGATCGACTGGCAGCGCTATTCGGGCGGACCGGTGACGCCGCTGCACCGGGCGTGCGGGGCCGACATCGCCCGCGGCTCGCTGCGGTTGTGGGAGCGGGCGGGGGGTGTCCCGGAGGCCCCCCGATGAGCGGCGACGGCGGCACCGCCCCGGATCCCGTCGATGCCGTCGACGCTAGGCTCGCCGCGATCGATCCGACGTTGCCGGTACCCGCGGTCACCCGCCGCGATGTCGTTCTGGTGACCGGACCGTGGTTGGCGGGCACCACGAGCGTGGTGGCGGCGTTGCGACAGCGCCTTCCCGAACGCGGCTTCGTAGAATCCGCAGAACTGTCGCCCGGCGAGGCGCCCGTCGCGGTGGTGTTCGTCGTATCGGCCGGTGCCCCGGTGAGTGAGTCCGACCGTGCGCTGCTTGACGCCGCCGCCTCCCATACCGACGCGGTGATCGGTGTGGTGTCCAAGATCGACGTCCATCGCATCTGGCGCGAGGTGCTGGACACCAACCGCGCGGCCTTGGCCGGTCATGCTTCCCGCTACGCCGAGGTGGCCTGGGTCGGGGTGGCTGCCGCGCCCGACCTCGGGCTCCCGAACGTCGACGAACTCGTCGCTCGGCTGCGCGCCGTGCTCACCGACAGCGCCCTGGAGCGGCGAAATCGGTTGCGGGCGTGGGAAAGACAGCTGGACCTGCTCGGCCGGCGTTACGTCGGTGACGTCGAGGGCCTGGGGCGGCGGGCCCGGCTGGACGTCCTCACCGAACAGCGGAGCGCGGCATTGCGCCGGCGTGGACTGGTCAGGTCCCAACACACGGTGGCAGTGCACAGTCAACTTCAGCAGGCCCGGGTGCAGCTGTCGTACTTCGCACGCAACCGGTGCGCCTCGGTGCGCAGCGAGCTGCAGCAGGACGCGGCGGAGATGACCCGGCGCAAGCTGGGCGGGTTCGACGAGTACGTGCACCGCCGGGTGGCCGACGTCGTCGACCAGGTCGATCAGGGTGTGACCGAGCGCCTGGCCGATGTGGTCGGCGAACTCGGCCTGACCGGCCTCGACATCCCGGGGCCGGTCACAAGACCGGTCGACGTGCCCGCTCTGCCCTTGCGGTCGCGCCGGTTGGAGACCCGTCTGATGACCGCGTTGGGTGCCGGCTTCGGTCTTGGGGTGGCCCTGACGCTGAGCCGGCTGTTGGCCGACCTGCCTTCCGGCTGGGCGATGACCGGGGCAGCCGGCTGCGCGGTGCTCGGTGTGCTGCTCACCCTGTGGGTGGTGAGCGCCCGTGGGCTGCTGCACGACCGGGCGGTGCTCGACCGCTGGGTCGCCGAGGTGACGGCGGAGCTGCGCGCGGCGGTGGAGGAGCGGGTCGTCATCCGGATGCTGGCCGCCGAGCCGGTGCTGGGTCGGGCCGCCGCCGATCGGGACGCCGCCGCCATCGCGCGAGTGGAGGATGAGGTGGCTCGCATCGATGGGGACATCCGCGCACATGCCCGGGCGGCGGCCCGGGCCGCCACCGCCCGCGATCAACACCTGCCGGGGATTGCCCGGGCACTGGCCATGGTGCGCGCAGACCTGGGTGAACGTGTTCTCGTTCGGGCACCCCGTGCGGGCCGCCGAACCGGCGACCTGTGACGTTACTGGATCGATAAACGGGTCGGAATCGGGCTTTCTGAATCGTTCCTGTGAGTGATTGGACATAGTTCCGACTAACCCTGGGTATCTCACTCGCGTTAACCTTTAACAAAGGGACGACCGTCGCCGCGGCAAGCGGATCAGGCTTTGTGTCCTGGCAGGAAACCTACGCAGGAGATACCGATGACTTCAGCGACCATTCCCGGTCTGGACACCGCACCGACAACGCATCAGGGCCTGCTTTCCTGGATTCGGGAGGTCGCAGAACTCACCCAACCCGACCGGGTGGTGTTCGCCGACGGGTCCCAGGAGGAATACGACCGGCTGTGCGCCCACCTGGTGGACGCCGGGACCTTCACGCGCCTCAACGAGCACAAGAAACCCAACTCCTACCTGGCGCTGTCCGATCCGACGGACGTGGCCCGCGTGGAATCGCGCACCTTCATCTGCAGCGAACGCGAAATCGATGCCGGCCCGACCAACAACTGGATGGATCCCCAGGAGATGCGGTCGATCATGACCGATCTCTACCGCGGCTCGATGCGCGGCCGGACGATGTACGTCGTTCCGTTCTGTATGGGGCCGCTGGGCGCCGAGGATCCCAAGCTCGGTGTCGAGATCACCGATTCGGAATACGTCGTCGTCTCGATGCGCATCATGACCCGGATGGGCAAGGCCGCGCTGGAGAAGATGGGCACCGACGGCTTCTTCGTCAAGGCGCTGCACTCGATCGGCGCACCCCTGGAGCCCGGTCAGAAGGATGTGCCGTGGCCGTGCAACGACACCAAGTACATCACCCACTTCCCGGAGACCCGCGAGATCTGGAGCTTTGGTTCCGGTTACGGCGGCAACGCACTGCTGGGCAAGAAGTGCTACTCACTGCGCATCGCCTCGGCCATGGCCCACGACGAGGGTTGGCTGGCCGAGCACATGCTGATCCTCAAGCTGATCTCGCCGGAGAACAAGGCGTACTACGTCGCCGCGGCGTTCCCGTCAGCGTGCGGTAAGACCAACATGGCCATGCTGCAACCGACCCTCCCAGGCTGGCGTGCCGAAACCCTCGGCGACGACATCGCCTGGATGCGGTTCGGCAAGGACGGCCGCCTCTACGCGGTCAACCCGGAGTTCGGCTTCTTCGGTGTGGCGCCGGGCACCAACTGGTCGTCCAATCCCAACGCCATGAAGACCATCGAAGCGGGCAACAGTATCTTCACCAACGTCGCGCGCACCGAAGGTGGCGACGTGTGGTGGGAGGGCCTGCCATGCGAACCGCACCACCTCAAGGACTGGAAAGGCAACGACTGGTTCGAGCGCGAGACCGAAACGGTCGCTGCACACCCGAACTCGCGCTACACCACCCCGATGTCGCAGTGCCCGACGCTGGCCCCGGAGTGGGACGACCCGCAGGGCGTGCCGATCTCGGCGATCCTGTTCGGTGGCCGTCGCAAGACGACGGTGCCCCTGGTGACGCAGGCCCGCGACTGGCAGCACGGTGTGTTCATCGGTGCCACCCTGGGCAGCGAGCAGACAGCCGCGGCTGAAGGCAAGGTCGGCACCGTGCGCCGCGACCCGATGGCGATGCTGCCCTTCCTGGGCTACAACGTCGGCGACTACTTCCAGCACTGGATCGATTTGGGCAAGAACTCCGACGAGTCGAAGCTGCCGAAGATCTTCTTCGTGAACTGGTTCCGCCGCGGCGAGGACGGCCGCTTCCTGTGGCCGGGCTTCGGCGAGAACAGCCGCGTGCTGAAGTGGGTCGTCGAGCGGGTCGAAGGCAAGGCCAACGGTACTTCGACCCCGATCGGCACCGTGCCCTCCGCCGAGGACCTCGACCTGAGCGGCCTGGACCTGGAGCAGGCCGATGTCGCCCAGGCGCTGAAGGTCAATGCCGAGGAGTGGCGCGAGGAGCTTCCGCTGATCGAGGAATGGTTCGACTTCGTCGGTGGGAAGCTGCCCACCGGGGTCAAGGACGAGTTCGAGGCGCTCAAGCAGCGGCTGGGCGAGACCGACTGACGATGCAGGCCCGACGGGGCCTGCTGTGGGGGTACCGCCCGCTTGCGGGGGAGAGGCGGTCAATCGGGTCGAGCCGGCTGATGATGCGGCCATTTTTGACACCCGTCAACTAGCTCTGTCGTAGAGTTCAGCGCATGCAGATCCGTGAGCCCGCGACGGCCAACCCCGACAAACCCGCCGTCATCCTGCACCCGTCGGGAACGGTCGTCACGTTCGGCCAAATGGAGGCCCGCGCAAACCAGTTGGCCCACCTGTTCCGTCAGGCCGGTCTGCGCGAAGGCGACGCCGTGGCGGTCCTGATGGAAAACAACGAGCACATTCACACCGTCATGTGGGCGGCGCGCCGATGTGGGCTGTACTACGTGCCGATCAACACCCATCTGACGGCAGCCGAGGCCGCCTACATCGTCGACAACAGCGCAGCAAAGGCGATCGTCGGATCGGCTGCGCTGCGCGGTGTCTGCGAGCACCTCGGCGAACACCTGCCCAACGGGCTGCCCTCCCTGCTACTCATGGCTGACGGAGCCGCTGGGCCGGCGACATCCACCTCCGCCGATCTTCCGGGCTGGCAACGCTACCCAGAATGCGTTGCCGGCCAGCCGGATACGCCTATTGACGACGAGATCGAGGGGGACCTGCTCCAGTACTCGTCGGGAACCACTGGTCGGCCGAAGGGCATCAAGCGCGAGCTGACACACCTTTCGCCGGCCGAAGCTCCCGGCATGATGAGTGAAATGGTCACGTTCTGGATGGACCCCAACGGCGTCTACCTCAGCCCGGCTCCGCTCTACCACACCGCACCGTCGGTGTGGTCGATGTCGATGCAGGCCGCCGGGATTTCCGTCGTCGTGCTGGAGAAGTTCGACGCCGAGGGTGCCCTCGACGCCATCCAGCGCCACCGGGTCACCCACGGGCAGTTCGTGCCTGTCATGTTCACCAGAATGCTCAAACTCCCTGAAAGCGTGCGGAATTCGTACGATCTCTCCAGCCTGCAGCGCGTCATGCATGCCGCCGCACCGTGTCCGGTCGAGATCAAGAAGCATATGATCGACTGGTGGGGGCCGATCATCGACGAGTACTACGCCTCATCGGAGGCGATCGGCTCCACGCTGATCTCCGCCGAGGAGTGGTTGGCGCACCCCGGCTCGGTTGGCAAGCCGATGCTGGGCAACCTGCGCATCCTCGACGAGCAGGGCAACGAGGTGCCGGTGGGGCAACCCGGTGAGATCTACTTCGAGGGTGGCAACAGCTTCGAGTACCTCAACGATCCCGAGAAGACCGCCTCCTCGAGGCACGTGCGCGGCTGGATGACCGTCGGCGACATCGGCTACGTGGACGAGGACGGGTATCTCTACCTCACCGACCGCCGCCACCACATGATCATCTCGGGCGGGGTCAACATCTACCCTCAGGAAGCCGAGAACATGCTCGTCACCCACCCGAAGGTGATGGACGCCGCCGTGTTCGGTGTCCCCGACGAGGAGATGGGGCAGAGCGTCAAGGGTGTGGTCCAACTCGTCGATCACGCAGACGCCTCCGACGAGTTCGCCGAGGAACTACTGGCCTGGCTGCGAGACCGGTTGGCGCACTACAAATGTCCCCGGTCGCTGTCCTTCGAGGTGCAGCTGCCGCGCACCGACACCGGCAAGTTGTACAAGAAGGACCTCATCGCCAAGTATTCCGCACCCGCGACGACCGGGTAGGCGCTTGCCCGGATGTTGATCGTCGACCTGTCAGATCCACCGCCCATCGAGGTGACCGGACCGCCGGGTGTGGTCGTCGCGGTTGGCAACCCCTCGACTCCCGAGGCCGAATTCTGGCTCGACAACGCGACTTTCACGCTGACAGATGTCACACACGACGACCGGCGCACTGTCGTGGTCGCGTCGGTGAGCGACGCGTTGGCTGAGATCGCCGACCGCTGCGAACGCTGGCCGCAGACCAGTGCTGTCTGCGATGACGTGCTACGTACCGTCGATCCCACCGGCCCCGCGCTGCGTGCCGTTGTCACCGAGTCGCTGGCATACTCCACGCTGCAGGCCGGCTCGGAATTCGCTCGCTGGCTCGCCGAGCGTGGCCCGGCAGGAATGCCGGACATCCCCGAGCCGGTGCAGGCCGAGCGCGACGGGGGCACACTGCGCATCCGGTTCAACCGCCCGCAGCGGCACAATGCGTTCAGCACCGACGCGCGGGCGCTGCTGCTCGAAGCGCTGGGCGTCGCGCTGCTCGACGACACCGTCACCGAAGTGGTGCTCACCGGCAACGGGCCGTCGTTCAGCAGCGGCGGTGATCTTGCCGAGTTCGGTACCTTCGCTGATCCGGCGAGAGCCCACCTGGCGCGGACCCGGTACAGCCCGGCGCTTGCGCTCGACGCGCTGACCCGCAGGCTGGGGCGGGCCTGCCGTGCCGAGATCCACGGCCGGGTTGTCGGCAGCGGATTGGAGATGGCCGCCTACTGCGGATGGGTCACCTGCCGGCATGATGCGGTCCTGGGCCTGCCGGAACTGGCGCTCGGCCTGATTCCCGGGGCCGGTGGGACGCTGAGCGTCACCCGTCGAATCGGGCGTTGGCGCACAGCCTATCTCGTGTTGTCCGGTCGAACCGTCGACCCGGCTACGGCGCTCGACTGGGGGCTGGTCGACGAGCTCGCGTGACGCGGGTGCCGCCGGGGCTCAGCCCGAGCGGCGCAGCGTCACCCGGTAGGTGTACTGCTCAGGCAGGAAATAGCTCACCGCGAGCTCCACCGGGGTGTCGGTCGCATCGGAGTACAGTCGGTCCACTCGCAGCATCGCGTGGCCGGGGGCGCAGCCGAGCGCCTTGGCCACCTGCTCGTCGGCCGGCGCCACCGTGATCGACTGTGCGGCTTGCGCGATCGGCTCGTCCAGGTGCGGTTCCAGGACGCCGATGACGGTGCTGGTCCCCACCGCACCGGTGGTCAGTTCGCGGGATTCGGTCACCAGCCGGGCCACCGGCTCGGGGAGGTGCACGGTGGTCAGCACGAATGGGACCCCGTCGTGGAGTCGGCGGAACACCACGGTGTAGACGACATCATGATCGAGTCGCAGTCTGCTGGCGGCGTCGAGGTCGACCCGGCGCGACAGCCCGGCCAGCACCTCCATTGTGGTGTCCTGCGACAGGGTCATCAGATCCTCGATCGAGCCCAACTGCCGGAGAAATCCCCGAGTCGCTGCGCTTCTGCCCACCGGCCGGTACCGGTCGGTGGCGTAGGTCCCCCGTCCCGGCACCCGGTACACCGCACCCTCGGCAACCAGATCCTGGAACGCGCGGCGCACTGTCTGGCGGGACAGCCCGGATTCCGCGACCAGTTGCGACTCCGTCGGTAGCCGTGCACCGTTGCGGTAGGCGCCGGCGGCGATCTCGTCGCGGAGCCGTTGCCGCAGAATCCGGTACGCCGGCTCGGGTTTCATGCCCGGCTCCTTAGATTCCTCCCCGGGCCACCAGCTGCCCGGCGATGACGTTGCGCTGGATCTCGTTTGTGCCCTCTCCGACGATCATCAGCGGAGCATCGCGGAAGTAGCGCTCCACGTCGAATTCTGTTGAATAGCCGTAGCCGCCGTGAATGCGCACCGCGTCGAGCGCGATTTCCATCGCCACCTCCGAGGCGAACAGCTTGGCCATCCCGGCCTCCATATCGGCGCGCTCACCGCTGTCGTACCGCTCGGCGGCGTAGCGGGTCAGCTGCCGGGCCGCCGTGAGTTTGGTGGCCATATCGGCCAGATAGTTGCCGATGGACTGATGCTTCCAGATCGGCTGGCCGAAGCTCTCCCGCTCCTGGGCATACGCCAGCGCATCCTCGAGGGCTGCGGTGGCGACCCCCAGTGCGCGCGAGGCGACCTGAATGCGGCCCGTCTCAAGGCCCTTCATCATCTGGGCGAATCCCTTGCCGGGTTCGCCGCCCAGGATCGCCGATGCGGGCACCCGGCAGTCGGAGAACACAAGCTCACAGGACTCCACGCCCTTGTAGCCGAGCTTGGGTAGATCCCGTGACACCGTCAGGCCGTCGGCACGTGACTCCACGAGCACCACGGAGATGCCCTTGTGCCGCGGGCTGGCCTGCGGATCGGTCTTGCACAGCAGCGCGATCAGGCCCGAGCGCCGGGCGTTGCTGATCCACGTCTTGGCTCCGTTGATCACCAGTTCGTTGCCGTCGCTACGCGCGATGGTGGTCATGTTCTGTAGGTCCGACCCACCGCCCGGCTCGGTGAGGGCCATCGTGGCACGCAATTCGCCGGTGGCCATCGCCGGCAGGTAGGTCTGCTTTTGCGGCTCGGTGCCGAAGTTCTCGAGCAATTTGGCGACCACGGTATGACCACCCATTGCTCCGGCCAGGCTCATCCAGCCCCGTGCCAGCTCCTGGGTCACCGCCACATAGCAGGGCATCGACACCGGCGAGCCGCCGTAGCGCTCGCTGATCGCCAGACCGTAGATGCCGATCCGTTTCATCTGCTCGATCCACGCCTCGGGATAGGTGTTGGCGTGCTCGAGCTCGCGGACGGTGGGCTTGACGTCGCGGTCGATGAACGCCCGCACCGTCTCCACCAGCAGGGCTTCTTCGTCGTTGAGTGCGATGTCCACCAGGGTGCTCCACGGGGTTGGGAAATATACGGCCATATTGACATGCCATTGGGTGAACTGCCAGCATAACCACCTGTGACTTTGTACGGCCATATCGCGGCGGGCGACGGGGGCGGACCCTATTTCGACGATCTGATCGTCGGCCAGGTCTTCGACTGGGCGCCGTCGATGACGTTGACCTCGGGTGCTGCCGCCACCCACCAGGCAATCCTCGGTGACCGGATGCGGCTGTCGCTGGACGCCGAGCTGGCTCACGCGGTGGTGGGCAGCACGGGTGCGCTCGCACATCCGGGATTGGTCTGCGACGTGGCCATCGGCCAGACGACTCTGGCCACCCAGCGGGTCAAGGCCAACCTGTTCTACCGGGGCCTGACGTTCTACCGGTTCCCGGTCATCGGCGATACGTTGTTCACCCGCACCGAGGTGGTGGGATTGCGTCAGAACAGCGCGAAACCGGGCCGCGCCCCGACCGGGCTGGCCGCGCTTCGGATGACCACCATCGACCAGGTCGGTCGGCTGGTGCTGGACTTCTACCGCTGCGCGATGCTGCCGGCCAGTCCAGGTTGGCGCCCGGGCGCTGCTGGCTCCGGGCATGCCGACGACCTGTCGGGGATCGGCACCGGCCTGGCGCCCGCGCCCGACCCGACCGAGGAGTGGGACGCCGAGGCTTTCCGTCAGCGGGTGCCCGGGCCGCATTTCTCCCCTGGCATTGTCGGCTCGGTGCTGCGCAGCACGGCCGACGTCGTCAGCTGCGCGCCGGAGCTCGCCCGCCTGACACTGAACATCGCTGCCACCCATCATGATTCGCGCGTCGGCGGACAGCGGCTGGTATACGGCGGGCACACCATCGGGCTGGCGCTTGCGCAGGCCGGCCGACTGCTGCCCAACCTGGCCACCGTTTTGGGCTGGCAGTCCTGCGACCACACCGGCCCGGTGCACGAAGGCGACACGCTCTACAGCGAGCTGCACGTCGAGGCCGCCAGGGCACTGCCCGGCGGCCGCGGCGGTCTGCTGAGCCTGCGCTCGGTGGTCTATGCCGTGGTCGAAGAGGGGGAGGACCGGCCGGTGCTGGACTGGCGGTTCAGCGCACTGCACTTCTAGGTGGCGGGACAATGGTCGGGTGACCCCTTCCAGTGCCGGCTGGGCCCGCAGCGGCCTGGCCTGGTTGACCGGCCCGGCCGACGGCGCGCCTGACTTCTCCCGCTCGGCGGTCCTGACGCGCGCCGAGGATGTTGCCGAGGGTATCGCCGGTGCCCTCGGGGTGGGCGTCGATCCCGTCGCCGTCCTCACCGGCCGCGCAGGCCTGCTCGGCCTGCGCAGGCAGGGTGGGGTCTCGGCGGGAGGGGCCACCCGATTGCTGCAGACGCGCGACGGCTGGTGTGCGCTGACTCTGTCTCGCCCCGACGACGTCGCCGCGGTGCCCGCCCTGGTCGAAACCGATGCGCCTGCCGACGATCCGTGGTCGGTCCTACCGCGGTGGGCCGCGCAACGCTGCAACGCCGAGTTGGTCGAACGGGCGATGCTGCTCGACCTTCCGGTCGCGGCCCTGGGCGAGACCACACCGGCTCCGGTGCGGATCACGGCGGCGGGAACCTGTGCGCCCGGACGCAGCGTGGCGGGCCTGCTGGTGGCCGATCTCTCCTCGATGTGGGCGGGGCCGTTGTGCGGTGCGATCCTGGCCTCGGCCGGCGCCACCGTGGTCAAGGTGGAAAGCCCGTCCCGGCCCGACGGCACGCGGGCCGGGGACCCGACCTTCTTCAGCTGGATCAACCACGGAAAGCTTTCCTATGCAGTCGATTTCGACAGCGACGCCGAGAGCCTGCGGGGACTGTTGAGCGTTGCGGACATCGTCATCGAGGGATCGCGGCCCGCCGCGCTGCGCCGGCGTGGGCTGGGTCCCGGGGACATCGGTGGCCCGCCCGGACGGATCTGGCTGCGGGTGACCGGCCACGGTGCCGACCCGGGGCGGGTGGCATTCGGAGACGACGCGGCGGTGGCCGGAGGGCTGGTCGGTGGCAGTGCCGAGGGGCCGGTGTTCTGCGGCGATGCCATCGCCGACCCGCTGACCGGACTGGAATCGGCACGGGCGGTGGCGGACTCGCTGCGGCGCGGCGGTGGCGAGGTCGTCGAGGTCGCGATGGCCGAGGTCGCGGCCGGCTACGCAGCGTTGCCCACCGGAGGGTC